>ERZ724523.1830-NODE-1830-length-12240-cov-4.231268_pt1 | contig 12240 bp, 13 predicted proteins | sample MGYA00376056_ERZ724523 | MGnify/ENA primary metagenome ERZ724523 (study PRJEB28724, sample SAMN07190888) | wastewater metagenome | isolation source: influent of sewage treatment plant in Hong Hong | place: USA: Christiansburg, Virginia | collected 2016-03-01 ... | reverse complement strand
CGGCCGAGCGACACAACTACGTAAAGATCACTCTGATGATGCCCATCATCACCAGCGGGTTGAGCAGCGACCAGACGATGCCGAGCGCTTGCGCTCGATAGCGAGCGCGAAACTCGGTGCGCACCAGCACCCACAGCACTTGCAGCAGGCTTTGCTTGCTGACCAGCGCGGCTGGTTCGTCAGGGGCTTCGCTGTGGTGGGAATGACCGGGCCCGGCCGTCATCCGAAAGACAGGCTCGCCATCGAGCGGACCATGAAACACGCCACGGCTGGTGCGGTGGGTAAAGTCCTCTGGGAGCGGACGAAGTCGCCGCTGGGCGAGGGGAATGACCGGAGGGACGTCGTTCACTGCCGAATCCTTTTGCTAAGCCGAAGTTCTAACCCGAGCGCCAAACCCGTCAGTCTGCGGTTTGGTCGCCTCTGTGCTTTGTAAGCGAAGAGGCGGCAGTTTACGACGGCTTGCGCCCAGGATAAAGTACCGACCTATGCGAGCACTGCATACCTTCCTTCCCATTGCCTCGGCGCTCCTTCTGGCTGGTTGTCCGTCGGAAAAGCCGAAGAGCACAACCTCGACCACGGCGCAGAAGTCGGAGCCTGCCACTCCTGCTGCGAAAGGACCAAATCAGATGAACCAATCCACAGGGCCCGAGCCTGGAGATTTGCCCGCTCCAGCCGATGTTGCGGCGGCACCAGCCGATGCCGAGAAGACGGCGAGCGGTCTGGCCAGCAAAGTCGTCAAGAAGGGCACCGGTACCGAGCATCCCGAGGCTCAGGACACCGTGAAGGTCCACTACACCGGCTGGATGACCAACGGCAAGATGTTCGACTCGTCGGTTAAGCGCGGCCAGCCGACAGAATTTCCGCTCAAGGGCGTCATTCCGGGGTGGACCGAGGGTGTGCAACTGATGGTCATCGGCGAGACGCGCCGTTTCTGGATTCCCGGCGCATTGGCCTATGGCGATTCACCGACGCCGGGTCGTCCATACGGCACGCTGGTGTTCGACGTCGAACTGCTCGAGGTCAAGAAGGGCCCGAAGCCGATTCCGGCACCAGCCGATGTGAAGGCAGCGCCTGCCGATGCGCTGAAGACCGCGAGTGGCCTGGCCAGCAAAGTGCTCCAAAAGGGCAAAGGTACGGAGAAGCCGACTGCCGACGACACCGTCGAAGTCCACTACACGGGCTGGATGACCACTGGCGAAATGTTCGATTCGTCGGTGATGCGCGGCCAGACCGCGACCTTCCCGCTCGGAAAGGTCATCAAGGGCTGGACCGAAGGCGTTCAGCTAATGACCGTTGGTGAAAAGCGACGCTTCTGGATTCCGGCGAATCTAGCGTACGGAGACACCCCGCGTCGGCCCGGTGGCCCCCACGGCATGCTGGTGTTTGATGTCGAGCTGATCAAGATAAACCAAGCACCCAAGGCCCCGGCTGATGTCGCGGCGGCCCCCAAGGACGCCAAGAAGACAGCGAGCGGTCTCGCCTACAAGGTCATCACCAAAGGCACTGGGACAAAGCATCCCGCCGCCTCCAGCACTGTCGAGGTTCACTACAGCGGCTGGACCACCGATGGCAAGATGTTCGACTCATCGGTCGCTCGGGGCGAGCCGACCACCTTCCCTCTGAACGGCGTCATTCCTGGGTGGACCGAGGGTGTGCAGCTTATGGTCGAGGGTGAAAAGGCGCGCTTCTGGATTCCCGGCAAGCTGGCCTATGGTGACACCCCGACGCGTCCGGGCGCTCCGGCGGGCACGCTGGTGTTCGACATCGAGCTACGCAAAATTCTCGACGCCCCCGCCCACTAGCCCCCGCAGGTGCCCCGCTACTGGCACACGAGCGCGACCTTGCGCGAGCCATTTGGCCCGGTCACAGAGGCGTTGCTCGTGCCATCAAAGCTGATCGTTACGGCGAGGTTGCCCGGCGTCATGACATGGGTCAGTGTCCCGCTGGGGCAGCCGTCGATGCCGTTGGTACGACAGATCTTGTAGTCCTTCGAGGTGGTCGCAATGGCCTTGGTGCCCACCGTGGTGGTTCCCGTGCCATTCACGGTACGGCACTTGGTCGCGGCGTCCACCATCGCGGTCCACGAGTTCGCGTGGGTCACGGTTTCACCGTTGGCATTGGTGCGTGTCCACGCCGACGTTCCCTTGACGGTGCGGGTGGTACTGGCGTCGACGGTGATGTTGCGGTCCATCGAGAACGTCGCGGGAGTGCCGTTGGTGGTCATGTTGGTGCTGGCTGCCTTGACGTTGAGGCTGCCATCGGCGTTCTTGGCGAACGTGACGGTCATGGTGCCGCTCCACTTGACCAGGCCGAAGGGGCCGGTGCAGTTGTTGAGCGTCACGGTGACAATTGGCTGCGTCGGATCTTTGGCGCGAGTGGCGCAACCTGCGGGCCACCACTGCGCGGCAGCAACCGCACTGGCGGCGGTGGCGGGATCATTCGAGCTGACCGGTGAGGTCAGCATGAACTCTACGGCACCTGACTGAGACATCGCGGCGTTGGCGTCGTTGCCGTCATCATCGGTACCGGCGGCACCTCCACAGGCAGCGGCGCTGAGGCCCACACATAGCGACAGAATGGTCAGAGATCGGCGAAACAGAGTGCTCGACATGGGAATCCTCCTTGGGTTTGGTTGTCCCCGGCGGACCATCGTTCGGTGGCTCAGCTTGGAACTTGCGTCACACCGAGGCACGTCGTGGGATAGCCAAGAGACGAACTGGCGACCCAATTGGTTCCCATCGACCGCAACAATCGTTCATGTCATCGGGAGGGGCGGTCTTGGCCTACCTCAAGCAGGCGGACGCAAGTGCAGGTGACAAGTGCCACCATCGCACTCGCCACGGGCCACGGCTCGTCCCCAGATGGCGTAGCGATAGCGTGCGATGATTCGATATCCCAGGTCCGCCAGTTGTCGCAGCCCCGGCAGGTAGTACAGCTTGCACAGCCAACCGATCACCGGCCGATGGCGGAGCGCGACCACCACCGCCTCGAGACCTGCATGGCGGCTGCCTCGGTCGGTAATGAGCTGCATCGCGGCCATCGCCTCGTCAAACGGGATCTCCAGCTCGGCGAGTAGCCCATCTTGCTGGAGCGGTCGCGACGTGAGCTGCGGACCCACCCAGCGCAGCAGCCGGTCCGATTGGGCGCGGCAGAACCGACACTCGCCGTCGAATAACAGCAGATCGCGACCGTGAAGCTCGGGACAGCTCGGGGGAGGGTAGGGGCACAGTCGCGAGGATGCAGGCATCGTCTACCTCTACACTGACCGCTTCGGTGGCGAGGCGCAAGCATCCCTACGAACTGCCTGGGTCAGTGGGATGGAACGGCCTGCACGGTGGCCAGCGATTCAAACGGGATGTCGCTCAGCGGATAGCGCTGCCAGTCGCCAGCATCAAAGTGCCACCATTCGGTGGACAACCCGACAAATCCAGCGCGAGCCATTGCTTGCTCAAGACGCGCTCGGTTGCGCTTGGCGGTCTCGGGCAGCTCCGAGTAGCTGCGGTGCGCCTTTTCGGTGAAGTCATCAAACGCCGTTGGCATCGGCAGCTCTTGCCAAGCTTGGTCGACGATCGTCAGGTCGACGGCTGCGCCTCGGTTGTGACGAGAGCCTTTGTTCGGGTTTGCAACATAGCGCTCATCCTTCACCAGTTCCCACAGTAGAAACTGCACCCGCTGCGGCCGATAACAGTCGAAGACCTTCAGCGACAGACCATCCGCAGCCAAGGCCACCGCCACCTTCGCCAGCGACTGTGCCACCGGCATCCGCAAATAACAGCCTGCCTCTTTGGGGTACAGGATCTTGCCGGTGAAGTTCTGAGCCGTTGCATAGCGCAGATCCACCAGAATTTGTGGTGCCAGGGTCCGTACCTCGACCAGCGACAGCTCTGCTCGACGTGACTCAGCCAGCGCTCCGGCACAGCCGAGCAGCCACAGTCCACCCACCACCAGACATCGCATCTTCATCGGGCTGCGACTATAGCTCGTGCTCTGCCACACCTTGGCCGCTGATTAGGCTGCGTAAGGTATTCATGTCCAGGGTGCTGGCCAGCAGTACGATCTGTGTGCCAGGTAACAGCACCACGTCGGCGGTCGGGTTGTAGATAAACTGGTCGGAGTCGGGAGGCTTGACCGCGACAACCAGCGCATTGCTCTTACCCCGCAGGCTGGCCTCTGACAGCTTCTTGCCTGCCACAGGCGAACTCTTGGCGACGCTTAGCTGCTCGAAGCGATGGGTCGATCGACCGTCGCGCATCATGTTGTCCAGGAACGTCACCACCGTCGGACGAACTAGCTCGCTGACCAGGCGCAAGCCACCGATGTAGGTTGGGTTCACGGTCCCATCGGCACCGGCGATGGCTAGTTTGCGACGGCTATTGTCCTCTAAGACCTTGCTGATGATGCGCAGGTTGCGGTTCATCTGCCGCGCCGTCAGCGTCACAAACACGTTGTCTTTGTCCTCGGTCAGACAGGCGATGAGTCCGGCGGCCCGCTCGATGCCTGCTTCAAGCAAGATCTCATCGGATTCCGCCGACCCGACGATGTACGGGAACTCGCCCAGCTCTTCGCACAGGTGACGGAGCTTGGTTTCGTTGTGATCGATTGCTACGATCTGGCGTCCGGTCGACATAAGCTCAGTGACGCAGTGCAGTCCGGTTGAGCCGACGCCACAGATGATGATGTGGTCGCGTAGCGCGGCGATCTTCTTGTGCATACGTCGCCTCCGAAAGATGTCGGTAAACAGACCCTCGACGACGAGGGCGGTGACGTTCGAGACCAAGAATGCGGGCACCGCGATGCCAACCAAGGCCAAGAACATCGTGAACACCTCGGCGAGGTGTAGGTTGCGCAACTCCAGCCAGTCGCCGTAGCCGATCGTCGTCAGCGTGATGACCACCATGAACAGGCAGTTCATCGGCGTCCAGTCCACCCGTCCGTAGTGCCGCCCGAGCAGCCAGTAGACGAGCGTCGCCATCACCGTCAGTGCCAGCAGCAGAAGCCCGCCCCACTTCATAAACCGAAATGGGTCGTAGCGCGGCTCCTCGAAGTGAGGCACTGGGCTGTCGGCGGAACTCACGGTAGGTGCTCATGGTAGCAAAGAAAATCGCTGCCCTTGAACATGCTTGCGGCGGGTCCAAGATCTTGCGCTGCCTGCCAACGGCGGCGCATATGGTTGCATCGCTCCTTGCGGCAGCAAGCAGCACTGGTTAGGGAGCTGAGAAGGCCCCAGTTGAGGCCGAGGAGGGGGCGAGGGAAAGGGCAACCGACGCCGGACTACTGTTTCCGTCCCAGGGCTTCTAGCTGGGCCAGGGCGAAGTCGCGGTCGGCTTCGGCGGCGGCACGATCGGACTTGTCGCCTTTGCAGCGCTCGCTGGCGTCGGCGAGGAGCTTGTCGGCGGTCTCACTGGACAGTCGCGCCGAGGGGAGCGCTCGCTGCACCAGGGCGACCACCTTGTTCTGGCCATCGACCTCGGCAAAGCCGGGGCCTACTGCCATCACGCCGCGCTCCTGGCCCTTGCGGTAGCGGAGCACGCCCGCCTTCACCGCCGACAGCATCGGAACGTGGCCCGGCAGCACGCCGAACTCGCCGAGCAGGCCCGGTAGCGTTACCTCGTCCACCTCTTCTGCGAGGGTCTTGCCCTCGGGGGTCACTACGTGCAGCGCGAGCATGGCTTACTTGGCCTCGGAGAGCAGCTTCTTGTTCTTTTCGACCGCTTCCTCGATAGAGCCGACCATGTAGAAGGCCTGCTCGGAGAGGTGGTCGTACTCACCATCGACAATGCCACGGAAGCTGCGGATCGTGTCCGCCAGCGGAACCAGCTTGCCCGGGATGTTGGTGAACTGCTCGGCAACGTGGAACGGCTGCGACAGGAACTTCTGGATCTTGCGGGCTCGGGCTGTCCTCTTCCGACAGCTCGTCCATGCCGAGAATCGCGATGATGTCCTGGAGTTCCTTATAGCGCTGGAGCACTCGCTGTACGTCACGGGCGCAGCGGTAGTGTTCCTCACCCACGACGTGCGGCTGAAGCAGCGTCGAGGTCGAGTCGAGCGGATCGACGGCCGGATAGATGCCCAGCTCGGAGATCGCACGCGAAAGAACCGTGGTCGCGTCGAGGTGAGCAAACGCCGTGGCTGGGGCCGGGTCGGTGAGGTCGTCGGCAGGAACGTAGATGGCTTGCACCGACGTAATCGAGCCCTTGTCCGTCGAAGTGATGCGCTCTTGCAGTGCGCCCATCTCGGTCGACAGCGTCGGCTGATAACCGACGGCGCTTGGGATACGACCAAGGAGTGCCGACACTTCCGAGCCCGCTTGCGTGAACCGGAAGATGTTGTCCACGAAGAACAGCACGTCGCGGCCTTCGACATCGCGGAAGTACTCGGCGATGGTCAGTCCGGTGAGGCCGACGCGGGCGCGGGCTCCCGGCGGCTCGTTCATCTGACCGTAGATCAAGGAGACCTTGCTCTTGGTCAGGTCATTCTCGACGATGATGCCGCCTTCGATGAACTCGTGATACAGGTCGTTGCCTTCGCGGGTCCGCTCGCCGACGCCAGCGAACACCGAGAAGCCGCCCTTGGCCTTGGCGACGTTGTGGATGAGTTCCATCAGAAGAACGGTCTTGCCGACGCCAGCGCCGCCGAACAGACCGATCTTGCCACCACGACGATACGGGGCGAGCAGGTCGATGACCTTGATGCCGGTCTCGAGGACTTCGACCTTGGTGCTCTGCTCGGTGAACTTCGGCGGAGCCTGGTGAATCGCTCGCGACATCTTGGCGTTGACCGGGCCGCGTTCATCGACGGGGGCTCCGACCACGTTCAAGATGCGTCCGAGCACTTCGGGACCGACCGGCACCATGATCGGCGCGCCGGTGTTCTTGACCGGCTGGCCACGGGTCAGACCATCGGTCGAGTCCATGGCAATGCAGCGCACGGTATGCTCACCGAGGTGGCCTGCGACCTCGATGGTTAGGTTGTCTGCCTCTGCGCCCAGCGAGCGATTGCTGACGAGCAGGGCGGTGTTGATTTCGGGAGGAACTCCAGGAAACTCGACGTCCACGACGGGACCGATGACCTGGGTGATGCGTCCAGTGCTTTGAGCTTGGGTCGTATTCATCGCAAACTATCCCTTTAGCGCCTCGGCTCCACCGACGATTTCCATCAGCTCCTTGGTGATGGCGGCCTGGCGGGCGCGGTTATATTGCAGGGTCAGCCGAGCAATCATTTCCTTGGCGTTGCGTGAGGCGTTATCCATCGCGCTCATGCGGGCACCCATCTCAGAGGCAATCGCCTCCAGGAAGATGCGGATTAGCTCGGTCTCCAGATACAGCGGCAGTAAGTGCGCGAGCACCCCTTCACGAGTCGGCTCGTACAGGAAGTCGACGAGCTGCTTCGGCTCATCGTCCGTTTCGTCGGCGTTCTTCCGCGAGGGCTCACGGACCTTGATCGGCAGCAGTCGCTCGAGGCGAACGACCTGATTGGCAGCCGACTTGAACTCGTTGTAGAGCACGTAGACGGCATCCACTTCATTGGCCAGCAGCGCCTCGGTGAGCTGAGGTGCGAGTTCGCGGGCCCGGCTTGCCGCCGATTTCGGATCCACGCCGAGCATCTCTCCGACGACCTTGAACGGACGACGTCGGAAGTAGTCTCGACCCTTCTTGCCGATGACGACGAGGTCGAGGCTGTGCCCATCTTGAAGTTTGATCTCGGTGGCGAAGCGCTCGGCTCGACGGAAGATGCTGCTGTTGTACGCACCAGCAAGGCCACGGTCCGCCGAAACCACCACCAAACGGACACGCTTGTCCGTCCCACCAACGAGGATCTTGTGAAGCAGCGCGAGCGATGGCCCACCTGCTTCAATCGGCTCGCCTTGTCCCTCGGCATCGCCCGTAGGCGGCTCCGCGAGCAGTCGTGACGCCAAATCCTCCGAGATGTCCCCCAGGTGGCTTGCATAGGGCCGAATCGCCTTCACCGCATCCTGGGCACGACGCAGCTTCGCCGTAGCCACCATCTTCATCGCCTTGGTGATCTTCTGGGTGTTCTTCACCGAGGCGATGCGCTTGCGGATTGATTTCAGCGACGGCATGGACTAGCTCGCCTTCTTTTGGGCCTGAGGCTTGTCCGAGAAGCGCTCAGCGAACTCCGCGATGAGCTTGTCCATCTGCGCCGAGAGATCCTTGAAGGCTTTCTTATCGCGGCACTTCTTATCGAGGTCGTCCCACAGGCCCGGCTTGCTGTCGATGAACGCGTACAGCTCGCGCTCGTAACGGAGCACTTCGCTGATCGGCACCTTGTCGAGATAGCCCTTGGTGCCGGCGTAGATCGACAGCACCTGTCGGGCAATCTGCAGCGGCTGGTACTGACCCTGCTTCAGCAGCTCGACCATGCGCGCACCTCGGTTCAGCGAGTCCTGGCTGGCCTTATCGAGGTCCGATCCGAACTGCGCAAACGCCGCCAGCTCGCGGTACTGCGCCATCTGGAGTCGCAGCGTCCCGGCAATCGCCTTCATCGCCGGAACCTGGGCGGCACCACCAACGCGGCTGACCGAGATGCCGACGTTTACGGCAGGACGGATACCGGAGAAGAACAGGTCGCTCTCCAGGTAGATCTGACCGTCGGTGATCGAGATGACGTTGGTGGGAATATAGGCCGACACGTCACCGGCCTGCGTCTCGATGATCGGCAGTGCCGTCAGCGAACCGGCACCCTTGTCGTCTGACAGCTTGGCGGCGCGCTCGAGGAGTCGGCTGTGAATGAAGAACACGTCGCCCGGGTACGCTTCACGGCCCGGCGGACGGCGGAGCAGAAGCGAGAGCTGACGATAGGCAACGGCCTGCTTCGACAGATCGTCATAGACGATGAGCGCGTGCATGCCGTTGTCGCGGAAGTACTCACCGATGGTGACGCCGGTATACGGGGCCAAGAACTGGAGCGGGGCAGGCTCGCTGGCACCCGAGACGACCACGCAGGTGTACTCCATCGCGCCGGTCTGGGTCAGCTTGTCCACTACGCTGGCCACGGTCGACTGCTTCTGACCGATGGCGACGTAGATGCAGAACATGTTCTGCCCTTTTTGGTTGATGATCGCGTCGACGGCAACGGCAGTCTTGCCGGTCTGACGGTCCCCGATGATGAGCTCGCGCTGACCACGGCCAACCGGAATCATCGCGTCGATGGCCTTGATGCCCGTCTGCATCGGCTCGTGGACCGACTTGCGGTACACAATACCGGGTGCCTTGACTTCGACCTTGCGCGACTCCGTCGACTGCAGCGGCCCTTTTCCGTCGATCGGCTGACCGAGGGCATTGACCACGCGGCCGAGCAGTCCCTTGCCGACCGGTACCGAGGCAATCTCGCCGGTACGCTTGACGACGTCCCCTTCGCGAATCAGCTCGTAGTTGCCGAGCAGGGCGACACCGACGTTGTCCTCTTCGAGGTTGAGGACGATGCCCTTGATGCCGTGCGGGAAGTCGAGCGTCTCGCCGGCCATTGCGCCCGACAGACCGTAGACACGAGCGATGCCGTCACCGCACATCAGCACGGTGCCGGTCTCTTGGACCGACACCTTTTGGTCGTAGTCTTCGATCTGCTTGCGGATGATCTGGGAAATCTCTTCGGCCCTGAGTTCCATATCTGCTCCTGCCTCCCTGGCCACATGAGCGAGGGGGGCCAATATCGGTAAAGCCGCTCGGGTGAGCGGCGCAAAAGACTATCCTTGCCAGCGCGCCTTCAGGCTCTGTAGCTCACCGCGTAAGCTGCCGTCGTAAATGACGTCACCGACTTGGGTGACCACGCCGCCAAGGAGCGACTCATCGACGCTCTTTTCGCACAGGACGGTTTTGCCGGTTGCTTTGCTGAGCGCCGAGCGAATCCGTGTCTCTGCCGCAGCATCGAGCGGCTTGGCCGAGGTCAGGCGAACCCGCACTCGTCCGGCAACTTCATCGACCATCTGACGCAGGCTGCGAGCGATACCGGGCAAATTCGGAAGCCGTCCGCGTGACAACAGAAGCAGCGCCAGGCTCTGGGTCGTCTTCGACAGCGCCAGCCGCTGACAGACTAGCTCGAGCACGGACTGCCTTTGAGATTGCGAAAACGCAGGGTTTAGCAGCACCGTCCTCAGATCGAGGCTGGAATCGATGGACTGGGCGAGCCGCTCGACCTCGGCGGTGAGCGACTCTAGGTTGTCCTGGGCCTGTCCAATGCCCAGGATGGCGCGAGCGTAGCGCCGTGATGCGGAGCCGCTGATCATGAGCGACCTCCCGTGACGGGTTGGGTGGTGGCGGACTCTACTTGGCTCACAAAGCGCTCGACCAGGTTGCGCTGGTCGAACTCATTGATCCGACTGACGATGAGCTTCTCGGCCAGATCCACCGCGAGCAGCGCCGTCTTGCGCTCCAAGTCGCGCTTGGCACCCTCGATGGTCTGTTGAACCTGGGCTTCGGCATCCTTGAGCAGCTTGTCCGCTTCGGCTTCCGCCCGTGCGATGATGCGCTGACGTTCGACCTGCGCCTGCTCCTTCATCGATACCAGCAGCGCGTCGATTTCGGCTTGGGCGGCGAGGCCCTTTTTCTCAAACTCTGCCAATTGCGCCTGCGCCTGTTTCTCGAGTTCGCGGGCCCGGTCGAGTGTCTTGCGGACTTCGAGGTGCCGGTTGGCCAGAAACTCCTTGAAGCTCTTGCCTGCCAGCTTGTTCAAGATGAACAGGAACACTGCGAAGTTGATGAGCGCAAAGCCAAATGGCGGGTGGTGATGCGTCTTGCCGGGGCCGTAGTCCCTGCTCCACCAGTTTTCGATGACTGGACCCGCTTCGTGGGTTCCACCGTGTTCGCCGTGGGCCGCTGCCGCATGCTCACCATGGGCCGCAGCCGGGGCATCATGCGCCGGGGCGGCATGCTCGGGGGCTGCGTGGGCTGGCTCCGCGTGAACTGGCTCGACATGGGCTGGCTCAGCGGTCGGCTGGGCCGGATGTTCGCTGGGCTGTGCAGTGGGGGCCACCGCTTCCGCAGGCACCGGCTGGACACTTGGCTGCGCTTCAGGCTGAGCAGCGGTCGTCGGCTGAGCAGCGGCGGTCGGCTGAGCAGCGGCCGGTCCAGCCTGTCGCAGCGGTGGATACTGCCCGCTGGGATTGTGAATCGGCTGCGGCGTTGGGATGCCTTCGGGCTTATGCACCGCTGGGGCTTCCGGCTGCTGAGCCGTCGCCAGGGATGCACCCGACAGCAGTACCAGGCCAAGCGAGAGTCGGGCTAGCGTCGTTCGTCTCGTCGTCATGGACTAGACCTCTCGTCCTAGCAGCTTGTTCGCCAGAACCCTCGACAACGTCTCGGCCCGCTGGCTTAGTTCGACCTGCGCCTGCGCGACTTGGGTTGCCACCTGCTCACGGGTCGCCCGAATTCGGCCCTGTGCCCGCTCCCGTGCGCCCGACAGCAGCTCTTCTTCGCGCTGTCGACCTTCGTGGGAAAGCTTCAGCCGCTCGTCTTCGGCGCTCTGCCGCGCCTTGTCCATCTTCTCTTTGAACTGCTTTTCGATGGACGCGGCCTTCTTCTGCGTCTCGTCCGCAGTTGCTTCCGCTGAGCTGATGCGATGCGCTCGGTCATCGCGCATCTGGATGTACGGCTTAAAGAGGAACTGGCGAAGGACGATGAACATCGCGATGAAAATCGCGAACTGAACCAGCACCGTGCCGTCGATATCGATGACGGGCGGCGCTTTTTCTTCGGCTCCCTCGCTTATCGCGAGCATGAGTGCCTGCAAGATCATGGATGCTCCGGGGGGGTTGCGGTGCGAGCACTTACCACTTGAAAGAAGGCAGTGTCAAGTGTGCGCCCAACCGTCTCTCGGCTGATCTGCGTCGCCCACTTGGTCGTGCTCACGTCAGACCTTGTTCTCGGCGGGCGCGCAGGCAGTCGCCGTCGCCCGGCTGCACCGTGCGGCAGGCGCGGGGGCGGTGGTGATAGATGCCGCAGCTCACCTTGCGACCGATGGCGCCGAGGAGCGCGTGGCAGCGTCCATCCTGGGTCATGCGTAGGTGAAGCGCGCCGGACGGTCCCGGCACGACGAACTTACGGACCAGATCGCTACGCGATAGAAGAGGTGCGCAGGGTTCGACCGGTACGTAGTCGGTGCGACCTTCAACTAGATTTTCGGAGGCATTGCAGCAGCACGCCCCGCAGGTTTGGCAGTCCAGAGGCACGGGCAGGTTGACGAACACCGTACCTTCAGCCGCCACGGGAATATCCAGGCCATTGC
>ERZ724523.1829-NODE-1829-length-12241-cov-11.396439_pt1 | contig 12241 bp, 9 predicted proteins | sample MGYA00376056_ERZ724523 | MGnify/ENA primary metagenome ERZ724523 (study PRJEB28724, sample SAMN07190888) | wastewater metagenome | isolation source: influent of sewage treatment plant in Hong Hong | place: USA: Christiansburg, Virginia | collected 2016-03-01 ... | reverse complement strand
GGTTAATCAATCACGATGTGATTCAGATCATCAATCCCATTTTGTTCAGCACGCAATTTGATTACAATAAAAAGATAATCCAGTTTCTGATTGAACATAACCAAAAAGCTTTTCTGGTTGGTGCTGGCTGTGATGCTTTTTACTGGAAGGAAGGGCGTGAGCGATTGCGCTATGGCCCTTTTGATGATGTGGAACATTATGAGCTGAATGGCGATCCAGGCCCATGGCAGGCACCTGAGCGCCGCGCATTCAATCTCTGGCTGGCCAATCGTGTGGATGGGATTATTCCTATCATGTACGATTATTGGGTTGGATATCAGAATCTGTCTAAGCTGAAAAAGCCATTGCCTATTCCAATCAATGTAGAGAAGATTGCTTACCAGGAAAATCTACTGAGACATGGTAAGCTGGTGGTGTTTCATGGCTTGATTCGTGAGGGCTTCAAGGGTACTCATCATGTTCGTGCTGCATTTGACATCTTGCGCAAGAAATACCCGAATGATGTGGAGTGCATTATTCAAGGGGGCTTGCCGCTTCATGAGTATATGAACTTGTTATCAACCGTGAACGTGGTGGTGGATCAAACTTCCTCACATGGAAGTGGCGTGAATGGATTGTTTTCCCTGGCGCTGGGCAAAGTGGTTTTAGGCGGTAATGAGCCGGTGCATCAGCAACTGATGTATGGAGAAGACCTGTGCCCGATTCGCAATATTTTGCCGGAGCCAGAATCGATTGTGGCCCAAGTGGAGGCCATTCTGGCACAGCGTGATCAATTGCCGACACTGGGTCTGGCTGGGCGTGAGTTTGTGCTGCGCCAGCACGATTATCGGCATGTGGCTGCCCGCTATGTGGATGTCTGGCAGGCCGGAGAAAACGCATGAGTGCACCACTGGATGTATTGTTTCTGATTCGCTCCCTGCATCTTGGTGGTGCAGAGCGACAGTTAACTTTGCTCGTGCTTGCCATGCATGCCGCCGGGCATAGGGTTCGTGTGGCTCTGTTTTATACGGGGGGGCCGTTTGAAGCCGATTTGCGCGCGGCAGGCGTCCCCGTGTTGTTGCTGAATAAGAGAGGACGATGGGATATTCTGTCGTTTTTTTGGCGTTGGGTGAGGCTTGTCCGACAGGAGCGTCCAGCCGTAGTGCATGGTTATCTCCCAATGTCCAATCTGTTGGCGGTGTTGGCCAAGCCATTGACACGCTGGCCAAAAGTGGTATGGGGCGTTCGCTCTTCTGGTTCTGATCCTGCTTACTATGGCTGGATGGGGCGAGTCGAGGCTTGGCTGCAGTCAAAATTATCGCGCTATGCCGACTTAATCATTTGTAATTCCCTGCGAGGGAAACAGCATGTCCTGTCTCAAGGCTTCTCATCTCAGAGAACGGTATGTGTGCCTAATGGCGTGGATTGCGACAGTTTTTATCCTGATGCCAATACTGGCCGTGCTACGCGAGCAGCCTGGGGAGTTCCGGAATCAGCGTATTTGATCGGGATTGTTGGTCGTTTTGTGCCGCTCAAGAATCATTCAGGCCTATTCCAGGCAGTGGCCCCCCTTCTGCGCCAGCATGATTGCTGCATTGTATGTGTGGGCTCAGGCACTGCTGATGAACAGCAGAAACTCCAGAATTTGGCGGCTGATTTGGGGGTTGCTGATAAAGTATTTTTTACCGGTAATTATCGTGATATGTTAGGGGCTTATAATGCGATGGATCTTTTTGTTTCCGCGTCCTTGACTGAAGGTGCCCCCAATGTACTGGGCGAGGCGATGGCATGCAATATCCCTGCTGTGTGTACTGATGTCGGTGATGCGGCATGGTTGATTGCCGATTATGGCCAAGTGGTACCGCCGGGTGATATTCCTGCCCTCGGAAAGGCAGTGGCTCTGGCATACCATAATCGAGCTCGGTCGATTATGCATCCCCGGGCGCGGGTGTTGTCATCATTCAGTGTGTCGGCACTGATGAGCAATACGGAAGCCCAATTATATCGTTTGTCATGTTGTTGATGTTCAGCATATATCGCTTATGTCGTCCGCTTGGCAGGGGAAGTCAGCAAGTTGAGTGTGCTGAGCAATGGTTGTGAAAATATCATCTGAATGTAAATGGCTGAATGCAGTTCCGTCATTGTTGCCAATAAGAAAGTGTAGCGTATGTGTGGATTAGCTGGGGCAGTATGGCGGGATTCGTACTCAATGGATGCTCCCTCTCTGGCAGGTCGGATGTTGGATGCGATTCAACATCGTGGGCCAAATAGCCGAGGGCATTGGAGCGACGCTGCCTCTGGTGTGTTATTAGCGCATGTTCGCTTATCTATTGTCGATTTGTCTCCTGCTGGCCATCAACCCATGGTGTCTGCCTGCGGTCGCTACGTATTGATATTCAATGGTGAAATCTATAACCATATGGATTTACGTGCTGCCTTGTGTTCTGCCCCTTCCTTTAGAGGTCATTCAGATACAGAAACACTTTTGGCTTGTTTTGCTGAATGGGGGGTGGTGCGTACGCTTCAGGCTGCCGTTGGCATGTTTGCGTTTGCAATGTGGGATCGTGATACCAAGGTGCTGACACTCGGGCGCGACCGCATGGGTGAAAAACCCTTGTATTACGGCTGGCATGGTGAAACGCTGTTATTTGCCTCTGAATTAAAAGCATTACGTGCCTGGCCAGGCTTTTCGCCCGAGCTGAATCGTGATGCGCTTACGCTCTATTTACGTCATGGTTTCATCCCAACACCGCACTCCATCTGGCGCGGTGTGGCCAAACTGCCTGCCGGGTGCTACGCGGAACTGGACGAGGCTGGCCGCTTGCAGGGGGAGGCACCGAAAGTGGTGGCGTATTGGTCGTTGGCCGACGCACTTTCTGCCGGGCAATGTTCGCCACTGGCGGTGTCGGATGATGAAGCCATTGATCAGTTGGAGCATCATTTGACGCAGGCAGTGCAAGGCCAGATGTTGGCTGATGTACCATTGGGGGCATTTCTGTCCGGTGGTGTGGACTCTTCCGCCATTGTGGCTTTGATGCAATCCTGTTCATCGCGTCCAGTCAAAACCTTCTCGATTGGCTTTGATCTTCCCGAGTATGACGAAGCCAGGTTTGCCAAGGCAGTGGCCACCCATTTGGGAACCGAGCACCACGAGTTATACGTCAGTGCTGCCGACGCCATGGCGGTCATTCCCCGTTTGCCATTGTGCTACGATGAACCGTTTGCCGACAGTTCGCAAATTCCCTCTCTGCTGGTGGCGCAACTGGCGCGCCAATCTGTGACGGTGGCGTTATCTGGCGATGGAGGCGATGAACTGTTTGCGGGCTACAGTCGCTATGAGAGGGCACAGCACTTGCGTCAGCGAGTACATGGTTTATCTGACGCTGCCCGCCTGATGGCGAGGTATGGTGTCCGCGCGTTGCGAGCGGGCCTGTCTGTTATGCAGGCGCATTCTTCGCGTGCATCAGCGCTGATCGAACGCACCGATAAGTTGCGCATCTTGCTGGGTGCTGATGATCAAGCGTTTTATCAGGCGCAAATGTCTTATTGCCTGCATCCGGCGCGCTGGCTGCGCGATGCACAAGAGCCTTTTTATGGGTTGAATGCGCCTCATCATTGGCCAGAGGACTTGTCGTTTGCTGAAAAAATGATGGGATGGGATATGTTGAACTATTTGCCAGACGATATTCTGACCAAGGTGGATCGCGCCTGCATGAGTGTGAGTCTGGAGGGGCGTATCCCTATGCTGGATCATCGGGTGGTCGAGTTTGCCTGTCGCACGCCGCTGCATTTGAAGGTGCGCAATGGTCAGCGCAAATGGTTATTGCGTCAAGCGCTTTACCGTTATGTGCCATGTGAACTGATTGAGCGCCCGAAAAAGGGGTTTTCCGTGCCAATCCGGCAATGGTTGGTCGGGCCATTGCGTGATTGGGCGGAAGCTTTGCTGGATGTGCATCATCTGCAGCAAGAGGGGGTGTTTAACGTAGATATCGTATGTCGAGCGTGGCGGGATTGTTTGGCCGGCCATGGCAATCAACACCATGTGCTGTGGCATGTCCTGATGTTTCAGGCATGGCAGGAAGCAATGGGGAAGCCATAGTCGGCATACTTATGGTAGTGGGTGTGGTGATAGCGACTATTTTTATGGGTGATTATTTAATTTAATATTGAATTCAATATATAGTCAATCGCATGTGATTTTTTGTAAGGCAGTTCTGAAGCATCGTGATCCGTGATGCAAAAATGAATCAGGATGAGAAAACCATGAATAACAGCGTGTGCAATGGCAGTGTCGGGAGTATGGCATGAAAGTGTTGGTATTAGTGACTGCCCTCACTACCGGCGGGGCAGAGATGGCATTGTTTCGCATTCTCAATGTTTTGCGCGCTAAGGGGGTGGATGCCTTGGTGGTCTCGATCCTGACCATTCCTGATGTGCATGTCCCAACGCTGGGTGCCGAAGTTCGGTCTTTGGGCATGGCGCGCGCGCAGATCAATTACCAAGGGTTGCTTAAGCTGAAAGACATTGTGCGTGAGTACCAGCCTGATCTGATCCAGGGGTGGATGTACCATAGCAATGTGCTGGCGCATTTGGCTCGCTACTTCATGCCTGCCAAACATCGGCCACCATTGGCGATTGCCATTCGAGGTTCGTTGACTATTTTCCATCAGGAAAAACGTTTGACCCGATGGGTTGTTCGTCTGGATGCTTGGTTATCGCGCTGGGCTGATCGCGTATTTTATGTCTCGCGTCTGGCACATCAGCAACATAATGCATTTGGCTATGCCGCCAGCCGATCCATGGTGATTCCAAACGGTTTTGACAGCCAGCTTTTTCGACCGGATCCCGAGGCGCGGGCGCGCCTGCGCGGTGAGTTGAGTATTACCGATGATACGCCACTCATCGGCATGATTGCCAGTTGGCAGCCGTTAAAAAACCATCGAGGTTTTCTGGCCGCAGCAGCCATGCTGGCTGAGCATTATCCCGAAGCGCATTTCGTTTGTGCGGGTCGGCGCGTCGAGCTGAGTAATCCTGATGCGGCGGCCATTGTGCCGGTTGCCATTCGTCAGCGCGTGCATTTACTGGGTGAACGTCGTGATGTTGCTGCCTTGAATGCGGCATTTGATATCGCCGTGAATGCTTCTCACGCGGAAGCATTTCCGAATGTCGTGGGAGAAGCCATGGCGTGCGGTGTGCCTATGGTGGTGACCGATGTTGGGGATTCTTCCTGGATTTTGGATGGCAATGGTGAAGTGGTTGCACCGGGCGATGACTCAGCTTTGGCAGGGGCATTGGCACGCTTGTTGGCGATGGATCCCGCGCAACGTCACGCTTTGGGGATGCGGGCCAGACAACGCATTGTGAAAAATTTTTCTCTTGATTCTGTCGCAAAATCCTATATGCATGAATGGCAGGCATTGTGCGCCAAGAGAGTATTATGATTTTGGTATTTTTCAAGATCATGCTTGAGGTTGGTTATGGAGCTTGATCTAGAGGATATTGCCAATCTCTTGTGTGTGTTGTGTCTGGTGTTTGGTCTGCGCCTGACACATCGTCTGGATGCGCTGGCTTTCTGGGTATTAACGTTCCGTGTATTATTGGTGTTTCTCACCAATGATGTGTTGTTTCCCGTCTCTTATATGCCTGATCAGGTGCGCTATATTCGTTGTGCCATCATGTATCGAGGGGGGGCTTCGGAGTGGTGTATGCAGTTTGGCGCTTATGCGGTGACGGTAAGTTCTGCCTCTAAGTTTTTTGCGATGTTTCCCATGCCATTTTTGGTCAGTGTGCGCTCAATTGCGCTGATTAATATGGTGATTGTGGTATGGATGTATGTTTTTTTAAATCGAAGCGGTTTTCTTACTAAAGAGAGTCGAATATTTTATTTATGTTACCCAAGTTTTATGCTGTATTCTGCGGTCGGTGTACGTGATATTCTGATTTTGCTATCAATGCTGATGGCTTTGTATTTCTTGCTGGAACGACGTTCTATCCTGCTGGGAGTGTTATCTGCATACCCTCTGATGCTGACTAAACCACAAAACTGGTTTATGATCATGGTGCCATTTGCTTTGTTTGTTTTTGCTGGGAATTCAAGAGCCCGGATGTTGTTTACTGTCGGTTTAGGTTTTTTGTTTACTTTTGGCTTGTTACTGTTTGGAGGGTACCTGGACGAGCTGAACAAATATAGAAATAACTTTTACCTTGAGGATGGCGGTGTCGGGGAAGTCGAAAAACTCACCCCAACTATCATGTTGCCAGTGCAATTGATTAGTGCTGCTGTGGGGGTGATGCTCATGCCTCTGCCTTGGCAAGCGGGAGGGGCATTTCAACTGGTGCAAAGTATGGAAAACCTGATTGTTGCCGGCATTGTGGTGAAGCATTGGCGGCGCCAACCAAAGCCAGGGATGGAGAACATGTTTCTTAACCTCAAATTGTTCTTTTTCTCTGCCATGATGATTTACGGCGCAGTGATTTTTAACTTTGGTACGGCAGCGCGTTATCGGTTTTCATTTATTTTGTTGTTTATTATTTTTGCGTGCAGAATGACATTGCCGCCAACCAAGCCATCAAACCCGCTATCGTGATATAAACTATGAAAATTTGTGTTGTTGCAAATTCTGCCTGGAATCTGGCCAATTTTCGACTTGGCTTTATTAAGGCGCTGCTGGCACGTGGTTGGCAAGTGTATGTGCTGGTTCCCGATGGGCCAGAAACATGCAGCTTTCTAGAGGTTGGGTGTACCGTGCATGCTGTGCCTATGGATTGTAAGGGTACCCATCCATGGCATGATTTTCAGCTGTTCTGGCGTTTACGTCAGATATATCAGCATTTGCAGCCTGATGCCGTGGTGCACTACACCATCAAACCCGTGATTTATGGCTCATTGGCTGCTCGCACGGTGGGTATTCCGGTTTTGAATGCGATTACCGGTCTGGGGACTGCTTTTTTACGACATGGTTGGTTGCAGCGTTTGGTCAGGCAGTTGTACAAACTGGCCTTACCTGCCTCGCCCTCAGTCATGTTCGAGAACCCTGATGATTTGGCCCTGTTTGTTCAGGCTGAGCTGCTGAAACCACAACAAGCTGTACAAGTTCCTGGCCCTGGTGTGGATATTCAGCACTTCCAGCTTGCGCCATTTTCTGATGCACAAGGAGATGCGCCTATTTTTTTGCTGGTAGGGCGGATGTTGCGTGACAAAGGTGTCGTTGAGTTTGTCGAAGCTGCACGCTTGCTCAGACAGCGCTATCCAGCGGCTAGATTTGCCTTGTTGGGCTTTCTTGGCGTGGAAAATGTATCTGCGATTTCACCAGATGAAATGGACGAGTGGGTCACGCAAGGCCATGTAGAATATTGGGGATCGGCCAGTGATGTTCGCCCAATGATTGCACGTGCTGACTGTGTGGTGTTGCCATCTTACCGTGAAGGGCTGCCGCGCACCCTGCTGGAAGCTGCGGCAATGGGTCGCCCATTGGTGGCGACCGATGTGCCTGGTTGTCGTGAAGTGGTGGTGGACGGTGTCAATGGCTATTTGTGTGCCGCGAAGGATGCTGAGGCATTGGCTCAGGCCATGGAGAAAGTGGCCTGCTCAACGCCTGAGCAACGCTACGCCATGGGGCTGGCTGGTCGTCAGCGAGTGGAGGAGAAATTTGCTGAAAGTCATGTGATCAAGTTTTATATTCAAGCCATATTGGATATGGTAAAATAAGCTAGGCAGATGAATGACGAGTGCTCATTCACTTAGCACCCCATTTTTAGGTTTTGTATCTTTGCCCATTTCGTGCAACCGCTAGACTTGATCGCCCATTCATGATCGTTTTTCTGATTGCTTTTCTCTCTTCAGCCCTGACCAGTTGGCTGATTATTCGATCCGAGCATCTGCATCAGCATCTGACCGCAGATCTCGATCTGAACGGCGTGCAGAAATTTCACGTTGTCGCGGTGCCGCGTGTCGGTGGGCTTGCCATCTTGTTTGGCATGCTGGCTTCTGCCAGTTGGCTATCACTGTTATTGTCCGTACCGCCTTACCAGACTTGGCTTTTGCTGATGGTGGCAGGGCCAGCGTTCTTTGGTGGCATTACAGAGGATATGACCAAGCGGGTTGGGGTGTTGCCCCGCCTGCTGCTGACCATGTTGTCAGCCATGGCGGGATACTGGTTTTTGGGTGCTGCCTTGACACGTCTGGATCTTCCCTACGTGGACGTCCTGCTGTCGTCCTGGTGGCCGCTCTCGCTGCTGCTGACTGCTGTGGCGGTGGGAGGGGTAGCCAATGCCATTAATCTGATTGATGGCTACAATGGCCTGGCTGCCATGGTGTCTGCCGGTATTGCCTTGTGTCTGGGGTTTGTCGGCTACCTGCTGGGTGACAGCTTTATGGTGGTTTCCTGCTTATCGCTGGCGGGGGCGCTGTTTGGTTTTCTCGTGTGGAATTTCCCATTTGGACGGATTTTCCTTGGGGATGGCGGAGCCTATTTTGTCGGTTTTCTATTGGCCGAGTTGTCTGTGTTGTTGGTAGCCAGGCATCCACATGTTTCTGCATGGTTTCCGATGCTGTTGCTATTTTATCCAGTATTTGAAACCTTGTTCACCATCGTGCGTCGGGTGTCCGTACATGGCGGTTCACCGGGACATCCAGACGCGTGTCATTTGCACCAGATGCTGTACAAGCGTGCCGTGCGCTGGTACGTAGGAAGCAAGGACCCATATCATCGCACCCTGCGTAACGCCATGACTTCACCTTATTTATGGGCGTTGTGGTTGGTGTCTGCTGTTCCTGCCATGTTATTTTGGCGCTTTTCGATATTGCTGCTGGCCAGTTGCGTCATGTTTGCGCTGGTGTATCTCTGGTTATATCGTCGTCTTGCACGCTGGAAGACGCCAAAGTGGATGATTCTGCATCGGTCTCGGCATTAATGATTTGGCGGACTCAGAGAGTAAGTGCATTGCCACTGATGTTTGTAAAATTCTACACTATGATAGATGTCCTGGTTATTCAATAGGGTTTGAAGTCAGGGTGGAATAGCTTGTTTCGATGGCCTGCATGCTGGCCATGTGAATGGTTCATGAAGGGTGTTGTTCTGCTAAAAATGCTGGTGTGCTGCCTGCTGCACATGCTGGCATCAATATTATGCATGGTCTGGAGCCTTTTTCATGGCAGAGCTTAAGCAGGGTGTTTTGACCGTTTCCCTTGATTTTGAGTTGTACTGGGGGGTGCGGGATCTGTGTGAAATCAATGGCTATCAAGAAAACCTGCTCGGTGTTCATCAAGCGGTACCTTGCATGCTGGAGGCGTTTTCTCGTGCGGGCATCCATGCAACTTGGGCGACAGTAGGCCTTCTGTTCTGCCGGAATCAAGAAGACGCCTTACGCCAGGCTCCGGTGCTTCAGCCCGATTATGCCAGGGTTGAGCTATCGCCTTATCGGTATCTGGCCACACAGGAGGCGCTGGATCCCGTCTATCATTTTGCGCCAGATCTGGTGAATGCCATTGCCCAGACAGCCGGGCAGGAGCTGGCTTCGCACACCTTCTCACATTATTACTGCTTGGAAGCAGGGCAAACGGCAGAGGATTTTGGCGCTGACTTGCGTGCTGCGCAACAGGTGGCTGCACGTGCCGGTCACCCTTTGCGCAGTCTGGTATTTCCGCGAAATCAATGGAATGCCCAGTATTTGTCGGTGCTGGCGGAGCAGGGCTTTCGCTGTTTTCGTGGCAATGAGTCTGCCTGGATGTACCAAGCGGGTGAAACCGAGACGGCGCAGCATAATTGGGTACGGCGAGGTTTACGTCTGATGGATAGTTACTTGAACCTCTCCGGTCATCACACATACGCACTGGCTGATTGCGTATATGGTAGTGTATTTAATTTTCCTGCTAGCCGGTTTTTGCGCCCTTACTCACCGCGTCTGGCGGCGCTGGATGGTTTGCGTTTGCGTCGTATCACGCGTGCCATGGAGGATGCTGCCAAGCATAAGCGTATCTTTCATTTATGGTGGCATCCACATAATTTTGGTTGTAACCTGGCAGAGAATATGGGATTTCTGGCGCGTATTGCTGACTATTTTCAGCAGCTCAAGCAACAATATGGAATGCAGTCGCTAAATATGGGTGAACTGACTGCTTTGGCGGAGGCCGCATGAGTGAAGTGCCGGCTTTTAAAGTCGTGATGTTATGCCGTGATGACGACACCACGCGCATCATGTACCACCGTTTGTCCATCGATTGGCAGATCATTGGCGTCATTGTTGAAGACAAGCCATCTACCCGGCTGATGTTGCAGCGGCGGATGCGCAAGCTGGGAGGTTGGACCGTACTGGGACAAGTGCTCTTCATGCTCTATACTCGCCTGGTGGCGGCCCGCATGGCTCGCCGCGCATTAGATGCGTTGCTGCGCGCGGAACACCTGAATACCGCGCCGCTGCCAGTTGAACGGGTCACCCGCGTTGCATCTGCCAATGATCCGGAAGTGATTCGGCTGCTGCGTGAATGGCAGCCTGATGCGGTGGTGGTCAATGGCACCCGTATTTTATCATCGGCAGTGCTGGCGTCCATTCCTGCCCCTTTTATCAACACTCATGCCGGCATTACCCCACGTTATCGTGGGGTGCATGGGGGCTATTGGGCATTGGTTCAGAATGATGCCGAGCATTGTGGCGTGACCGTCCATCTGGTAGACGAAGGCATCGATACCGGTGGTGTGCTCTACCAAGGCATGATTGAGGTCGGGCCACAAGATTCGTTTCTGACTTATCCTGTTCGCCAAGTAGCCCGTGCGTTGCCATTGATGCATCAAGCCTTAAGTGATGTGCAGCAGCATGGTGCGGCCTTGCGTACTGTGGCTGGTGTGGGGCCTTCTGCCCTGTGGTCGCATCCTACGGTGTGGGCATATGTGCGCAATTGGTGGAAGTACAGCGTCAAGTAAAAGCGTGTGCTTTATATCTTGAATCGCTGTTCAAGCGCTTAGGAAAATAGCCCATGCCCGGGAAAGCTGACCAAGGTGGTTGTGCCATTTTTTTATTTTTTCTGTGGCTATTTTGGACGCGCTGATTAATTCAGAAAATCGTTTTTGCCAAAAGCAAAACCCAGAAAAATCAACCCCTGGGTTCCCGCCTTCGCAGGAATGGCGATTTCTTCAGCATTTCCTTAGTGCACCGACTGGATATGGTTTGCAAGAGACTTATATGCCTATTACTCTGAAACACAAAGATGCCTTGGTTATCATTGAAGAAATTGACCCTATGTCTCGGCATATTCGGGTTGACATGTGTGATTCCTCCGTTTTTTCGCCAAGAACGCAATGGGTCACCCGATATCCAGTAGCATTGATTGAAGCGGTACTCAGTCACCGTGGCCCGGCTTATTTGTGCGATGAAATTGCCCGGGATGAAGACCCCACATATACAGCAAGTGATATTATGGCTTCTGTATTTAGTTATGTTGCCAAGCAGGACATGGATGGCAAGCGATTGCTTGATTTTGGCTGTGGCTCCGGAGCCTCAACCATGATCATGGCTCGTACCCTGCCAAAGTGCCAGATCTATGGCGTTGAACTGGAGCCTGCACCACTTGCGTTGGCAAGGCTGCGTGCGGCGCACTACTGTTGTGAAAATCTGCAGCTTTTTCAATCTCCTACGCCAGATGAACTGCCATCGCAAGTACAGGAGGTAGACTTTGTTTTATTGTCTGCGGTGTACGAACATCTGCTGCCTAGTGAGAGGCCGCGTTTGCTCTGCCAGATTTGGCAGCTATTGGCTCCCGGAGGTGTTTTGTTTATCAATCAGACACCAGATCGCCGTTTTCCTCTGGAAACGCATACGACCGGGCTGCCCTTGATCAACTATCTTCCTGACCAGGCTGCTGCCGCATTTGCGCGAACCTTCTCGAAAAGAAGGCTGAAACATGCTTCTTGGGAGTTGATGTTGCGTAAAGGCATTCGTGGTGCCTCCCCGAATGAAATCATGGCTATTCTTTCCGGGTTTTCTGGCGCTTCTCCTGTATTGCTTACTCCCAACGCTGATGGACTCCGGCAGCAAAGCGATATCTGGTATCGTTCGGCAAGAGAGCGGTTATCCCGGCGCTACCATGGTATGAAAAGACAGATCGTCCTGACACTGATTGACTGCATGGCTTTGTCAAATTTTCCCGTTGCGCCGTACCTTTCGCTGGCGATACAAAAAAAAGTGTAGCACCACAAAATGCTGATTGGCTTTTATTATGCTTGATCGGTCATTGTGGGTGTTGGCTAACCCAAAAGTGCCAAGCCCC
>ERZ724523.1818-NODE-1818-length-12265-cov-6.243243_pt1 | contig 12265 bp, 9 predicted proteins | sample MGYA00376056_ERZ724523 | MGnify/ENA primary metagenome ERZ724523 (study PRJEB28724, sample SAMN07190888) | wastewater metagenome | isolation source: influent of sewage treatment plant in Hong Hong | place: USA: Christiansburg, Virginia | collected 2016-03-01 ... | reverse complement strand
CTGCTTTGGTCAATGACACGGTCAATTCCCGCATCAATGCCACGAATCCAGGGAATACGTTCATTCTGGCTGTGAACCACCAAAACCGAAGGGCGGCTGGCACCGGACCACACCAGGCCCGCCACCAGCGCCATAGCAGCGGCCACGATCCAAAAACGAGGCCAGAACGGCGATGTGTTCTGCGCCGCTACCATCCACACCATCTCCACCAGAGGTAGTACACAGCACAGCCTGCCCACGTCACAGGGCTGCGCACGGTGGCCCAGGCCACAAGCATGCGTGCCTGGCTGCCAGCGCCAGTGTGGCGTCGGAACATGAAATCCACCATGTGGAAGGCCACCAATACCGCTATCGCGGTATCGAGCAGATCATGCCCCTGCACCGAAGACCAGGATGTTGCCAGCACCAGCGCCGCCACGATGGCGACACCCGAGGGCACCACCATCCTCAGGCAGAAGAGGAATGGCAGTGCCAGTGACGTACTCCCCCATTCCAGGCCCCAGGCAGGTATGGCAGCGGCAAAACTGGCGATGAGCCCGGGCAACACCGTCGCACAGACAAAGAGCGGCCAATCTACACCCCAGTGGTAGCTCTGGGGCGTCAACACTTTCGTGGCAAACAAAACCACCATAGCCAGCAGAGACACCAGACCGGGGGAAAAGCCATGCAACGGTTGCAACGCCACCATAAGCACCATCACAGCAGCAATACCCACAACGCATTGCACCGCGAAACGATCTTCAGACAGTTCTCGCGATCCAAGCACCACCTGCGGTAGAGGAGTAACACCACCCAGAGCGGGTCGCGCGCACCATTGAACACAGCTGGCATAGGCCAGCGCCAGCGCCAGCAACGGCCAAGTGTGCTGTAACCAATACGCAGGGACAAATCGATCCACCCCGCCCGCAGGCAGCAGTGCCAAGACCAGCAGATTGGCAGGCTGTGCCGGCAGCCACGCCAACGCCGCCCCCAACTGCGCCGCACTGACCACATCACGCGGCACCTGTCGTGGTGTAGACGAGGGCACCAGGCAAAAGCTGTACGCCCAACGGCGTGCCTGTGCGGACGATGGCAGCAGTGCGAAAACCATGGCCAACCACCACACGGCCGGTGCACGCCGCCAACGCGGTGTGTGCGGGGCTTGCAAACTGTGCAGGGCACGGGCCATCAAAGCCCCCGTCAATCCGGATTGCCGCGCCGCTACGGACAAGGAAAAAGCGCCCAACCACCACAATGCTGCATCACTGACCGCACCCGACAAGAGCACAGCAATCGGCGCAAGGTCAAACAAGCTCATGACCAGCAATGCCAGCAACACCGCAAACAGCGGTGGCAGGGAAGGCACCATCCACAGCCCCACCAGCAAAGCCATGCTGAGCCAAGTTCCCACCTGCCTGGGCGTTAGCCCCCAGGAAAGCACACTGGACTCAAAACCATAAGCCAGCACCCCCAGCAAAGCGCATATGGCACAGACTACCCATGCCATGGGATCTTCGAGACTGTGTGGCGGCATGTTCCGCACAGTCCCGGTGCTCCCCCCGCGAACGCTCATACCACTTCGACGATCTGCATCATTCCCATGTCTTCATGCGCCAGGATGTGGCAATGCATCACAAAAACACCGGAAAAATCGGAAAAACGGGTGCGGAACGTCACCGATGTGGGGGCCTCGGGTGTACCGCCGCGTGGCAACCCAATGGTGTCTGACCAGAAGGGCTCGACTGGAACACCGTTGATCTTGACCACCTCAAACGGGTTGATGTGGATATGGAAAGGGTGCTGCACTGCATTCATGTTGTAGACAGTCCACTCCTCCACGCTGTTGAGCGCCACCGTCTGGCGGATCGCACGGTGCGACTGAAACGGCGCCAGACGCTGTGGCATTGCCGGGGTCACGGACGCCGCAGAGCCACCAGCCCCCATCGTGAAAGCGGTATCCGCCATGAAAGTCGCACCGGTCTGGTACTGCCATTGGTCAAGCTCACCGGGCGGCAAATCCAGCGCATCGACTGCGGGCGGCGTATCCAGCGGGGCCCCGCTGTTGTTGAACACGGAACGCAAAACGATATTGCGGCGCAATCCACCATGTGCAGCCAGTTCTTCATCACGGATGGGAGCCAGCGCATCAGGCACCGGCAAAGGCGCCTTGGGCAATGCCATTGCGATCGGCTCACCCTCCACCACGATTTCGGCCAGAACGTCCTCGGCCAGCGGCGCAGGAAAGCCCATATCGTAGGCCTTGGTGCGCAGCACATAGCGCCCTGGTGCCCCAGCCTGCACCAGAATATCAGCACGGTTGCCGGGCGCCAGCACCAAGCCTTCGGCAGCGTTGGCAGAAAAGGTTTTGGGTTGGCTGCGGGGGCAAGAGTCCAGTGCAATCAAATGCAGATCGTGCCCTTCCAGCGCCAGATGAAGGTAATTCGCAATGCTGGCATTGACCAGCCGCCAGCGCTCCACTTGGCCAGGGCGCAGCACCAAGGTGGGACGACGTACACCATTGATCAAGAACGGTGGCTCTGCACCAGGGTTGGCGACCTGGGAGAAGCTCTCCAGCTCCCCTTTGGCATCGAAAATCGGCGCCTGGAACATCATGACGCGGTCACGGGCTGCGGCAATCTCGGGTACATCGTCCAACGGGCCCGTGACCACAATGGCACCAGCCATGCCACTGGCCACTTGCACTGCGGTCGCACCGTGCAAGTGGGGGTGGTACCAAGAGGTGCCAGCCGGGTGATCGTCCACGATCGCATATTCATGCTGGCGCGACTGCCCAGGCTGCACGGCAGACTCGGCTGAATCGATCACGTAGTCGCCATAGAGGTTCTCGCCCACCAGGCCAGGTGCCACATGCAGACCATGGGTGTGCAAATTGGCACTGTTCATGTAGCGCAAATGCTCCACCGGCTCCACGCTGGACGGATTGGGCGGCAGATCATTGACCACGCGAATGCGCAAGGTCTCGCCCGCACGCACTTGCAGCGTGGGTGCAGGCACCATGGCGTTGTAGGTGCGCAAATGCACACGCTGACCGCGCAGATTCAGATCCGCATAAGCCATGCGCAAGGTGTAGTCCAGCACGCCGTTGCTGGCCAACAAGCGCGGTGGCTCTACAAAGGTTTCTGGTGTCCCCGTACCACCGCCACAAGAGGCCAATGCGGCAGGCAAAACAGCACCGGCGCTGAGTTTCCAGGAAACATTCAAAAAATCACGGCGTGTATAGGCTTGGCTCATGTTCTGGCTTCTTCGTGGTTGATGGAAACTGCATCGTCGAGTTTGCGGGGTGTTGCCTGATACAGCGCGGCCTGGCCCAACTGGCCTGCACGGTTGTCACCCCATGCCCACACATGCCAACCATCACTGACCAGCACATGACCCTGCCCTGCCACTATTTTCTTCAGCGCAGGCAAGTGCGCCAACACTTGCACACCGTGCAAGACCTCGGTATGGCCTTGCCCCAATTGGCCCCGGGCGTTCCAACCCCAGGCGTACAAACGCCCAGAACGGCCCAGCGCATAAGACACATATTGGCCTGCAGCGACCTGGGTAGCCCCTTCAGGCAACGCCACCTGGTGCGGGGCTGTGCGGTACGCTGGCGCACGTTCGCCAAGTTGGCCATGTTGGTTGCTACCCCATGCCCAGACCTGGCCACGGACGTCAATCGCCAGACTGTGGCTCGCACCCGCTGCCACAGCCACCATCTTGCGTGGCATGGGCACGCGCGTTGGCTCGCTGTAATCCTGGAGGTGACCCGCACCCAGCTGACCGGCTGTGTTGGCACCCCAACCCCATACGCGCTGTGCACCGTCCAGCAAGAGGGCATGGGCTACGCCAGCACAGCAATCGGTGATGGCTGGCACACCGGCTACACGCAAAGGTCCCGCATTGCGCGCCTGCGCTGAACCTGGCGCAAGCCCCCAGTGATAGAGGCCGCCGTCCCGGGCACGGGCCAAAGTAAAAAACTCACTGCCGCGCAACTGCGCCAAAGCGGGCAAACCAGCCAAAGGCTTGGGCTGCTGCGCCACGATGTGTGAGAGCCGACCACCAAGCCCTGCCCGATTGGCACCCCAGACATACGCCACCCCCTGCGCATCAAGGGCCAGACTCATGCCAGCGCTGGCTGTGATATGGCGCAACTCGACATCGGTGGGCACATACACAGCGCCGCTCTCTGATGAAGGTGCAGAGCACACCCCCAGCGGGGCGGGGAACCGTCCGGTACCGTCGCCGCCCCAGCCAACAAGCTGCGCACCGCTGCGCAGCACCAAGCTATGGTCCCGGCCTGCGGCTAGATCAAGCACTTGCGCCGCAACGCTCATGGTTTTTTGGTTACGACCAACAAACCACGGGCCTTGCCGCTCACGCTGTCAGGGTCTTGCGCACCGCGCAATAAATCTGCCAGCGGCACCCACACGGGCGGGTACTTGTAGCGCGCCACGTCCATCAGCAGCACCGAGTCACTCGCCTCATGGTAGGCCGCCAGCGGCGACCAATGGCCACCGCCCACCTCACCGATAAAGCGGCGGCTGAAATTGAAAAGAACAAAGCGGTCTTGCTCGCGAAGATGCTTTTTGAGCAGTTGGCGCAATTGGTCGGCATCGAGTGTGTCCGCAGAAACCTTGTCGATGTGCACCGGATACTGGCCCAGGACGGTTGCCAGCTGATCCAGCGTCATACCTTCTTTGGACACCACCTCAGGGTCTGCGATGCGTTTGTCCACCACAGCAAAGAAGTCCTGCTGCGTGAAAAACGGAAAGTCCGGGTACAGCGCAGTGGCCGGGCGCGGTAAGCCCAAGGCGTTGAGCGCAATCACCGAGGTGGCCACCGAGCAATAGGCCTGGTTGCGCTGGGTTTCAAAGTAAGTGGCCAGTGGCCAGTAGGCCTGGCGGTAATCGCTCTGGATCAAGCGCTGCTGCCCAATCGGGTGCGACAGCGTAAAAAGATGGTTGGGAATCTCCAGCGGTTGCCCGGCCACTGCGGCGGCGGGTGGCTGTATAGCCACCGTGCGCGCCATGGTGGTTTGGGGCGTGGCCACCACAGCAGCCGTGAGCAGCCCCGCCAGCAAGGCGTTGCTGCTCCATGAGCGGGTCAGACGGAGAAAAGGTACAAGTTTTTTCATGGCAATGGCATCGTTCGTTTGCAATCAGGAAGGCTGCCGCTCAGGCTTTGGCGGTCGCAGTGCGCACTTTTTTGCGCGCTTCCACCAAAGCAGCCAGGGCGTTATCAATAGAGCCTGGGTCGGTAAACACCGACAACGTGAAGAACTTGATGCCCACAATAGGCTCGCCGTAGCTGGTGCTGCGGTAGCGGCTGGTCTGCACGAAAACGGGGCTTTCGCCGGATTCAGCTGCTTCGCGCGTGCTCAGGTACACCGCCTTGTTGAACTCGTTGTGCTCCAGCAAGGCTGCGCGCTGACCAGCGTTGCTTTTCTCGGCCCGGTAGGCTGCGTCGGCATCCACACCGTCGGGATAGACCCGGATTACCACCACTGCGCCATGGTTGTCTTCGTTGAGCACCGTCAGCCATGGCAAATCGCGCGCCTTCTGGCGCAACAGGTGCGACATCTGCACGCAATGGCTGAGCAAACCACGGAAGCCGTCCTTGCCCAGCAGCATCAGGTTAGACAACGCTGCCAGCACTGGCCCGCCCGAACGCGAGCACTCCAGGGTGTAAATGCCAGGGTCGTACTCACCAAACTGGAACAGATACGGCATGGCCACCTTGTCGCGGCGCACCGGGTTGAGCAGCTGTGCATCACTGGCCAGAAACAGGCTGGACGCGTAGGGCGTATAGCCGCTCTTGTGAAAATCAATGCCCAGCGAATCGGCCAACGGCAGGTGGCGCATGCGCTCACGCAGCAGCTTGAGCGAATGCAGTGCCTCAGCGGGAATCCCCAGCGGATTGGCATCGAACTCATAGTCGTTGAACACCGAATAGGCCCAGCCGATCACAGCATCAGCATGGAGGTAGGGCATGTAGTCAAGGCGGTACTCCTTGACCAGGCGCTGGCGCAGCGCGTGCACGGCCTCGATGTCGTCCACGCCAAAAGCGTCGGTACTGCCCATGGTGACGACGATGGCGGCAATGCGCTCGCCTTTTTCGATACTCTGGCGCAGGGCTTTTTCCAATGCAGCCACATCCATGGCGTTGTCATCGCCCGTCGGCACGGAAATGGCTGCCTGGCTGCCCAGGCCCAGCCACGCCGAGGCACTGAGCTTGGCATAGTGCGCCACATCAGAACCAAACACGCGCAAGGGCTGGCGCATGCCCTCGGTGAACAGTCCCGGTTGCGCGCGCTCGGCGCCCAATTTGATGCCATAGAGCGTCGTACCGGTACCACCAAAGGTGAAAAGCCCCAACGCTTTTTCAGGGTCGTAACCGACCAGTGCTGCACACATGGCGGATACGCGCACCTCAGCTTCTGCGGCTTTGTGCGATAGGTCGTCCCACACCGTATTGGGATCCACCAGGGAGCCATACAGTTGCCCGATGATGGACACCGACGTGGACGATCCATGCAAGCGGTGAACATCCGGGTGGCTCCAGGTGAACTGGCCTTCCAGGTAACGCGCGGTTTCGCGGATCGTGCCGCGCATGTCGCCCATTTCCTTATTCACCCGGGATTTGCGGGCACCGGCGTAGTCCAGCGGCTTGCGCTCGCCCAGAAAAGTGCGATGCGTCTTGAGCTTTTCGTACTCGGACAAGGCATAGGCCATGACGCGCGAGAAGCGGCTGTCGGCAGCCGCAGAGTTCGTGGGCGAGGGAAAGGTGTCTCGAATGGAACGAACGATGCGCTTGTAGCCTTCCGGGCCGACGGTGACATCCGAATGGTGTGTCGTCATAGCCGTTTTGGCCCGTGCGGGCAAAGCAACCACTGCGGAGGCAAGGGCTGAAACCTGGAGCCAGGAGCGTCTGAGCATGGAATTCTCCAAATGTGAATCAGGCGACAGCGGCAAACCGCCCTGTCGAAAGGTCTTTGCGCAAGGCGGGCAAGGCACGCATGCCCAACGCCGCCGCAGTCAAAGTGGGGGCATTGATGGGCATGGTCGGAAAGTTGGCTGTTCCGACCACAAACAAGTTGGCATGGTCGTGGCTGCGGCACCAGGGATCGACCACCGACTGGCGTGCATCCGTGCCCATGCGCGCCGTACCGGCAATGATGGCCGTAGCCACCGATGGCTCGTCGCTGACCACATCCGTACAGCCCAAGGCTTTGGTGATGTCGTTGTGGCGCTGGCGTGCCTTTTCAATGGCACGCAGGCTGTATTCATCCACCGTGAAGCTCACCCGTGGACGTGGCATGCCACTGCTGTCACGCAGCTCAGGGTCAGGCTGGACACGGTTGTGCGCCATGGGCAAGGTTTCCACCGAGCTGTTGATCGCCAGCTCACGCGCGCATTGGTCGTTCAGCGCAGCCGTCAGCTCGCTGCCACGCAAGCCGGCCTTGATCAAGTGGGCGCTGCGCTGCATGGGCCCCAGGCCAGTGCGCCAGCCCCGGTTCAAAAACGAGGTGCCGATGGCAGCATGATCCTTGCGCACGGGGCCATCGCGCAGTTCCAGAATGCCAGCGGTGGTAGTGGGTGCGCGGTAGGTGTAGAGGGGCTGGCGCGTGAGGGCACGGGTGTCCAGATCGACCTGCCCCATCAGGTAGCGCCCCACCGCATCGCTGCGGTTGGCCACGCCTTGGGGCGCATGGGGCTGGGCGGAGCGCAGCAGCAGGTTGGGCGTCTCGATGGCGTGTGCTGCCAACACATACAGCTTGGCGCGGGCCGTGGTGCGGCTGCCGTCGGCACGGCGAATCCGAACGCCCTGGATCAGGCTATCGGCACCCACCTCGATGTGCTCGACCAGCGTCTGCGCCAGCAGGCGTGCGCCCGCAGCCTCGGCCTTGGCGACATGGACGCTGGCGTCGTATTTGGCACCAATAGGGCAAATGGGCACGCAGCTGGCACTGCCGCAGCAGGGCGGACGCCCATCAAATGGCTCCGAGTTGCGGGCATGGCTGAACGGCCCCACGGAATAACCCAAAGGCGCCAGCGCATCGCGGATCAACTTGTCAGCGTAGGTCATGGGCACGGGCGGCAGGGGAAACGGTTTGCCGTGGCGCGGCCCGCCCTGGTCAAACGCGTTGTCCCCGGCGGTGCCCCATTCCCGCTCGATGAACAGGTAGTGCTCCAGCAGGTCTTCGTAGGCCAAGGGCCAGTCCTGGCCCACGCCATACAGGCTTCGTGTTTTGAAATCGTCAGGCCGAAAACGCGTGGAAAACCCCGTCCAGTGCCAGGTGGTGCCGCCCACTGCGCGCATGAAACTGCCGCCAAACACCTGGGGCCCCGCCTGCACCATGTAGTCGTGCGCGTCCATGGGGTGCGGTGCGTACGTCTGGCTGGGGTATGGCGCGTTGGGGCCTTTGACCGCAGAGTCGTAGAAATTCTGGGCAGCACTGGCGCGGTCGATGCGCGGCCCGGCCTCCAGAATCAGCACGTTGGCGCCTTGGCTGGCCAATTGCCAGGCCATCAAGCTACCGACGGCGCCTGCACCGATCACGATGACATCGGCCGATAAAGATTCACTGGGGTTTTTCTGGGAGTTCATATGGTTTGCGTTCACCGAATCGCCCCGCACCAAACTAGCCGGGGCGGAGATAAGAAGAAAAGATCCGGGCCAGCGACTCAGGCCGGTGCGTCTGCCCAATAGCCAAAAGCGCCACCACAGACACCCGGCGGTTTGGTGAACGACAGGGTGGACCACACCGGCGCATCCAGGTAAGTCAGCACACGGTCATTGCCGACCATGCCGGACATCCACAACTGCAAAGCGAACTCGGCCACCTCGCGCAACGGCTTGCGCAGCGACGCGGCGATCTGCTCGCCCGCAGGCAACTGGGCCAATGCCAGCAGTGCCTCCCGTTGCGCGCTGTCCAGGTGCTCTACCAAGACTGCAAGGTATTGCCGTGCCAACGCCTCGTTGGCAATGCGGGTGCCCGCCAGGGCATTGCACACCGCTGTAAAGGCTTGCACCTGGCTGGCAGAGATGCTGTCAGCGCCAGTGGCCGCCCAGGCCCCGGAACTGGTGGGCGCAGCAATGGCCGCCACGCAGCCCGACAGGGCCAGCAAAAATCGACGACGCGAAGCAGGGTCTGGCAAAGGCATCCGAGGTTCCTTGGAAAAGTTGAACTGACAGGGGTCTTGGCGTGTGGATTGGGTTCAGTTTTTACATGCTCTCACACTGCAAGCCAACAAGAGATTGCACCAAACACCATTGCAGCGCACCAAAGCAACAGTCTTAAATAGTATGTTTTTGGCTTCAAAGCCTTTTGCAATAAGCGCCTACAGCTCCTAATTCAGGAGCAAAAGAAATCCTCCGATCCAAGCTGCACCATGGCCCCTCACCGCCGCCACACAGGCACCAGTCAGGCATGCCAGGCCAAAGCCAGGCGATGCCATCGCCGCAGATGGATGGCCGTTATTTACACTCCCCGACCCCGCAGCGCTGCCCGGCTACCCACACGGCGGTTCGCCCTGCCCCATGCGGCCCTGTGCAGCGCCTGCTTTCCGAACCCCATACCCACCCTTTTATGCATTTGAGTTTCAGTACTTACTACACCTTGATATCGGCCGCCCTGGTCTTGCTTGTGGGCAAGTTCCTGGTGCAAAAGATCAAATTTCTGCGGGACTTCAACATTCCTGAACCCGTCGCTGGCGGGCTGGTGGCTGCGGCGGCACTGTTCACGCTGCACCAGGTCACGGGCGCCACGTTCAGCTTCAGCAGCGATCTGCAAAGCGGCTTCATGCTGGTGTTTTTTTCGTCCATCGGACTGAGCGCCAATTTCTCCAAGCTGCGCGAAGGCGGCAGGGCGCTGGTGCTTTTTCTGCTGGTCATCGCCGTGTTTATCGTGGTGCAGAACGCCATCGGCATCGGCCTGGCAAGCGCCTTGGGCCTGGACCCGCTGGTGGGGCTGATCGCCGGCTCCATCACTTTGATTGGTGGCCATGGCACGGCGGGGGCCTGGGGCCAGGTGCTGGAGCGCGACTTTGGCGTGCAGGGTGCCGTCACCCTGGGCATTGCCTGCGCCACCTTTGGTCTGGTCATTGGCGGCCTGATCGGCGGGCCGCTGGCCAAAGCGTTGATCACGCGCTACCAGCTGTCCACGCGCAGTGGGCAGGCGCACGACAACCAGGCGCCGCTCACGGAGGCATCGCCCAACGCCGAATTCGAGTACCCCGACCAAAACCGCCTGATCACGGCCAACGCTGCCGTCGAAACCCTGGCCCTGTTTGCGGGCTGCCTGGCCTTTGCCGAGTTCATGACAGGCTATTCCCAGGGCAAGTTTTTCCAGCTGCCCACATTTGTCTGGGCGCTGGGCGCAGGCGTGCTCATCCGCAATACGCTGGACTACGTGTTCAACATCAAGGTGTTTGACCGCGCCATTGACGTGTTTGGCAACGCCTCGCTGTCGATCTACCTGGCCATTGCGCTGTTGTCGCTCAAGTTGTGGGAGCTGGCGGGCCTGGCGGCGCCGCTGATGGTGATTTTGGCCGCGCAGACCATCGCCATGGGCCTGTACGCCGCGTTCGTGACGTTTCGCATCATGGGCCGCAACTACGACGCCGCCGTGCTGGCCGCCGGGCACTGCGGTTTTGGCATGGGCGCCACGCCCACCGCAGTGGCCAACATGCAGGCCATCACCAACCAGTACGGCCCTTCACACAAGGCTTTTCTGATCGTGCCGATGGTGGGCGCTTTCTTCATCGACATCGTCAATGCCGCCATGATTCAGGTGTTTATCAAGCTCCTGCACTGATGGGGCCATGGGGCTCTGCCCCAGCGCCGGGCCATGCTGCCTCGCGCTGGCCCGCCAGCCCCATGCGCATATCGTTGCCGCTGGGGCTTTGGTACAGGCGCAAACCAAACTCGGGCAGGATGGCCAGCAGGTGGTCAAAGATGTCGCCCTGCGTGGCCTCGTAGGCCACCCAGGCCGTGGTGGCCGTAAAGCAATACAGCTCCAGCGGCACACCCTCGGGCGTGGGCTCGAGTGTGCGCACCATCAGCGTCATGTTCTGGTGGATGCGCGGGTGGGCGCGCAAATAGGCTTCAACATAGGCCCGGAAGGTGCCCAGGTTGGTCAGGCGCCGCTGGTTAGCGGGCAGATCGGCCTTGTCGCCCAGTTGTGCGCGCGCCTGGGTGTTGGCCTCTTGCACGGCCACGGTCTTGGCGCCCATGTAATCGTGCAGCAGCTCAAAGCGCGAGAAATAGGCCATCTCGGCCACATCCAGAAAGCGCACCGAGCTGGCGTCCAGCCGCAGCGTGCGCTTGATGCGTCGCCCACCCGATTCGCTCATGCCACGCCAGTTCTTGTAGCTCTCGCTCACCAGCCGCCAGGTCGGAATGGTGGTGATGGTTTTGTCCCAGTTCTGCACCTTGACGGTGTTCAGGGCAATGTCGATCACATCGCCATCGGCGCCCACCTGCGGCATTTCGATCCAGTCGCCCAGGCGCAGCATGTCGGTGGACGACAGCTGCACGCCCGCAGTGAACGACAGGATGGTGTCCTTGAACACCAGCATCAGCACCGCCGACATGGCCCCCAGGCCCGACAGCACAATCAGCGGCGAGCGGTCCAGCAGCGAGGCCACGGTGACGATGGCGCCCGCCAGCATCAGCACCAGCTTGCCCAACTGCACGTAGCTCTTGATGGAGCGCGCCTTCAGCGCTGCTGCCTGCCCATCTTGCTGCGCACTGCTTTGCTGCTGCAACAGCAAAACGGCGTCCAGCATGGCCATGAGCGCACGCACCACCTGCACCACCATGAACGCCATGGCCACGTTGCCGACCACGGTGGCAAAGGTGGGGTCGAGGTGCGGGATGCGCTCCACGCCCAGCTGCACCACCAGCGAGGGCAGCACGCGGGCCATGCCGCGCAGCACGTCGTCGTGCAATGCCACTTCGGTCAGCCAGGTCTGCGCCTGCTGGCGCACGCGCCGCAGCACGGGCATGAACAACAGCAGCGCCAGCAAGCGCGTGGCCGTGGCCAACAGCAGCAACAGCGCCAGCCCGGCGGCGGCTTGCACCCAGGGCTCGTAGCCGGTCAAAAAATTCAGTGGCAGTGGTGATGGCAACGGGGGCTCCTTTCGGGGGCAAAAAACCGGGTGTGACCCGCCCAGGCGGGCGCCGGTTCCATGCACCGCCGAGCATCTGCCCGCCCCGGGCAGCCTGCCACGCCTGCCTTTATTAGTGAGAAAAGAAGGCTCTAGCGCCCGCAGGACGGGCT
>ERZ724523.1793-NODE-1793-length-12386-cov-21.666694_pt1 | contig 12386 bp, 6 predicted proteins | sample MGYA00376056_ERZ724523 | MGnify/ENA primary metagenome ERZ724523 (study PRJEB28724, sample SAMN07190888) | wastewater metagenome | isolation source: influent of sewage treatment plant in Hong Hong | place: USA: Christiansburg, Virginia | collected 2016-03-01 ... | reverse complement strand
TCTCTTTGGTTTGAAAGACGTGGAATTTTGTTTTGTCCGCCCACTTTATTTCTTTGTTTAAGCCAATCATAAAACAGATTTTCTCTTGCTACATTGATGACCAAAGGATTTAGTGTCATATTATTGTAGCGTTTGGCTTCGTAATCAGAATTTAAGGATTGTAGCGTGGAGTCTAAAATTTTATGAAAAAGGGTTAGGTCTTTTGGCGGTGTTTTAAACTCAATCATCCATTCGTGAGCACCTTTTTGCTTGCCTTCCATAAAAATAGGCGCTACAGTATAATCTACAATTTCAGATTGTGTCTCTTGGCAGGCTTTCGCCAAAGCTTGGTCTGTATTTTCGACCATTAGTTCTTCGCCAAAAACATTGATATGATGTTTTGTTCTTCCCGTAACTCGGATTCGGTAAGGGCTCAGTGAGGTGAATCGAACGGTATCGCCTATCAAATAGCGCCATAAACCACCATTAGTAGTGATAACCATCGCATAATTTTTGAATAATTCTACTTGCGATAAGCGCACCACTTTTTGGTTTGGTGTACCAAAAGTGTCCATTGGGATAAACTCATAAAAAATCCCGTAATCAAGCATCAATAGTAAATCACTTGAATAATTTAAATCTTGAATGGCAAAAAATCCCTCAGAAGCATTGTATATCTCGTAATATTTGAAGTTGTTCTTTGGTAAAATCTTTTGGTATTGTTCTCGGTAAGGGTCAAAACTTACGCCTCCGTGAAAATATACTTCAAGGTCTGGCCAAACTTCCATTAGGTGATTTTTTCCAGTTCGTTCCAAAACTTTGTTCATTAACACTAGCATCCAAGAAGGGACACCAGCAAAACTAGTAACATTCTCAGTGATTGTTTCGTTAATGATGGCACTCATTTTTGTTTCCCATTCACTCATCAAAGAAACTTTGTTACTTGGAGTGCTACTAAATTCAGCCCAAATAGGCATATTTTCTATCAATATGGCCGATAAATCACCAAAGAAGGTATTGTTGTTCTCGTAAATTTGTGAGCTTCCTCCAAGGCGAAGGCTTTTCCCTAAAAACATTTCCGAGTCCTCATTGTTGTTTAGGTACAAACAAAGCAAATCTTTACTGCCTTTGTAGTGGCAATCTTCTAAAGCTTCATTACTAACTGGGATAAACTTACTCTTAGCATTGGTAGTACCGCTGGATTTTGCAAACCATTTTATTGGAGTTTCCCAGAGTACATTCTGTTCTCCTTGACGTGTTCGTTCTATTAATGGTTCTAGGTCTTCATAACTCGAAATAGGAACGCGTTCTACAAATTGAGCATACGATTTTATGGAGCCATAATCATATTGTTTTCCGACTGTTGTGTTTTCTGCAGAGCGGAGTAAATTCATTAACAATTCTTCTTGAACTTCATTAGGATATTTTAAAAACAATTCAATTTGATGGATTCGTTGTTTTAAAAACCAAGAAGCAATAGAGTTGATGATAGATAATGGCATGATAGAGTAGGATTAGCTCCCTAATTCTTTAAGCAAATTAGGGGATGAAATAATATTTATAAAAATTGGATTCCAATTTCTAATTTGTAATTTTATCAAAAATAACATTTTTTTTAATAATCTTAATATTTCCGCAAATCTAATTCTGTCTTTAGGAGTTAGGGAACCAATTTATATGACTTACGAAGGTGTACTCTCCAAAATGCCAACCGAAATAGGCAATCCTATTCAATATTATTTAGTTTTTGAATCCAGTTTTTTAAATATCAATCAACTTTTGAATAAAGAAATAAGCATTCAATTTCTAGGATATCAATGTTTGAATTGCGGGAAAAAGAAAAAAATATTTCGTCAAGGATTTTGTTACGACTGTTTTTATTCAAGTCCAGCAGTGGGGGATTGGATTATGAAACCCGAATTAAGTACCGCACATTTAGGAATAGAAGACAGAGATTTGGCCTACGAACAAAAAGTGCAATTACAACCACATATTGTCTATTTAGCTTTGTCGAGTGAGGTAAAAGTTGGCGTAACCCGCAAAACTCAGATGCCCACGCGTTGGATTGACCAAGGCGCCGAAGAAGCCATAGTAGTAGTTGAGGTTCCAAATCGATATCTGGCAGGAATTACAGAGGTCGCGCTAAAAAATCATTTTGCAGACAAAACCAATTGGCGAAAAATGTTGACCAATACTTATGACGCCGTAGATTTGGTTCAAGAAAAGGCAAAGGTTCAAGCTTGGCTGCCAGATGAAGTTCGCGAATATTTTAGTTTAGAAAAAAATGAAATTATTGCGATGCATTATCCAGTAGCCGCTTATCCTACCAAAGTAAATAGCTTAAATTTAGATAAGACGCCTTTTTATCAAGGGCAACTCATTGGCGTGAAAGGCCAATATTTGTTGTTTCAAGACGGAACCGTTTTTAATGTTCGCAGTTACGAAGGCTATGTGGTTCAGATAGCCATATAAAAAAGAAGCCTCAAATTATTTGAGGCTTCTTTCTTTAGGGTCGGTGTTATTGTTCCTTCTTTTTTCCAAAAAGGCCATTAATCAATTTTCCTGCTTTTTCTTTAAGAACTTCTGTTTTTTGTTCTTTAGAAGTTGCTGTTTTAGTGGTGTCTTTGGATTTACTGCTTTTGTTGATTAAATCAGTTAAAGCAGCAGTACCTTGTTTTTTTAATTTTTCTTTTTGTTGATTCGCCAATTGATTGGTTAAATTCCCAACTGCACTTTTCATATCTGTTGAGATTTTAGGATTGGTGAAACTTCCGCTAAGTAATGCGTTAATTGGAATATTTTCTAATTTTGAGGCATCAGCAGGTGAGAGTTTAGCGATAAGAGCATTGGCCTCTGTTCCTAGATATTTAGCAGGTACGTCAAATTTAATGTTGTAATTCATAGCTTGGTCAAAACCATGTGTACCTCCAATGGTTGCTTTGATATCTTGGTATTTAATATCAAATGGTTTAACGGTTACTTTTCCGTCTTTAAAGCTAACTGCTGCTTTTAAATCGTTTAGATTTAATTTTTTTAAATCAATAAATTTGATGTTACTATCTAATGCACTCAATAATGTAGAGTTGCTTGAATTGACTGTAGTCGAAAGTAATTGCCCTAGTAAATCACCTGATATTGTTTTTAAATCAGGAGTCATTTCATTGGCATTAAGGTTACCAGATAATTTAATGGTAGAATTCAATTTTCCGCTCACGGCACCAGCAATTGGAGCAATTTTCTTTAGCATGTCTAGTTGAGTGAATGTTTGAGCAATATCAACTTTGTTAAGTCCTAAATCCATGTTGAATTTTGGAGTTTTCTCTTTTGTTGATACCATACCATTCAAGCCGATTTGCCCACCAAAAACTGAAGTAATAACGTTTTGTAAGGTAACCGTTTGGTCTTTTACAATCAATTTCCCAGCACAATCTTTCAATGTTAAGTTGTCATAAAGAACAGTTTTTGCCTTTGCAGTCAAGCTACAATTTAAGAAAGCAGGGATTTTCATCGCTTCTGTTTTTGGAGCTTCCTTACTTTCTGTTTTTGTTGGTGCAGTAGTGCTTATGAAATCTGCTACCGAAATTTGGTTTGAATTCATTGTAAAGTTTCCTTTTAGCTCTTGATTTCTAAAAGCAAAACCATAAAAATTATCCAAGACTCCAGTTATACTAAGGTCGCTTTTTCCTGTTGTTGCTTTGAATTCTTGTAAATTCACACGACTGGGATTGAATTGGATTTTGGCACTGTTGATGTTCATACTTTTGCCGTTTTCATCGGTGTATTTAAATCCGGTTAAGCTCAAATTACCAGCATTATTAATGTTCTGATACTGACTTTTTTCTACAGAAGCCATATCGAATTTCGTTGTTACATCGGCTTTTAAAATACCAGAAAGTGGTTTGTCTAGTTGTATTGGGTAAGCTTTAGAAAGATTACCAAGATTAATTGTGCCTTTCAAAGAAGCATCAATCAACGCATTTGTGGCTATATTTTTAATGTTGGCTTTCGTGCTAAAAACATCTTGATCAATCGAAAAAGAAAGTTGGTCTAAATTGACATAAGTGTCGTTTACTAGTCCAGTTTCATTAATAATTTTAGTGTCAATAACAATGTTTTTGACAGATTTTGGCAAGTCTGGATATTGAAAAGAAGCATTGTTTGAAGCAATGGCAATATTGAATTTTGGGATGCTTGTGTCAGATTTTAATCCTTTTGCAAAACCAGTTACCGTAAATTCACCAGAGGTTTTTACGTTTTCAATACTGCTTCTGTAAGTTGCAGGAATAAGTCCTAAGAAGTTTTTGAAGGAAGAAGTAGGAGTCTTGAATCGTAAGTCGAATAGTTGTCCAGCGGATACTAATTGAATAAAACCATCAAATTCAAGTGGTAAATCGTTGATTTTGGCTTTGTTTTCTTTGAAGGTATATTTGCTATTTTTCAAGTCAATTCCAAGTACAGCATCCAATGACAGTGCTACATTGTTGATGTAGTTCATTTTGTCCATCGAGAAAGAAACCTTAGTGGTAGTTTTTGTATCTAAATCTAGAATTTCATTAGTGAAATCTCCTGTTCCAGTATGATTGATACTATCTAATATCATTTTAATTTTAGAGCCTTCGTCTGTGAATTTGAATTTTAAATTCTCGATTTCATAGCCTTTTATTTTAAGTGCCAATGGTTTGCTTTTGCTATCTTCCTTTGGTCCTTTGTTTTTCAAGGCAATATCATAATTACCCAAACCATCTTTATTAAAAATGATATTAATAAGACCATTTTTTGTAGAGATTCCTTGAATATTCATCGGCTCCGTTTCATCGTTGAAAAGCTCCATTAAAGACATTTTCAAATTCAATTCTTCCATAGCCATCAAAGTGTCACCTTCAAAAGGAGCTTTGTTGATAATTGTTAATTTTTGAATGCTAATATTTGCATTTGGAAAATTTTTAAACAAGCTCAAATCGGCCTCTTTGAAGTTTACTTTTGCATCGACACTTTCGTTGATGGTTTGGCTAATTTTTGCCTTAATTTGGTCTTTGAATAAGTAAGGAATGGTAAACGCCGCTACTATAAGTACAAGCAATACGATTCCAACAATTTTTATTATTTTCTTTACCATAGATCAGTTTCTTTGGGGAGGTTAAGTTTTGTATTTGGGGGTAGAATTTATTGAATAGATATTTCAAAAGGCATTATAGCTTGTATTCCTTTGCGTTGTTTGATACGCTTAATTTCTTGCAACAATTGGTAATTTTCTTCGCCAATTTCTTCTTTTATAAAAGCCATTTTTGATTTTGCAAACGGGAAATTAGCAAAAATATCCTCAAAATTTTTCTCATATTCTGGATAATTCACCGTGCTATACGATTTAATTTTGGCCAATTTTGCTGCCTCGGCTATTGCTTCTCTCAAGCCGCCAATTTTATCTACTAGTCCAATTTTTACTGCCTCAGAACCAGTCCAAACACGACCTTGACCAATAGCATCAACTTGGGCAGTAGTCATTTTACGACCTTCTGCAACGTGACCAATAAAGGTAGCGTAGATATTTTCTACACCTTCTAGCGTTATAGCTTTAAACTTTTCGTCCATTGGTACAAACGGACTATAATTCGATGCGTTTTCGTGAGTTCTAACTTGTTCAGTATTGATGCCGTAGCGGTTCGCAGCAACAGAGAAGTTAGGTAGTGTTCCAAATACGCCTATAGAGCCTGTAATGGTATTTTTTTCAGCAAAGATAGTATTGGCGTTACAAGCAATATAATATCCGCCTGAAGCGGCATAATTACCCATAGACACTACAACAGGTTTTACTCTTTTTGTCAATTCTATTTCTCTCCAAATTAAGTCAGAGGTTAAGGCACTTCCACCAGGGCTGTTGATACGCAAAACAATTGCTTTGATGTCGTCATCTTTTCTGGCTTCTTGAAGAGACCTTCTCATAGAGCCTTCTCCAATTTCGTTTACATCACCTTCGCCGCTACCAATTTCTCCTTGAGCATATACGATTGCAATAGCATCATTGGAATCCATATTCACAGAAGTAGTAGTTGTTTTTTGGGTGTAATCGGCAATAGAGACCGTGTTGTAATCCTCGTCTTTGTCGACTTTTAATACCTTTCTGATGGCGTTATGGTAGACATCTTCATAAGCAATGTAGTCAATAAGATTTTGCGCTTTGGCCATTTCTGGGGTTCTAGCCAAAAGACCGTTTGCAATTGTATTTAATTTTTCTACTGGAATATTTCTACTTTTCGAAATGTCTTCTACAATGTTTGTCCAAATTCCGTTTAGTAATGCCATCGTTTGTTCCTTATTCGCATCACTCATTTTGTTTTCTAGAAAAGGTTCAACAGCACTTTTGTATTTTCCGTGACGAATTACTTCCATCTTTAAACCTGACTTTTCTTGAAAATCTTTAAAAAACATAACCTCAGTCGACAATCCTTTGAAATCTAATTCTCCAATTGGGTTGATGTAAATTGAAGTGGCAACAGAGTTTAAATAATATTCTTTTTGAGAATAATTATTAGCATAGGAATAAATAAATTTTCCTGATTTTTTAAAACGGTTCAATGCATCACGAAGCTCTTTACTTTGTGCCATTCCTAAACTAGAATTGGTATTTAGGATAGAAATTCCCTTAATGGCATCGTCGGTTTCTGCTATTTCTATAGCGTTGATAACATCAGTCAAACCAATTTTTTTTCTTTCAGAAAAAGCCGTAACCCAAGGGTCTGAGTATTTTCCAGCATAGTCATCAGAAATATCAGATAAATTTAGTTCTATAACTGAATTGTTTTCAACTTCAACAGTTTCAGAATCGCCTCCAAAAATGACTCCAATAAGGATGATTCCAAAGAAAGAAAGCATCATAAAAACAAAAATACCAATAACGGTAGCCAAAACATTTCCTAAAAATCTCATAGTTAGTTATTTTTTATCAATAAGTCTATAACCTAATTGTATTGTTACAAAAGTAGATTTAAATTTCTTTTTTCAAAATAATCTGCTTCTATATCAGTAGTGATTTTAATTTTCTTTTCCTTAATTTGTACCTATTATGAAGTCACAGCATCAAGTCGTATTGTCGTTAGGTAGTAATCAGGGGCAAAGGTTAGAAACCATTATCCAATGTATTGATGTATTGCATCTTGAGGTAGGTACCGTTTTAAAAATCTCCCCAGTTTATGAATCACCAGCTTGGGGTTTTGAAAGTACACCTTTTTACAACTGCGCCTTAGTTTTACATACTACTGCTTCTCCATCCCAAGTTTTAAGCAAAATTCTTAAAATAGAAAAGCGTTTAGGTCGCGTTCGAACGGCTACAGTAGGCTATGCCGCTAGAAGTATCGATATTGATATTATTGCTTATGATGAAATAGTACTGGATACCGAAAAACTACAATTGCCTCATCCACTAATGCAAGACCGAAATTTTGTCTTATTGCCATTTCGAGACTTACAATTGAATTGGATACACCCAATTTTCAAAAAATCTGTCCCCGAATTAATTGTCGAAACAACCGACAATAGTATATGTCAAGCCGTAGCGACAATCCCTACGCCGTTGAGCAGCATTCCTCTTGAAAAATTCAATTACATCGCATTCGAAGGTAATATTGGAGCAGGAAAAACAACCTTGACTAACAAAATCGCCGAAGATTTTAATGCCAAAACAGTATTAGAACGCTTTGCGGACAATCCCTTTTTGCCAAAGTTTTACAAAGACCAAAACCGTTACGCTTTTCCTCTCGAAATGTCTTTTCTTGCCGACAGATATCAACAGCTGTCCGATGATTTGGCGCAATTCGACTTGTTCAAAGATTTTGTCGTAGCCGATTATCATATTTTCAAATCCCTAATTTTTGCAAAAATCACATTGGCAGAAGACGAGTACCGTTTGTACCACACCCTTTTTTCCATAATTTATAAAGAAATGCCCAAGCCAGATTTGTACATTTATCTGTATCAAAACACCCAGCGCTTATTGCAAAACATAAAGAAAAGAGGTCGAAGTTACGAACAAGATATTCAGGAAGAATACCTAGAAAAAATCAATACGGGCTATCTCGATTATATCAAATCACAAAAGGATTTGAATGTACTAATCATCGATGTTTCAAATCTTGACTTTGTTAAAAACCAGTCAGATTACCTTTTTGTTTTAAATGAAATCAAAAAGAAAATACAGCAATAGCATTAAATATGAGAAGAAAAGTCGATTTTTTATGATAAAATGCGTATTGATTTCAAATGAAACCCTTGTTTGATTCTACCAAATATAAGTTTTTCAAATGCTGTTTCTGATTTGTTTAATTCATTAGGTTCAAAGTAGTTTTTTAACTCATCTAAAGTTTCACGGACAGTTTTCCCCTTTTTTATAATTTCTAGGAGTAGGATGTCTAAATCATCAATACAATTAATTGAATAACCTGTAATGTCACACTCAGGGATTAATATTGAGTGTGTTTTTTTAGGAGTAAAATTTAACTTAGAATTTATTAATGCAGAAGTGTCTTCATTTTTATTTAAAATATGTGGCCATTCATATTTGCTAGAAATGATTTCAATTTCCGATGATTTTATAATTTTTTTTGAGTAAATAGCTTTAACATCTTCAAAGAATAATTGAAAGTAATAATTCGAATTTAAATCTCTTCCATATAAATAATCTTTTGAGAGTAGAGAAAATTTATCTTTAATTATTTTGTTTGCCTTGTTACAAAAGAGTACCAAATCTTTTATTTGTATGGAGCTTAGTTTTACATCTTTATTTCTGTCTAAAATACTCTCAACGGATAATTTAGGTAAGCCTTGTGATTTCGGGTTATTACTTTCTTTATTAAGAATCTTGTTTTTAAAAGAAATTCTTAGGTACTCACTTCTTTCTACTAATTTTGTTGTATTATCTTCATCTATAAAAGTGTAAAAATCTTTATACAACTGAATTTTATTTTTTTTGAAGAGCTCGATTATTCTGTAGTAATAGATGGGGTAATCCTGCCTTAATCGGTTTGCCATTTGATTACAAACAAATTCATTCTTTTTGTAGGTTCCTAGTAAATGAAGATATTTTTTCTCATATGGTACTCTTGCGAAATCACCAAAACCTTTGTACTGGTTGTCTCCAATGATTTCAGGAATTAGAACGTTTACTGTTTTCTTTTTAGATTTTGCTAGGCAATAAAAAAGATATTGTTCAAAAAAAATATTAAAATTTGTAACATCTATTTTAGACAGATTCATATTGTTTTTATCTACAAACTCAAAAGCTTTTTTCGTATATTCACGAAAGAAGTTAATGTCTTTTCCACCAAAAATCCCTGCATTATAGGCTAAAATAGGATTTCTTTGTTTTCGTTCAACTATTATTTCATTAGGAAAATATATTAATGAAGACTCTAAAGATTTCATAATTGTGTCATAATAAATAGTTGCAGCTTCTACATTTTGAGCTATCAGGTTACTAGTTAATAAATTTTCGTCAAATTTTTGCCAAACAAAAACATCCCCATCTACATGTAAAAAGGGGCTTTTTTGTTGTGAATAAGCATATATCTTTGGCAAAGCCCATAGTTGAGAATGATATGTATTTAGTTTGTCGAGATTACATATTACATTATCGTATGGTAATTGTAAAATGTCTATTAATATTTTTTTTGAGCTATTATCACAATACAAGTCTACTATAGGGTAAAATTGTTTTAATTGTAGGCAACTTAACGTCCAACCCATTAAGTGGTATTCTGGAGAAAGCCAACCAAAATTTGAACGTAACATATCAAATTTATTACAAGTCCATGAACTCTGAATTATGCGCATTTTACTTAGTTTTATATTTCAAATTATCAAAAAATCGTTCTATCAATCGCCTGTCTTCGGTGATGATTTCTGCTGTGCCTTTAGCTTCGGCATGAAAGTTTAAAACCGTACCATAATTGGTTTTCAATCCATCGGTTAAATGCACTTGTACCAAATAAGCGTTTACTTTATTTTCCTTGTTTGACAAGGTTTGTTCATTAGTAGCGAGTGATATACGGCTGACTTTTCCTTTAACCGAACCATATTCATTATAAGGATAATTATCTAGTTTTATGATAACGTTTTGTCCTGTTTTTACTTTGCCTGAGCCTTGTTCTGGTAAATTTACCTGCCCAATAATTTCATTCTTGTCAGGAATAATTTTGAATATTTCTTGTCCTGATTGAATAAAATCGTCATTTTTTAAGAAACTTAAAAAATCGATTCTTCCCGAGATTGGGGCAATAAAAACGTAGGTGTGTTCCCATTTTTTGATAGCATCTAATAAGTCATAATAGCTATTGTATAATTTGATAATCAGCTCGGTTTCTTTGTTGGATTTTTCGATGGCTAATAATTCCAACTTATTTTCGGCTTCCTGTATTTGATAATCGGTGTTTGTAATTTGTTTGTTAATGGCTTTAAAATCAAGTACCGTATTGGCTTTGGCAATTACGGATTTATCAAAATCAGCAGAAGCCGTCACTTTTTTGCTAAACAAAACAGAATCTCGTTTAAATAATTCCATCGAGCGATTGTATTTGATTTGCTGGTTTTCAAAATCATTTTGCAAAGCGGCAAGAGTTGTCTTTTGCATTTTTAGCAACTTTTGGGTAATTTTTTTTTGAGCCACAAAAGGTTGCTGTTCTTTATAATCCAAAAACTGATACAGGGCACTTAAAAAACCAAAATACGGATTGTTGACATCGCCTAAAGACAGGGTTTCTGGAAAGAAATGACGATGAGCAACCGAGTTTAGCTTGTGTATGGCAACTTGGTGCAACAAATGGTCTAGTGTTTGAACATCTTTAAGTCGAGCAGAGTTCTTGATATACCCTAAATAGGTTCCAGCTTGTACAGTGGCTCCTCCTTTTTTTTGCAATAAAACAAGGTTTCCTGTAGTGGACGAAACTATTTTTACTGGAGCTTGCCTTGTATTAAGTGTAATTTGACCATGCAGCACCTCAGGATACTTAATCAACCAGCCAAAAATCAGCAAGAGCAAAACTAATCCTATGGCGATACCACTCACGGCGATACCGAAACGAGCAGGCATTTTTTCTATCAAATGCGCCACTTCTTCCGTTCTGTTTTCATGTAGACTTTTGTGAAATTCTTGTTTATCCATTGATACTGTCTCCCATTTGTGTTTTTACTAATTGATAATAATGTCCATTTTCTCTTGTCATCAATGACTCATGATTTCCTATTTCAATGATAGACCCATTTTTTAATACAACAATTTGATCGGCTTTTCTGATAGTGCTTAATCTGTGGGCGACAACAATTACAGTTTTGTTTTTAAAAATGTCCTCCAAGGCTGTTACTATTTTCTGCTCATTTATAGAATCAAGTGAGTTCGTAGCTTCGTCAAAAAATAAATAATCAGGATTTTTATACAATGCTCTAGCAATAAGTATTCTTTGCTTTTGTCCACCACTTAATCCTCTACCACTTTCTCCCATCATGGTTTGATAACCTTTTGGCATAGCTTCAATTTCGCTAGCAATGTTGGCTACGGTAACGGCTTTTTTCAAGCGTTCATAATCCACATTTTCATCGTCGAGCACAATGTTGTTTTGAATGGTATCGCTAAAAATTTTACCGTCCTGCATCACGGCACCGCAGCTTTCTCTCCATTGTTTTAGGCTGATGTTCTGTATGTTTAAATTCCCCATGGTCAATTCCCCAAAAGAGGGTTTGTACAATCTGAGGATCAATTTAAGCAAAGTAGTTTTTCCACTTCCGCTATCTCCCACAATGGCAGTTACTTTTCCTTGTGGAATAATCATCGAAATATTCTTCAATATATAGTCTCCATTGCGGTTGTATTGAAAAGATACATTTCGTAAAAGTAAGCTTTTGTCTTCGGGTAGTTGGATGCTGTTATTGATCTCGTTTTCTTCCTCTTCTTCTAATTCGTGAATTTCATTTAGGCGCAAGAAGCTAATTTTTGCATATTGAGCCGATTGGATAAACGAAATAAACTGCATAATTGGACCATTGAGCATGCCGATGATGAACTGGGTCGAAATCATTACCCCAAAGGTAATCTCCCCCCGAATAACCGCTTTGGCACAATAAAATGTAATGAACAAATTGGTTAATTGGTTGATGAATTGTGCTCCTAAGTTTTGAGCATTAGTAATGCGTAAAATCTTTTGGTCTATTTTGAACATCCGCACCTGAAGGGCTTCCCATTTCCAGCGTTTTTGCTTTTCGTAATTGTTGATTTTGATGTCCTGAATGCTCCCAATAGTTTCTATCCAATAGCTTTGATTTTGAGTATGAACGTCAAAATATTCCCAATCTAATTTTTTTCTAAATTGAAGAAAAAACACCACCCAAAGCATAAAAAGTGTACTGCCCACCAAATAGATTAAGCA
>ERZ724523.1783-NODE-1783-length-12425-cov-6.259741_pt1 | contig 12425 bp, 13 predicted proteins | sample MGYA00376056_ERZ724523 | MGnify/ENA primary metagenome ERZ724523 (study PRJEB28724, sample SAMN07190888) | wastewater metagenome | isolation source: influent of sewage treatment plant in Hong Hong | place: USA: Christiansburg, Virginia | collected 2016-03-01 ... | reverse complement strand
TCAGCAGGCGAGCGCTCACCACAGCAACGGTAACCGGCCGCCTCAGCCAGACACCCCGGGAATGCCGGGCCGCTCCCGCTCAGTCGAGGGGGATGCGACGCAGACGCTCTCGTCGCGTGGTCGTCGCCGCCTCATCGGCCTCATCGTCGACGGAGTCATCCCCACCGCCCTCACCCGCTCCGCCCTCACCCGCTCCGCCCTGGCCAGCACCGTCTTCCTCAGCATCGCCCCGCCCTCCGCCAAACGAGGCCGCCATCTTCTCGGTCCACGCGCTCACCCCGGAGACGGCATCCTCGAGGTTGCGCGGATCGGCCACCACGTCCTCGGCGGCGTCGAGTAGGCCCCGCATCGCGTCGATCGCCTTCAGCGCAGCGTGTTGAAGCGCCTGAGGTGCATCTTGGAGCGAATCGGCCACGGCTTCAGTGTATGGGTTGGACGGGGCCCGATCCTCAGCGGAATCTGACCACCAGGACGTCGTCGACGAACGACGCCCCTGCAACCTCCAGGGCTGCCAGCGCGCCCGGCAGCACCAGGTTGCGGTGGTGGTCCCCAACCGTCAGGTGCACCTCCCCGTCGCCCGCCCAAAGGTCCACCTGGGCCTTGTCGGCCTGAGGCAGGGGAAGGTGCAGTTCGGGGCCTTCGGCGCCGGTGAGCACCACCATTGCCTGGCTTCGTCCCAGCACGGCCGACGGTGCCCGATCTTCATAGAGTCCGCGAGACAACGACACCAATGCGTCGGGGCCGATCGGCTCCGACGCGGCCATCTCGGCCATCAGCGTGTCGACCCCACCGAACCCGGATCGGACGTCGCTCAGCCGAGCCAACTGCGCGGTGCGCCAGTCCTTGGTGAACTGGTCCGTAAGGCCGTCGGGCAAGAGCCGGTTCACGATCACCGCATCGGTGTTGAAGCCGTGCAGGCTGAGCGCCGTCTGTGTTCTACGAGCCTCTGCGATCACCACCCGATCGGGCGTCAGCACCAGCCGCACCGAGGTCTGGTCAGCCGACAGCAGCGAGTTGACAGCTGCGAGTTCATCGGTGAGTCGGCGGGTTGCACGGGCCAGCTGTGCGTCTGCGATCGGCAGATCACCCAAGCGTCGCAGCGCATCCCCGGCCGTCTTGCGCAGGGATCGCTGGGAATCGAATCGGTCGAGGTAGAAGCCCAGCACCTCGGGCAGCGTCAGCAGGCGCAGCGTCTCGGCGGTGGGAGCGCAGTCAACCATGACGGTGTCGAAGCGGCCGGAGGCAGCCAGGGCAGCCACCTCGGCAAGGGCAAAGAGTTCCTCCAGGCCGGGCAGCAGGGTCAGCTCCTGGGCCTCAAGCTCGTCGAGGCCGGCCCATGCGAACGCTCTTCGCAACCACCCGCCCACCTCGTTCCACGAATCCTCCAGCCGCTCACGCCCACTGAGCTGCTGGGCATGACACCCCGGCGTGATCTGCATCGGTGACGAACCGATGCTTCGGCCGAGCGCGTCGCCCAGCGAGTGTGCCGGGTCGGTGGAGGTGACCGCCACCCGCTCCCCCGCCTCTGCGGCCAGCAGGGCCGAACCGGCGGCGATCGTGGTCTTACCCACGCCGCCCTTACCCATGAAGAGAATGACCCGGGTGTCGGTGGCGCTCATCGCCCGTCCTCGTCCAGCGGCGGGAAGTCGCCGTACGCGGCACCCCACCAAAAGATCAGCCCCACCCCCATCATGGGTACCAGCGTGCCGAAGTCCAGTTCCAGGCCCTTGGTGGCGATCGCAGGCAGCAGGCCACCGATCACCTGCACGGCCAGCGCACCGAAGAGTGACTTTCGCACCCGGGGCGGGGCAATGCCGGTGAGGAGGGCCAAACGGCCCAGGTCCAGGCGGTCGCGTCGGGACCGGGCGGCGGCAACCACAAAGCCCACCATTGCCGCCAACAGACCGGCGAAAAACAAGACGAGCGACACGACGAACGCAATGATCTCAAATGGTCCGCCCACCAACCACCCGATCACTCCGGTGAGGGTGACCGCGCCGGCAGCGAACCAAGAAGCGGCGATCAACGCTCGGCCCGGTGTCTCTTCGCCAAAATGCTGTTCCAACCGTCGGCGCTCGGCGGCCCGTCGCTCGTCGCCGCCCGACTGCACCGCAGCCCGCTCCTCGGCCAACGAAGGGCGGCCGACGTTGCGATCACGCTTGTTGCTCATTGGGCGGAACCCATCGGAATTCTGTTCATCGACCGGGCTCCGTGACGCCGCCGAACCGTTCCAGCGCCGCCGCCAGGTCGGCCGCCAACACGTCGTAGTCAAACACCCGCTCGGCGCGTTCCCGAGCCACCCGCCCCATCTCGGCCAGCAGGTCCGGATCGGCGACGAGCGACCCCACCGCATCGGCCACCGCCTCAGCATCGTCGGGCGTGTCGACCACCAGGCCGGTCTCCCCGTGCTCGACCGCCTCGTGACTGCCGCCGGAGCGACCTGCCAGCGACGGCACGCCGGCTGCGGCAGCCTCGAGGAACACGATGCCGAAGCCTTCCTGCTCCAATCCCCCCCAGCGGTCGCGGCACAGCATGGCGAACAGGTCGGCGGCACCGTAGTACTCGGCCCGCTCGGCGTCGGTCACTCGTCCAAGCAGCCTGACGTTTCCGGGCCCATCAGCGGCCAGCCGTTCCAGGCGCTTCCTGTCGCGGCCGTCGCCCGCGATCGCCACCGCCACGTCATCACCGCGACGGGCAAGCACGTGGGCCGCCTCAATCAGGGTATCGAAACCCTTTCGTGGCACCAGACGGCTCAGCCCGAACACCAGCGTGGTTTCCGGTGCGATCCCGAGGCGTTTCCGAACCGCCACCCGCTCGACGCGGCGCAACGGGGTGATGTCGGAGGTGTCGACGCCAGGCGGAATCACGACGTTGGGCAGCGCACGCCCGGCGGCCCGCTCGGACTCGGCCAGCGGGTAGCCACCGGCAGCGATGATGCCGTCGGACGAGCGCAGCACGCGGCCGAGCACGGCCTTGGTGAGCGGCATCCGGCCGGGCACGGTGATCTCGGCGCCGTGCACGACGATCACCCACGGGATCCCAAGCCGCCGGGAGACAAGGGGCCCCAGCAGCGACAGCGGCAGCGCCGGGTCAAGCACCAGCAGGCGGGCGTCGACCTCGCGTGCGAGCGCCTCGATTTTGCCCACCAGCATCGGGTTGGGGATCAGCACGGGCTCGCGGGTTCGGTCGATGCGGTGCGGTGCGGTGGCATCGAACGCGTCGGCCCCGTCGTACGGGGTCGTCAGCACGGTGACGTCGGCGGGGTCAAGGCGACGCCACAGCTCCCACAGGTAGCTCTGGATCCCACCCACCTTTGGGGGGTAGTCGTTGGTGACCAACAAATGCTTCACGATGCCCCAGTCTGATCGATGCCCGGCGGCTGCTGGGATGGCTGCTGCTCGGATGGCTGGAATGACGCCAGTTCGGCGGCGACGGCGCTTCGATGTCGGTGAGGGCGCACCAGATCGTCGCGGCCGAGCGCCAGCGCCGCCCAGGCGGCGTGACCGGCCAGAAGTTCCGACTCACCGCCCAGATAGCGAACCAGGGCGGCCTCCACCTCGGAGTCAACAGGGTGTCCCCCGTTCCGGGGGTCCCGACCGGCGTGACCGGTGTTACCAAGGATCACCAACGCGTTGCGACGCAGCGCGTCGGGGTCTCGCCCGGGCAGGTACCAGCGGCCGTAGCGCTCGAGCACCTCCTCGTCGTCGAGGCCGAGCAGGTCCAGCACCACCACGGTGGGCCCGGGGTCGTCGCCGAGTGGACCGTCGCCATGGCGTCGTGCGGCCACCCGGCTGGGCGGGCACACCACGGTGCATTCGTCGCAGCCATACAGGCGGTCGCCGAGCGCAGCCCGATGCTCACGAGGAAACTCACCCGGTGCCTGCACCAACCAGGCCAGACACTTGCGGGCGTCAAGTCGGCCGTCGGCCAACGCGCCGGTGGGACAGGCCGGTTCGCAGGCCCGACACGAGCCACAACCATCCTCCACCGGCGTGCCGCGTCCCGGCAGCTCAGCATCGGTGACAACCGACCCCAACACCACCTCGCCACCCTCCTCCGGGGTGATCAGACCGGTGTTGCGACCGATCCAGCCCAAGCCGGCCCGCACCGCGGCAGCACGATCCACCAGCGCGTTGTCGTCGGCGACGACCCGCGCCCGATACCCGGCGGTCCGCAACTCCTCGGCCACCCGCTCCAGAGCCGAGCGCAGGGTGGTGTAGTAGTCATCGGTGGCGTACCGGGCCACCCGGGCCGTTGGCTCACCGATCGCACCAACGTCGGTTCGCGGCTGCCGATAGGACACCGCGCCCACCACCAGGCTGGCGGCGTTGCGCAGCAGCCGCTGCGGATCGGTGGAGCGCTCGGGGTTGCGGTAGGTGAACGCCATCGTGCCCGCCAGCCCCGCCTCCCGCCGGTCGAACAACTCCTGCCGAGCTTCAAGAAACGGCTGGGTGTCACAGATGCCCACCGACACCAGCCCAGCCTCACGGCCAACCTCGAGCAGACGATCGGCCAGCCGGTCCAGGCCCGGGCTCGCCGTGACGTTGAGCGGGATGCTCACGATCCTGCGCCGGAGGGGCGGGCACCCGACAGAAGGTCCCGCAGGTCGTTGGGGCTCAGCAGGTTGGCGCCGCAGGCGGACACGCCGTCGCGGACCCGCCGGTCGGCACTCATCACCGCCACCGGAATCGACGGGTCGGTTGCGGCGACCTCGTCGATGATGTCGTCATCGGCCTCAACGCCGGCCTCGGTAAACGTCACCCGAACGCGAAGCGGTGCGGTCACCGCCGGCGCGCCACCGGTGTCACCGTCGAAAACCACCCGAATGTGGGTGCCACATGCTGTCGCCACGCCGCTGAGCGATCGAACGAGTGCCTCTCGCTGGGCCGGAAGGGCCAGGTCGCCCCAGAGCGCCATCGTCACGTTGTACCCGTCGACCCACATCACCAGTCCCGGCGTTTCGAGCAGCGCACGAGTGGCGGCCGTCGTGCCCTCCCTCAGGCCGCGTCCCACCCGTACCGGCCGCCGACGGGGCGATGCGCCCGGCGACCGGCGAGCCCCGGCATCGGCCGGTCTTCCAACAGCGTCGTCCGAAGCGGCAGCGTTGTCCGTGACGGCAGCGTCGTCCGAAGCGGCAGCGGCCGGCTTGCCCGCCGAGTCTGGATTCAGATGCTCGGCAAGCGCGGCCAACTCCAGCGCCAGCCGTTGCACCTCCTGGGCGGTCGATCTGCCTACCGCTTCGGCGTGATCGGCCCGCTCTCGCTGCTGCTCCAGGTCGGCCGCTGGATCGTCCGGCGGCGTGCCGGCGGATTGGTCGACTCCACGCTGCGAAGCGACGTCGGGCAGGCGCTCCGCCTCGGCAAGCGCGAGTCTCAGTTCCCGAACCTCGGCGGTGCGTTCACCCAACCGTCGACGCTCATCGGCCAGTTCCCGAACCGCCCGCCGACGTTCCTCAAACAACGCCTCGTTGGCCGACGCCAACTCCGCCGAGCGGGTCATGGCGTCGGCCAGCCGACGTTCCACATCACCCAGGCGTTTCAACTCGGCTTCGCCGGCCGTGCGAGCGGCCTCCGCCACCTCCGCTCGTGTCCGCAGCTCGGCCGCCAACTCCACCGCCGAACGCTCGGCATCCCGTTCCCGATCGTCGGCAGCGGCATCCTCGAGGACTCGTGCAGCTTGTGTCACCACGTCGCGCCAACCTTCGTCACGTCGCAAAAACGCCTCGGCGGCCGAACTCAGCGCAGTGGTATCGGTGCGTTCGGCGACCAGCTCACGAAACTCGTCGTCGCGGTCCAAGACCCGTTTCACCGCCGTCAGGGCGGTGCTCGGCCGCTTGTGAAACCCCAGCACCGCCTGAAGGCCTCGCGGCGGTCGTCGCTGAGGGTCCTCGTTCATCCCCGCCTCGGCCACGGCCAGCGCAGCCTCCAGCGCAGGGCGCACCACCCGGTCCTCGGACGACGGGCCGGGGCTCATGGTCGGCTGCGATCGGGCATCACCCGCACGACGGGTCAGGCCTCGGGGTCGTCGACGACCACAACGCCCGAACCGGTCGAACACCAGCGGCACGTCACCGACTCGATCTCCTCGTCGAGTAACTCGCTGGACTCCACGGTGAGCTCACCGCCCACGGAATAGTGGTGAAACGCCTTGGTTCGGCGAGTCGCCACCACGTCGAAACGGGTGAGGTTGCCGCAGGTGGTGCAGCGGTAGCGCGGTGGGGCCTGCGGCATCGGCCCATCGGTCGTCGTAGCGTCGATCACAACAGTGCAGGCTACCGTCCCCAACCGCCCGACCCGGACTCACGACGCCCGGAACAACCTCGTGCGGAATCGAATTCCTGTTCGACGAACGAACGTTCGTCTACGCTGAGCGACATGACGTCGCCGCACACCATCGCCAGCGTCAGGCCGCCCGTCCAAACGTCCCTGGACGACCTGGGCACGCCGTTGGCCGACGTCACGTTCTGCGTCGTCGACCTGGAGACCACCGGGGGAAGGCCGGAAGTTGACCTCATCACCGAGGTGGGGGCGGTCAAGGTGCGCGGTGGAGCCTGTTTGGGCACCTTCCAGACGCTGGTGAACCCGGGTCGGGCCATTCCCACCAACATCACCGTGCTCACCGGCATCACCGACGCGCACGTGGTGCGCGCACCCCGCATCGAGGCGGTGCTGCCATCGCTCCAGGAGTTCCTTGGCGAAGCGATCCTGGTTGGCCACAACCTGCGCTTCGACCGCAGCTTTCTCGACGCCGCACTGACCGCCAGCGGGCGCGAACCGCTGACCAACCGTGGCGTCGACACGCTGGCGTTGGCCCGTCGGCTACTCCGCGCCGAGGTGCCCGACTGCAAGCTGGGCACGCTGGCCAGGGCGATGCGCCTTAACCATCAGCCCTCCCACCGGGCGCTCGACGATGCACTGGCCACCGCCGATCTGTTGCACGTCGAACTCGATCGGGCCGCGGCGTGGGGGGTGACCGGCCTGGACGACCTCATGGCCATGCCCAAAATGGGGGGCCATCCGCAGGCCCGGAAGCTGGCGTTTACCGAAAGGTTGCCCCGCTCCCCAGGCGTGTATCTGATGCGCAACGCCCAGGGCCGTGTCATCTACGTGGGCAAGGCCACCAACCTGCGCTCGCGGGTGCGCAGCTACTTCTCCACCGACACCCGCCGCAAGGTCGGTCGCCTGCTGGAGGAGTGCGCCCGCATCGATCACCGGCGAACGCCCTCCACACTCGAGGCCGCAGTTCTGGAGATTCGGCTCATTCAGGCACTCGATCCCCACTACAACCGCCAGGGGCGACCCGGCAAGGGCGGCTGCTGGTTGACCCTGACCGATGAGGCCTACCCTCGCCTCACGCTGGCCCGAACCCCGCCCGCCACCGGCGCGGCGCTCGGGCCGCTGCCCTCTCGCAAGGTCGGGCAACTCATTGCAGAGGCGGTCGGCGACGCCGTACCCCTCCGCCGGTGCACCACTCGACTGTCCGCCCGTGGCGGGCCGCGGAGAGAAGGCCCCTGCACAGCCGCGCAGTTGGGGGTCACCGCCTGCCCCTGCTCCGGCGATGTCGACGACGTTCGGTATGCGGCCGCGGTCAACCAGGCCACATCGGCATTGACGGGCGAGCACCGCCTGGTGGCCTCCCCTCTGACCGGACGGATGGAACGACTATCCGCAGAGGAACGCTTTGAGGAGGCGGCCGCCACCCGCGACCGTCTCGCGGCCTACGCCTCGGCCCTGCGCCGGTCTCAGCGTTGCGACACCCTGCGGGCACCAGCGCTTATTCGGCTGGTCACCCCGGATGGGTCCGTCGTCGAACTGAACCACGGGGTGGCGGTGCGCTGGTGCGACCCCGACGGTTCCTGGCGGGTCGCCGAGGCCGGCCCCGAGATCGGCTCGCCCGACCAGCCGCTCACCAAGGCCATGGCCGACGAGTTGGTCACGGTGGCGTCATGGGTAGACCGCTACGGTGCGGCCTGCCGCATCGAGCATGTCGAGGGCACCTGGGCCTCACCGTGGCCGCCGCCCCCGACCGTTGCGCCACGCCGAACTGCTTCCATGCACCCGGATCGAGGTGTGGCTGATCGCCGGGGCCGTTCGGCGACGGCGCCATCGCGGATGCCACGCATGGGCCTAGGCTGAACAAGGGTGAGGTGCACCCGATGAAATCGTCGTTGGTGAGGAGTTCAGGTTGAACCCGTCCGCCGTTCTGTTGATCGCCATGGTGTCGTGGTTTGTCCTGGTCGCAGGCACGGCCGCCGCAGCGCTCACCGTGCTCGTGCGCCACAACCGCCCTGTGCCATCCCAGCGCAGCAGTGCTCCGGTGTGGTGGCTGGCCGCACCAACCCCGTCGGCCTACCTGCACCGCCGAGTGGTCCGTTCGGCCAGGGGCGTACAGCGGGCCCGGGCGATGCGACATCGGCACGGCGGCCCAACCGTGGTCGACGAGTTGGCGGCACGCTTCGAAGAACAGGCGGTGGCGCTCGACGATCGGCTCGCGCTGGCGGCCACGCTGCCCCGACGGGAACGGCGCAACGAGTTGGTGGCTGTACACGTACGGGTTCGTCGGGCCGAGGAGGTTGCCGCCGAGGTGTCCCGGGCCTACTCCGACGAACCGGCGTTACCGGGTGATGGCGGCGACCCGCTGGAGCAGGTCGCCGACGACCTGACGGTGCTGTCGGAGGCCCGACGTGTGGTCAACGACGTGTCCCGCAACGCCCAGCCTGCGCCGCCACGCTCCTGACGTCGAACTGCTGCCGGCGACCCCCACACCATTGGAGACCGCTCATGATCGTGCGCAACCTCACCGACCTGGAGAACACCGAGCGCGACGTTCGGGCCGAGACCTGGCGGTCGCGCCGCCTGTTGCTCGCCGACGACAAGATGGGCTTCTCGCTGCACGACACGGTGCTCTATGCCGGCACCGAAACGACAATGGAGTACCGGAACCACTTCGAGGCGGTGTACTGCATCGAGGGCAAGGCAACGATCGAGAACCACGCCACCGGCGAGGTGCACGAGATCACCCCCGGGGTGATGTACGCCCTCGATCAGCACGACCGCCACATCGTGCGGGTGATCGAGGACTTTCGGGTGGTGTGTGCCTTCAACCCCCCGTGCACCGGCGCCGAGACCCACGACGAGAACGGCGTCTACCCCCTGCTGACCGTCGACTGAGCGGTCGACCAGCACTGCCCATAACAAGCACTGCCACATGAGAACAAGGAGCTGATTGAGGTGAGCGCACAGCTTGCGCCCGCACAAGACCGATACCCGTCCCGGGTGGGACAAGCCGGGGGCTTCGTCCCCCGGGAGGACCCCGTGCTGTGGGGCGAGCGGCAGCACGGCGACGGCCCGCTGAGCGCCGAGCAGATGCAGCGCTTCGACACCGACGGATTCGTCGTGATCGAGGACGCCATCGACGCTGCCACGGTCACCGCCTGTCTGACCGAGCTGGCCGATCTCGAGGCCGACCCCGCCCAGCTGGCCTCAGAACTGGCGATCACCGAACCGGACGACGGGCTCCTCCGCTCGTTGTTCGACGTGCACCGGGGGAACGGCCCCATGGCGTCGCTGGCGACCGACGACCGGCTGGCGACGGTCGCCCGCCAGTTGCTCGGCGGCGACGTCTACCTGCACCAGAGCCGCGTCAACCTCAAGCGGGGCGGCGGCAAGACGTTCCCCTGGCACTCCGACTTCGAGACCTGGCACGTCGAGGACGGCATGCCGGCCATGCGGGCCGTCAGCGCATCGGTCGCCCTCACCGAGAACCGGGCGTGGAACGGGCCGCTGCTGCTGATCGCCGGCTCACACAGGTGGTTTCTGTCGTTTCCGGGACGGACGCCGGACGACAACCACCGCACGTCGCTGAAACGCCAGACGTACGGGGTGCCGCAGAACGACGACCTGGCATGGCTCACCGACCGCGGCCGTCTGGACGTGTTCGAGGGCGACCCCGGTTCGGTCGTGTTCTTCGACTGCAACGTGATGCACGGCTCTCCGGACAACATCACCCCGGCCCCGCGCACCAACGCGTTCTTCTGTTACAACGCCGTCGACAACGCGCTCGTCGAGCCCTTCGGCGGCACCGAGCCCCGCCCGAACCACATCGCCTCTCGGGAGTTCTCGGCGGTGTAGTGCGCGACCGCTACCCTGATCTCCGCTGTACGCGCGGCCGGGGAGAACACCACATGGACGTGTCGCAGGACGATCGGGACGACACGGCGTGATCCGAAGCGGCGCCGTCACGTGGAACTGGCGGTTCGCCGGTTATGGAGCGGCGTTGGGCCTGGTGGCCGTCATCGTGGTCTTCTCCGGTGAGGTGCTCACCGGCACGTACCTGATGATCGGCTCCATTGCTGCTGCGATCGTCGGGCTTGCGCCAGAACGCAAGGCGAGACGACCGGTCATCATCGTTGGGGTCCTCTTCGGAGTTTCCATCCTCCTCGGCTCGATCCTGGCGCTCTGGGTACCACTCGCCGTCGTCGGCATGTTCGTCGTTGGGTACCTGGCAGCCCAGCTTGCGGCGCGCAAGCCGGCCGGTGTCGTAGCCCTCAGCGTGATCCTGCCGCTGACGGCGATCGGACTGACCTACCACGGGATCGCAAACTCGGCGAAGGTCGCCGGCCTCATGATTCTGGGAGCGATCGGTTCGTACGCCTGGGCCATGGTTCTGCCCAAGTACGAAGGCGAAGTGCCTCAACCGCCACAGCTGACACCGCCTGAGGCCAAGCACTACGGCCTCGTCCTCGGGGTTGCGGGGGCGCTGTCGACGCTGGTCGCCTTCGCGCTCGATGTCGACTACGTCGGCTGGCTGGTGGGGTCGACCCTGTTGGTGATCAGGCCAACGTGGGACCTGCTGAGCGCCCGCGGCATTGGTCGTATGGTCTCCGTGCTCGTAGGAGGTACGGCCGCGGCCCTCCTCCTCCTTGCGGACCTGCCCACTCCGGCGATCGCCATCGTCCTCTGGTTAGTGCTCGTGACGATGGCGGCGACGTCGGCAAGCCGCTGGTACGTCACGCCGGCATTCACGTCGTTTTTGATCCTGTGGGCGCTGCTCTACGGCCAAGCCGAACGCAACGGCGTGAAGGTCAAGCTCGACGAGCGGGTCGTGGACACGGTGATCGGGGTGGCGGTGGCGTATTTGGTGTCCGGGGCCTTTTTACTGCTGGGGCGTGTCGCTGCAAACCGGCCTCACGACGAGGCCCGAGTCGCATCATGAGCCGCCGCATCATCCGTTAGCCGCAGCGTGGGTTGCGGCGGGTTATGTCGTCGCCATGCCCCACTTCCCGCTGCCCTATGCCGGCACCCCGGGCGGGATCGATGGCGCCGACGTCCAGCACCAGCCCGGCGATGTGAGCTTTGTCATCGACCAGGTGCTGGCGGATGCTTCCAGCGAGGACACCGTGTTTGCCGGTCTCGTTGACGACGAGAAGATCGGGGTCGCCGGCCACTCCGATTTGCTGTCGTTGGGTGGACTTCCAACGACAGACCTAGCGATGTTCCCCTAGACCCGATTGCCCCGGCATGTGTGGAGGAGATTCTGCCACACCCGTGCCGGTTCCGTGACGCCCTGGCTGTCCTTCGCCCCACCTCCGTGGCCCGTGGAGAGTGCGCCGCAGGCCCAAAGGTTGCGAGACCGGCAACCTCGCTCGCCATGTAGCGTCTGAACATGACAGCGCAGTCTCCTGCCGGCTGGCACGCCGACCCATTGGGGCGCCATGAACTTCGATACTGGAATGGCGGTCAGTGGTCGGAGCACGTGTCAACCAGTGGGCGGCAGGCGATCGACCCTCCTGTTCAACCACAACCCCGCCCGGTCGGTAAGCAGGGCCGCAGGGTTACTAAGCAACTGCGGAAAATGGGCCTCTCGGCCAGTGGGCAACCTGGGGGCGGCACGTTGTTCACGGAGCGGGTGCTGGTCTTCAACCAAAACGCCAAGCTCCTCGAGGTCAACGCTGAGTACACCATCTACAGCCAAGGCGGCACGGAAGTCGGCTCTGTTCGCGAAGTTGGACGGACGTTCATGAGTAAGACATCAGGACCCACTCGTAACCGGCAATCGCATACCTTCGAGGTCGTCGACACGCACGGCAAGGTGCTCTTTCGTCTGAACCGTCCGGCGAAGATTCTCAGGTCAAAGATGTCGGTTTTCGGTGAAGACGGCGAGGCCATCGGCCAGATCGCCCAGAAGACGCTTGATCTCGCTGGATTCCGGGGCTTCAGCACGAAATTCACCCTTGAGTCCCACGGCGATCCGGTGGGTTCGATGATCTCTGACGGCCAGGAGGGCTGGGAATGTGTCATCCATGACCCAGCCGGCAACCAGGTTGCGCAGATCACACGGTCCTGGGCGGGCATGACGAAGGAGGTGTTCACTGTCGTGCGCCAGTTGGTAGGGACCACTTTGGGGGTGTTGCGCCACCTGGTATG
>ERZ724523.1775-NODE-1775-length-12472-cov-8.047838_pt1 | contig 12472 bp, 8 predicted proteins | sample MGYA00376056_ERZ724523 | MGnify/ENA primary metagenome ERZ724523 (study PRJEB28724, sample SAMN07190888) | wastewater metagenome | isolation source: influent of sewage treatment plant in Hong Hong | place: USA: Christiansburg, Virginia | collected 2016-03-01 ... | reverse complement strand
GCCTTAGCTTCAGTCTCAGCTATATTATATCTTGCGGACTTATCAATAGAAAAATCAGTACTTTTAATAAGGGTACCAAGAGTCATTGTTCCAGTTGATGTTACACTTCCAGTAGATGTAGATCCAGTACTTGTTGATGAAGGTTTTGTTTTGGAGAATATTACTTTTCCATTCCAACTACATGTAAGTGTAGTATATTGTGAATTAGTTTCATATTTCTTCCATGTTGAATTACATGTTTCAACCGCACCTGATTCAGATGTATTTGCCTGTGTTTGTGTTCCCCAATAATTACTGGTCATTGTAAGAGTTGCAAGAGGAGTTACAGTTCCAGAAGAAACTGATCCACTATTTGTTGTAGTAACTACCTTTGTTCCTTTTCCAGAATAAATAACTGTACCATTGAACTTACAGAGAACTGTTTGGTCAGTAGATGTATCGATTTTTATTTTTTCACAATACGTAATTGATTCTCAACTGACTTGATCCAAGGGTTTATTATTGATGAATATTTCCAGTATAGAAATATTACCAACCCCTGTAAAGATTAATGTTTTATTCCATGTACATTCGACCTTGCTCATGGCGCTAATATCTGAAAGTATATTTTTACAAATAGTGAGTGCATGATCTTTTGTTTCATTTGTATACTTTCCACTGAATATTTTTCCATTCTCTAGCACTACAAGTGCGCCAGTCAATAATGCAGTTGGCGTTAAAGTTCCAGTAGACGTTGATCCTGTGTTTATTGGCGTAACTACTTTTGTACCAAATCCTTTGGATAATTCCTTGCCGTTCCACATACATGAAACTTTCGTCGATGTTGGAATATTCCATATAAGACCTAAGCATGTCTCTACTGCTCATTTTTCATTAATTCTCTCATTAGCATATTCAATCTGTTGAACTTTCCCATCAACCGTTATAACAATCGTTGCAACTACATCCACTGGTTTAGCTGGAGTGATAACACCACTTGCAGTAGATCCGGTACTTGTTGATGAAGGTTTTGTTTTAGAAAAAATTGTCTTTCCATTCCAAGTACAGGTGAGTTGTGTAGACTTTGGATCATTTTCATATTTTTTCCATGTACTTTCACATACAGCCTTAGCTTCAGTCTCAGCTATATTATATCTTGCGGACTTATCAATAGAAAAATTAGTATTTATAGTAAGTGTACCAAGAGTCATTGTTCCAGTTGATGCTAATCTTCCTGTGCTTACTGGAGTTGCTGGTTTTGGTATGGTTGTAGTACCAGTGCTAGTACCAGTTACCACTTTTGTTCCGTATCATTTAGATAATTCCTTTCCGTTCCAAATGCATGAAAACTTGCTGGTTGTGAGCACTTTTGATGCAAGATTTGCACAATAACTAATTGCCTCCTTTTCATTGAGTTTGTAGGTATTATAAATGTCTGGTTGATTCTTGCCATCAACTGTGATAGTAATACTTGCGAGCACATCCACTGGTTTAGTAGGCGTAGTTGGTCGAAGAATTACTTCACCGGAAATACTTGGCTTTGGTGGTGTATATGGAGTGACAGCGAGGATTTCAACTCCATTCCATGTACAACGAATATTACTGTTCATGTTATTCGCTGAATTTTGTTTGCAGTGTGAATATGCTTCCTCCTTTGTAATGCTCGCAGTTGAGATAAAGAGCCTACCATTCATAAATCCTTCATATTTTCATTTGTTTGTAACAATAACCTCACCCGAGATACTTGGCTTTGACGGAGTCACACCCCAAGGGGTCTTATTAATAACAGCGGGTGTAACTGGCTTTGCTGGTACACTATACATACGAGATCAAAAAATATTGGATACAAGTGCTTCTTGCATACCAGGATTTGCGAACATAAGTACGCTACCAACACTGATGACACCAAGTACTCATGTGAGTATCATGGTAGATTTTTGCATTTTCATAGAGAAAAAAACAAGATATAAAAAAGAAAAGCGTGAATGGAGAGAAGAACATCTCTTCAAATCAACATTATGCTATCCTATTATTTCTTGGTTGTCGAAATTTATGAATTGACATAAAGTATATTTATGTTGATTAAACATAAATATACTTTTTTCAAAGCCAGCAAAGGCGCTCTCTCGGTATTGAAGATTTCTCGAGTAAAAAAATGATCATTTTTTGGATTTTTTTGAAAAAATAGGGTAGAGTAGGTGGGTAATTGTTTTTAAATAAAAAATATATGGCGTCATCAGAAATGAATGAACTCAGAGAGCTCTCTGATACTAAAAATAAAGCAAAAGACTGATTAGATCATACAAACGATGCTCGAAGTGAAATAGCTGAATTACGCGCAAAGAATACAGAATTGAAAAATCAAATAGCACAAGCACAAAATAGTGTTTCAGATGGTCCAGCTAAGGAAGAACTGACTGCTCGACAAGAGTTGAAATTTACTTGACATAATCAAGAATATCAGAATAAGGTGGAAAGGATAGATTCTAGTGTTCAAATGTGTCTTAATAATGGGGTTGATGGTATTTTGGATGAAAAATCATTTCGAGACTTTTTGCAAATGAATAATGAGCCTCTAGATAAACCACGGCCATCCTATACTTGAGAAAAATCTAAGGAATCATTTGCAAACAAGGCAGTTGAAGCGCCAAAAGTAGCTGCTAACGTTTGAAACCAAAAACTTAACAAGGATAATAATTTTAAATCTCAATGAACACAAATCTCTCAGAAGCCCAGCTTTACTAGCGATTTTGCTGATCTGAAAGATTTCACTGGCACTTTACCTATTCCAACGGATTCTGATGAAGTGGTGAAAGATACAAAATGAGAATCTCCTATCATTACAACTAATGTACTTAAAGATAAGGCTGCGAAGTGAAGTTGATGAATACCAACAGAATCATTTTCTGATGGTTTTCCGAAGTGAGTAGCTTCTTGAAATACGGATCCAAACAAATATGTTCTTAAGGAGCCAAAATTAAGTATTGGATGAAAGAATCCCAATCAAATTGCCAGTAGTAAATAAACCTAAAAATCCTCTCAAGAATTCTTGAGAGGATTTTTTTTTGTTTTCATTTGGTGCCCAGAGCGGGACTTGAACCCGCACGCTGTTAAGGCAAAGGATTTTGAGTCCTTCGTGTCTACCATTCCACCATCTGGGCAAAGATGTATTTTCCGATGTAGCATCTGAGCTTCGTGCACCTCACTCGCTTTGCTCGGGAGTACGGCTCTCAAACATTGAAAGCTCGAAAATCTTATAGATTTCGAGCTTTTTCGCAAACTATTTTATTTTTTATCCAGACAGAGAAAATATTCTTCAAAACTTCGATCACGACATGCCTCTGGTTTGCATCGTCTGAGGGTTTTGTATTTTGCTTTTATTGGACCGATAAGATCATTCACATCTTCTCAGACAAATACTTTGAGGAGGAGATTCGCATGGGGTTTGAGGTAGGTATCAGCAATATCGAGAATAGCAAGATTGAGCTCTATCGATCTATATTGATCAACACCGGTCATACCGGTGGTATTTGGTGCGATATCAGAGGTGATGAGATCAACTTGTTTGATCTCATGCTTGAGGAGGAGTGCATCGATCGTCTCTCTCTGAAATACATCTCCAACCGTGACAAAGACATTTTTCTTGCCAAGTGGTTTGATCTCCTGAATATCTGCTCCGAAGACCTTGCCATCTGGGCCAACTCTCCGTGCAAGTACCTGCAAGAAGCTCCCTGGAGCGCTCGCAAGATCGAGTACAGTCATACCTGCCTTGATGATGTGATGTTGATCATCTATCTCCATAAGTTTGAATGCACTTCTGGCTCGAAATCATTGTTTTTTGGCTTCCCAATAGTATGGATCCTTTACTTGAAAGTGGTGTGGTTTTTTCTGTTTTGACATATGTGGGTGAGTCTCTATACTGAGAGCTTTACTCTACCGGAGAATGTCAGAAAAGCAAGTCATCATTGACCAAATTGTTCAAGTATTTCGTGATTCACATCGAATCCTTTTCACTGCGGGTGCAAATCTTGATGGTGATGCTTTTGGATCGCTCTTAGCTCTCGATGAAGTTGCTCGGTCTCTTGGGAAGGAGACATGTATTCTCAATGACAAATCTCTTGATTCATACTATTCGTTCATTCCAGATCACACTCCAATAGTTCCTTCTATCCCAGATGGATTCACACCCGATCTTATTGTGATCACTGATACGGGAGATCTCGCTTTGCTGGGGAGGATCTACCAAGAATATCGATCTATCTTTGAGAGTGTAGTGATCGTAAATATCGATCATCATTCGACGAATACGGAGTTCGGAACATACAATCTTATCGATCTGAGCGTCTCATCCGCATGTGAGTTGACGGCAGAGGTGATTGAGGCGATCATTCCAGAGACGCAAAATGCATGTTTTAGCAAAACATTGAGCTCCTATCTTATGCTCGGGGTTTTCTATGATACGAATTGTTTTCGTAATCAGAATACCAATGCAAAGACCTTTGCCTTTATGAGTCGCCTTCTTGCGTGTGGTGCCTGTTATTTTACCTTTGTAAAACATCTCTACAAATCTCGATCTATTGCAGAGATGCGACTCTATGGACATCTCCTCGATCATGCGATTGTATATGGTGACAATGGCGCTGTTGGTTGTGTCATCAATCAGGCAACACTTCTCAAATATGGTGTTGGTGAAGATTCACTCGCCTCTGTGTTTAACAATGAGTTTCTATCGACGATTCTTTGTGATTTTTCTTTTGTCGTCAAAGAGTCTGATGATGGCCGCTACAAAATAAGTCTCAGGACCAGTAAGGATGGGTATGATGTGTCTCGGCTTGCACAGCTACTTGGTGGTGGTGGTCATGTGAAAGCAGCAGGGGCAATCACAACAAAGTCGCTTCCTGAAATTTTGAATGTTATCGAAACATACTATTATACATGGCAGACAGAGAAAAATCGAATATAATACTGACCTAATAATTGCATATGAAAATACTTGCATTCGGTGATATATTCGGGAGATGAGGTCGACGCGCACTGAAGGCCGCACTCCCATGATTGATGGAGCAATTTCACCCAGATTTTATCATCGCGAACACGGAGAATCTCACCCACGGCAAATGACCAAGCATCGATCACCTGAATGATCTACAAGCGAATTGAGTTGATATATTCATGTGAGGGAACCATCTTTTTACAAAAAAAGATGAGATTTTTGAGTATCTTGATCGTCCAAATTCTCCACAACTTCGCCCTGCGAATCATTTTTCTTCATCATATTTTTCCTATCCTGGATCGGGGTATCGTATTTTTACAAAAGGAGATAAGCGCCTTCTCGCTATTAACCTCATGTCGGGAGTATTTCTCAAAGATCAGATGGATAATCCTTTTCTCGTTGTAGATCGTATTCTCAGTGAGCAGGCTGGTAAATATGATGCGTGTGTGATTGATTTTCACCGTGAGACAACAGCGGAGCTCGTATGTATGGCGGAATGGGTGAAGGGTCGAGCATCACTTGTCTATGGTACGCACACCCATGTTCAAACGAACGATGAACGAATTATTGATGGTGGTACGGCTATGATGACGGATATTGGTATGACTGGGCCAATTCACTCTGCTATTGGTCAAGACTTTGAGTCACGCATTGCAGGTTTTGTGAGTGGAAGTTGAGCATTTGCCATCAAGCCTGTACCTATGGAACATGGGCCAATGGTAGTTACAGGAGTGTTGGTAGAGACTGATGAAGTTGGACATGCAACTCACATTGAAAAAATTCGTATCACCTCAGATGAGTAGTAGTATGCAGGAGAAACAAGAAAAAGTACTCGTACTGCATGATTTTTTCCTCTATCGTGGGTGAGCTGAGAGATATAATCTGATGCTTGCTGATGCACTGTGTGCGGATATTGCAGCATCATTCTGGTCTGATGAGGCTCTCTGAATGGAGATATCATCACGAGTAGGGAAGAGAATATCATTTGCACGTGAGAGTGTTGGTTGGTGAATTCCTGGGCTGCGACAGATCTATCTAGCATTCAAATTTCGTTTTTCAACGTGATTTGTTCAAAACTACGATACGGTTATTTTTTCGAATGATTCTCTTGCAGCAGTCGGTAGTGCTTTGAAGTGAACGAAGAAAATATTTTTTGCTCATTCCCTCCCTCGCTATCTCTTTGATCGTCGAGAAGAATATTATCACAAAGTACCATTTTTTCTCCGGCCGATCTACATCGTTTGTCGATATTTTCTTGAGCGACTTTTTTTTCGTGATCTTTCGCACATTGATACAATTTGGACCAATTCTGAGCAACTTCGAGTGCAAATCAAACACTATACAGGTAGAGACGCGGAGGTAATCCATCCCCCTGTGAATCAGTTATATTTTTCTCAAGATGGATTGCGATATGATCCTGGATTTCGATATTTTCTCTCTTTTTCGAAGTTTTCCTATTTCAAGCGAATTGATCGTGTTATTGATGCTTTTGAGAGACGGCCTGATCTTCATCTCGTTCTGATTTATGGAGAAAGAGATCCTGATAGAGATGAGCTTTTAGCTCGAGCATCGGCATCTCCCAATATCCATCCTGTTCGTCTTGAGGACAACAACCTCCTTCCAAGCTATATTCGCGGAGCAATAGCGACGATTTTTATCCCCAAGCATGAGGACTTCGGGATGGTGGCGATCGAGTCGCTCTCTTGCGGTACACCCGTAATCGGAGTGAATGAGTGAGGTCTTCGAGAGACGATTCAAGATGGTGTTAATGGAATCTTAGTACCGGAGTGAGCTCCGATAGAGAGTCTTGATCGGGCGTTCACTCAGATGACGGAGTCCCGAGAGCGCTATGCAAAAAATGCACGCTCATCGGTGAAATGTTTTGGTCTTGATGTATTTACGAGAAAACTTGAGAAGATTATTCATTGATAATCTTCTTGGTATGAAGCTGTAACGTTCGCTGATATCTGACGTTTTGCCACTTCCTTTAAAAATCAATTTAGTGTGGCAAAATGTGGCGAAGCCCTTGCAGATATCAGCTGTTAGATGACCCGAAGGGCGAGCGACCTAAGGAGCGAGAGTATTTTTGAAAAATTTATCCTTTAAAAATAGTTTTTGGTGGGCTTTTTTCAACTATTCAATTTGATTTTTTTCGTTTCGATTTTTTTCAAGAGGGGTCGGGGGTGAATTGAAAAAATCGAAACACCTTATTTTGTGTTTTTTATTGAGAATTGTACATTTTCTGGATTATAGTTTAATGATTCAGACAATGTTTTTAAAAAGGAAATAATATTATTTGCACTCATGTTTCCTTCTACAAATTTACCATTTAAAAATTCAACTGGATTCCTTAGTGGTTTATCTACATTAAAATTCCATTGAAACTCTGTCTTATTTTGTATTTCTTTAAATTCTGTAGGAGAGTACTCATACAAAAATTTACACACATTCGATAGTAAATCTCTCCATGTTTTTATTTCAATTCCTTTATTATCATCTTCAAAATAAAGTATAGATGGCTTGCTACCGCTAAAACTATCTTCATTTGTTAGATCAAAAATTTGTTCTTCAGGAACATCCTTTTTAAAAGTTGTTTTGGGATATTTCCAGATTTCTTTTGCATCTTTTGATAGGTTTCTCGCCCTTGATATGATTTGTTCTTCATTCCATATCAAAGAATTATCTAAATTAAAATTTAACTTTAGTTTGCTTGTTTGAAAGTCTATCTTTTGTTTATCCTCAAAGGAATTATTAGAAAGTTCGGAATTTTTGGCTGTAAGACTAAGATTTCCTAATGTGTGAAGATATTTTCCATGTACTTCTTGCCAATTTTCACCGAGTTTGTTTTTCCAATCCTTGGTAAGTGTTTGAGGCATAATATGTTCTACAGATAAGTCTTCAAGATTTATAGGAAGAGCTGTTTTATAATTCTCCAGTGATTCTAAAAGAAAATTACGGTTTTTTGATTGGAATCTGTAAATTTCCTTATTTATCAAAGCATTTTCAAATTCTTCATCCGTAGGGAATCTTTGTGATACTCTTTTTTCTAATAACACATAATTTAAAATATTGAGATAATCTTCTTTTGAAGACAACTCTTTTTTAATTTCTTTTGCTAATGTTATGAATAATTTGTTTAATCCTTGAGTAGTTCCATCAACAAGTATTTTTCTAAATGAATAACTTTCTATTGTATTTAAAATATCAGTTATATTATCTTCATTTAGATCACCATTTTCTAAATCAGTAAAAATATCAAATAAATAAGGATAACAAACCGTAAATTCAATTCTTCATATTCTAGACAAACAAGAACTGATTTTTTCGTTTCTATGTTTTTGTGTTTGTATAAAAGAACCATAAATAGTGGCATACTTTAATAAATCCTCCAAAATTAATTCTTTATTGTTGTCATAAGTATCTATGGCAAATTTTTTAAAAAACAAGTAAACATCATCTTTTTTTACCCAAGATCTTGTTTTAAAAATAAGATAATTGCGGATAAATTCAGCTACATCACTTGTTAGTCTTTCTATTTCTACCCAATATTTTTTATACTTTTTTTCTTGTTCTTGTGGCTCTAAATCCATCAAAATATAGTTACGAATCAAATCCCCAGCAGTCAGATCAACTCCAGTTGAATTTAAGCTTTCAAAAATAAGCTGTGGATCATCTTGTCCTCTAGACAAATCAATTGATACAATATGAAGTTTTTGCAATCCATCTTCAAAAATTTTACGAGCAGATATCTCATTTTTTTTAAATTCTTCCTTGAAAAATAAGTAATTATTCACGATATTAGAGTTATTTTCAATAATCTCTTTCTTCTCATCAAAAAGTTTTTCAAAATACTCCAAATCGCTTTTATTTGGCTTTAATTTTATTCTTGTTTCTTGTGATATAGATTCTTCGTCAATTAAATAACCCTTAAAAACTTTTTGTAGCTGTATTTCTTCTTCTGTTGGATTTTCTTTATCTCTTAAATAATGACTTAGTGCAAGTAAAAATATTGTAATCGTCGTTAATCTTTGTTGCCCATCTATAACAAGATATTTACCATATCCATCATTTATGGTTACGATCGTTCCCAAAAAATGGCTAGATCTTTTATTAGATATAAGTTGTTGAATATCAGACCACAATTTATCACAATTTAGTCTCTTCCAAGCATAATCTCTTTGATAAACTGGAACAATTAGAGAGTTAGCTGTTTTAAGAAACTTACTTATTGGAAGTTGTTGAACTTGCATGTAAAAATTTTTTATAAAATAAAATCTATATTTTTATACTATCAAACTTGCTACTTTTTTCAATCAATAAAAATAATTCCTTATTCCCCCCTCTCTAAAAATAGAAAAAAATCAAATTTCCTTATTTTTAAAGCCCACCAAAAACAAATCAACTAATCAAATTTTTCAAAAATATTTCATCTAACGGAAAAGGCTTGGCGAAGGCGGGGAAACCCAGCACAAAAGCCCCAATTTAGCACATTGCCCCAATATATATTCAAAAGTTCAATAAAGCACTCTTGCCCCGCTTTCGCCAAGCCCATGTTAGCCGACTGCCTTTTTATTCATCAAAACTCATTCTTTGTATTCTTACTGCGTTTAATATTGCCAACAGTGCTACGCCAACGTCTGCAAAAACTGCTTCCCACATTGTCGCTAAACCACCTGCTCCAAGTATTAAAACAATTCCTTTAACCGCAAATGCCAAAGTGATATTTTGCCAAACTATTTTTTTTGTTTGCTTACCAATGTTTATTGCAGTTGCAATTTTACTTGGTTTGTCATCTTGTATTACTACATCTGCTGTTTCAATTGTTGCATCACTTCCAAGTCCACCCATTGCAATACCAACATTGCTTAATGCTACTACTGGTGCATCGTTCACACCATCGCCTACAAAACAAACGGTTTCGTTTTTTGCAATAATTTCTTTTACTTTATTTACTTTGTCTTCGGGTAGCAAATCTCCATAAAAATTAGTAATACCTAATTTGTTGGCAACAAATTCAACTACATTTGATTTGTCGCCACTTAACATTGTAGTTTTTACACTCAATGCTTTTAGTTTGTCTATTGTAATTTGTGCGTCTTCTTTTATGCTGTCAGCAATAGTCAAATAACCTACAAATTTATTATCATAAGCAATGGCAATTAAAGTATAAACTATTTTTGTTGGGTCTATGTCGTATTTGATAGAAAATTTGTCCATTAGTTTGAAATTTCCAACTAATAATTCCTTGCCTTTAATAATAGCTTTTAGTCCGTGTCCTGATATTTCTTCTACGTCTTTGAGTATAATTGAACTATCAATTTTGCCAACAAAATTATGAATTGCAGTTGCAACTGGATGTGTACTTTGGCTTTCCAAAACATTAACCATTTGCAAAATTTCGTTTTTACCAAATTCAGGATTTATAATTACTTCTTGTACCTTAAAAACACCTTCGGTCATTGTGCCTGTTTTATCCATTACCACATTTTGAATGTTTGCGATAATATCTAAAAAGTTACTTCCTTTAAATAAAATCCCGTTTTTTGAAGCCGCACCAATCCCACCAAAATAACCCAATGGAATACTTATTACCAAAGCACAAGGACAAGAAATGACTAAAAATACTAATGCTCTGTACAACCATTGACTAAATACATAATTTTCAACAAAGAGTAAGGGAATTACACAAATCAAAATTGCTAATAGCACTACAATAGGCGTATAGATTTTTGCAAATTTTCTAATAAACAATTCAGTTGGTGCTTTTTGAGAAGTGGCATTTTGTACCATTTCTAAAATTTTACTCAATTTACTATCTTTATATTCAGTAGTGATTTTAACTTGTGAAACGGTATTTAAGTTTATCATTCCTGCTAATACTGTTTCACCTTTCATTTTTGTATCGGGTTTGCTTTCGCCTGTAAGAGCCGCTGTATTAAATGAGGCATTTTCGGTTAATAGTTCGCCATCAAGTCCTAATTTTTCGCCTGATTTTAATTGAATAATGTCGCCAATTTTAGCGTTTTCTGCTTTAATTGTTTTGGCTTGATTGTTTTCTAAAATGGTTACTTCGTCTGGTCGCTGGTCAAGCAAAGTTTTAATGTTCGCTTTTGCTCTTTTTACTGCCAATGTTTGAAATACTTCTCCAACTGCATAAAACAACATTACTGCGACACCTTCGGGAAATTCTCCAATGGCAAATGCTCCAATCGTAGCTATACTCATTAATAAGAATTCTGAAAATATTTCGCCTTTTAGGATACTTTCAAACGCTTCTTTTACAACTGGAAAGCCAACAGGAATGTAAGCCATCACATAAAAAGCAAGGCGTACCCAACCCTTAAACCAAGTTTGAGGAAACCAATTATCAAATACAATAGCTACCAACAATAAAACTAAACTTATTATTGCTGGTAAAAACATTTTGAATGTGCTGTCATTACCACTTGAATGGTCGTGTCCATCATCGTCAGAATGGTCATTGTGTTTTGGCTCATCAGTAGCACAACAACCAACTTCCTTGTGTTCTTTTTTAAGTTGTTTGTCCGCAACTAAATTTATTTTTTCTTCTTGTGTACAGCAAAGTTGTTTGCCGTCCTTGTCGTATTTATGTCTATGTTCCATATTTTGCAGGGTGTCGTTTTAGGGTGTCGGCTAACGTTTTGCGGCTTTGCGTAGTTGGGCTTTTGAAACATCAACTTACTTAACCGATCAAAGGTGTTTTAAAGATACTTACTTTATTAGCGAGCCGCAAATAATTTGCCTGCCGCTTTAATGCGCGCGAGCGATGACCGATTCCGCCCAATTACGCAAGACCGCTGTTAGTGGCTGGTGTTTATTGTTTCGGTTTAATTGGTATCCAAATTTCTTCTTCTGAATTTGGGTCGTTGTTTCTGTATTTGTCGCCCAACACTTCAAAATGAGGTCTGTCGTCTAATAAGTATTCTGAACTCGGTAACCAAGTCCCAAAAATGTATTGAAATATACTTGGGTCGTTACTTGAACCTTTATAGTCAAACACTGCATAAAGTCCGCCTGCCAATGAAAATGTTTCCATTTCTGTCGGCACACTTTCAAAATTTGTTACTTCAACGGTTGCCCATTTTTCAAATTCATTGGTTGGTTTGAAGTCCGCAAAATGTGTCGGTTTATACACTTGCATTGAAATCAAATCATTAGAAACATTATTTTTTATTTCTCTGCGTTTGGGCATAAAATTTTGCCACAGTTCGCCAGTCTTGTTGTTGGCTAAACTCATAGTTAGTCGTTTGCCAATTAGCTTTTTATCGGATAAATTTTCAAATCTTGGTGTCATATTTTTTTAATTAGAATGTTCAATTTCAATGTCATATTTGTCTAAAAGACCTGCAACGCCCAAAATTGAAAACTTTGCTTTCTTAATTCGATTGGTTTCTGGGTCAATGGAATAATTGTAAGAAGTCCGAAAGTCCGCTTTTTCAAGTATTGTGTGGTCAAAAATTGCTTGTGTCAAATTACAGT
>ERZ724523.1772-NODE-1772-length-12495-cov-3.874277_pt1 | contig 12495 bp, 7 predicted proteins | sample MGYA00376056_ERZ724523 | MGnify/ENA primary metagenome ERZ724523 (study PRJEB28724, sample SAMN07190888) | wastewater metagenome | isolation source: influent of sewage treatment plant in Hong Hong | place: USA: Christiansburg, Virginia | collected 2016-03-01 ... | reverse complement strand
GGAGGTGCGATCAGCGGGGTCGCACAAAAAACCGCTGAAGTAGCTACTTCCGTTGCAAGCACCATCGCCACTCAGTCTCAGTTTGTCGTGGGTTCGGCGGCGCAGTTACTGGACACCGTGGGCGCAGCAGCCCAGATTCTGGTCAAGAATGTGGACATCGCGGTGCCACATGTTGTGCAAGACTTCGCGGCGCAGGTGATTCCTGCTGCCACGCAACTTGCGATTGATGTGAGTCGTGACATCACGGTCATCGCCTTGGTCGTGGTAAATGGTGTGCAGAGTATTGTGAAGACCGTCGTGCAGACCGTGGAATCGGCTGCGCTCATGGTGGGATCCTTCTTCCAGCGCGTCGGATTGCAGATCAAGCAGGTCATCGACTTTCTTGCCTCTCTGTTTGATTGGGACGCGATCCTGCAACTTCAGGGTCAGATCCAGGATGCACTTAACGATCGCCTGGCTTCGTTTGGCTCCATTGTGTCGCAGCAGCGAACGGCTCTGCCTGGATACCTCCGAACGCTCGAATCGATGATCGCTGGGCTCAGCAGCAATGCCGCTGAGGTGCCACGGACCCTTCCCGGTTCGATGGAGATTTCCTCGATCGGCGGGCAGTTTGGCTATCTGATGGACAAGCTAACCTCCGCCATAGGGGGACTATTTGGTCTTCCGATCGACCTTGGCCTTGGCGCTGTCGCGTCGTTCTTTTCCTCTCTCACGGGGGCCGTGATCGGCGAGCTTGAGGCGTTCCTGGCCATGTTCCTTTCCTCTCCGCTGTGCGCTGCGCTGGCTGACCCGAAGAAGCTCATTGGTCTTGGGCCCCAGGCGCTGCTGGCGTTGATCAAGCCACTGGCCACTGCTGCGATCAAGGTCGTGGCCGTGGTCGCGGACGCAGCGTTGGCGATCGCTCCCCCTATGATGAGTGGAATCCAAGCGGCGTTGCGGCAGCGCATTTCGATTCCACTATTGACCGATTTCATTGAACTGGTGGTGTTCCGTAACAAGCAGCAGCTCTGTCTGGAGTCTCTGCTGACCCTGATGACCGCCGCCCTCACGCACATCGCTCGCAAACTCGGAGACAGCTTGGTTGGCGGTGCGGTGTCTTTTGCGGTAGCGGATGACATGCAACAGGCTGGTAGCGTGCTTGCCTGGTGGTCGACGGTGTTGACCCTGATTCAAGCCCTGATGGCGGGGTGGATGACTCCGAGTCCTCCGGCGTCGACCGGATGGCTCTCTTTGGTGGGATTCGCGAGTGTGGCGCTGAGTACGCCCTATTTGACCAGCGGCACTTCGTTCCGAAGTGTCGAGCAGTGGCTGTGTTGGATTCTCAACCTCATTTCGTCCCTGCTCTCCCTACTTGGAACGGATAGGGGTCTCAACGCCGTCAACGCCATCTGTGACCCGGATGTAGCGAAGAAGGCAATGGCCCGGCTGACCAAAGCCTGTGGCGTCATCATCATTGGCACCGGTGCCGTTTGCAATGGATTGGCACTGTCATCGAACGCAGGAGACACCGTGCTCACCAAGCTTGATCTCTCTGCCCAAGTCATCGCTGGGGTGAGCAACTTGACAGCGGATTGGGAGCCTTCAACAGCACTGGGCGCAACCGCTGTTCTCGGCCTTGCCGCAGCCAGCATCGGTGCCACAACCTGGTTCTATAGCAACGGACATCCTGATGCGAGCCTTGCTTAGTGTCCGATTCTGCCTGACCGACCCGATTTGATCAGGAGTTCTTCGCGTGCAGTCAGAGCCGCTGGTTTTGGAGCTGGAGTTTGTTCGAAAGAGCAGCTCCAGCGACCCCTACGAATTTCAGTTCAAGCCTCAGGACTATATTTTACGTCGCGGCCAGGGAGAGTACGACGAGGCGCACTTTCCCTGGACTGCTGAGCTTCTGCATTCCTTGGCAGAGATTCGTTTGCCCGGACGAAGTCCTGCACTCGTGCAGCAGCTTGGGGACACGCTGCGCCAGTTTCTTTCGACCACGGGATGGGCCACCAGTGAAGCGCTGATCCTGAGCGCAGTGGAAAGACAGCGCTCTGTTGTGCTCACCCTTCGTTCGGCGGCAGCGGAACTGTACGCACTTCCCTGGGAACTCATGACACTCCAAAAGGGAGGACAACATCTGGGCGAGCTACCGTCTGTGTTGCTGCGCTATGAGTGGCCCGATGTCAGCGCCGCGCCGGAACGACCCCATCGAGCACCGGGCGGACGGATTCTGCTCGGGTGGTCCGCAGCGGGCGGTGCGATTCCTGCGCTCGAACATCGGCAAGCGATTGAGAGAGCGTGTCAGCAAGCAGAGCATTCCTTTGAACCAGAGCATGACATTGTGCCGCATCTGTCCTGCGGGCGGTTGATCAAGACGCTTGAGCAGGCGAGGAAGTCCGATGCACCGATCGCGGTGCTTCATCTGCTCTGTCATGGTGCGTCCATCGGGAGTAGTTTTGGGTTGGCACTTCACGATGATTCCTCTGTTGCCGAGAGTGTGGTCATCGATGCAGCCCGGCTGCGCCAGTTACTAGCACCTTATGCCGATATGATTCGGCTGGTGGTGCTCTCTGCTTGTGACAGTGGCAATGGTGGGGCCTTTGGCAATCATCTAGGGAGCGTGGCGCAGGAACTCCATCGAGCTCGCATGGATCAGGTCGTCGCGTCGCGCTACCCGTTGTCCGTCGATGGTTCGATCCGCCTGACCGAGACGTTTTACGAGCAATTGCTGGGTGGATCGAGCAGTGTGGCCCAAGCATTCCTAGCGACGCGTCGGCGTTTGGCCCAAGATCCGACCCAGTTTGATTGGGCCGCGATCCAACTGTACAGCGCTTCGGATCCCCAGCAGGCTCGTCCGATCCTCTTTTGTCCTTATCCAGGCTCGGTTCCGTTTTTGCCGCAGCATCGTTGCTTCATGTTCGGGCGTGAGCAGGAATCTGATGCACTGGCGGATAGGTTCCTGAAGTTGACGGAGCAGCAGGCACCCCGCTTGTTGGCGGTCATCGCTCCATCCGGAAGCGGCAAGAGTTCGTTTCTAACGGCCGGGGCTCTGCCCAGTATTCTCTCCAAGTTGCGGTCGGATGTCCGCGTTACGCAACTGTGTCCAGGCGCAACTCCCATCCAGATACTCGAAAAGTGCTGCGCGGAATTTGGGGCCGATAGAAGGCAACTACTCATTGTGGATCAGTTCGAGGAGTTGTTCACACACGGCGCTAAAAAGAGTGAAAGACAGAACTTCTGCTCGCTGCTTTGGCGTCTGTCAACATCCGATGCCACCCAGGTGAGTGTCCTGATTGCCGTGCGGAGCGACTTCCTCCATCAGGCAGAGGAACTCTTCCTTGAGGTAGAGGGACATCGATCGGGTTCTGTCCTGTGCGGGAATTTGCATGGATTCTGGCTCACTCCGCCACGGGAAAATCTGCTGCGTGACGCAATCGTTGCGCCTGCGAATCGAGTTGGGCTCGAGCTAGACCCGGGGCTACTAGAGCGTATCCTGGAGGAACTTGATGCACAGCCCGGCGCGCTGCCACTTTTACAACGGACCATGGAGCTGTTGTGGCGGCACCGTGATGGCAACCGCTTGACGCAGGAGTCCTTCGATGGGTTCGCGGGTGTGGTAGGGGGGCTGCTCACGCATGCCGACCAAGTGAGCGAGTCCTTGACCCCAGAAGATGCAATTGTAGCGCAGAGACTTTGGCTGTGTTTGGGCAGCGCCTGGACCACAGGAAGCCAGCCAAATCGTAGGCGTGTTTCAATACGGACCCTTCGATCCAAAGACGAGTCGCAGCAGAGCCGTTTCAACCAAGTCTTGCAGCGTTTGATACACGAACGACTGCTCGTTGCCAGCAGCAGTCCCAACGAACAGGGAGTCTTAGAGAGCTATGTCGAGGTGGCTCATGACGCACTGCTGCGGAAGTGGCCGCGGCTGCTCGCTTGGGTGGACAAGGCGCGACCAATGCTGACGGTGCGTGAGAACCTAGATCGCTGGGTGACGGACTGGCGCTTGCATCAGACGCTGCTTACCGGAAGTCAGCTCGGTTACGCGGTGCAGATGGCAGCAGCGTTTCCTGAGGCTATTGATGACGACGGGCGAGAGCTGCTGACACACAGTGAGCGAGTTCGATTGGAAGAGGAGGAACTGAAGCTACGCGGACTCGATACGCTGCGACTACTGGCTGCAAAGTCGGTGTTTGGGAATGATTCCTCCCGGATTGCCTCCGCGCTGCTCGAAACGAAGTCGGACGCGGTGACCACCATTCCGGGCTGGCTCGATGCATCCATCGACATTCTGCACAATCAAGTGCTGTGTACTGCGGAGATCGAACACGGCTGGGGGTTGTGGGATGCACGGTGGCATCCGGATGGCCAGAGCGTGGTCCTCGTAGGACTGGATGGTACTGTGCAGATATGGGAACCCGGAGCGGAGCGTCTCTATCGTTTGGGTCGAGAACACAACAGTCCCATCTATCGCGTGAGCTATAGCCCAGATGGTGAAAAACTGCTGACGCTATGTGCCGATGGAACAGCGCGGGTGTGGAGCGTAAGCAGTGGTGAGTTGTTGATCCAGTTGGTCGGTCACCAGGATGCGATCGAGGCCGGAGTTTGGAGTCGTGATGGCCGGCTGATCGCGACGGCTTCTGATGACCAGACAGCGCGGCTGTTTGACGCTCAAACCGGCAAGCAACTGACAGTCTTGACTGGACCCAAACTAGCCGTCATGGGAGTGGCATTTGCACCTGATTGTCAGCGCCTTTACACCGCGTACGAGGACGGCTCGATCTCGGTCTTTTCTAAGGAAGATAAGGGTAGGTGGTCCCGCACTCCTCTCATTGATTCGGAGACCTCACTGACTGCGCTCGCGATTAGTGCGGATGGTACGCAACTCGCAACGGGGACAGCGGATGCACGCGTGCGTGTCTACGACTTGAACAATCTCGAAGATCCGATGGAACTGGCGGGACACGGAGATCAGGTTTCAATGGTCGCATTTGGTCCAAATGGAGACCACTTGGTGTCTAGTTCCCACGATCGTACTGCGTGGCTGTGGAGTCTGCGGTCCGAGCGTCCCCCCTGTTTGCTGAGGGGTCACCGGCTGTCGGTTCAGTCCGCATCATTTAGTCGGGATGGCCGACAGATTGTGACCGCTTGTTCGGATGGACGTGCACGGATCTGGGATGCAACCCGTGCTGGGCTTGATCATCCCAAACGGATCAAGCCCAGCGTGCCGCTCCCAGATGGACTCCTGTACCGAACAGAGCACTTGCAGCCAAAGCGTTCCGGCCTACACAGCAGCGATGGCCAGCATCACGTTACGATGAGTAGTGCCAGCAGTGTTCAGGTCACTCCAGCCGGTGAACACGGGATGCCATTTCTCATTGAGGCAGGACCAGACTCGATCACGGGAATTCAATTCTCTCCGAATGGCGAGCGACTAATCCTTACCGCAGAGAATCGCATCTTGGTGTGCGATTTGCATACGCGTTCGCTGCGCTGGTTGGAGGGGCATACCTACAAGATCAGTTGTTTCGCGGTTAGTCCGAATAGCGAGTGGTTGATCACGGGAGCAGAAGACTGGACGGCCCGAATTTGGTCCCTGGTTCGAGTCGAAGAGCCGCGAGTGTTGTCCGGTCACGATGCGACGCCGGTTCTGGTACTGTTTGATTCTCAGTCCAGGTGGGCGTTGACTGTTGAACTGGATGGTGCAACCCGAATCTGGCCGGAATCTGGGCCTCCCATCAGTTTGCTATCGAACAGTCGGCTCGATCACACGGTGGCCATCACTCCTGATTGGAAGAAGCTCGTGACTCAAGTTGCGTCAGATAGGGACGCTCCGCTCTATCTGTGGGATCTGGAACTGGACCCCATGGCTGTGCAACAGAAACTCCGCAGCGCGAACAAATTGGTTCTGTCCGAAGAGGAATATCTGATGCTGTACGTAAAGCCGCAGCGTCCGATGCCCCGAGGCCCCCGCAATTCTTGACGAAGATTTCGCAGAGGTCTTTCGGGGGAGAGCTTAGCCTGGCGGAGGAGTGCAGCAACCAGTGAGGCAATACCAGCCGTTTTGGCACGGAGCACAACCGGGCAGACCGCACGGTTGATTGTTGGTACAGAGGGACGGCGGGCAGAGAGAAGGGTCGCTCCCTCCACTACTAGCTAGATCGGCACCGGCTAGATCTTTCGGGGGCTGACCGGCCATGTCTGCGGGCGGCGGAAAGCAATCAGGCGGTAGCGTATCTTTGCCAATGCAGAGCTGGCAGCGGCCACATGATTTTTCGCAGGAAGCCACCATTTGACAGGGATGGCATTTGGCTGGATCTGCAACATCCTTGGTCGTGCAAGTTGCGGCTCCGTTGGTGTCATAGGAGCCGAGCCAAATTCCAGTCTTGGTGCCATCGGTGTTGACCTTGGCTTGCGGGCCTAGGAAGCAGCAGCCAAAGCAATCACAGCCATTTGGAGTGAGTGGTCCACAGTAGCTCTTACAGGTTGCGGACTGGGTCTGCTGCGCCGTGGTGCAGGTGAGTCCACCACCAACACCCATGGTTGGAGAGTACGCACACGCCGTTTCGGGTGACGGATTTCCTGCGACCTTGGTTGGATCGCAGCCGTGGTCCCAGTAGCAGTTGTCATTGCCCTGGCCTGTGTCTGCGTCAAAGTAACAGTCCATCTTGCACTTGGTATTGTTGCCACCAGGAATTGCAGGATCGAGTCCATTTTCGCTGTTGTCGCATGGGCCTAAGCAGTCCGGATCATCGCTATCAATACGTCCGTCACCATCATCATCGGTGCAGTTGCCGCACTGATAGGTCTTACCTTGACAAGTGGCCGGAAAGCACAGTCGAGAACCACCGTCACCGGTCTGGACGAGCACAGCGCCGTCAGGAATGGGTCGCAGATCCGCACCACTCCCGCCTCCGTCATCAAGCAGGCTCAGGTCGTCTGTTCCAACGGCTAGGTCATCTGAGCCACTGGTGGCAGTGTCGTTACATGCGACCACTGCGGCGGTTACGCAGGAAAGAGCAATCGTGGCTAGATAGAGGAATCTGGATGAGGTTCGTTTGGTCATGGATGGTTCTTACAGCAAAGATCGATCCAGCATCACTGATCGGTCATATCTCTCGACAGAGACTGGAAGGACGGGTTCCGAACGCCACGACTTTTGTACCAAACGGTACAGACCTTCGTACTGAATGGTACGTGGCAAAAGGAGCACGACTTGTGCAGCGTTCACGGTGCTGTCAGAACGCGAGCCGATCGGTCACACTCATCAAGATGGCTTCCTGCGGAATCACTCCTGTAGGAAGCCACAGCCAATCAAAGAGGGGAAGAGACATGACCAGGAAACGACTCGGTATCAGGGCCAACAAGCACGGTATTGCCATCGGTGGATTGCTCCTGCTCTTCATCGGGTGCAACCAGGATCTGGGTGGAGCGGATATGGAGTCCGCACCAGACATGGTCACTCCTGTTGATATGACCATCACACTCAAAGGGAGCTGCGATCTGCGCAAGACATCACCGGCGAGTCAGGAGTGCCGCGACTATGAATCCACATCGACGCAGTTCATTTCGACCTACAAAGGAACGTGTACGAGTGCCGCAGCGTGGCTAGATTCGTTCTGCAATCATACGGGTGCTCTGGGTGGATGCCGAACCAACATTCCTAACTTGGGTGGCGGAACGTTGACTCAGTGGTACTTCACGCAGTCAGGCATCATGAATCAAGCGGATGTTCAGGCGAAGTGCGCTGCGGGCGGACAGACCTTTGTTGCTCCGTAAAGAGTGAGGATTGGCTGCCCCTACTTTGGGGCCGCGCAAACGACATGGCGCGTGACTTCGCCATTCCCACACACCATCCCTTCGGCAGCGCGGCGGCCACTTTCTCGGCGGCCATTTTGTTGCGCAGAGTCAGCCTGATAACATCCTATTTACTGCTGCCGGGGCTGTGAAGCTCACTGACTTTGGGATCGTGAAGACCATGCAGGATGATCCCGAACTCACGGCTTCGGGTCAGTTGGTGGGGACTCCGCTCTACATGAGTCCAGAGCAGAGCGTGGGTTCTGATGGGGTGGATGTTCGCAGTGATCTATACTCGCTTGGGGCTTCCTACTATGCGCTGTTGACCGGCCGCCCTCCGTTTGCCGGGGCGAGTATTCTGGAAATCCTGGTGAACCTGCGCACGACCTCACCCATCGATCCACGTGAGTATGTTCCAGAGATTCCTGTAGCGTGCGTGAAGGTGCTCAAGCGAGCACTGGCCAAGAAGCAAGAGCGACGCTATCAGAGCGCGGCGGATATGCTGATCGAGCTGGAATCCATCCTCGATAGTGTGCCACGGCGTCAGCAGTCGATCTTTCAAATGGAGCGGGCGCTTCCGCAGCCACGTTTGGTGGGAGAGGCCCCGGTTCATGCGCAAGGAGCGACTCTGGATGGCGGCGATGCTCGACCCGGCACGCTAGAACGCGCCTTTGCTGATTCGGTCCCTGGAGAATATCGTGCGGTATCGGTCTCGCGACGAACATTTCTGATTGGCGGTGCGCTGAGTCTGTTCGGTGCGGGAGCGGCAGGTTACTTTGCGGTTCGCAATCGCTCGAATCGGACTCTGTCACAGACAGCTACACCGGGTACAGAGCCGGAGCGAGTGGTCTCTGTGCCTGCGAAAAAGTCATCGCTCAAAGTCGGCGTGCTTCATTCCATGTCCGGTCCGCTGGCGGTGAGTGAACGACCACTGGCGGATGCTTCCTTGCTGGCGATTGAGGAGATCAATGCAGGCGGAGGACTCCTTGGCAGAAGCCTGGAACCGATTCTGCTCGATGGGAAATCTGAAGTCACAAGCGACTCTGCCTTTTCGCGTGCAGCAAACCGGATGCTGACTGAAGACAAAGTGGCCGTGGTGTTTGGCGGCTTTGGATCAGGTGGCCGTAAAGCCATCAAGCCTTTCTTTGAGGAGCTGGGCGGTCTGCTGTTCTATCCCGCTTCCTATGAGGGGCTCGAAGAGTCTCCCAATATCATCTATACCGGTGCAACTCCCAACCAGTTTGTCTTTCCGGCGCTGCAGTGGTTTGAAAAGCAGAGCGGAAAGAAGCGCATTGTTCTGGTCGGGACCGATGGGCTCCGTCCGCGTGCGATCGAAGCGTTGATCGAATCGGAACTGCGACAAAAGAAGGACTGGAATCTGGTCTCCTCGTACTTTTCCGTTGTGGGTGACTTTGAGTATTCTGCGGTGATAAAGCAGATCAAAAAGCTCAAACCAGAATTGATTTTGAATGTCCTGGTCGGGGACTCTAGCGTCGCGTTTTTGAAGCAACTGCGCGATGCCGACATCCTTCGAAAAGACGTTCCGACGCTGTCCTTCACCATCGGAGAGACGGAGATGGTGCAGTTGGCTTCTGTCGACCTGTCCGGTCACTATTTTGCGCGGGCACACTTTCCACTGTTGCGCAGTGGCAATGAGTCCGGCTTCATCTCGCGCTTCAAGGCCAAGTATGGCACCCATCGGGTGGTCAGTGAAACGATGGAAGCCGCGTACTATGGCGTGCATCTGTGGGCAGAGGCCGTCAAAATTGCCGGAACCGAGAATGTCAAAGCGGTGCTCAGCGCGATAAAGCAGAAGGAGTACGAGATTCATGGAGTCCGTGTCCGAATCGATCCCAGCAACCAGCACTCCTGGAAGGCGTTCGAGTTGGGCCGCTTGGGCGCTCAGAATCAGATGGAGATCGTGAAGACCGGCTACGAAGTGATGCCGCCGATTCCCTATCCAGGCTCCCGCACTCGGGCCGAGTGGAACGTATTTCTCGATTCCTTACACACCAAATGGGACAACAACTGGGCCAATCCCCACAAGCCCGTTCACGGTCACGGCAAGTAGTCTGCGAAGCTCCTGCGTTGCTACGCGATCAGGAGCCGATCTTGCGCGAGTGTTTCGGGATGGACAAACCAACGCGGCTGACCATCTTCGACGACGCTCACCTGGCCGGGCCGCAAGGGAGGGAAGGCCGGTCGTGCGGTGAGATAAGCACCGAGCATTGACAGGGCTGGCTCGTGTCCAACGACTGCTACGCGGGAGCCTCGCAGCGAGATCTCTTTGGCCGCGATCTGCGGAGGAATTCCAGACCCAAGTGAGTGTAGTACTTCTACGACATCGAAAAAGTCCAGCCGCTCTGCCAGTAACTCCGCCGTCTGCACCGTTGCCACCAGTGGGCTCACCACGATCGCTTCCAGATCCAGATGTAGTCCGTGCAGCACCCGTCCCACGTCCCGGACCACTCTGCGACCCTTGGCGCTTAGGTGACTGCGTTGCGCGCTCAGCCCGGGAACATCTTCCACCGCGAGTCCATGACGGATAAGGAGTATCTGCACCTTGCGAGAGTCGTCGCCGTGTGCCGAACTGTCAACTCCTGTGTGACTTCGTTCGACTTTCGCTCTCCGGGGGAGCGTCTGACAGAAGCGGGAATAGACCAAAGGCACGCACGGGGTTGCTGAAGCCTTTCAGTTGTAGCATGCGTTCGTTAAAACGGACGCCGTCCTGCTCTAACAGACGATGACTCTCTTCATCGAGGAGAATCTCGCCCGGTCGCGCTTGGCCCTGCAGACGTGATGCAAAGTTTACGTGATGTCCAATGGCAGAGAATCCGCGCCGCTCGAAGGTTCCGATAAGCCCGACGGCAACCGGGCCCGTAGCGATGCCAATTCCGACCTCTAGACACGGTTGTCCTTCTGCGGTCCGGAGTCGATTGACATCTGCCACGTTGCGCAGGATGGCGGTTGCGGTGTGGACTGCAAGCTTAGGCGAGGCATCCACTGCATTGAGGATTCCGAACACCGCCATGACGGCATCGCCAGCGATTTTGTCGACGATTCCACTGTGTTCCTGGATCGGATCAAGCATCGCCGGAATGTACTGATTCAGAGTCCGAAAGACGCTCTCCGGAGTGCTTCGTTCACTAAACGGAGTGAAGTCCCGAATGTCGGAAAACAAGATGGTGGCATTGCGGCGCTCTCCGCTGCTGCGAATGGGCCAACTTCCTTCCAGCAGCATTTGTACGACCGATTTGCCTAAGTGTGCATTGAGGACGCGGGCCTGTTTTTCCGTCTTAAGACTCAGCTCATTTCCCTTTTGCTGCATCACCTGCTTGTGTTCGTGTTCACTGCGCGCATCGAGCAGAATGACCCAAGTGGAGGTCTCTTGGGAGTCACGCAGGATGTGAACATCAATACAGGCTCCGCTGCCTGTCTGAAGGTTTGAGAGCACGACTCTCTCTTCTGGACTTGGCAGAAATCCCATCAGATAGGAAAGCTGCTCTTCGACGTGGATACCGTGCTGAAGCTCGGTGAGGCCATGATGAGCCAGAGCGCCACCGCTTGATAGAAGTCGACCCGTGGCATCGACCTCCAGAAACGCAGGTTGACGCTCGGCCAGCAAGACCTCGACCAGGTAGCGAATCATTCGCTCGGGGAGTGTACTCACTTTGTTGCGTCTCCCATCATCATCGCGGTGATCGATAGAAAGGACTGCTCGACGCCTTCACCGGTCTTGGCGCTGGTATGTAGGATTCTCCAGCCACTCTGTGCCAGTTGTCGGAGTCGTCCTGGGGCCACTTCCCATTGCTCTGCCAGATCGCACTTATTCATCAGGAGTAGGTAGGGAATGTTGCCAAGGCTTGTAACTGTTTTGTCTCGGAGTTCGATGGCCTTGTCGACCGTTTCGGGGCGGGTGCCATCTGCAACCAACAGCAGTCCCGAAGAACCACGGAGGTAGCTGGTCTGAACACGCTGAAATTCGTCCTCTCCGTACAAATCCCATAGCAACAGAGAGACCTCTTTGTCACCGTAGACAAGCTTCTTGTTGTCGATTTTGACGCCCACGGTGGTCAGGTACTTATCGGTGAACATGCTGTGGACAAAGCGTCGCACCAGACTGGTTTTCCCAACGGCAAATGACCCGAGCATGCAGATTTTCTTCTGGATCATTGGACGCCTCCTATGGGGGGCGGTCCTTTGGCGATGACAACATGGAAGGATGCAGCGCGGTCAATCCGGGTCTTTTCTTCCGGTGTTGGCACCACTGGTTTGAGCCGGCGCGTATCTACCCCGGCATTGCCGAGCCACAGACTCATCTCTCTGGCTCGGCTTTCGCGGAGCTTTTGGTTGTAGGCTTCGCCCCCAATTTCGTCAGTGTAAGCATGGACCTCGATCGTAATGTCCAGACCCGTCCGGTCTGCTTCAGCAAGGCGCAGAAGCTCTTTCATCTCGGCCACTGCTCGGACCAGGAGCGACTCCTGACCTGGGGTCAACTCAACGCTGCCAGCGCGGAACTTGAACTCGATGGCTTCGATGGATTTGGCCTTTTCGATCAGCACCTCATAAAGAGGTTTGGGTGGTTGGATGGGCTTGGTCTGACAGTCGTAGCTACGAACTCCGGCGATCAATTGCGCGAGCATTTTGGCATCATGAATCCACTCGTCAGTCGCAATTCCGTTCGATGATAAGACGCCGTCCGTTATATTGTACGATAGCTCA
>ERZ724523.1770-NODE-1770-length-12505-cov-8.372932_pt1 | contig 12505 bp, 8 predicted proteins | sample MGYA00376056_ERZ724523 | MGnify/ENA primary metagenome ERZ724523 (study PRJEB28724, sample SAMN07190888) | wastewater metagenome | isolation source: influent of sewage treatment plant in Hong Hong | place: USA: Christiansburg, Virginia | collected 2016-03-01 ... | reverse complement strand
TATTGGCTTTGAGATAGTCCAAATCTTTCATAAAACCAAAAGTACGGGCTTCACTCACTTCATACACGAAAGTTTCAGTTGAAAAATCAATGGTCGCGGACTGATATTCTTTTTTAAATGCGGGATGGTCGAAGTCAATCGTGAAATTGAGTTGGAAACCCTCATGCGGGCGAAAAATGGCACGTTTATCATCAATCAGTGCTTCGACTGTTTTTAATATTTTGATAAATTTTTTCGGTGCATTTTGCTCAGCCAGACCACCTTGCATCAGCAAATAAATAAATGGGCCTGCACTGCCATCCATAATCGGTACTTCAGAAGCTGAAACTTCAATAATCAGATTATCAATTCCTAATCCGGCAATCGCACTCATGACATGCTCAATCGTGCCGACCTTGGCATCTTCTTGAACCAAATTAGAGCACATAAATGCTTCTTGAATCAGCATGGCATTGGCTTGAATATCGACAGGTGGATCTAAATCGATACGTCGAAACACAATTCCCCCATCGACATGGTGCGGCACAAAGTTAATTAAGACTTTTTGCCCACTATGAAGACCAATACCGCTCGCTTTCACGACACGTTGTAGGGTTCTTTGTTTCAACATGTTTTCTATCATCTGCTCATCAAACCGCTATACGTTAGCATATTTAGCCATTGATAAAAAACAAAAAGGTAGCCTTTAGGCTACCTTTTCTGTTGAATTTATGCAGACGACATTAATTCATCTTTATTTACGTTGCTGATTTTTCAAGTAATCTTGAATACTCATCGGTGTTGGGCGCGCTGTACCGACTGCTGGAGCAGCAGTCGCACTTGCTTCGCTCTGTTGACGCTGAATTGCTGGCACGTCATCATCTTCCACAGCAGCTTGAGCAACTGAACTGACTGGACGAGTTGCAGACTGCGTTGTTGGACGTTTTACCGTATCCACAGAATCTGCTGAATTGCGCGTTAAACCCGTAGCAATCACTGTAACGCTAATTTCATCACGCGCATCTGGATCAAATACCGTACCGTAGAACACTTGGCCTTCGTCTAGATCGACAATCTGGTTCACTACATCGGTAATTTCTTCAATTTCACCGAAGGTCACGTCATCACCACCGGTCACATTAATCAAAATACCTTTGGCATTCATAATAGTGACATTATCAAGCAGTGGGCTACGAATCGCTTGTTCAGCAGCTTGACGGGCACGCGTTTCACCACGACCAGAACCTACACCCATCATGGCATAACCACGCGTGCTCATTGCGGTTTTTAAATCGGCAAAGTCAAGGTTGATATGTCCAGGGCGAACCACCAGATCAAAGATACTTCGTACCGCATTTAACAATACGTCATCTGCTTTTTTGTACGCGTCTTTCATTGAAATATCACGGAAGACTTTAAGTAAGCGTTGATTTGGAATAATAATTAAAGAATCCACATGGGCTTCTAAAGCTTCAATGCCTTTTTCAGCAGATTGTTGACGACGTTTACCTTCAAAGTTAAACGGAGTTGTCACCACACCTACAGTCAAAATGCCCATTTCTTTGGCAATTTCAGCAACAACAGGGGCAGCACCCGTACCTGTACCACCGCCCATACCGGCAGTGACAAAGACCATGTCTGTGCCTTCAAGGTGTTGGCGAATGATTTCACGGCTTTCTTCAGCAGCAGTTTGACCCACTTGAGGATTTGCACCAGCACCCAAACCACGTGTGCTTTGTTCGCCTAACTGAATTTTGAATTGTGCATTCATACGATCTAAAGCTTGTTTATCCGTATTGGCACAAACAAATTTTACGCCCTGAATGTCTGACTCAAGCATATGTTGTACAGCATTACCACCTGCACCACCTACACCAAACACAGTGAAACGGGCTTGACCGTTGCTATCGTTTTGATCATCTTCTAAAAATTCAAATGAGGCCATGACCTTTGGATTTCCTAATGCGTAATTGGCAGTCACTTAAGCCCGTATACTGCCTTGATCTTAATAAAATTGTTTTTTAGAATGCTGTTCAACTGCACGCTTGTCAAGTCCAAGCCGTTAGACGTACAACTTCCTAACAATATTCCCAAAAAATTAAACTTAAAATATCGACTTTAATTGATTATTTAATGCTGACCATGCTCGCCCTACTCGCTTGAAAACAGACAGCTTTTCAGGATCCGTAGTTTCCACAATAGTATCTTGTGTGTCACTTTGACTAAACATTAACAATCCAGCAGCTGTTGCATATTGCGAACGGCGCAAAGCAGCCTGATTTTGTTCTTCAGCATAGACCTGTACCGGTGGATTGCCTAAATGCGCAGAAACACCCAGCATATGACGTGCTAAATTTACCATGCCTTCGATTTGACTGGCATCGCCCGTCAGCACCACGCCATGATATAAACCATGAATGGCACCGTTATGTTGTAACTCTTGATGCACTTGATTCAAAATTTCTTCATAACGCGCAATAATAATTTCAGTTAATTCAATACGACTAATCGTTTGCGGTCCATCAATGCCTTGGAATTGAATCATATGGTCTGGTTTGACCACTTTCAGTTCAACACAACCATACAATAGCTTAATTCGCTCAGCTTCTTCTGTTGTGGTTTGCAGTACAGCCGCAATATCACGGGTCACATGCTCACCACCGCGTTGCAAAGTATGGGTTAAAGCAAGGCGACCATCCAAATACACAGCGATATTGGTCGTACCCGCACCAATATCGACCAAACATACGCCATACTCTTTTTCATCTTTGAGCAAGCTTGATTCAGCCGTGGCTAAACAAGACACCACCATTTTTTCAACGCCAATATTGGCACCTTTAAGCGCACGATCCAAATTCTGCATGGTGCTAATCGGCAACATCATCAACTGATAATGCCCTTTCATACTGTGCGCAGACATCCGAATTGGATTCTGCACCCATTCTGTTGAATCATCTAATTCAAAACCCAAAGGCACTGCACTAACCAAATAATGGTCAGAAGTTAAATGACTGGCTTTGGCCAGCTCTAGTGCGCGTACCACCTCACTTGTGGTAATGGTGTGGTCACTATTTTCAATAGGTGTACGACCTGATGCATAAAAGCTTTTTAATTCTGCACTTGGAATTGAAATCCAAGCGGAATGCACTCGGCATTCAGCCATGTCTTCTGCTTCTTGTACGGCATTTTTGATTGCAGTAATGACTTTGTCGAGACTTACAATTTTTCCTTTATTCATGCCTCGGTTACGAGCGGTCGCCATACCAATTACTTGGATATTGTCTGGCGCATGTACCTTACCAATCAAAACTGAAACTTTGTGTGTCCCAATGTCAATCGCAACAACCGAGGGAACAGCTTCATTCATTATCTACTACTACCATGACGTGTTTAGTTAATTTTTGGCTTAAAGCCTCTATTTTATATAAAGCCGCTCAATTATGGCTTTACCACTCTTGCATCTGCAATGCTTGTGTCATCAATCGTTACAACAAAATGACCATTTACAATTTTTGGTGCTGCTGAATTCTTCCATTGTATGGCCAATCCATTTCTGTAACGTAAATCAACCGATGAAATTTTAGCCCAAACCGGTTTTAAATCACTTTGTGCCAGATGACTCAAGCGTTGAAGTTTACTCATGGTCTGATCTTGATCCACAATAATGCGTAAACCCGAATCAAACTGCATAAACCAAGTCATACGTTCTGTTAAATATAATTCTTTTAAGCGAACATTGACTGGCAGGAATAATTGATTAATTTCATTGTAGCGCCGCATCATCATTTTGGACTGCGTAGTTGGTCCGTGCAGCAAGGGCAATTTCTGATTATTTTGCGGTATGACTTCTGCAAAAATGTCACCACTATCACTTAATAATCGCCCTGTTCCCCAACGAGCAATGGCATGACGCGGCATAACGCGTACTCGAATTGAGTTTGGCCATGCACGTGATACCACCACGCGATCAACCCAAGACAATGCCAATGCTTGATCTCGAACTTTTTCTAAATCAGAGGTAAAATAATTGGCGGTAACTGTTGGTGCAACCTGTGTCATGACCTGACGATTTTCAGCATCTGATCGTGTTCCGACAACATGAAGCTCAGCCACTCGCGCATCGGTCATGACCGTATATAAACCATAGACCCCTACAGCCAATACTGCGAGTGCAACAAGCAATAACAACCAGCCACCAACATTCGCAAGCTTTTCCTTACGCGTCGGTGGCTTATCATGTATTGATGTGATTGCTGCTCGTTTACGGCGCATTGAAGCAGGAAGTTGAGCCATAGTTTAGTGAGCCACACCCGTCAATGTTTGTTCTAAAATCGCAACACACAGTTCATCAAAGCTATAACCAACCGCTTGTGCAGCTTTGGGTACCAAAGAATGACTGGTCATGCCCGGCACAGTATTCACCTCTAACAACCAGAAGTTACCGTGTTCATCTTGCATCGCATCAATACGCCCCCAACCACTTGCACCAACCGCTTGGAATGCACGTAAACATAATGTTTGCAGTTGTTTTTCTTCATCTTCGCTTAGACCGCAAGGAATACCGTACTGCACATCATTCCGCTTATATTTAGCGTCGTAATCATAAAATGCTACATCCGCAGGCGGTTGCAAACGAATTACAGGCAACGGTTGGCCATTTAAAAATGAAATGGTGAATTCACGTCCTGTAATCCATTTTTCCGCCATAACCACAGCATCATGTTCGGTCGCCTTGGCAATCGCAGCGGCCAAATCTTCTGCTTTTTCAACTTTACTCATGCCAACACTTGAACCTTCGTGTACCGGCTTGATAATCAGTGGAAGACCCAAATTCGCCACCACTTCAGCCAAATCTGACTCTTGGCTAATGATGCGATAAGGCGCTGTTGGTAAGTCCGAACCTTGCCAAACTTGCTTGGTTTTGACTTTATCCATGCCAATGGCTGAACCCTGCACACCTGTACCGGTATAAGGCAAGTTCAACCACTCTAATGCACCTTGAATTTGACCGTCTTCACCGCCACGACCATGTAGCACAATAAAAGCGCGATCATAGTTTACAAGTTCAGTCACACTGCGTTCTTGTGGGTCAAACGCTTCGGCATTTATCCCTGAACGTACCAATGCTTCAAGTACAGCTTTACCACTATTTAGAGAAACCTCGCGCTCAGCTGATTTCCCACCAAGCAACACGGCAACTTTGCCGAATTCTGAAGCATTTGCCACGTTTATATCCTTAAACTTTATAATTGAACAATCAAATTCAAAATCACACAAGGCGATTACTTTAAATACAACTTATTTTGTGCGAGCTCACTCGAGATAGCCCCCACATTACCTGCGCCTTGGGTTAATAACAAGTCATTCGCTTGTAACACTTTATGCATCACATTTTCTAAATTGCCGTCTACAGGATCAATCAAAATCGGTTCAACTTCACCACGTAAACGAATACTTCGGGCTAAGCTGCGGCTATCCGCACCAACAATTGGCTTTTCACCCGCAGGATACACTTCAAGTAATAATAATTGATCAACGTGTGACAATACATCGACAAAATCATCAAAACAGTCACGGGTACGGCTAAAACGGTGCGGCTGGAACAACATGACTAAACGACGATCAGGATGACTTTGACGTGCCGCTTTAATGGTGGCTTCCACTTCTTTAGGATGGTGACCATAGTCATCGACCAATTTCACATTGCCACCGTCCAGTTCAAACTCACCTTGCACTTGGAAACGACGACCCACACCACTAAAGCCTTCTAATGCACGGCAGATTGCGCCATCAGAAACGCCTTCATCGGTCGCAATACCAATCGCAGCCAAGGCATTCAATACATTATGTAAGCCCGGTTGGTTGACTGTAACACGTAGCGGTTCACGGTCTTTACGCAGTACAGTAACATGCGTGCGCATACCATCTTGATCAACATCGACAGCACGAATGTCATTATCTTCGTTAAAACCATAGGTCAATAACGGACGACCAATACGCGGCATAATTTCACGGATATTGGCATCATCACCACACACTACAGCTAAACCGTAAAATGGCAGTTTATGCAGGAACTCGACAAAAGTATCTTTTAATACGTCGAAGCTGCCGCCATAAGTATCCATATGGTCAGCATCAATATTGGTCACAATGGTTGCCATCGGCTGTAAGTGTAAGAATGATGCATCAGATTCATCTGCTTCAGCCACAATGTAACGGCTCGCACCCAACGCAGCATTCACACCTGTACGGTTCAGCAAACCACCAATCACATAGGTTGGATCCAGATTTTCTTCTGCCAACATACAAGTTACAAGGCTGGTGGTGGTGGTTTTACCATGGGTTCCTGCAACGGCAATACCATGACGGTAACGCATCAACTCACCCAACATTTCAGCACGACGAACCACTGGGGTACGGGTTTCAATTGCGGCTTTAATTTCTGGATTTTCTTGATCAATCGCAGTCGACACCACAATCACATTGGCATCTTTAATATTGTCAGCACTATGACCAATGAAAACTTTAATGCCATTTTCTTCGAGCTGTGCTGTGGTTTTAGAGGCTTTAATATCTGAACCAGACACTTTATAGCCTTGGTTTTTTAATACTTCCGCGATGCCACACATCCCTGCACCACCGATTCCCACAAAATGAATGTGCTTGATACGGCGCATTTCAGGCACTTTAATTAACTTTTTCGCTTGATCAGCAGGAGTAGATGGAGACATATATAACTCTAATTTACAATTCTTGAATTAAACGAACCACATGCTGGGTTGCATCGGGTTGTGCTTTTTGACGTGCTTTGACTGCCATTTCAGACAGCAATTGGCGATTCATCAGTGGTGTTAGTAATTCTTTTAAACTTTCTGCTGTCATGTTGCTTTGTGGGCAAATTTTCGCAGCATTGATATTGGCTAAAAATTTAGCATTTGCGGTTTGGTGATCATCAACAGCGCTGGGCAGTGGGACAAAAATGGCAGCCACACCCGCCGTGGCAATTTCAGTCACGGTTAAAGCACCCGCTCGGCAAATAATCAGATCTGCATTGGCATACGCTTTTGCCATATCTTCAATAAAGGGTTGTACTTCGACCTGTAGCGTTGTCGGTATATCAGCATAACGTGCTTGCGTTGCATCTTTGTGGTCTTGACCACATTGATGAAATACCTGCATTGGCACATGCAATTGTTTCAAGGCTTCCGGAACAATTTGATTTAATGCTTGAGCACCTAAAGAGCCACCAACAATTAAAATCTGTAAAGGCATCTCTGCTCTGGCACGCTCTTGATAACGCCAAGATGGATTTAAAATTTCAGTAATTTCTTTGCGCACAGGATTGCCTGTGGTGACAATTTTTGCACTTTCAGGGAAGGTATTTGGAAAGGCCTGACACACCGTTTTCGCAATACGTGACAATTGCGTGTTGGTAAAACCTGCAATCGCATTTTGCTCGTGAATGATAACGGGAATGCCTAAAGCACGTGCTGCCAAACCACCCGGTCCTGCAACATAGCCACCAAAACCAACCACAGCGTCAATATTGAGCTGTTTCATATAACGCATCGCACTGAGCGTTGCTTTTAAAATTTTAAACGGCGCTAATAATTTACGCACCACACCATTACCACGTACACCCTGAATATCAACTTGATAAATTGGAATGTCTTGATTTTTTAATAATCGGTTTTCCATGCCCGTTGGCGTTGCAAGCCAAGACACTTGTACCCCGTGTTGCTGTAATTGTTTAGCAACAGCTAATGCAGGAAAAACATGTCCACCTGTACCTGCAGCCATCATCATGACATGTTGGGGCTTTGTTTTCATTGCTTTGGTCACAGTCTAATTCTTCAATTCAAAATAAAGGCAATGGAAAATTCATTTTAAGCATTCAATTGTAATCACAAACACGAAGTCGGGGAAGCGTATTTACTTTTTTTCACCAAGTGCTTGATTGTTTTTTTCTACGGATTTAAAAGTTTAAACTAGTTTTATTATTACTCGATGCAATAATATATAATTTTATGCCTGTTTTATCCAGTTTTGTACGCTTAATTTGAACTGGTCGATAAATTCAAGCTTCTTCTGGCATATCACTTTGATTAAAAAAAAGAGCCCGCATTGGACTCTTTTTTAACCACAGGCGTTTTAATCCTTCAAACCCGCTTCTAAAACAGCAAATAAATCATCTGCAATAGAAGTTCCAAACTGGTCATCAATTTCACGGATACAGGTTGGACTGGTGACATTGATTTCTGTCACATAATTACCAATCACATCTAGCCCGACAAAAACCAGCCCTTTTTCACGTAAAAAAGGTCCAACTTTTGCAGCAATGGCTTTGTCATTTTCACTTAATGGACGTGCTTGTCCTAAACCACCTGCGGCCAAGTTACCACGGACTTCACCATTTTGTGGAATACGCGCCAGGCAGTAAGGTACAGCTTCGCCATTAATCATCAAAATGCGTTTATCACCTTCGACAATTTCTGGAATATAACGCTGTGCCATAATCGGTTGAGTGCCATTATTGGTCAGCATTTCAATCGTAGACCCAATATTGATGCCGTCTTGATATAAGCGGAAAATGCCTGTACCGCCCATCCCATCAAGTGGTTTGACGATTACATCCACCTGTTCTTTTAGAAATTCACGGATCAAACGGTCTTGTGATGTCACTAAAGTTGGCACTTGCAGTTCAGGAAATTGCGTGGCAAAGAGTTTTTCGTTACAGTCACGCAGGCTTTGCGGTTTGTTGATAATCCACGCCCCTTCTCGCTCTGCTTGTTCCAAAATATAAGTGGTATAGACAAAGTTCATGTCGAATGGTGGGTCTTTACGCATCAACACCACATCATAATCGGCAATCGATTCTTTTTGTTTTTCACCTAATTCATAATAATGATCATCATCTTCAAACACTTTCAGCGCTGAAATTAAACCGAATGCTTTGCCTTGTTCGATATATAAATCTTGCTGCAAGGCATATCCCAACGTGTGTCCACGACGGCTGGCTGCCCACAGCATGGCCATAGATGAATCTTTTTTCAAGTTGACGTTTTCAATCGGATCCATCACCACAAGTACGCGCATATCTTTTACTCTGATATTTTTAGATTGGCAAAAGTATAGCGGAGATTACGACAATGTGTTTTCACATTCTTGCTCAAGCTTTATCTATAATTGTGAAGATGATTGAGGAGAAATCTATGCAGCAAGCCATTATTGGTTTTCATTTGGATGATGAGCAAGATTGGGTTGCTGACCTTGCTTGTGGTCATGCACAACATGTACGGCATAATCCACCGTGGCAAAACCGCCCTTGGGTAATGACAGCAGCAGGACGGCAAGAAAAATTAGGGATGATGTTGCAATGTAAGAAATGCACCCTATCTAAATAAAAAATAAGGAGCTGACACTCCCTATTTTTAAACCTTAAGCTACTGCAATTTTATGGTTCTCTTAAAGTATTCTTACTGGCAAATAAGTTTTCATCAAACTTAAATCTAAAACGCACATATGCGCCCTGAAGCGTGGTGTCACTCTCCGCCAAATCATCATCTTTATAGCCAGAGAAATTATAGCCACCTGAAACCCATAAATTTGCAGCCACCAAATAGCCCACTTCAGCACCCAACAAAATGCGCTGCCCCGAACTCATATTGGACCACAATGCACCCGTATGCACACCGGCATCCCATCGTTCATTAATGTCATACATGGCACGCGCACTCAACATATGGGTCATACCGCTGGACTCTAATCCAGAGAAGGTGGTATTGACATTTTTTACCGCATATTGACCAGAAACAGTGAAATCCTGCGTTGGATGGTAATTCAGATGATTGGAGAAAATATAAACATGCTTTAAGTAAGAATTAGTTAAATCTGTTTGATTGTTGTCATAACGGTATTCCACTTTCGCCAACGAATCAAAACGGTTGCGTTCAGTATCGCGGTATGCCAAACCAAGCTGGAAGCGATCAACCAAACGGTCTCCGCTGCTTTGGCTCTTACTGTCTGTTTGACTAATGACATTTTTCGCCAATAAGGTCACATCATCCGAATATTTATAAGCCAGCCCTAAATTATTCAAAATCGTATCCGCTTGGTCTGCCCAGCGCGCTTCAATCCGTGCAACCGCTTTCCAGTTCGGATTTTTCAAATATTCCACCCCTAAGGATGCTGCGGTGCTGTCTGAACTCCGGTTGTTGGCATTGGACAATGCTTTGGTTTGCTCAAAACTGGTGTTGGCATAAAAGCCTTTTTCAATTTCCCAGCGATTACGCAAACCAATAGCCGCTTCAGCTTCGCGCGCACTGATGCCATCACGCACACGATATTCACTAAATGCAGTGCCATTGTTGTTATATTTACTGTCAACACCAAAAACAGTGACATTACGGCGCTGGCTGCTATTTAAATCATATAAGCCATTAATACTCGAGACCAGTTCATGACGGCCATATGCTCTTAATTTGGTATTAATCTGATAATTTGCGCCCAAAGCGAAAACACGACGATCTGCTTCCGATATATCCTGCTCGTATTCAGCAAAGACATTGGAACCTTGCCAAGGTAGCTGACCCGTCAATTTTGTTCGAACCGATGTACCATGATAAGGCGCTATTTGCGTGGTATTCAACGTCGCTGGATCAGCCGATTCATCATAATATTTTAAGCCAAGCTCTACCGCCACGATCCGATTGATCGCCCGTTCAATGCTTGCCGAAACACCTTGATTCACGCCGCTCAACTGATCTTCGGTACGGATCGCTTCTAATTTGGCTAAACCAATTTTATCTAACTGAATGCGTCCTTTAATGCCACTTTCTTTACGGCCGGCAGTAATGGATGCAGCGGTGTTATAGAATCCACTATCCGCTTGGTTATGATAAAGCTTCATCTCCAAGTCTTTATAAGCATAATTTAATTCAATCCGCCCCGCATTGCCTGATAATTTTCCAGACGCATCCGGTTCAGCATTAATCTGCGTTAAGCGATCAAGGCCATCATTTACACTTTCTGAACGGGCAAATTCAGCAATGAATTTAGCTTTATCATTGGCAAATTTAACCACCGTATTCACACTGGCTAGTTGATCTTGAGCAAGCGGGTTATCACTTTTGACATAAGCGGCTCCCACTTTAACCTGCTCAGTTATTTTCATTGCACCCGATACGCCGCCAACGGTGTATTCTTCACCGCCTTGGTCAGATTCCACAGTAATGCGTAAGTAAACTGGATTCAGATCTGCATCAACACTTGGCACAGGATCTTTTAAATAAATACTGTTGCTAAAAGAATCCACTTCATAATCGGTAAAACGGGTTAAGGTCGTGCGCGTAATGATGAGTCCGGGATTGTTACGGTCACGGGTAACCACTTCGACTTTTTCACTATTGTCACGAATGTCTTGCGCATTCACGCTACCCAAACCATAAGGGCCAGAAATACCCATTGCGCGTTGTTCATTCACAACCTGCTGGGTATTGGTCTTTGCTGCAAATGCAGTCACTTTGTATTGATCAGTTTCTACTGCACCACGGACACCAGTTAAAGAACGGTTATATTGCCCTAAAGATAAGCCTTCATCATTTTCAGTACGAGTCACATAATCGCCATACATGGCATATGAACGACCTTTGTCCACACGCACATACAACTTACTGGTCGATTGCGCATCAAAACCTTTCGCGGCTGAATCACCGTAAACTGGATAATATTCATCTGGACGAATATCACGGAACAGTCGCTGATTTTTATCTTTGTCCGAATCATAGGCCAATGTGAGTAAATATTCGCCTTTAACTCTGCCTTTTAAGAACAAAGCGGCCCGTCCAGTGGTACTGCGTTGACCATCATGAGAAGAAGAAATTTCACTGAGCTCTTCTTCAAAACCATCATTTGAATTGATGCCGCTCAATTGTTTCGGATCAAACTTTTTAAAATTAATTGAGCCTTCAAGCATACCCACGGCAATGATTGGTCGTAAATCAGGCAAGAAACGTACAGGAGTATTGGCATGGAAAATGCCGCTCTCAACCGATAATGTCCCCTCACCCGCTTCAATCGGTGCTTGAATAGGCACAACCAATGTACCGCCTTCAACGAAGACCTGAATACCGGGCTGTTTTGGATCTAAGTCTAATAAGTCAATTTTACCGATTGAGCTATCTAAGGTAATTGGCGTACGGCTTGAAACTAAAGTGCCATGACGATCCACAATTTTCAAAGCCACATTAAAACGGTCATAACCATTGGCTTGTGCTGCGGCCTTGCTCGGTTCCAGCTGCAACTTATCCAATTGGTCAGGTGCAATCACTTCAATGCGTTTTGTGTCGCGGGTATTGCCCATCATATCCACTTGACGGACTTCAATCGCATTGCGGCCTGCCTGAAGATCGACCCCAATAAAATCGAGACCTGAAACCTGCAAACTCGGTAAAACGGCCCGTTTACCAATACGTTTTTCTGGCACTTGCTCGCCATTTACCCACAGTTGTAGCTGTGTACCAGCAGC
>ERZ724523.1768-NODE-1768-length-12516-cov-6.336811_pt1 | contig 12516 bp, 16 predicted proteins | sample MGYA00376056_ERZ724523 | MGnify/ENA primary metagenome ERZ724523 (study PRJEB28724, sample SAMN07190888) | wastewater metagenome | isolation source: influent of sewage treatment plant in Hong Hong | place: USA: Christiansburg, Virginia | collected 2016-03-01 ... | reverse complement strand
AGTACAGGATTAATTACAATGAAACAAGATGGAGCTGATTTTGCAATAGGACAAGCTGCTGTTGCTGTTTTTAATAATAATAGAGGATTAAATCCAGTTGGAAATAATTTATTAGCAAAAACAAATGAATCAGGAGAACCGACATATAACTTGAATAATAATAAAACAGCAGAAATTAAATCAAAAACATTAGAATTAAGTACAGCAGATTTATCAGAAAGTTTAGTAAATCTAATGGTATTTCAAAGAGCTTTTGAAGCAAATGCGAAATCAATTACTACGGCTGATGAACTTCTAACTACCTTAATTGGGTTAAAAAGATAATTTTTTAAATAGAGTAGATTTTCTACTCTATTTATACTTAAATAGGATAACTTTGGAAAATTTTTTATTAATTATAGTACTTGGAGTTTTATTACTCTACTTTTTTTCAAGTGCAAATGTTTATAAATCTTTATATAAGAAAGTAAATGAAGAAAAAAATATTTTACAAGAAGAGATTACTAAGTTTGAGTCACTAATTGAAAGATATGAGAAACAAGTAAAGATAAGTGCGAATACATTAAAATCTAACCAAGGAAATCTACAAGTTGCTAGAGATGATTTACAAGAATTACGTATTGAAAATATTAATTTAAAAAATAAATTAGATGAATTACAAAAAAGAAATGAAGAGCTTTATGCTCAAGTTAATGCAATGGTTTAGGCTTTAGTAGAGTAATGAAACTAGTATATAAAATATTATTATCAGCAATATTTTTCAATAGTATTTTATATGCTGTTGACGACTTAATAGAATCACAACCAGAAATAATATTTCAGTTTGAAAAACTAGTTAAATCTCAAGAAAATTTATCTTTGCAAATTGATTTTAATAAAGCAGTATTACATTTAAGTAAAAATGAATATGAAGAAGCTATCAAACTTTTTGAAAAAACTTCTAAAATATTAGAGGTACCTTCGTACTTAAATATGGGAATTGCCTATTATAAATTGGGTTCAGTTGATAATGCAATAGTATATTTAAATAAAATTTACGAAAAACCAGAAAATGCAAATATTCACACATATCCTTATATGGCAGCTTGTTATTATTTGTATCAAATTTCAAAAGATAATAAATATCTTGATACTATTGTTAAGACTTCAAAAAAATATAAAAATTTGTCAGAACATTCAAAAAGAATGCTTTCTGATACGTATATAATATTAAAAGAATATGAAAATGCTTTAGAGGTTTTAAATACAATGGATTATGCGATGGATTTAAAAAAAGCATTAATTTATATAAAATTAAAAGATTATGTGCGAGCAAATTTATTTCTAAATAAAGCTAAAGAACAAAATGTAAATCCAAATACTATTGATAAAATCTTGTGGTTTATAAGTTTTACAAATCTTAAAATGAATAACATTGATCGGTTAAAAGAAACATTAGATTTAATAAATGAAAGAAGAAGTACTTTTAAAGCAAATACAGAATTACCTTTGGAAATTTTCTTCAATCAAAATAAATTTACTTCTAATCAATACTTAAATTCAGTTATAAATTTTGATGATAATCGAAAAATAGATTTTATTTTTTATTTTGCACCATTTATTTTTTCAGATTCACAAGAGATTATTTATGATAGCTTAAAAGGCTTTATATATAATCAAAAAGAGAGTATTCTTAATCTTGAAGAGATGGTTGAATATAATGCAAAATTCCTAAAGATTGTAAAAGAGGATCCAATTATTAGGGTTGTAGAATTAGAAAAAATGTTAACAAAAGATACAAAATCATATATATTCTATAATTTAGCATTATCATGTGCTCAAATAAATGATTTTAATAATGCCTTTAAATATTTTGAAAGAGCATATAAATTAAACCCAGGAAATAAACTTTATTCAATTATGTATTTAATAACAGCAAATAGATTAAATATTAAGATCAAAGATAAAGAGTATATTGAAGGAAATATAAAAAGTAACAATGGTTTGTATAATTATTTTTCAAAAGAAATTTATAAATTATTTATAAATCCTCAGTTTACTTCAGCAGATAAGGCTTTTGAATATGAAAGCACAATATTTTATAAAGCATTAGATTTCTTAAAAGCAATGAAAACTGGAAAAGTAAGTGAAAATCATGCGTTACTTGATGAGCATTTTAAAGATCCATTAACCTTTTTAATAAAAATGGTGCAAAGAAGAAAAGGTGAGTCGGATTACACTTATTATTCAAGATTACAAGATTCTATTCCTTTGAGTTTAAATAATCAGTTTTTAGAAGGACCTTTGATTATAACAAGATTTTATGTTGACATTTTAAAAGGATTAGGTATTTTTTCAAAAGCTGATATGAATATTTCAGGTAAAAAAACACCTTCTTATTTAAGAACGAAAGCTTTAAGAGATTTACATTCTAATTCACCTGATGAAGCAATTAAAACATTAGAATATTTACAATCAGAATATAAATTAGAAGATAAATATAGTATGTATTTAATGGTTGCTGCTTTGCTTGAAGCAGGAAGATATAATGATGCTTCTATTCAAATTTCATTGATTAAAGTTATATTAAATGATCCAGATGCAGATTTTTTAACTGCTATTCAGTTAATACAAGATTTGAAGATTTCAAGTGCTAAGCAATTTTTGCTTCAGCCTTATCTAGATTCTTTAATAGATTTCAAATTAATAGGATTTGATGAGTATTTAGAATCTTTATAGTTTCACTAAGAATCTTAAATAATTTAATTTTTTTCTGCTATAATAATCTAAAATTGTTACTTTTTTAAGGAGAATACTATGGAAATCGGAAGAATTGCAGAAATAGAAAATTCAAAAGTTAATAATTCAGAGAAAACTCAAAAAGTTATTAATGTAGACGAAAAAAATAAAGTAATACAAGAAGATAAATATAAAAAGGCATTAGGTTCAGGCGATATTGCTGACAAAAATGAAATAATCTTAGATAATGTAAGATTTGGATACAACAAAAGTTCAAAAGACTTTTTTGTAAAAATAACAAGAGGTGACGCTGAATTTAAATATCCTACTGAAGATATGATGAAAGTTAAAGCCTACATGTTACAAGAGTTAGAATCTCGAAATAAATAAATAAAGGTAGTTTTAATTGGCATCAGATTTATCAAATATATTTAAAGAAGAACTTTCAAATACTTTAGAACAATTATTATCAAAAAGCTCTCAGGTTGAATCTGTTGTAGCTTTAGTAAGTGATAATTTTGATTCTACACAACTTGTTGAGTGTGTAGTTAAATTTGATTTCAAAGGGATATCTGCAAAATTAACTTTTTTTATACCAGCACTAACTGCAACTAAATTTGAATATTTAATGCTTGGTGGAATGGGTGATTTAAAAGAGCATATAGATGATGAAATTACTGATGCGGTAAATGAAATTATCTCAAATATATGTGGAAGTTTTTGTACATCTGTAAATGCTCAAGGATTACCTGATATTGGATCTATAAAATCAGAAGTAAAAAGTTCAACAATTGTTGAAGGTTCTTCTTTAGAAAATAAAACAAATATTTTTGAAATGATTTTATCTTTAGATGATGAGAAATTACCAATTATTCTCTACTTTGATGAAATTATTTCACCATTTTTTTCTTCAATTACAGGTATTGAAGGAGATGGAAATGATTCAAAAGATAATGGAACATCTACAATCATTTCTAATAATAATTATAACTATCCACCTGCACCAACTTTCCAAACACCAAAAAATCTTGAACTTTTATATCATATAAAATTGAAATTAAGTGTTCGATTAGGAACAAAAGTTGTTTTATTAAAAGATATTTTAAGATGGGATGTTGGTGAGATTATAGAACTTGAACAAATGGTAAATGAACCTTTGGAAGTTTTGGTAAATGGGGTAAAAATAGGAGTTGGTGAAGCTGTAATAGTTGATGGAAAATTTGGATTGAAAATAAAAAAAATCGGGAATGAAGAATTTAGATTAAATCATTTAGGGTTATAGTTTATGGATAAAAGTGCTATTGGAGGATTTGAAGCCTCTGATACAAATAGAGTTATAAGTTCTACAATTCTAAGAGATGCATGGGATATTTCAGCATTTGCTTCATATCATCAAAAAAGTGATGTTCCTGCTGATAATAGAAGAGTTGAAATAAGATTTCTGAGAATAGTCAGCAATATATTTTATATGAAGAAAATTTCTTTAATAGGTTGCAATAATGGAAATTAGTAGTAATAATTTATTAAATAAAGATATTTTACAAGTCAATAAATTTGATAATGTAAAACAAGAAAATTTAAAAGATAAAAATTCTGAACAATTAAAAAAAGTTTGTAATGATTTTGAGTCATTTTTCTTAAATCAAATCATGGATGTATCTTTAAGAACAACAAATATTGCAGGTGAGGGTGCTGGTTCTGATATAATAAAAGGAATGTATACACAATCTATTGCTGATAGTGCTACAGGCGGTTTAGGAATTAGTAATATGCTATATGAATTTTTAACACAAAATAATAAATAAGGATTCTTATGATTGAAAACACTATACAAAATATGTCAGATTTAATAATAAAATTGAAAAGCTCTATTGAACAAGATATTGAAGATATAAAAGCAGCAAAACATGAAGAACTTCTGAAAAGAAATGATGAGAAGCATATTATGATAGATAAAATTACTTCATTAAAAACTAAATTAAATGAAGAACTTATGTCTAAAATTCAAGAAGGCATAGATGTTAATATTTATAGAGCAAGTGTTGATTTATTAGAAATAGAATTAAAAGACCTTTATGAATTAAATAAAAGATTAGCATCAATTGTATTACCAGTTCAACAAATGTATAAAGATTTAGTTTCAGAGATTACTGCAGTTAATGGAGGAAAGATTTTTGATATTAAAGCTTAGTTTTTTAGTTTTCTTATTAAATATTAATCTCTTTGCAATTAGTGTTTTAGTTTCAAAGGTTGCAATAAATTTTGAAGAAAAACTTGATAGTTCAAAAGTTGTAGTACAAAATGTAGATGAAATAAGTAAGTCTTGTATTCCTTTAACACTAAGTCAGTTGCAAAATAAAGAGTATCTTACCACGCACTATATAAATAGAAATACAATAATTTGTATAAAAGATGTTAAAAAATATGAAAATGAATCTGTTATATTTAATTTTGGTGGCGTAAAAATAGAAAAAAAAGGTAAAGTAATCTATGAAAATAGTGAGTTTATTCGTATAAAAAATCTCGATGGTACAATTGAACAAATATATAAAGATGGAAGAACAAAATGAATATGTTATCTTTTTTAGGAGAAACACCAACTATCGCATTGAGACAAGCTCAAGAAGAGTGTGGTGAAGAAGCTATTGTAATATCTACGAAGAAAATATCTACACAACAAAATGGCAAAGATATGTATGAAGTTGTTGTGGCAATCGAAGATCAACATAAAAAGAAAAATTTACAATATACTAAAACAGCAATTAGCAAAGCAACAGCTAATTCAGAAGCAATGAAAACACAAGTATATGATTTTAAAGAAGAGATTCTTAAAATGCAAAGTGTTTTAGAACAAGTTCAAAAATCTATTTGGAATCCTAAAAGTCAATTATATGATTTAACAATACCTCCTGAATTTGCATCTATGTATAACATTTTTGAACAAAATGAGTTTGATCAAGAGATGACTTATACAATTATGAAAAAAACTATTAAACAATTACCTATTGCATTAAAATCAAATCCAAAAAAAGTTAATGATTTTTTTAAATTGATTTTAAGAAGGGTAATTCCAATAAAACATGAGGTTCCATTAAGAAAACATCAAAGAAAAATAATTATGATGGTCGGACCCACAGGTGTTGGAAAAACTACAACTATTTCAAAATTAGCTGCAAGATATGCTTATAAATTGGGGCAAAATTATAAAGTGGGTATTGTAACTCTCGATTCATTTAGAGTTGGAGCAATAGAGCAATTACAAGCTTATACAAATATTATGAGATTGCCTTTAGAAATCGTAAAAAAACCTGAAGGATTGTCAGAAGCACTTTTAAGATTAAAAGATTGTAATTATATTTTTATTGATACAGCAGGTTCAAGTCAATATGATATTGATAAAATTGAGCTTATAAATGAGTATCAAAAAAGAGTTGAAGAATTACCAATTGAAAAGATTTTAGTTCTTCCTGCAAATGTTAAACATAGTGATTTACTTGAAATTTATAAAAATTATTCAAGACTTTCTATTGATTATTTAACTTTTACTAAATTAGATGAAACACGAAGTTTTGGGAATCTCATATCTTTTGCTCATAAAACAAAAAAATCTATCACATATTTTTCTATTGGACAAAATGTGCCAGATGATTTAATTGTATCAGATTCAACTTTTTTAATAGATTGTTTTATGAATAAACAATGTATTAGGAGATAAGAATTGTTTGATGCAATTTCTTCTCAAGCTAGTAAGTTAGTAAAACTTACTAATAGAGTAAAAAAAAACTACTCTAAAACAAAATTAATAACAATAACATCGGGAAAAGGTGGAGTCGGGAAATCTACTTTTACTGCTAATATGGCTTTTTTACTTTCACGTAGAGGTTTTAAAGTTGCTGTTTTAGATGCAGATATTGGTTTGGCGAATATGCAGGTTTTATTTGATATTAAGCCTCAAAATACACTTTTTGAATATATAGATGGAACAAAAACACTAGATGAGGTAATTACACCAACAATTTATTCAAATGTTTATTTAATTGCTGGAAGAAGTGGCTATCAATATAGCTCAAATAAAAATACTTTTGTTTTTTCTAGAATTGTAAAAGATATAATTTCTTTAAATAATTTTGATATTTTATTGGTTGACACAGGAGCTGGATTAAATGAATATGTTAAAGAATTCTTGTCAATTTCTGATAATATTTTAGCAATTACAACTACAGACCCTAGTGCATTAACTGATGTTTATTCTTTAATGAAAATGCTTTCTCTTGAAAAAAGTAAATTAATGTTGAGTTTTAATCATACAAGAAATTATCAAATAGGTGAAACAATAGCTAATTCTTTAATAACTTTGGGAAAGAAAAATAGTTTAAATACAGATTTTATGGTAGAATATATAGGAAACGTTTCAACTTCTGCAAATATTTCTACGACAGGAAGACTTAGAAAATTATTTGCCAATGAGTTTTCATCTGATGAAACTACAAAACAGTTACAAGTGATTATCGATAAGTTATTAAAAAATATTCATTAAGGTTTGTTCTAAGTGCAAAAACTAAGTTCAATAAATTCTATTAATATTGTTACAAAAAGTACAGAATCATGGTAATTGAAAGATTCTCACAAACTGTAATAAATAGTGGCGTATTTAGATTTTATATTGCTACTGGATTTTTTGCAACACTAATATTTTTTATAATAAATGCTGATTTATTTACTCCCATGGAGATGATTTTAGGTATTATTCTAATAACAATAGTTTTAAAAGGTGTCAGTAATATGATGCTTTCATTAATCATAAGTCTTTTCAGTCTTGAGAATAAAAGAAATGAGTTTAATTTCAAATATAATGAAGAAAAAATTCAACTTATGTTAAATGAATTAACAGTAAAAGACATTTCCGATGCAAATAATAAAGATCAGAAAAAAACAAAGTAAAAGGTAAGTTATGAATATATCTTCAATATCAAATTCAATAGGTTCTTTAGGATTAAATACAAATAACAAGGTACTTCCAAGCCAAGATAAATCTTTTCAAAACATGTTAAATGATGCTATTTCTGAAGTAAATGATGAACAGGTTAAAGGTTATAATTCTATGGAAGGAATTGCAACAGGAAAAGTTACAAACCTACAAGAAGCAGTACAAAAAATTGAAGAAGCTGAATTGTCTATGAAATTAGCGTTAGAAGTTAAAAATAAAGCTTTAACTGCGTATAAAGAAATTATGAGAATGCAAATTTAGTAAAAGGATTTTAAATGGGTTTTTTTGATGGATATAATGTATCAACTTCTGGTATGAGTGCTCAAAGAACAAGAATTAATGTTGTGAGTGCTAATATTGCAAATGCTAAAACTACTCATACTTTAGAGGGTGGTCCTTACAAAAAACAACAAGTAGTATTCCAAGATGTTCTTTTAGCAAATAGTAAAAAAACAAATTCAAATGAAGTTGAAACTACAAATAATAAAAATTCAGATATTTCACTAAGAGGTGTTGGTGTTAAATCAATAGTTCAATCTGATGCTAAACCCATTATGAGATATGAACCTGCACATCCAGATGCCGATGAGAAGGGATATGTAGCATATCCTGATATTAATCCTGTTGTTGAAATGGTTGATTTAATAGAAGCAATGAGATCTTATGAATCAAATGTGGCTTCATTTAATACTCACAAAAATATTGATTCTAAAACTTTAGAAATATTAAATGTGTAATCAAAATGCCAAATATAATTAATAATTTACTTTCAACTGAAACAACAGCAAATACTAATGCTGTTAGTTCAACTTCTGAACAAATAGTAAAAGACAAACCTTCTTTATTTGATTCTTTATTATCAAATAATACAGCAACAAAAGAAGAAAAAGCAACTAGTAAAACTCCTGCAGTTACAACTCCTACAAAAGAAGTAAAGACAGAAGAAAAACCTAGTGTTGAAAATCTAGAAATAAATCCAGAAATAAAATTGGATAATACTCAATTAGAAAATATAAAAATTGAACCTGAAAAAGCTGAAACTGATAAACCTGAAGAACAAAAAATAACTTCAACAACTTCTTTATTAGATAGATTAGTTATTGAAGCTAAAAAAAATGTAAAAGAAACAATAATTCCAAAAGAAATAAAGCAAAATTCTGATATTCCTATAATAACAAAAGAAAGCAATACTGAAAATAGTTTAGAAATTGAAGTTGAGAGTACGAATACTAAAGATACTCCTATCATACTAAAAGAAAATATAGTTACAACAAATAATATTGAAAATGTAGTAATTCCAACTGAAATAAAACAAGATTTAGATCCTTCTATAATTTCAAAAGAGGATATTAATACAAATAATTTAGAAATAAAAGATATCCTACCAATATTAATTCCAGAAGAAAAAAAACAAAATTTAGATACTCCAATAATACCAAAAGAGAATAGCGTTACAATTGATTTAAGCATAAAAACAAAAGAACAAAAAGTAAATTTAACTGATGTTTTATTAGAGCAAACAGAAATAAAAACTCAAAATGGTATAACTACGCAAGAAGTTGTAAGTAGTGATATTAAGATTCTTGCAGAAAATGAAACTCCTAATACGATTTTAAATAATGGGATATCTTTAAATACTGATAATATTTCTAATATTAAAGAAAGTCCAATTTTAACAGTGCCTGTTGAAATAAATGAAGTTGTTGAAGAAAATGGTGTAGAACAAGAGAGTTTAGTTGTAAAAAAAGAAGAAAAATTATCATTGATGGATCAATTGATTTTAAAAAATAATGAGAAATTAACTTTAGATACAATAAATGGCGATATTAATACGCCATTAAAAGATATTGTTACAAAAGATTTAATCTCAAGTATATATTTAGGTTCTCAAAAAAATAAAATAAATAGCCAATCGCTATTTAATAAAAATGAAGCGGTGAATCTTTTAAAAGATGGTAATTCAATTCAAGCAGTTAAAACAAGTGCTGAAATGTTGGAATTAGGTTTAGAAAATATAGACATTGACCAAAATATTGATATTAATAAAGTGGAAGTAAAAAAACCTGATATCCAATCAGTAACTAGAAAAAATCTTATTGACAATTTACTTTTAGATAAAAATGTAAAAAGTGAAGAGGTGAAAAATTTAATCACACAATCTATTGAAGCAAGTAGTGCTTTATTGGATAATAGTTTAAATTTAGCAGACGATGCAACAGTTAGTGTAAATTCTCCATTATCTTTTAATATTCAATCAAAAATAATTGGTGCAAAGCAACAAATGGCAGCAGTGATGTCTGATATTGCTAAGCAAATGTATGAAAATTATAAGCCACCTGTTACTGCATTTAGAATAAACTTAAATCCTATAGAGTTAGGTTCTATTGCAATTTTAATGAAAAATGATAGAAATAATGGATTAACAATTAGTATGAATGTTACAAATAATGTAACATTAGATACTTTAATGGAAAATCAAAATATGTTAAGAAATTCATTAAATAAAACATTTGATGAAAGTACTAGGTTTAATTTAGATTTTAGTTCTTCAAATCAAAATAGTGATAACCAATCATCAAATAGTAATCAAGGTCAAGGAAGTAATCGAAGATTTGAACAACAAATGGATACTCAATCGGTTTTACAATTAAAAGAAGAAAATAGAGATATAGAAGAAAAAAGTATAGACTATATGTAATGGAGGCACTTTTATCTTTACTTAATGAAGAAACTTTATATCAATTTCTTTTACTACTTGCAAGAATATTAGCTTTTGTTGCATTTATGCCTGTTTTTGGACATGCTGCAATTAGTCCAACTATTAGGATTGCTTTTGCTTTTTATATAACAATTTTTATTTTTCCTTTAGTTGATATAACATCAAATATTACTCAAGATAATTTTTTTATGTGTTTAATATCAGAGTTAACATTAGGACTTGTAGCTTCAATGTTAATTAATATTATATTTTCATCTGTAAAAATAATTGGAGAGTTTGTTGAATATTCAACTGCTTTATCAATGGCGGCTATGTTTGATCCCTCAACAGGAAGTCAAGAAGGAATAATTGCGAAATTACTTTTTTGGATTGCTTTAATGTTATTTTTCCAAACAGGAATGTATGAAATGACTTTGGTTATTTTAGTAAAAAGTTTTTCTATGATACATTTAGGTACTTTTGATATTTTTTCATATAATGGAGTACAAATGGCAATTGATGAAATAAAAAGAATGTTTGCTTTTTCCTTTGCCTTTGCATTACCTTTATTTTTTATAGGATTTATACTTGATATTTATTATGGTTATGGAACAAAATCTATGCCTTCTTTTTCTCCATTTGTAGTTACTTTTCAATTAAAATTTGCTTTAATATTTATTTTTTTGATACTTGGAATGGAAATGTTTACAGAAGCATTTACGGAATATTTCATTGCAAAATTTCAATAATTTAAGGGTTTAATATGGCTGATGATGATAAAACAGAAGAACCTACCGATAAGAAGATTAGTGATGCTAGAGAAGAAGGAAATATTGCAAAATCAGCAGAGATTTCTGGAGTAGTAATTCTAACATTTGGAACAGCATATTTACTTTTTTTCTCATCTTATTCTTTACTTGAAATTAAGAAATTAATGTTGTTTTCCTATAGTTTTATTGGTCAAGAATTAGATGGACCATTATATTTTGCAATTACTTATCATGTTGTTATTACCCTTTTAAAGGCCTTAGCACCATTATTTACCTTAGTATTATTACTAGTATTTGCGAGTAATTTAGCACAATTTGGTTTTTTAACTATTCCTTTAAAATTTGATCTTCAAAAATTGGATCCAATAAAAGGAATGAAAAATATTTTTGCATTTAAAAAGCTTATTGAAGCTTTAAAATTAATGGCAAAATTAATGTTAATTATGCTTGTAATGTTTTTACTTTTTTCACTAACTTATCAGAAATTTTTGGCAATGATGAATCAAGAAACGGCAGATACAATTGCTACAATGCTTAAATTAACACTTTACTTTATTTCAGCTATTCTTTTTATTATTTTTATTTTTGCTATAATAGATTTTTATTTTACAAAACATTATTATATTGAATCTTTAAAAATGAGTAAACAAGAAATTAAAGATGAATTTAAAAATATGGAGGGAGACCCCCAAGTAAAAGGTCGTATTAGAAGAATTCAGATGCGTATGGCTCAACAACGGATGATGAGTTCAGTTCCAGAAGCCGATGTAGTTATCACAAATCCAACACATTATGCTGTAGCTTTAAAATATGACAATAAAGTGAATACTGCACCTAAAATTGTAGCTAAGGGAATAGATTTTTTGGCAATTAAAATAAGAGAGATTGCAAAAGATCATAATATACCAATTATTGAAAATCCATCTCTTGCAAGGTCCTTGTATGACCAAATAGAAATAGATAGAGAAATACCAGGTGAATTTTATAAAGCAATGGCTGAAATATTTTCATATATTTATGAATTAAAAAGAAAAAGGTAAAAATTGAAAGTATTAATGATTATATTTTTGATGTTAAACATTTTAAATGCTAAAAAAGATTTTTATTATGGTTTTATTGATTCTTCAGGTGTCCAAATTTCTGAGCAAAGAAAACAATCAATAAATGATGGATTTGATATTTTGCAAAATGCAAGAATTCTTGCAAAAGATGGAAAAATTGATGAAGCCTATACTCAAGCAAAAGATTTTAAAGAGAAGAATAAACTTAATATTTTCACTTCTGATAGTATAATTTTATATTCAGAATTGGCTTTAAAAAAACAATCAAAGAGATTGATTTTA
>ERZ724523.1749-NODE-1749-length-12591-cov-4.034221_pt1 | contig 12591 bp, 13 predicted proteins | sample MGYA00376056_ERZ724523 | MGnify/ENA primary metagenome ERZ724523 (study PRJEB28724, sample SAMN07190888) | wastewater metagenome | isolation source: influent of sewage treatment plant in Hong Hong | place: USA: Christiansburg, Virginia | collected 2016-03-01 ... | reverse complement strand
CCTGAGCAATCGTCTCTGCAAAATCACGTAGGAATGCATGCAGCGCTTGGACATGGGCTTCCCACGACGGGCTGCCACTGATTTCGCAAGAGAAGCCATCTCCAGCCCTACGCAGTCCAGAGAACACCCCAGCCCTTTTCCGGTTCATCTGTTCACCAAGCCGAAGGAGCGCATCTTGGTGCGCGGCGTCTGTCGTGATTCTGAGCGTCGTATACATCTCGCTGGCTCTTCGGGACAGCTACTCCTCGCGTGCCACGATGAACGCTGGCTGGTCGCGTCCTTGGGGTGCAAAGTGCTCGTGACCAAAGCGCGAGCCGTGCTCTTCTATCAGCTTCGCGGTGTGAAGAAGAAAATCCGCGAGCTGTCGCAATGCTGTCGGTGATGCGACGAGCGTAACCTCGGTCAAGACTTCCGGCGTGTCAGAGTCGTTGTCCTTTCGATATCCATAGAACTTCATTGCTACTTGTCTCCAGACGGATGATGAGAATCCAACCGATTGGAAGGAAGAGCGCACCGATTCACGACATTCCTCAAATAAGAATCAGAATACATGCCTAATATTAGTTCAAGAGCACTGGGTCTTTCAGCGCTGGCGGAGGAATGGGCGGCATGGGACCATCGGCGTAGACCGTGTCTTGCCATCCGGAAATGGTGATGCTCTCGTTCTTACAAATTGGACAGACTGCAAACAGAAGGTCGTCCTCTGTCTTCGTGACAAAGAGCAGACCTTCGCACGGCTTCCGTCCCGGTCGCCGACTGCACTCGACCAGCGTGATGCGCATTTCGCCGCGCTCCAGCGTCCCGCCATACTCAATCAGCCGAGCGATGCGCAAAACCTTCGAGCGCAGCGCGGGCGTCGCTGGTTCGTCGTGTTCATCCAGCCAGTCCCGAATGTTCACCGAGAGGTACATCCCCGGCTTCTAACACACGTTCGGACGGGTGAATCGCCTCAGCGGACTTTTTGTTCGTCCGAAGGCTGGTTGAGCAAAAGGGATGGTGCTGGGCGGTATTAATAAGCAGTGATTTGACCAGCACTACCTTGTCGTCGCGTGACAACCATCATCCCCGCCGCCGCAACAATAGCCAACCCAGCGCACACGCCAAAAAACACCACCCCTGACAGCCGTTCGTACAGCGTCCCCACCCATCCGCCGAGCGTGTAGCCGATGGACATGGCAACAAAGAGAAACGCTGTCGTGAAGGCGGACCGTGGAGCGAGTTGACCCAAGAGCGACTGCATCATCGGCACGACCAAGAGTTCCCCGGTCGAGATGAGCGCCAAGGACAGGCCGAACCAGATGAACGCGACCTTGTGGTCAGCACTCACCTGACGTGAGACGGCGCTCAGCACCACGAACGCGGCCACCGTCGTAAGCAGTCCGGCGATGATTTTGCCGCCGGTTGCTGGTTCTCGCCTCTGTTTGCGCAGCCGATGAATCAGTGCTGACACGAGCGGCGTTGCGATGAGGACGAACACCGAGGGGAACGCGGCAATGATTTCGACGGCGATGGTGTTACCGAGGAGGCTGCGCTGCACATGGTCGCGGGCGAAGAGAAGCAGCGCCCCGGAACTTTGTGCGTAAACACTCAGGTAGATGATGAAGACGGTGAGGTAGGGCAGCGCGGCTTTGAGTTCTGCCATAGGTGACGGTGCGTTACCGGTCGGCGCTAGGCGTTCTTCCTTTCGTTCGGATTCACGGAACCACAGGGTCGTGGCGACGGACAGCGCCATGAGCGACGAGGCCAGCACAAACACGCTCGGCCAGCCGAAGAGACGCTTCACGGCACTACCGAGGAGCGGACCAAACGCGCCGCCGATGTTGACCGACAGATAAAAGAGGCTGTGGCGTACAGACCTCGTTTGAGCAGTTGCAGGAGGTGCTGGAGTAGCAGCGTTGTTCGCGCCGATTTCTTGGACCAGATTTGGACCACCAACCGCACGCCGCACCCACCAAAACCCCCGCTTTAGCCCACTTTCTGCACCCGACCGCAGCGACGAAAACGGGAGTGTACGGGAATCGAACCCGCCGAACCGGTTCTTACGCCGGTCCCACCAATTTTGAAGACTGGGCCGGGCACCAGTCCCGGACACGCTCCCGCAACCCTTCTATCACAAAAGCGGGGTCTGTCAGTTGACTTCGGACGTGGGCGCTATTTTCTGGGTTTGCGCGGCGGCGGAAGCTGGAAGGTTTCGATGGCTTTGCGGAACGCTTCCTTGACGTCTGGATACTGATCCTGGTGCGCAAACGCGACCACTTGGAAGGCTTGCTCGCCGCGTGCAAAGCAGCCGTACGAGTAGGCGATGGGAAGTCCGTTGACCGTCGCTGTTGCGTACAGGATTCGTCCATGCTTGGGATCGCTCGTCACCGGCTCGCGGGATAAAATGGTTGCGCCGCTATTGGCCTGAAGGGCATCGGCGACCGCGTTGGCATAGTGATCGGGATCCAAATCGGCCCCTTCCACGAGTTCGGCAATCACCATGATGTGGGCATCTAGCTCGGGTCGGGTGATCCAGCGATCGGAAAGCGGGTTGTCTTTCTTGGCGACAGCCTCTTTGCGCAGATACCAGTTGCCATCCGGTGCGGTCAGAACATAGGACTGGATCTGACCAGTGACCGTCGACACCGTGCCGGGTTCCGCATCATCAGGGAGGCCCGGCTTCACATCGGTGGGAAGCTCAAAGGACTCGATGATGCTGCGCAGCTCTGCTTCCACTTTGGGAAACGAGACTCGCGGGGCAAACGCGATGATCTGGTAACCGTGTTCGTAGACCGCAATCACTCCGTTGAGATTCTCGAGGGCCAGGTTGTCTACGGTCGATCGAGTGTGAATGATACGACCCTTTTTGGGATTGCTCTTCATCGACTCACGGCTCACGACCTCGAAGTCGACCGAGACCCGCTTGGCGTTTTCCACGACTGCGTCGGCCAGCAGATCCACAGAGAGCTGCTTGCCGGGCTCCCGTTCGGCAATGATCAGGACATGGGCGTCGAGGTCAGGACGGGTCAGCCAGCGATCCGACAGCGCATTGTTCTTCTTGGCGGCCTTCTCGGTTCGCAGATACCAGCGGGATGACGGTGTCTTCACCCGATAGTGCGAGGCATTCCCAGTCACCACCGAAACCGTACCCGGCTCGATGTCACCGATGGCCATCTGAATCACGGGACCAAGCGGATTGATGCCCAGCGCGGTGGCGCTAAGTCCCGCGATGTTGAGGAGCGCGTACACGAAGAACATCGCTCCACCAGCGACGAGCCGAGGCCGTCCGGGATCGCCGAGCAGCAGCAGCAGCAGAGAGCCTCCAATCATGACCTGGGAAGCCGCCATCATTGGATCTTTGGTGATCGACAGCGCAGTAAACAGAACGGTTCCGAGCACCACACGCAGGATCGCCCAGGTGACGTACTTGGGTTTTTTGGAAAGCAGAGACGCACCAATGAGGACATCAATGATCGCAGGCATGATGCTGCGAGCTGGCGCAAACATGGGGCCGAGCTTGGGATCGGCAGGGATCAGGCCCGCGCTGAGTAGCACGAAGATGGCATTGAAGATAAGGAGCCCTCCCGCGATCTGTTGACCGAGTGTGATGGTCGCCACAGAGGGGGGCGCGCTCGGCGGCGAGGGCCTCGATTCGGGGGCTTCGGGGGCGGTGTTTTCTGTCATACAGACGCTTGTAAGCCGAATCGCTGCCAGTGTCCATCATGGTGGGGAGTAGAGTCCCACGCAGCCTTGCGAAACCCGGACGATTTCCGTCGAGAAAGATTTTGCTGAAGCTGGTACGCGCCGTGCAATAGTGCGCGCTAACACCTAGCGACTCCGGCTTTCGGGCCGCTTTTACGATTCTGAAAGGAAACTCCCATGAAGAACCGATCCTTGCTTGTGTTCCCGCTCGCGATGTCTCTGTTTGCTTGTGGCAGCCCACTTGGGAAGGAAGGCCAGGAAGAAGGCACCGCAGGTAGCTCGATTGCCGACGGTCAGTACAGCGAACAAGCCACGGTCTGTCCGGGGTCAAACAAGGTCTACGGAATCGACGTTTCCTATTACCAGGGAACGATCAACTGGGCCTCTGTGAAGGCCGCCGGAAAGCAGTTTGCGATCATCCGCGTGAGCGATGGCACGGGCTTTATGGATCCGAAGTTTGTGAGCAACTGGAAGGGCGCCAAAGCGGCCGGTTTGACCGTCGGTGCGTATCAGTTCTTCCGCCCTGGTCAGGATGCGACCGCGCAGGCTGATCTGATGGTGAATCAGCTCAACGCGGTGGGTTTTGGGGCCGGAGACATTCCGCCGGTGATCGACGTGGAGTCTTCGGACGGAGTCTCTGCATCGAACATTGCGGCGCGGGTCAACGTCTGGCTACAGCGAGTGAAGTCGCGGACGGGACGACTACCCGCCTTGTACACTGCGCCCGGCTACTGGAGCGGCATTGGCAACCCAACCCCAAGTCCGCTGCCCTATCTGTGGGATGCCCACTGGGGAGTGAGCTGTCCGACGCTGCCTCCCGCATGGGGTCGACTCCGGTTCTGGCAGTATTCGAGCACTGGCAAGGTCTCGGGAATCAGCGGCAACGTCGATCTCGATATCTATAACGGCACGCTCGCAGAGCTTCGTGGTCTGTAAGGGTGCCAGTGAATCCTGCACGCTCCTGCCCGTGCGGTAGGGGCTTTCCGCTTTCGGTCTGCTGTGGTCCGTATCTGGAACAGAGGCAGCTCGCTCCGACGGCAGAAGCGCTGATGCGATCTCGCTATAGCGCCTTTGTGCTTCGCAACAGCAGGTATCTGCTTGCGACTTGGGATCCGGCGCTGCGGCCTGCTCGGCTTGATCTGAAGCACGACAAGACCGAGTGGTTGGGACTCCAGGTTGTCAGCACGGAAGCCGGTACAGAGTTCGATTCTGTGGGGCGGGTGGAGTTTATTGCCCGCTATCGGATACACGGCAAAACCGCAGAGCTTCACGAGCACAGTCGCTTCCGCAAAGAAGGTCCAGCCTGGCTGTATATCGACGGTGAAGTCTAACGGCGAGTTACGGCTGATCGGCCAGAGCACGCCAGCCAAACAGGGGTGTAACCAGGACTCCCAAGACGGCGGTGTAGATCGCTTTGTAGGTCGTCACCTCGCCACGGCTCATCGACTCGATTCCCAACTGGGTCAGCAGCGCGAGCGTGGGCAGCGCACACAACAGGATGCTTAGGAGTCCGACGATGGCACCGCGTCCGACGATGTGTTGGGGCCACAAGCGAATTCCAATCGGCAATGCGGAACGCGGCACGGAATCCATTCGCTTGGCGCGCAGCATCCTTCTAACAACGGTCGTCAAGACCAGACACGTCACCAGCGGCAGGAAGAAGCTGGTGCCGATGGTGTCTCCCGCAATGCAGTTGCCGCGTGCCCATAGGGGTAGCTTGGCGACGGGCGGCAACGTCCACCAGGCGACCGCTCCGTTCAGGAAGAAGTTGACTGCCAAACCACCAGCCGCTTGACCCCAAAGCAGTGTGCGGTGCGATGCAATCATGATCAGGAGACTCCTAACGGGCCAATCGACCGAGTCTACGCAGCGTGTCCAGCTCTCCGTGAAGGACCAGGACATCGCAGGCTTCGATTTTTTCTGCGGGAGTCGGTCCCAGATGGCTGGGCGTCTCGCCGCACTTGCGCGACAGCACCATCACGCGATGGGTCTCGACCAGCATGGCAATCGTCATTCCCACGAGCGCGGAGTCTTTGCCCACCGCAATCTTGGCCGTAAACAGCTCGCGCCCGTCGAGAGTGAAGCTTCCTAAGATGTCGAGATCTAGAACGGAAGCGGCCACCAGCGGTGCGGCCGCAGCAGCGGAAGAAAACGCTACTTCCAAATGGAATGCATCGCGCAGCTTGTTGGCGATGTTTTCATCGAACATCCGTAGCACCACCCGGATGTGCGGGTTGAGTCGTCGCGCATCGAGCGCAATCTCGACGTTGGCCAGATCATCATTGGTCGCAATCACCAGCGTGCGGGCGTGATGAAGTCCTGCGGCTTCGAGCGACTCCTCTTGTCGCGCATCCATCAGCAGAACCGGGACTCCCATTTGCTGGGTGCGGGTGAGGAACGATGACTCGGTATTTTTTTCGATCACCACCACATCAAGGTGCCAGTGAAGGAGTCGTTCCAGAATGCGATAACCGACGTGACCGAGTCCGCACAGGATGATGTGATCGCGATACGTTGAGGCAAGCACGCGGGTCCACTCCTTCTGATTTTCTTGGCGCGAGAACAGCAATAGGGTTGCTCTCACCACAGTATCGGCGACGACGAGCAGACCGATCAGCGGATAGGCAAAGTAGACAGCTCGGGCCAGCCACTGTTTGGGAATCGGATAGATCGACTCCAGGCTAAACAGGCTGTAGGTCGCAAACAGGCTCTCTAGGTAGTCGGGCTGGACGCCGTCCTTGCGGGCATAGGCATGAATCACCAGCGTTCCCAGCCCGAGCAGAATCCAGATGATGAAGAAGCTGACCGAGAACTTTTGGATCACCAGCCGTAGAAAGCGAATCGTGGCGCGTACTCGACGAGCAGCCCGTCGGCGCAAGTGTTCTCGCTCATGATCTGGAGCGGTTGGCAAGATGGTCCGAGTGTATGGCAATCGCCTTTGCAGGATCGAGCATTTCGGCTAAGTCTGCAGGTAGTCCAATCTGCGCTTGACAACTAGGGTCTGCTACCAAGCAATCTGTCTCGCATGCACATTGAGAGCTACTCTGAACACGTCGCGCTGCTGCGCTCGCTCGGCACGCTGAAACAACGAGGACTGTCACCTCGGGGTGTGCTGTTTTTGGCGCTGTCGTCGCAGGGACGGATCTACCTGGCACTGCCATCCCAACCAGAGCAGCTCACGAGCGAAAGCCTGCGGGTCGGCGAAAAGATGGCGCTGCGCTGGCCGGACGCAAGCGGCGACGGAGTCCCCGAGCGGCTGTATCACTTCGACAGCATTCATGCGCTCCGCGACGACTTTTACATCTTCAACGGCGACCGACGGCTCAAGGATCCGGGCAATGCCATGGATGTCGGCACCGTGATTGCGCGCTTTATCCGAAGCTGTGGCTCGTCGAGCGTGTTCTTTGGCTGTACCCCCCACCAGCCGGGAAGCTGGCTGATTGGTGGTCCGCAGACGGTGGCGCTCCATGACTATGGCATCGTCGAGGTGGTGCCGGTTCCGGGGGGGCTGCTGGCGCGCAAGATGCACGACGACCGATTGTATCTTTTGACCTTTTCCGATATCTCGCGCACCGGACACTTGGAAGGCTGGCTGCCGGTGTTTCAGTCGCCGCTTGGCAACATCTTGCTCGTCGAGCGGCGCGTGGTCGATAGTCGGCTGACGCTGTCGTGCGAGCGTGGGCTCGTCGAGGTCGATCTGTCGAACCTGCCACAGGTCACCGAGCGCAGTCGCCTGCCGTTTGTGCTGCCCGCGTACGACGAAGACTTGGTCGAGAGCCTCGATGATGACCTGGTCGAGCAGCTTACGATCTGTCCGGCGGTGCTCGGTCGACTCGGCGGCGAGGCGTTTGTGCTGACCCGTGGCGTGCCGCAGCCGTGGGGTCTCCGCGACCTGGCCCCCGCCGAGCTGTGGACGGCCCCAAGCGGCGAGCTGCGTGAGATCGAGAGTTGGCTGAAGCAGATCGGTGTGGCTCCACAAGCGCTATGATGGGGCCCATGTGTGCCAAGTCGCGGCGGGTTCTGGTGTTTAGGTGCTTTGGGATTGCAGCGCTACTCACGGCGATCCCGACGGCCCACGGCGCGGAGCCACAGGTCGGTCTGCGTTCGCTGGCGATGGGTGACTCGCTGCGGGCGATGGCGACTCAGAGCGAGGGCATGCTGCTCAATCCCTCGGGGCTGGCCCTGACCAAGCAGTTTCAGGTGAGCGGCTTTTACAGCCTGCGCTTGCCGTCGGTTGGTCACTTCCTGCACGCCTCGATGTCTGATTCGATCACCAATAGTCACTTTGCACTCGGGCTGTACTACAACTACCTTCACGAAACGCCACACTTTGCCTACCGCCTCCGCAACGGTGGCGACAGCTTTGCGCAGACCGTACAAGGGGCCGAGATCATCCGCACCGGCCACGAATCCGGCACGGCCCTGGCGGTTCCCATCGGAGAGCGGGTGTCGATTGGGGCCACGCTCAAATACGGCTATTACACGCTCCGTTCGCAGCTTGGCCAGGACATGGCACCACCGGGACAGTCGGCGGCCGATAGTCGGATTGATGCCGAAAATGGCGTCGACCTCGGCTCGGTCGGTCATGTCGTCACCTTTGATGTCGGTGCGACCGTGCGACCGTTTGGCGGGCTGCACATCGGAGTGGTCGGGCAAAACCTGTGGCCGCACGGCTATGAGCTGCCGACCTTGCTGGGGATCGGGCTGGGCTATCAGTTCACCGACCGGCTGATGCTTGCGGCGGACACCGTGATAAACTTCACCGGCAACGAGACCTGTGTCGACATGAGCGGAGCGACCTGCGGCGAGACGGTACGACGAACCACGGTGCGTTTTGGCATCGGTGGAGAGTACGCAATTGCCGGGAAGGTGCCGCTCCGGCTTGGCTACTTGTATGACGACAACCTGCATCGTCACCATGCGACCTTCGGCCTTGGATACATGAGTAGCGATCCTGGGTTTGCGCTCGACGTGTCGGTGCGTCAGGCCGTCAATGCGGGCAAAGAGACGGTGATGCTCATCGGTTTTCGGATCCTGCGCGACGTCATCCCCAGTGGTGAGGGCGGTCCGTAATGGATCTTCGCGATGAAGGCGAGCTGATTCGGCGGCTTCAGCAGCATGACGAAAAGGCCTTCCAAAAGTGCGTCAAGCTGTACCAAACCAAGGTCTATGGCCTGGTCTATCGCATGCTCGGTAGCCAAGCCGAGGCCGAGGACGTCTCCCAAGAGGTCTTCGTCACCGTCTTTAAGTCCATCGACAGCTTTCGTGGCGACTCCAAGTTTTCGACCTGGCTGTATCGGATCGCCGCCAATCACTGCAAAAATCGCATCAAGTACCTCAAGCGACGGGCGCACAAGCAGACCGGCGAGCTGGATGATGCCGCAGAGCGCGAGCTGCTCGGTTCGTCGTCGAGCACACTCGGTCAGCAGCAAGCCAGCCCGGTCGAGGCGCTCGAGGGTCTTCAGCTTGGCTCGATCGTCCAGCGGGCGATTACCAAGCTCGATGAAGAACACCGACTGCTGCTCGTGCTGCGCGATGTCGAGGAGCTGTCGTACGAAGAGATCATGCAGGTGACCGGCCTCGCCGAAGGTACGGTCAAGTCGCGGCTCCATCGGGCGCGGCTGGTGCTCAAGGAAGAGATTGCGCGGCACACCAAGTAGTCGTCGCAAAGGCCAAGACGTGTGGAGAGGATGATGAGCGAGCAAGCGGGAACCAAATCAGCAGCAAGCGACCCAGCAGAGGGCGAAGTTCCCGGCGCTGCGCATGGTTCGTTAGAAGATGAGCAGACCGCAGCCGAGACGCGGTCGCTTTTGGCGGGACTGGGGACGGTGGCTCCACCGACGGATCTGTCGGAGCGAGTGCCGCAGCTCATCGAGCGGCGCTCTCGGGGACGGTTCTTTGGTCGGCGCAAACTGTACGAGCGGATTCCGTTTGTGTGGGTGTCGTTGGTGATGCTGATTGTGGCCGCGCTGCTGTACGCGGTGATGCGATTGGCCCCATCGGTGATGTCCTCTCCCTAGCCAGCTCTAGAGCTCTCGCCCCGGTGCCGCAGTCAGTGGACGGATATGGTTGCGAGTGCCTGCGTGGTAGAGTGCCGCCGTGCCAACCAAGCGCTTTTCTGCCAACGACCGCTCAGCGACGGGTTCCTCGGGAGTTGCGGTACATACCGCTCCGGCGGCTTTGGGGTCTTCCTCGGCGAGTGTGCCGGTCCGGCGGATTTTGCCGCACAGCGTCGATGCCGAAGAGTCGGTGATCGGCGGGCTGCTCTTTTCTGGTCGAGCAATGACACTCGTTGCGGACATCATCAACGCCGACGACTTTTATGATGCCAAGCACGAAGCCATTTATGCGGCGATCGTGGACCTCGACCAGCGCTCGCGACCGATCGACCTCATCACGGTTGCCGAGCAGATGCGGCAAAGTGGCACGCTGAGCAAGCTGTCGGCGCATGGCAGCGAAGCGTATCTGGCCGAGCTGCTCAACAAGGTCGGTACCGTCGAGAACATTGCTCACCACGCTCGCATCATTCGCGAAAAAGGTACGGCGCGGCGGTTGATTCTGGCGGCCTCGTCGATCCAAGAGCGCGGCTATTCTGACGAGATCGACGTCGACGGCTACATCGATCAAGCGCAGCAAGCGGTGTTCGAGATTGCCAATCGCTCGAACCGGCAGAGCTACGAACCAGTCCGTCGCGTTCTTCACAATGCCATCAAGGCCCTGGAGCAGCGCTTTTCGCGCAAACAAGCGGTCACCGGCGTAGCCACCGATTACTCCAAGTTCGACGAAATGACGGCGGGATTTCAGCCGGGCGACTTGGTGATCATCGCAGCGCGTCCCTCGATGGGTAAGACCGCGTTTGTGATGAACTGTGCCCAAAATGCGGCGCTCAATCACGGGGTGCCGACGCTGGTGTTCTCGCTCGAAATGTCCAAAGAGTCGCTGATCGAGCGTGTCTTGTGCAGCGAGGCCCGGGTTGAATCGCAGAAGCTTCGCTCTGGATTCTTGGAAACGCGTGACTGGATTGGCATTACCAAGGCCGCCGGTCGCATCGCCGAAGCGCCGATTTGGATCGATGACAGTGGCTCGCCCTCGCTGATGGAGATTCGGGCCAAGTGTCGACGCTGGCGCTCGGATTCGTCGATTTTCCCGCAGGGGCTGGAGCAGATCGGGCTGGTGGTCGTCGACTACTTGCAGCTTGTTCACGGAACGCCGCAGGGTCGCGAGCAGAACCGCGAGCGGGAAATCAGCGAGATCTCCCGAGGCTTCAAAGCGCTGGCCAAAGAGCTGAAGGTGCCGGAGCTGGCGCTGTCGCAGCTCAATCGCTCGGTCGAGTCGCGGGCCGACAAACGACCGATGGCATCGGATCTGCGTGAGTCGGGTGCCATCGAGCAAGACGCCGACGTGATCTGCTTTATCTATCGCGATGAGTTCTACAACAAGGAATCACCGGATCGCGGTGTCGCCGAGATCATCATTGGCAAGCAGCGCAACGGTCCCACGGGAACGGCGCGGCTCGCGTTTTTGAATCAGTACACCCGCTTTGAGAACTTGGCCGAGGATCGGGCGGAATAGCGATGATGGACAACATGAACGCTGCTGTGGTTGGTCCGAAACGGGTAGTGCGGCTGTACTCCGCTCGGAGGAGGGCGGTGCTGCTGCTTTTCTTGGGGGCGAGCGCCTGTGATCCGGCGACCTCGCTACCCATGGGCAGCGATCCCGAATCGGGCAAGCGACGCGAGCAAGTGCTCCCCGATGATGCAGTGATCGTCAGCGCGACGCTTCCGACCAGCATGCGCTGTGGCGGCAGCTTCGCGGCAGCGGTGACGGTACAGAATCGGGGGACCGCGACCTGGACCGATTCGACCTTCAAGCTCGGCACGGTCGACGATAGCGACCCATTTTATACCAGCGACACCCGCGTCTATCTGCCCCCCGGAACGACGGTGCCACCCGGAGGTACCTATCGCTTCCAATTTGCACTGACCGCACCCCCAACGCCGGGCCGCTATGTCACCGATTGGCAGATGGTGCACGAGTTTGTCCGCTGGTTTGGGGCGACGGTCAAAAGCGACGTGGTGGTGACTTGTCCGCGTACCACCGTGGATGCCAGCACCCTCGATCGCAAGCTGCTATTTGGCTATCAGGGCTGGTTTTCCTGTCCGCGAGATGGAACTCCAATCGATGGCTGGGTCCACTGGTTTCGGGACAACACCGCGAGCTGTGGCAACCTCACCGTGGACCTGTGGCCGGACGTCCGCGAGCTATCGAGCGGCGAAAAATGTCAGACTGGAATGACGCTGTCCGATGGCTCGCCGGCGGTGGTCTATTCGGCCAATCGATCCCAGACCGTGCGTCGCCACTTTGAGTGGATGCGCGATGCGGATCTCGATGGCGTGATGCTCCAGCGCTTTTCATCAGAGCTTCGCGATCCACGCTTTTTCGCGTTTCGAGACCAGGTGGCCAGGAATGTGCGGGACGCTGCCGAGGCGACGGGGCGAGTCTTCAACATCATGTACGACGTGTCCGGTCAGCCGGAAGCCACGCTGGTCGATGATCTGAAGCGCGACTTTACCCATCTGGTCGATGATCTGAAGCTGACCGATAGCCCCAACTACCTCCGTCACAAGGGCCGGCCGGTGCTGGTGATCTGGGGATTGGGGTATCGGGATCGTCCGGGCACTGTGGCTCAAGCTCAGGAGCTTGTCCGGTATTTCAAGACCACGGCGGGGGCCTCTTATCAAGTGACGCTGGTTGGTGGCGTTCCGTCGGGGTGGCGGACACTCAGCGGAGACTCACGCAGCGACGCGGGCTGGGCAGCGGTGTACCGCTCCTATGATGTCCTAAGTCCGTGGTCGGTCGGAGGCTTCATCGATGATGCCGGGGCCGATGTCTGGAAGCGCGATCGCTTGA
>ERZ724523.1747-NODE-1747-length-12591-cov-4.608727_pt1 | contig 12591 bp, 10 predicted proteins | sample MGYA00376056_ERZ724523 | MGnify/ENA primary metagenome ERZ724523 (study PRJEB28724, sample SAMN07190888) | wastewater metagenome | isolation source: influent of sewage treatment plant in Hong Hong | place: USA: Christiansburg, Virginia | collected 2016-03-01 ... | reverse complement strand
AGTCCGTGCTTTTTGGGCCATACTAACCAGATTCATTGATGATTCCATTGCCTGGGTTCCATTGCCAATCTGGGCAGACAATTCGCCAACCAGAGCAGCGGAGGAAGCGGATTCCGAGAGTTGATGACTGAATTCACCGGCGGTCGAACCGGCGCTAGACACTGCCAGACTCAACTCATGAGTCTGGGCAATGGCAATTTCCATCGCTTCGCTCATGGCCAGAATTGCCGCCGCAATTTCCTTGGCTGAGCGCTGCGACTGATCGGCCAGTTTGCGTACTTCATCGGCGACAACAGCAAAACCCCGCCCAGCCTCACCCGCGCGCGCAGCTTCAATCGCGGCATTCAAAGCCAGCAGGTTTGTTTGTTTGGCGATGCCGTCTATTTGTCCGGTTAACTGACGGATATCGTTGGCTTTTGCACCTAATGCGGAGAGTGCCTGCGTGCCATTTTCGGCAGATGCCTGAGCAATGCCGAGCGCAAGCGACATGCGTTCGGCGGCATCCGACATGACGCTGGCCGATTGTGAAAAGGCAGCTGACAGATTCGCTGATTGCATCGCATTGCTGTCAACTTGGCTCAAGGTTTTACTGATATGGGCGATGGCCATTGACAAGCCTCGTTCAGAACGCAAAAAAATGCGCGACAGCAAGGCTTCCAGAGCTACGGATTCCTGAGCAGCATTGACCTGATCAAGAAGTTGTTGTGCTTGCTCCAGTACATCTTTGTACGTTCCATGCACACCTGTCAGTTGCAGGCGCCGCCAGTTTCGGCTGCTTGAATTTGCTTCCATGCCGCCGAGAATTTCCCGAAAGGTAGTTTCCGTTTGATCCAGTGCTGAGTTCAGGTTGACGCGCATCGACTCCAGCATCGGATCGCTGAACGCAAGCGGAAGTCGTGAAACCAGCTCGCCGTCACTGACTTTATGCAGTACCGAAGTGAGTTCTTTTACCTGTGATGAGGCGTTTGACGTACCAGCAGAAGCGATCAATATAATCGCCAGCAATAAAAAGGGGGTTGCTGCCCAGGGTGTCCAGAAAGCAGCGCCAAATCCGGCTGCGATCAGTGGGATGATCAGCCAGGTTCGGTTAAAGCGCGAAGATGAGTTGCTCATAGCCCATTCCTGTCTGTTTCATGACATCAACCAACACCTGTGTTCCTGCAGCAATTGCATCACGTGCGCCGGCCGCTTTTTCTGCCTGCAACATCTGTTGATAAACCGGTATGATTTTTTCCAGGGCGCTACGCTTGGGGCAGCGCCGTACCGAGGTAAAGCCAACTATGCTGCCATTCGAAGAGAAATCAGGCGCAATATGGGTAAAGACCCAGTAATAACTACCATCTTTGGCCATGTTTTTAACGTAGGCAAAGAATTCATGGCCTGACTGAATGGTGTCCCAGGCCAGCTTGAAGGCGGCGCGGGGCATATCCGGATGTCGGATGATGTTGTGCTGCGAGCCGATCAACTCGGCTTCGGAATAACCAGAGAATTCAATAAAAATCGGATTGCCGTAAGTGATGATGCCCTTGGGACTGGTTTTTGAAACGATGAAATCGTTTTCACGCATTTGACGCTCGACATTGCTGGGCGTGATGTCTCTTTTCATGGGCTCCCCTGTATATATGGTTTTTCTTATTCTAGCTCGGCTTCGGCTTGCCAATACAAGTCAGTATGGATTGCGTGGTACGAGATGAATAAAGTGCAGCCAGATGACCCAGTGCGGGGAGTTCAATATCCACGGCATCGGGTAGTTTTTGGTTGTCTTGCGGCATGACGTAGTTGTCATGTGAAGTGCGTATCGAGACAAAAGGTATTTTGACTGTTTCACTGGCCAAATCTTTAAGCCAAAGCGAGCCTGGTTCCATTTCGCGCGCATTCTGGCCGAAGCCGAGGCGTGCCAGTTCGCTACCTTGATGCGGCGAGGCAAAGGTGATCAGTCGTTCAACATGAGCAATACCATGGCGCGCAATGAAAGAACGGCTGACCAGTCCGCCCATGCTGTGGGCGACCAGAATGACTTGCTGGGCATCGCAGGCGGCACAGACTTCATCAATACGCTGAGTCAGTTGCGGTACCAGTTTGCCGACACTGGTGTAAGGCGGCGTCAGACTGACCGTGGCAACCGTATAACCAGCCGCTTCAAGCTCACGGCGAATCTTCCACCAGATGCCGCGACTGCAGCCGTAGCCGTGCACCAGCAAAATCGGCGTTTTGCAGGGCCGAAGACGATCTACCGGCATCCAGAACCACTCAAATGGCGTGAGCACCACGAAACTGAACAGGAAAGCCAGATATTCGACAAACATCATGCGCAGTCGTTGTACGAAAGTCAGTTTTGGCGCCGGTGAGGCATAAACCGAAGCAAAAACCCAGGTGACGGCGACTATGCCGGCACGCACGCCGAGCAGTGCGCCGATGGCGGAAAATCCGGCGGATTGCCAGCTTGCTCCCAGCCAGAAGTGGGCGAAGGCGGTGTAACTGGAAAGCTCCAGCAGCAGAAAAATGAAAAGGGAAACCGGGACCATAGTCTTTAGAGGGTCGCTGCTTTTGCTTGTCCAGTCAAGGTTTTCGCCAATTCGCTTGCGTTGCGGGCAATCAAGCCGTAAATCGAAAGCTGTGGATTGGCACCAATACTGGTCGGAAAAACCGAGCCGTCATGCACTGACAGGTTTTCAATCTGAAAGTGACGGCCGAGATCACTGACAACGCCACGTTCAGGTGTAACACCCATGACGCAACCGCCCATCACGTGGGCGCTGACAACGCGGCAGCGCAGTGGTTCGAGCGGCAATTCCGCCAATCCCTTTTTCGCCTCAGCCCAGGTGTTGTAGCCGGCACTGGCTTCATGGACGGGTGTCACCCATTTGGCGCCAGCCGCAAACTGGATTTCAGCCATCGCCAGCAAGGCACGGCGGGCGGCTTCCCAATAGGTTTCATTCAGGGGGTAATCCAGCAGGGCTGAACCATCACTACGCAGGCGCACTTGGCCACCCGTACTTTGCGGATGAAATCCATCGCGCACCAGCGCCAGAATGGTCTGACTGTTGGTAAAGTTTTTCATCAATTTCGTGTGCGCTTCACCAAACCCTTGCAGCGTGGTCGAGAAAAGGACTGGGTGTAAGGGTGGCACCTCTAATTTGAAGCCCAAAGGGCCGTTGACCGGAACATTATCGAGAAAGTGGTCGGAGTAGATCGATTGCGGCGCGCCAGAATAACCGTTGATCGCCTGCTCGAACAAACCGGAAGAAACCAGGGTGGGGTGCAGAAAAGTTCGTTTGCCGAGCAAGGAGTGCGGGTCAGGCGCCTTGCTGCGAAGAAGCATTGCCGGGCTGTTGATGGCTCCACCCGCCAGCACAAAATGACGGGCGCGAACCGTTACATTTATTCCGCTGGTGTTGAGGCCATCAACTTTTAGTGCAACGCATTTCAGTGATTTGATCTGATTACCTGAAATTTCCAGCCGTTCAGCGCGCAGCCTTGAAACCAACATTGCACCTAGAAATAAGGAATTGGGAATGGTCGTCAGCAACATCGACTGCTTGGCATTGGTCGGGCAACCCATGCCGCAATAACCAAGGTTCCAGCAACCTTTTACATTGCGCGGAATAACTTCAATCGGAATGCCCAGTTTCGTTGCCCCGCGCGCCAACGCGGCATTGTTTTCGTTGGGGTCGTGCGACCAGCGACTGACATTGAGCCGCCTTTCCATCATCAGAAACCATGGCGCCATGGCCTCGACGCTGAGTGATTTCAAGCCATGCGCCGATTGCCACCAGTTCAGGGTGGTTGGCGGAGTGCGGAAACTGCTCGTCCAGTTAACCGTCGTCGAGCCGCCAACACAGCGCCCTTGAAGGATGTTGATCGCCTTGTCAGCAGTCTTGCGTGAGGCTGATTCCTGATAAAGCTGCGGATAGGCTTCGGCTTCCTTCATTTGAAAGTCGCGAGTCGTGCGCAGTGGGCCTTCCTCAATAATTAAAACCTTGAGGCCGGCACGCGTCAGCAATTCTGCTGTTACACCGCCCCCCGCGCCGCTACCAACAACGACAACATCGGCCTCGAGTTCCTTGTCAGCGGTCAGTTCGCTGGCATCTATGTATTGCCAGCCGGCAGCCAGACCTTCGCGGAATGGATCGCGCATCAACTTACCTCCGGTGGGCCTGGGTAGCCAATGGCTTCCCAGCTATCCGGATGGGCATACCAGGCACCAAAAATGATGTCGTGCAAGGCTGCATAACCGGATTTAAGGAGATCAAAGCGACTATGGCGCCAGCTTTCGAGAAAGTTAGCCAACGCTTCCGGTGTCGCATCGGGCCACGGCGACCACAGGCCAGCCGCCAGAATGCGGGTTGGCGCGAAAGCGAGCAGGTCGAAAAGTTCGCCAATTTCCTTTTGCGCCGACAGGGATAGTCCGGCTATCGTTTTCTCGATGCCGCTAATGGTTCGCTCAATCAGCGGCTCCGCTGCACTGGCTTGAGCAGGCAAAGCACCGGCTAAAACGACAGGGATCAGGGCGCTGAGAATTGCTGTCCGGCCGCCATTTTCAGAGGGCCGGGTGCAGGCTGCAACGTTCAATAAAACGCCGCCAGCCAAACCGGTTTTGAGAAATTGGCGGCGAGTGATCATCGCAACAAGACCTTGATCAGTCGCTCGAATAATTTGCCATAAGGCGGGTTGAACAAGCCGATACCATTAATTTTTGACTGATAAAAAACCGATTTCTGCTTCGAGAATGTCAAAAATCCCTCACGCCCATGGTAATGCCCCATGCCGCTCGGGCCGACGCCGCCAAAGGGCAACTCGTCCTGCGCAATATGCAAAATCGTGTCGTTGATCGTCACGCCACCAGCTATGGTTTGATCCAGCACCAAGTCGATGCGTGCCTTGTCGTGGTCAAACAGATAAAGCGCCAGCGGTCGATCATGGGCATTAACGTAGGACAGTGCCTCGTCGATATGCGTATAGCTCAGGATGGGCAGCAATGGGCCGAAAATTTCTTCCTGCATGATGCGCATCTGCGCATTGGTATTGAGTACCAAGGTCGGCGCCAAACGTTGCGGGCCAACTTCATTTGGTGTCGCATCGGCAAGAGGAACAAGCCGTGCGCCCTTTTCGCGTGCGTCATCAAGATAGCCGCGTAAGCGATTGGCGTGGCGAAGATTGACCACCGCGGTGTAATCCGCATTTCGCTCAAGATCGGGATAGCTGCTGGCAACTACTGCGCGCGCTGCAGCAATGAAGTTTTCTTCTTCACCTGCAGGCAATAAAACGTAATCCGGGGCGATACAGGTCTGCCCTGCGTTCAGACATTTACCGGCCATGATGCGAGCCGCCACTTTGGCAATTGGATACCCTGGCGCAATGATGGCTGGGGATTTTCCACCCAATTCCAGCGTGACCGGCGTCAGGTTTTCAGCAGCCGCTTTCATGACTTGCCGACCAACGGCAGTCGAACCGGTAAATAACAGATGATCAAAAGGTAAACGGGTAAATGCCTGAGCCAACTCGTGATCACCACCAACCACCGCCAATTCGTCATCCTTGAAGTAGCGCGCGGCCAGCTCGGCAAAGAGTGTTGCGGTCGACGGCGTAAACTCCGACATTTTTATCAAGGCCCGGTTGCCAGCGGCAAAAGCCGCAGTCAGTGGTCCAATCGCTAGATAAAGCGGATAGTTCCACGGCGTCACAATGCCGACGCAACCCAATGGCTGCGGGCGAATCTCGGCACGGCCGGGCTGGAACCACAAGGAAACTGATCGACGTTGCGGTTTCATCCAGCTTTTTAGGTGATTACGAACGTGGCGAATACCTTCGAGACTGGGAAAGATCTCCAGCAACTGCGTTTCATGTGTCGAGCGATGCCCGAAATCAGCCGAAATTGCCGCACAAATTGCCGGCGAGTTCTCGCGCAACAAAGCCTCCAGCGCATCAAGTCTTTGCCGGCGAAGGGCTAGCGATGGCGCAGGATCATTCCGGCTCGCCTCGTGAATCAGGGAAAACGAGGCATTTAGCTGAGCATCGGTGATGATCAAAGGGGAGGTAGCGTTCATCCGCGTATCCAGCATGAGGAGACGATTTCAGTGTAGTTGGGGCTGAGTGAGGTCGTTAGGCAAATGCCTCTAAACGCTGTTTGCTCGCTTCTTCATAATATGAAGGATGAACGATAGTGATCAACACGACTCCGACCGTGCTGCCTGTATAGCCGATTTGTCGCGTTATCTGGGTGAAGCGCGCAATTACCGCCAGGCTGCAGCGGCTGACCCGGAATATGCCCGACGCCGCGATAAATTACGCAATTGGCAGGCCAAGCGGCTGGCCGCAACCCATGCCGATTTGTTGGCTAGTTCGCGCTATAAGGCCGCAGCCACTTTCTTTCTCAATGAAGTCTACGGACCCAAGGATTTGAGTGAGCGCGATGCCGAAGTCGAAAAAATCTTTCCACTACTCACCTCCGTATTACCTGTCTCTGCGCTTAGAGCCTTGGTGATGGCCCTGGAAGTGGATGCGCTTTCCGAGCGTTTCGATGCGGCGATGGTTAAGGCACTGGGCAGACGCTTGACTCAGGAAGAACTGACTGCAGAGGAATATGCCGTTGCCTACCGCAAGGTCGGCCAGCGCAGCAGCCGCGAACTACAAATTCGCCTCATTGGCGAAACTGGCGAATTACTGGACTCCTTGTCTCACAAGTCCTTTATCCGTGGCGCCCTGAAAATGATGCACGGCCCGGCTCAATTGGCCGGATTAGGCGAGCTGCACGGCTTTCTGCAACGCGGCTTTGATGCCTTTCGTGGCATGCGCGATGCGGATGAATTTCTCGAAAAGATTGTCGGAAGAGAAACCGAGTTGATGCGCTCGCTGTTTACTGAGTCTTAAGCCGGTTCAGCAAAAATCAGCGGTAGCCAGAGACGGAAGCAGGTGCCTTTGTCGATCTCGCTTTTCACATCCATACGCCCATGATGCTTTTTGACGATGATGTCGTAGGAAATCGATAGCCCCAGCCCGGTACCTTTTCCCACCGGTTTGGTGGTGAAAAATGGTTCGAAAATTCGTTGCTGAACCTCTGCACTCATGCCGGTGCCGGTGTCCTCAACCTCAAACCAGACATGCTCTTGTTCAAAGCCTGAGCGGACAAAAATTTTGCCTTGTTGCGGGATCGCTTGTACGGCATTGACCAGCAGGTTCATGAATACCTGGTTGATCTGTGCCGGTACGCAATCAACCGGCGGAATGACACCTAGTTCGCGAACTACTTCAGCCTTGTACTTCAGTTCATTCCAGACGACGTTCAAGGTGCTTTCCATCGCCGCATTGAGATTGGCTTTCTGACGCTCCGCCTGATCGACGTGTGAGAAATCCTTCAAATCCTGAACAATTTTAGTGACGCGGTTCAAGCCATCTTGCGATTCAGTGATTAACGAGGGCAGATCTTCGCGCAGGAATTCGAGATCCGCTTTCTTGCACGCCTCGGCAATTTGATCAGGATCGTTGCTTTCATAGGCATTCAGTACGGTCAACAGCTTATTTGCGTAGATTTTTAAGGAACCGAGGTTTGAGTTAACGAAGCCAACCGGGTTATTAATCTCATGAGCAACTCCCGCCGCCAATTGGCCGATGGCTGCCATTTTCTCGGATTGCAGCAACTGGTTCTGCGTTTCCTTCAGCTTTTTGATCAATTCTTCCTGATAAATCTTGGTAGCTTCCAGCCCTTTGTTGGCTTCTTCAAGGTCAGCGGTTCGTTCCAGAACTCGCTCCTCCAGTTTGTCGCGCGACTCGCGCAAGGCTTCCTCAGCAAGTTTGGCGGCAGTGATGTCATCAAAACCAAAAACCCGGCCGACGATGCGTTCGCCCAAATATTGTGGCCGTGATTTACACTCGAAAAATCGACCATCCTTGAGGAGGATGATCTCCTCACTATCATCGGTACTGAGCACTGCCTGCAAACGAGCGCGACAAATATCGGCATCAACAACCTGGCCTATCATCAACTCCAGAATCTCCGCATCCTTGCGTTCCAGCAGCATGGCTTCAGGGATATGCCACATATTGCTCAACAAACGATTCATACTGGCAATTTTCCCCTGCCAGTCGATAACCAGAATACCGTTGCCGGTTGATTCGAGCGTTGCCCTAAGTTGTGAGAGGGTATGTTCCAGCGCATCCTCAACGCGCCGTTCATTCTCAACTTCCTTGGCCTGAACCAGTAACAGTGTGCTGCCTTGATGTTCGACGAGCTGAACGCTTTTGGTCACCGCCAGCATCGACGTATCGCGACATTGATAAAGCCCTTCCTGATTCTGGATCGCACTGCACTGACCATTGCGTACTTCTTCCCAATAAAAAACGTCCTGCAAGGAGCTTTCAATGTCAGTGATACTCAACGCCAGCAAGGCTTCACGGGCATATCCAAGCGTTTGCGCCGCAACCTGATTGGCCATGATGATCTGTAAATTGCTTGGGTCTACAAGCATCATCATGTTGGGACAATGGTCCACCATTAACTGTTCAAGGCTACTCATGGTGTCGCCTGTAACCCATGCTGAGCGGCATCAAAATAATAGCTGACACGTTTGCGCGGGCTTAAATAATTATAAATTTCGAGCGGTACCTGGGCCGGCCTGATTGCTTTGGAGATATTCAGATCGGTTTCCCGGGCCATATCGACGAGGATCGCTTCCTCTTTGGGAATCGTCGCATCGTAAATAACGAGCATCGGCTTCATCGGCTTCAGGGTATTCACAGTCGCGACCATGCCAATCACGCCATTCGAAAGCTGAACGATAGTTCCCGGCGGATAAACACCAAGGCAACGGATAAAGACTTGTAACAACTTTGGATCAAATTTGTTACGCAATTTAGCAAACATGATCGACAGCGCCTCGTGCGGCGTCAGAGCGTTGGCGATAATTAGCGGGTTGCAGAGTTCGTCGTAGTGATTGGCCAAGGCAACAATCCGCGACAGCAAGCCTATCGATTCGCCCTTGAGCTTATGTGGATAACCACTGCCGTCAAAAAATTCGTGGTGTTCCAGAATGATTTTTAGAACAGGCGCCGAGAATCCCAGGCGTTTACCAATTTCAACCCCGTATTGGCAGTGCATCTCGTACAAATGTTGTTCGGCCTGCGTGAGTGGCTCCAGTTTCATCAGGATTTTGTTGGGGATTTCCTTGCGCCCTAAATCGTGAAATAGCGCCCCCATGCCCAGCGTGCCAACCACCTCTTGCGGCAGCTTAATGTCACGGGCCACCATCATCGAGAGCATGGTGACGTTCAATGAATGGAAATACAGTTCCTCGCCACCAGTTTTATCTCCCATGACATGCAGGGCGAGCTCTGGCGCACAAAGAATGGAATCGGCAATTTGCGTGACCAATGCGGTGGCCTGGTGCACGGTATCTGCCGGATTCGCGTAAATATTCTTCTCAACCTCACGCACTGTCTTGGCGGTGTTAACAAAGGCATGCTCAATCCGTGCTGCCGCCTCACGCTGAACCTTGATCCGTTCGATCATTACGCGCTTGGCTTCCAGTGCCTGGGCGATATACGGACTGGCATCCTGCGCGGCTGGCTGATGTATGGCAGTCGAAGGTGGCGCACTGAGATCACTCAGCACAGGATTGTAACGAACCACTTTTAAACCCAAACCACGAATGATTTTGATTTGTTCCTCAGACTTGATTTTGAAATGCCCGAAAGGGAACGGATGTTCAAACCACCGGAGATCAAGGAAAATATATAGACCAATCTTTAGTTGATCGGTGGCAATGGTGGGCGTATCGGACATTAGGATCTCATCCGATTTCAAGTCTGCAGCGGCAACCAAAGCCGGAAGCAGGTGCCTTGATCGGGTTTGCTGCGCACATCCATCCGACCGCTATGTTTTTTGACGATGATGTCGTAAGAAATAGAAAGCCCCAGCCCAGTACCTTGTCCAACTGGTTTGGTCGTGAAAAATGGCTCGAATATCCGCTGTTGAATTTCGGCACTCATGCCTTTGCCGGTGTCCTCGATTTCAAACCAGACATGGTTATTCTCTAAACCGGAACGGACAATAATTTTCCCCCGCTCAGGAATTGCCTGCGCCGCATTAACCAGCAGGTTCATGAAAACCTGATTGATTTGCGCTGGCACACAATCAACCAGCGGAATTTCACCCAGTTCAAGCACCACTTCGGCCTTGTATTTGATCTCATTGGCGACTACGTTCAAGGTGCTCTCCAAGGCCGCATTGAGATCAGATGGCTGGCGATCAGCCTGGTCGACACGAGAAAAATCCTTTAAGTCCTGAACAATCTTGGTGACGCGGCTCAAGCCATCCTGAGATTCTGACAAAAGTGAAGGCAGGTCTTCACGCAGGAAATCAAGGTCTGCTTTTTGACGCGCTTCGGTAATCTGAGCCGGATCGTTGCTTTCGTAGGCACTTATTACGGTCAACAGCTGATTTACATAAGTTTTTAGTGAGCCCAGATTTGAATTAACGAAACCAACCGGGTTATTGATTTCATGCGCCACACCCGCTGCCAACTGGCCTATAGCTGCCATTTTTTCGGATTGCAGCAATTGTTGCTGAGCTTCCTCAATCTTTGAAAGCAACAATTCGAGTTCGCGTCGGTCATCCTCCAGCACCGCGTTGGCAGAAGCCAGTTCAGCAGTGCGTGTGGCCACCAGACCTTCAAGCTGGTTCTGATACTCCCGCAACTCATCCTCGGCGCGATGCCGGTCAGTAACATCCTGCAGTGTCTCAATCGCACCAACCAAATTACCCTGCGCATCACGCAGTGGTGCTGCTGTAAAAAATAGCCAGCGACCTGACTGTCCCAGGTCAGGGAAAAATCTTTCAGCCTCAAAAGCGCCGGCGATGGTTTTTGAACGCCGAAATAAACCGTGGTAATAGGTTTCAAGCTGATCATCAAGGCTGCCATTGACGATTAGATCAGCCAGGGTCGGGCGCTGGCTGGTGTAAAAAGGGCGCCAGTGGAAATCAGTACCAATCACATCGCTACTGGCTTCTCCGCTGATCGCGGCACAGGCGCGATTCCAGTGAGTGACACGATGATTTGCGTCAATAACAAAAGTTGGCACCGGGTCGCCATCAATAATTTGTGCCAGAAAAAGCTCCATGTGTCTTTTGGCTGCTTCATTCCGTTTGTGCTCAGACTCAAACAGTTTTTTCTGAGTGATTTCCACTTGAGCCATTGCTGCTTTCAAGTGCTCCTGTTCCTGAAGCAGAACAGAATTGGTTTTGCTTAACTCCTGGGTTCGATCAGCAACCTGGCTTTCCAGGCTTTCGTTCAGTTTTTGCAGGCTATCGTTGCGTATCGCAATCAGACGATAGAGTGACTTCATGGCATCGAGCAGGCTCGATGTGCTTGGATCATCGGCACGCTTTTTTTCTTCGAGATAAGCTGTTTCAGCCAACTCTCCGGCGCGAATTTTCCCGATCTGGCGTGCCATTGCCTGATCGATACCCAAAATATGGTGGGCAAGCCAATTGGTCAAAAAACGCAACAAATCTTCGGTGCCTGAACCTGCACCCGAAAATTCACGCATTTTGACTACCTGGCTGGCAAACTCACGATGAATTGCCGTGTGAGCAGCAATAAAACGCGAATCGCAGCCCATTTCCGCCATCAATTCCTCTTCATGCTGAAAGTGAACAACGGCGTAGTTAACCAGTTGCGAAAGGATTTCGCTTAGTTCGGATTCCGGTGTTTCGTTCGATACCTGCTCGACCACCCGATTGATGATACTCACCAACTGCTGATGCTCGCTATCGACGATGCTCTCGCCGGTCATGTAGCGTTCGTCCCAGACAAATGCATCCATGATCAGTCCTCTTTGGTTAAAGGCATGAAATAACTATGATTTAGGTTGAAATTCAGGGTCGATCACCACTGAGCCATCCGGCCCCCAGTTCACTTCGGTAATGCCTGGTTCAATCAACTCAAGACGTTCCGCTTCAATTTGTTCGGGCGAAATATCGCCCATTTCAAGGCGAACCAAATTCGCCAGCTGGCGGTTTTCCAGCAACAACTCGCGGTGGGCCAGCGCCTGGCCGATGGCTGACATCAAATCGTAGTCATTCCACGGCTTACCAATAAAACGCTCGATTCCGACTTCATTGACAGCCCGTACCAGCGCGTTCAAGTCAGCATAGCCCGAGAGAATCAAGCGTGCCGCATCAGGCTGGATTTCCTTGGCGGCTTTGAGAAACTCGATCCCGTCCATCGCTGGCATCCGGTAGTCACTCATAAAGAGATCGAATTCCTGACTACGCGCCGCTTCCAGCGCAGCTTGCGGCGTATTGAAGGCGCTGACTTCGAGCGTAAATGACTGGTTGCCATAAACACAAGGTGCCAGACGCAACACGCGTTGCAGGGACTTAAGGATGGATTCCTCATCATCAACAATCAGGATGCGGCTCATTTTTCCTCCTGGCGGATGTAAAGCGTCAGCGTTTGCTGCTCGCTGTGTTCCATTTTGATCAGTTGCGCAATGATTTCAGCGGTCAATACGCTGCCTTTGGCGAGCAGCATATATCCGTCACCGTGGCTCAAATCGCGCATCAACACCATGCCCGGCTTGAGGTGCATGCTG
>ERZ724523.1741-NODE-1741-length-12607-cov-6.290233_pt1 | contig 12607 bp, 9 predicted proteins | sample MGYA00376056_ERZ724523 | MGnify/ENA primary metagenome ERZ724523 (study PRJEB28724, sample SAMN07190888) | wastewater metagenome | isolation source: influent of sewage treatment plant in Hong Hong | place: USA: Christiansburg, Virginia | collected 2016-03-01 ... | reverse complement strand
TCACCGACAGGCCGCAGCCCTCGGAGGCTTCGGCACCGGCATCGGTGGCACCCACTTTTTTGGCGTGGGCCAGGGCGCTATCGACGAGGTCTTCAAAGAACGCGCGGCTGTAGCTGAAACCGCTGTCAGCGGCACTCACGCGCTCGGGATGCTGGGGGGAAGGTGCGGTCGCTGGAGCGGCGCGGCGGGTGCGGGGTGCGGCAGGGCGTGTTGATTTCATGGCGCGGCTATGATACTTGCGCGCGCCCCCAGCTCTGTACGTGCGGGGGCGCTGGCGTTGGGCCCTGCCCCCGTGGCCGCCACACGCCTCCCAAACGCCCTCACCTCCCGGATTTCACCATGTCACGCAAACCCAAAAAAGGCTACTTTGTGCGCGGCCAGTTTGTTGCCGAAGGCAGCGAAATGGACATCGCGCTCAAAGCCGAACTCAAAGGCACGCCCGACGCGAGCCGCACCGACCTCAAGCGCGAAAGCGACGAACTGCAAGACCTGGGCAAAGAGCTTTTGAGCCTGCGCGCTGACCTGTTCGCCCGCATCGGCCTGCCCGACAAACTGGTCGAGGCGCTGGCCGAGGCGCGGCGCATCACCAACTTTGAAGGCAAGCGCCGCCAGATGCAGTACGTGGGCAAGCTCATGCGCAAGCTCGATGACGACACCGTGGCCGCCGTGCGCACCGCCCTGCAAGAGCAGCGCAGCGGCTCGGCCGCCGACAAGCTGGCGCTGCACCTGGCCGAGCAGTGGCGCGACCGCCTCATCGCCGAGGACAGCGCCCAGGCCGAATGGATTGCCCACCACCCCGGCACCGACATCCAGCAGCTGCGCGCGCTGATCCGCCAGGCGCGCAAAGACGCCCCCGGCGCACACGATGCCACCGTGGCCCAGTCGCAAGGGCTGGCACCGCGCAAGGGCCGCGCCTACCGTGAGCTGTTTGTGCTGGTGCGCACCCAGTTGGGTGGCCCTGACGATGCCGATGGCAGCGAGGCGCCGCAGGAGGATGGCGATGTTTGAGGCCGTCAAGATCGGCATCGTCTCGGTCAGCGACCGCGCCAGCAGCGGCATCTATGCCGACCAGGGCCTGCCCGCGCTGCAAGACTGGCTCACACGCGCGCTGCACAACCCCATCACCTTCGAGGCGCGGCTGATTGCCGACGAGCAAGCCACCATCAGCGCCACGCTGCTCGAACTGGTGGCTGCCGGTTGCAGCCTGGTGCTGACCACAGGCGGCACCGGCCCGGCCCTGCGCGACGTGACGCCCGAGGCCACGCTGGCCGTGGCACACAAAGAGATGCCTGGTTTTGGCGAACAGATGCGCCAGATCAGCCTGAAGTTTGTGCCCACGGCCATCCTCTCGCGCCAGGTGGCCGTCATCCGCGACCAGTGCCTGATCGTCAACCTGCCCGGCCAGCCCAAGGCGATTGCCGAGACGCTGGAGGGCCTCAAAAGCGCCGACGGCGCGCAGCTGGTGCCGGGCATTTTTGCCGCCGTGCCCTACTGCATCGACCTGATTGGCGGGCCGTACCTGGAAACGCACGAGGCCGTGTGCAAGGCCTTCCGGCCCAAGCAGGCGCAGCGCCCGGCGCGCACCTGAGCCTTGGCGTGCAGTTCCCAGAAAAATAACAGCCAAATCAGGCCTCAGCGCCCACAGAATAAGCGCTAGCAGCTACCAAATCAGGAGTAAAAAAGAGGGCTACTTTGCAGTAGCCCTCTTTTTTTGTGGGTGCGCGCAGGCGATCAGAAACCGCGCAGTTCGGCCCATTCTTCAAAGGGCGCGCGGCTGGCCTGCAAGGTGTTGATGGGCGCTTGCGTGTCCTCAAAGCCCAGCGCCACACCCACGGCCACGCTGTAGTTGGCGGGCAGGCCCAGGTGGGCGGCCAGGGCGCCGTCGTAGCGGCGCCAGAAGCCCTGGGCACAGGTGGCCAGGCCGTTTTCCACGGCCAACAGCATCAGCGATTGCAGGTAAATGCCCAAATCCATCCACTGCGGCAGGCCCATGCGCTGGTCGACGCAAATGAACAAGCCCACGGGGGCGCCAAAGAATTCGGCGTTTTTGCCCAGCTGCTCCAGCCGCGCGGCTTTGTCATCGCGCGGAATGCCGATGCTGCGGTAGAGGTCTTCGCCATTGGCAAAGCGGCGCGTGCGGTAGGGCTCCCACAGATCGGGCGGGTACGACAGGCTGTTGGCATACGCCTCGGGCTGCGCCTGGGCAACGGCTTGCAGCGTCTGCGCCAGGGGTTCGCCAGTCAAAGCCAGCACGCGCCAGGGTTGCAGGTTGCCGCCCGAGGCAGCGCGCGCAGCGCCCTCCATGAGCGCGCGCACGGTATCGGCGCTGGGGGCCTGGGGCAAAAAGGCGCGCACAGAGCGGCGCTGCTGCAAGGCGTGGAACACATCCATCGGTACGGTCTCCAGAAGGTTTGACGGGGCTGGAAATGGTAGGGGCAGCAGCGGCACGGGCCTGTCGCGGGCGCTACCGCTGGCCGCTCTACTTGTCGATCAGGGCGTTGAACTTGTCGGCGGCAAAGTTTTCGTGGCGGGCGGCGTCGCCGGGCACACAGTTGCCAGGCTGGGGCGTGGAGGAGAGCTTTTCAATGGCCTGCCACAAGAGCGCAATCTGGTGCTCCTGCGCCCCCGCGCTGTCAATCAGGCCGCGCAGGGCCTGCGAGAGCGGGTCGTCGTTTTGCGTCACGCCGTAGGCAGAGAAGCCCATTTTGGAGGCTGCCTCCTCGCGCCGCGCGTCGGACTCGGCCTGGATGATGCGCGCCGGGTTGCCCACGGCGGTGGCGCCCGCCGGCACGGGTTTGGTGACGACGGCGTTGCTGCCCACCTTGGCGCCATCGCCCACCGTGAAGCCGCCCAGCACCTTGGCGCCCGCGCCCACGATGACGTTGCTGCCCAGCGTGGGGTGGCGCTTGGCGCCCTTGTACAGCGAGGTGCCGCCCAGCGTGACGCCGTGGTAGATGGTGCAGCCGGGGCCGATTTCGGCGGTTTCGCCAATCACCACGCCCATGCCGTGGTCGATGAACACGCAGGGCGCAATTTTGGCGCCGGGGTGGATTTCAATGCCGGTGAGCCAGCGCGAGGTGTGCGAGATAAAGCGCCCCAGCCATTTGAAGCCGTGCGTCCAGCACCAGTGGGCGCGCCGGTGCAGCACCAGGGCGTGCAGGCCGGGGTAGCAGGTGAGCACCTCCCAGCTGCTGCGGGCGGCAGGGTCGCGCTCGAGGATGCACTGGATGTCGGAGCGCAGGCGGGTGAACATGGGGCGAAACAGCAGTGCAAAAGGAAAAGCAGTTTAGTGCTTTGCCTGCGCCGCTTCGATCATGGCTTTGGCAACACCGCGCAGGATGTGGATTTCTTCGGTCTGCAATTGCGCGCGGTTGAACAGCTGGTTCAGGCGTGGCATGAGTTTTTTCGGCGCCGCCGGGTCGAGAAAACCAATCTGCACCAGCGCCTGCTCCCAATGCGCCAGCATGCCCGCGACCTGGGCGGCATCGGCGCGCACCACGGCGGGCGCGGCGGGGGCCGAGACGCCTGCCATGGCCTCGGACGGTGCAAAACCGCCCAGCGCCTGGCGCCATTCGTAGGCAATCACCTGGATGGCCGCTGCCAGGTTGAGCGAGCCAAAACCGGGGTTGGTGGGAATTTGCAGCGCCACGTGGCAGCGGTACACGTCTTCGTTGGCCATGCCGAAACGCTCGCAGCCAAACAAAAAGGCCACGCCGGTTTCTGCGGAGGTGGCAGCGCCATCGCCCAGCGCAGGATTTTCAGTGTTTTTGGCCTCCAGCCCTTGCGCAGTGAGCGCGAGCCGCTCTCTTTTCAGGAGCGATTCAAAATGCGCGCGCGGTGCCGAGGTGGGCGGGCCAAAGTCGCGCGGGGTCATGGCGGTGGCGCACAGGTGGCTCATGCCGTCGAGCGCTTCATCCAGCGTGGCAACGATGCGCGCGTTGTGCAGCACGTCCAGCGCACCGCTGGCGCGCTGTATGGTTTCTTCACGCCGCAGCACATTGGGCCAGCGCGGCGCCACCAGCACCAGGTCATCAAAGCCCATGGTTTTCAGGGCGCGGGCGGCAGCGCCAACGTTGCCAGCGTGGCTGGTCTGGATCAGGATGAAGCGGGTTTTCATGGCGGCAGGAAGAAGCAGGAAAAGCGCGGACGCGGCGGCATGGGTAAAATTGCGGCCCCATTGTCGCAGCCCGCATCGCCAGGCTGCGACTTCCCTCGTTCCTGGTCCGCGTGCCTGCCTGCTACCGTGCGGGCGCGCTCACATCACAATTTATGTCGTCCAATCTGCACCCCATGCTCAACGTGGCCATCAAGGCTGCCCGCGCCGCCGGCGCTCTCATCAACCGCGCGGCCCTGGACGTGGAGGCAGTGCGTATCTCGCAAAAGCAGATCAACGACTTTGTCACCGAAGTCGATCACGCCAGCGAAAAAGCCATCATCGAGACGCTGCTGACGGCCTACCCCGGCCACGGCATCCTGGCCGAAGAATCGGGCAGCGAGTATGGCGCCAAGGATTCCGAGTTTGTCTGGGTCATCGATCCGCTGGACGGCACCACCAACTTCATCCACGGCTTTCCGGTCTATTGCGTCAGCATTGCGCTGGCCGTGCGCGGCAAGGTCGAGCAGGCGGTGGTCTATGACCCCTCGCGCAACGACCTGTTCACCGCCACCAAGGGCCGCGGCGCCTACCTGAACGAGCGCCGCATCCGTGTGAGCAAGCGCACGCAGCTCAAGGACAGCCTGATTTCTACCGGCTTTCCGTTCCGCCCCGGCGACAACTTCCAGAATTACCTGCGCATGATGGCCGACGTCATGCCCCGCACGGCGGGCCTGCGCCGCCCCGGCGCTGCGGCGCTCGACCTGGCTTACGTGGCAGCAGGCTTTACCGAAGGCTTTTTTGAAACCGGCCTGTCGATCTGGGACGTGGCAGCGGGCTCGCTGCTGGTGACCGAGGCCGGTGGCCTGGTGGGCAACTTCACGGGCGAATCGGATTTTCTGGAGCAGCAAGAGTGCCTGGCTGGCTGCCCACGCATTTACGGCCAGCTGGTGCCGATTCTGGGCAAATACAGCAAGTTTGCCGGTGCCGGCGAGAAGGCCGCGCTGCGCCAAGCCGCCCCGTTGCAGGGCAGCGATGCCCCCGCAGCCCCCACAGAAACAGCGCCCGCTGCCGACGCAGCCAGCGCCAGCCCTGTGGCACCAGCACAAGACGCGCCGTTCTGAACCGCGCGGCACAAGTCGCAGCGCGGCGGCCCTAACGCAGCTTGTGCTGCGTTTGCAGCAGGCCGCCGCTTTCTTCGGCCCAGACGTCGGTGCGCGGGCGCAGGGCCGGAAACGCCTGGTAATGGTCTTCAGCCAGCGCATCCAGAGCAAAAAACACGTCGACCGGAAAGCCCTTGCGAGCGCCGTCGCGTGTATCGCGCAGCAGCGTGTTCATGTAGTGGCCAAACTCCGGGTTGCCCCACAGTGTTTGCAGCTTGTCTCCAATGCGCGGAAAAGCGCTGTGAATGATTTTGAAATGGGTGTTTTCAGTGAGCATGCCCAGAACTGTACCCATGAAGCCGCTGCACAGGCCAGCCCTGATTGCGCAGTACCCCTGCGGCAGCACGGTTACACCGGGTCGGGGTAATTGCGGGCAATGCGGCGAAAGTCTTCGGCAATGTCGATGAAGGCATCGACGATGTCGGGGTCAAACTGGCTGCCCCGGCCCTTGACGAGGGTGGTGCAGGCCTGCTCATGGGTCAGTACCGCAGGCCGGTACACACGCGGGTGGATGAGGGCGTCGTACACGTCGGCCAGTGCCATGAGGCGCGCGGCCACAGGGATAGCGTCACCGGCCAGGTTCTCCGGGTAGCCTGTGCCGTCCCAGCGCTCGTGGTGGCTGTAGGCAATGTCTTTGGCCACACTCAAAAAACGCACCCGCATGCCCAGGCGCCGCTCAGCCCCTTCGATGGCTTTGCGGCCCAGGGCGGCGTGCTCTTTCATGCGCTCAAACTCCTCCGGCTCCAGCGGCCCGGGCTTGAGCAGGATGCGGTCAGGAATGCCGATCTTGCCGATGTCGTGCAATGGCACCGACTTGTAGAGCAATTCAATCATGCGTTCGTTGAGCACGCTTTCAAAGCGCGGGTGCGCGCGCAAACGCTCGGCCAGGGCTTTGACGTAGAGCTGGGTGCGGCGGATGTGGTTGCCGGTTTCATCATCGCGCGTCTCGGCCAGCGAGGCCATGGCCATGATGGTGACATCCTGGATGGCCTGCACCTCCAGGGTGCGCAGCGCCACCTCGCGCTCCAGGTAGGCGCTTTTGTCGCGCAAGAAATCGGTGGTGGCTTTCAGGGCCAGGTGGGTCTGCACCCGCGCCAGCACGATGGGCGGGCTCACGGGCTTGGTGATGTAGTCCACCGCACCCAGTGCCAATCCGAAGCGCTCGTCTTCCATATCGGAGCGCGCCGTCAGAAAAATAACAGGGATGCCTTGCGTGGCCTCGCGCGCCTTGAGCTGGCGACAGACTTCGTAGCCGTCCATGCCGGGCATCATGATGTCCAGCAGCACCAAGTCGGGGGCGGGTTCAGTCTGTGCAATTTTCAATGCGCGTTCGCCATTGGGCGCTACCTTGACACGGTAGCGCCCCTTGAGCAGCTCAGCCATCAGCACAAGGTTATCGGGCGTATCGTCCACTACCAGAACAGTGGGCAACGCCAACTCCCGCTGCCCAGCGGGCGTACAGGTGACAGATTCATGTTCCATGGTGTGGCTCCCTGTCCTTGGATTTTTTGCTGCCCCGCAGCCTGACTCAGTGTTGCGGTTCCGCGCTGGTTTCAGTGCCTGCTTCAGCGGCAGGTTCCACCCCCTGTTCGGCGCCTTGTACTGCCGCACTCGCCCTGTCCGGCGCCGTGCCATCGAGCAAGCCCAGGGCGGTACCGAAATCAAAGTGCTCCGTGGCCACCTGCAATGCCGCCAGCGCTGTGCCCAGCGCAGGGCGCAGCAGGGCGGTGTTCTGGCGCAGGTGTTCCAGTGCTTCGGGGTCGTCCTGTTGCAGCAGGCTGCGCAAGTGCTGCAAGGCTGCGCGCGCATCGCCTGGTGCGGCTGCATCGGCGGCGGCGCTGGTGGCGGTGGTTGCGGGCGGATCTGCGGCCACGGCGGTGCGGGCATGCCAGGCGGCCAGTGGCTGCACCAAGGCATCGCTGCGTTCTTGCAGCTGTGCCAGCAAGGGGGCGATATCTGCTGCGGAGGCACCGCTGTCCGCTGCCGCGCGCAGGGCATCTTCCAGCTGGGCAGCGCTTTCTTGCAGCGCTGCTGCGCCTATGGTGGCGGCCAGACCGCGCAAGGTGTGCGCCTGGCGCAAGGCCAACGCCATGTCGCTCCCCGCCCAGGCCTGCGCGATGGTGGCGGCGGTGTGCGCCTGGTTTTGCACAAACCGGTGCAGCATGTCGGCATACAGCGCGGGGCGCCCCATGGCGTGGCGCAGGCCTTGGGCCATGTCCAGCCCAGGGATAGGCGGCGGCAGCGCGCTGTCCACGGAGGCAACCGCCAGGGCGCTGGGCAGATCAGCCCCTTGCCCGTGGGTGTGGCCTGGGCGTGGTGCAATCCAGTGCTGTAGCGCCTGCCACAACCGGGCAGGCTCTATGGGTTTGGCCAGGTGCTCGTTCATGCCGGCGTCCAGGCAACGCTGGCGGTCGGCTTCCAGCGCATTGGCGGTCATGGCGACGATGGGCAAGGTGGCAAAGCGGGGATCGGCGCGCAGCTGGCGCGTGGCCTCCAGCCCGTCCATGACCGGCATCTGCATGTCCATCAGCACCAGGTCGTAAGACTGGCGCTGCACCTGCTGCACGGCCATGTGGCCGTCACTGGCCAAATCCACCTGCACGCCCGCTGCCTGCAACAGCTCCTGGGCCACCTGCTGGTTGAGCGCGTTGTCCTCTACCAACAGCACACGCGCACCATGCAATGCCGGCGCAGCCACCACCTGCGCACGGGCGGGCGCACTGGGCAGGGCCAAGGCGGCATCGCTGGCCAGCGCCTGCACCAGGGTATCGAACAGGACGGAGGCGCCCACCGGTTTGATCAGCACATCGGCAATGCCCTGCACCTGGGCGGAGCGCATCACGTCTTCACGGCCAAAGGCAGTTACCAGAACCAAGCGCGGCAGTTCGGCCAGGCCCAGGCCGCCCATGCGACGCGCCAGCTCCAGCCCGTCCATTTCGGGCATTTGCCAGTCCAGCAAGACCAGGGAAAACGGCTGCCCGGCGGCACTGGCACGGCGCAGCACGGCCAGCGCCAATGCGCCCGAATGCGCTTGCTCCACCACAAAGCCCATGGACTGCAGCATCTCAGCCAGTACCGTAGCCGCGTTGGGGTTGTCGTCCACCACCAGCACACGGCGTCCGCGCAGATCAGGCGGTGGCAGCAGCACGCGCGCCGGTGCACCCCGTGCCAGCGGCACCGTCAACCAGAAGGTCGAGCCCTTCCCCACCTGGCTGGATACGCCCACGCTGCCCCCCATGAGTTCGGCCAGGCTCTTGCTGATGGCCAGGCCCAGCCCCGTGCCACCGTATTTGCGGGTGGTGGAGGCATCGGCCTGCTGAAAGCTCTGGAACAACTGCGCCATCTGTGCGGGCGTCAGGCCGATGCCGGTATCGCGCACCTCAAAGCGCAGCACCACCTGCGCTGCGTCTTGTTCTTGCACCCGCACGGCGATGCCGATCTCGCCACGCTCGGTGAACTTGATGGCGTTGTTGGCATAGTTGATCAAAATCTGCCCCAGGCGCAGCGCATCACCCACCAGATTGGTGGGCACGTCCGGGGCCACATCGCAAATCAGCTCCAACCCCTGAACCGATGCCTTGTGGCCCACCACATCCACCACCCCCGCCAGCACCTGGTCTAGCACAAAGGGTTGCAAATCGACGCGCAGCTTGCCCGCCTCAATGCGAGAGACGTCGAGGATGTCGTTGATCACGCCCATCAGGTGGCGACCAGCCTGGTCGATCTTGCTGACGTAGTCGTGCTGGCGCTGCGTCAGCCCTGACTGCAGCGCCAGATGGGACATGCCGATGATGGCGTTCATCGGCGTGCGAATCTCGTGGCTCATGTTGGCCAGAAAGTTGGACTTGAGCACGGTGGTTTCTTCTGCCAGCTCTTTGGCGCGGCGCAAAGCCTGCTCGGCGCGCTGGCGCTCGGTGATGTCCACCAGCACACCAATCACGCCCCCCAGGCTGCCATCAGGGCGGCCAAAGCCCTGCAACCAATACAGCGTGTGGTGTATCTGCCCGTCGGCATACGGCATGGCCACTTCACGGTGTATGGGTGCGCCCCCACTGTGCAGGGCGGCCTCCACGTCGGCCTGGAACTGCACACGTTCGACTTCAGGCAGTTGGGGGCGCTCCAGCACGGTCTGGCCCAGCAAGTCCCCGGGCTGCAATCCGAACACCTGGGCATAGGCCCGGTTGAAGCCCAGGTAGCGACCCTGCGCATCTTTGTAAAACACCGGCATGGGAATGGTGTCGATCAGCACCTGCTGGAACAGCACCTGGGCGGCTACACGCTCTTGCAGCTCTTTTTGCTCCTGGATGTCCACGTTCACGCCCACCATGCGCTCGGCCACGCCATCGGCATTGCGGAAAATACGGGCAGCACACAAAAACCAGCGCAGCCCGCCTTGCGTGCGCTCCATGCGCCAGGTGTCGCGGAAGTCGGTTTGCTGGCCCGCCAGGGCAGCGTCCATGCGTGCCAGTGCGCCCACGCTGTCTTCGGGAGCAAGGCGGCGCAACCAGGTGGCGCGCCAGTCGTCAAACACGCGTTCACTGATGCCGTCTTTGTCGGCCAGCTTTTGCGTCCAGAGGGCGCGCGCGCTGCGCAGGTCAATATCGAAGACACCGATCTTGCCCGCCTCCTGGGCCAGTTCCAGGCGTTCACGGGCCTGGCGCATGGCCACCTCAACGCACCGGGCTTCGGTGACATCGTCAATCACCCAGATCGCTGCGCGGCTACAGCCCTGGATGTGGACACGGCGTCCGGACAGGCGCGCCTCAAAACTGCTGCCGTTCAGGCGTTGCAGCGTCCAGTCCAGGCGCACCGGCTGGCCACTGTCGAACAACGGCTCCACCTGTGCAGAGAACGCAGCGTGCTGCTCCAGACTGCCAAAGAGCACGCTGGTGCGCTGGCCCGCTGCCTGCGCTGATCCCAGACCCACCAGAGCAGCAAAAGCCGGATTGAACTTGCGCATGGCGCCATCACAGACCAACAGCACAGGGGGAGCGTTGTCAAAAATAGCGTTTTGCTCTTCAAGCAGCTCCTGAAGACGGGACTCGCTGGCGCGCAGCTCTTGCTGCTCGCGCAAGCGCTCGGTCACATCCTGGTGCAAGCCAACCAGGGCAATACACACCCCCTGGCGGTTCAGCACGGGCAGGATGGTGGACTCATCGTGGTATTGCGTGCCATCGCGGCGGCAGTTGGTGAAATGCCCTTTCCAGGGCCTCCCCGCCACCAGGGTGGCCCACATGTCGTGGTACGTGTGCGCTGGCGTCTGCCCGCTGGACAGCATCGAGGGCTTGCACCCACGCACTTCTTGCAAGCTATAGCCGGTATTGCGCTCAAACTCGGGGTTCACCCAGTCGATCACGCCCCGGGCATCGGTCACCACGACGGCCAGCGGGCTGTTTTCCAAGGCAGCGCCCAGCACACCCAGGCGCTCCAGTGTGGCGGCCATGCGCTGGCGACCCGAAAGCAGCGCCAGCAGCAAAAATCCCGGAACAACCAGCAGTGCAAAGGCCGCAGCGCCATAACGCAGGCTGTCCGCAGGCGCCAGCACCTGGCTGATGTTGTCGAGCATCACCAAAGTCCAGGCACCGGCGGGATCACCCCAATCCAGATCACGCTGTTGCACGGTGTGTGCCAGGCCGTCGAGCAGCACTTCGGTGGCCGTGGGCGAAAACGGCAGCGCTGAAGCCACGCCGTTGTCAAACGAGCGGCCAAACTGGGCCAGCGCACCAATGGCATCGATGCGACTTTGCGTCAGGGGCGGCGCCACGGCATAGAGCCACTCCGGGCGCGTGGCAGCCACCGCCACGCCCTGGGGCGACAGCAGCAACAAAGGACTGCCGACCTGGGCGATCAGCGCATCCAGCGGCGCCAGGGACAGTCGCAGCACCACGGTTCCCAGCATCGGTGCTGCCAGCGCATGGTCGGCGCGCACCGGCGCAGCCACATACAAACCGCGCTCGTGGCTGTGTGTACCCACAGCGGCCTGCACCGTCAGGTGCGTGCGCGCCGCCAACTCCAGGCGCCGCAAAAAAGGCGCACTGCCATCAAACACCTGGGCACCTTCCGCATCCTGCGCCAGGATGCGGCCTTGCGCATCCAGCACATGGATGCTTTCAGCGGCAAAACGTGCCCGTGCCGCAGACAGCATCACTGCCACGGCGGGCTCATCGACAGACAGCAACCCCTGCACCAGCAGTTTGAGCACGGGCTCGTCGGCAGCCATGTTGAGCAACTTGTCTTTGACCAACCCCTGGGGGGCCTGCACAGCCAGCGCATGGACCGCCAGTTCCAGCACCTGTGCGCGTGCGGTATGGCGCTCGTGCAGACGCTGGTCGCGCGCCAGGTACACCGCCAGCACTGCGCCCAAAAGCGACACCAGCAGCACCATGGCGACGCCCCGCACACTGAGGTCGCGCGGCTCTGAGTCCTTGCGCATCAGCACGCCAGAACACCCATTGGTACAGCCACCTGCACAGGCAAGCACTCAGGCGTGCAGCAGAACATCCATGTCCTCCGCAGAACCAGGCCGACCAAACAAGTAGCCTTGAAACTGCTCACAGCCGTGCAAACGCAAAAATCCGAGCTGGCCGGTGGTCTCCACCCCCTCGGCCACCACCGCCAAATCCAGGCTTTGCGCCAGCGCCAAGATGGTGCGCACGATAGCGGCGTCATTGGGGTCGGTGAGCACATCGCGCACAAAGCTCTGGTCAATCTTCACCTGGTCCAGCGGCAGGCGCTTGAGGTAGCTCAGGCTGGAATAGCCGGTGCCAAAGTCGTCCAGGGCAAAGCCCACGCCATGGCGTTTGAGCTGCCCCATGCGCTCAATCGTGCATTCCAGGTCGCCCAGCAGCATGCTTTCGGTCAACTCTATTTTGAGTCGGCGCGGGTTGGCACCGCTGGCTTGCAGGGTTTGCAACACCTCGGCGACAAAGCCGGGCTGGCGAAACTGGCGCGCACTCACATTCACGGCCAGGCTCAGGTGGGCGGCCTGTGGGTCGCGTGCCCAGCGCACCAGCTGCGCGCAGGCCACTTGGAGGATGTGCCGCCCCAGCGGCAGGATCAGGCCGGTCTGCTCGGCCAGCGGAATGAATTCGGCAGGGCTGATAAACCCCCGCACGGGATGGCGCCAACGCGCCAATGCTTCGGCCCCCTGCACGCGGCCACGGGCATCCACCACCGGCTGGTAGTGAACAAACAGCTCGTTGCCTGCCAGGCCCTGGCGCAAATCGGCCTCCAGACTGGCGCGCGCCAGCAAGGCGGCCTGCATGGCCGGATCAAAAAACCGCTGCGTATTGCGCCCCGCTGCCTTGGCCTGGTACATGGCCAGGTCAGCGCGCTTGAGCAGCTCATCAAC
>ERZ724523.1732-NODE-1732-length-12676-cov-3.494889_pt1 | contig 12676 bp, 11 predicted proteins | sample MGYA00376056_ERZ724523 | MGnify/ENA primary metagenome ERZ724523 (study PRJEB28724, sample SAMN07190888) | wastewater metagenome | isolation source: influent of sewage treatment plant in Hong Hong | place: USA: Christiansburg, Virginia | collected 2016-03-01 ... | reverse complement strand
TGACCGCGTCTTGGCGGTTTTGCGTGGCGTAGCAAATGTCTTGCTGCTTGGGTTCGCGCACCAGCGGGAAACGCGCTTTCACGGCGGCGGCAATGTCGGCGGCATCGTCCACGCTCAGGGTGGTTTGCGTGACCACGGCCAGCTTGGAGCTTTGCGTGGGTTGAATGTGCGCCACATCTTCCACGTCTTCAACCAAGTGAATACCGCTGTCGAGCTGGCCCATCGTGCCTTCCACTTCAGGGTGGCCTTTGTGGCCGATCATGATGAATTCGTAGCCTTCTTTGGCCAGCTTGGCGACTTCAACATGCACCTTGGTGACCAGCGGGCAAGTCGCATCAAACACCCGAAACCCGCGCCGCTCGGCCTCGCGCTCTACCGACTTGGGCACGCCGTGCGCGCTGAACACCAGCGTCGCGCCCGGTGGCACATCGTTCAAGTCTTCGATGAAGATTGCGCCTTTGGACTTGAGGTCGTTCACCACGTAGGTGTTGTGCACGATCTCGTGGCGCACGTAGATCGGGCGGCCAAACTTGGAGATTGCACGTTCCACGATTTCGATGGCCCGATCCACGCCCGCGCAAAACCCGCGCGGTTCAGCCAAGATGATTTCGCCGCCGACGGTCATGGTCATCACAGCACCCCGATCACCAGCACTTCAAACGTCACCGGCTGGCTGGCCAATGGGTGGTTGAAGTCGAACACCACCGCGCCGTCGTCCAGCACTTGCTGCACGGCTCCGGCGTAGCGGCCTTGGCCGTCGGGTGTGGGAAATTCCACCACTTCGCCCACGGCGTACTGTTCCAGTGGGTCGCCCAGCTCGTTCAAGAGCTTGCGCGCCACGCGCTGCACCATGTCGGGGTTGCGCTGGCCGAAAGCCTCGCCGGGAGCCAGGTCGAACGTGGCGCGCACGCCTTCTTCCAAGCCCAGCAGGCGCTGCTCCACAGCGGGCGACAACTCGCCCGTGCCCAGCGACAGCGTGGCGGGCTTGCCCTCGAAGGTGTTGATGATGTCGCCCGCAGGCCCGGCCAAGCGGTAATGCAGCGTGAGGAAAGAACCCGGTTGAACTGTGGCCATGAAAATCCCGATTGAAAGTCTAGCTAAACTGCCTCGATTGTAGAAACCTGCCCTGACGGGGCTTTTTTATGGCGCTCAAAGACCTTCCCGCTGACGCTCAGCCACGCGAAAAACTGCTGGCCCGTGGCCCCGCTGCGCTCAGTGATGTGGAGCTGCTGGCGCTGTTGCTGCGCACCGGCATTGTCGGCAAAGGCGTGCTGCAACTGGCTGCCGAGCTGCTAGAGCCGCCCCCGGTGGGCTTTGGCGGCTTGGCCGGGTTGCTGCACACAGGCGTGGGCGAGCTTGATCGCATCAAAGGCTTAGGCCCGGCCAAACGCGCCGAACTGGTGGCTGTGCTGGAGCTGGCCCGCCGCGCCCTGGCCGAGCAACTGGCCGAGGGCGAAGTCTTTACCTCGCCAGACGCGGTCAAAAACTACCTGCAACTGCACTTGGCGCGCAAGCCGCACGAGGTGTTTGGCGTGCTGTTCTTAGACAGCCAAAACCGCCTGATCGCGTTTGAAGAACTGTTTCGCGGCACGCTGGCGCAAACCAGCGTCTACCCGCGTGAAGTCGTGCTGCGGGCGCTGCACCACCAAGCCGCCGCCGTGGTGCTGACCCACAACCACCCCAGCGGTGCGGTGCAACCCAGCCGTGCCGACGAGGCCCTGACCCAAACCCTGAAAGCCGCGCTGGCACTGGTGGATGTGCGGGTGCTAGACCACGTCATCGTTGCGCCGGGCAAAGCCTTGTCGATGGCCGAACAAGGCTTGCTTTGAACCCGCCTTGCCCATTTTGGTGATCTCATGAAACTCAACTCCCTGCAAGACCTCAGCCAAGTGCGGCGTCAATTGGCCGAGGCGCAAGCTGAAGCGGCGCTCAAAGAAGCCGCCCGCCGCGAGGCCGAACGCCGCCGCCAAGCCGAGCACAACCTGTTTTCCCGCGCCGTTGGAGTCGTGCAGCCTGTGCCCGACCCGCGCAAAGCGCATCTGAAGCCGCCGCCGCCCGAGCCGCTGGCGCTGCAACAGCAACTCGACGACCAAGCCGTGCTGCGCGAAGCCCTGAGCGATGTCTTTGATGTGGGCACCCTGCTGGAAACCGACGAGCAACTGAGCTTTCGCCGCCCCGGCATCGGCCCCGACGTGACACGCAAACTGCGCCGTGGCGAGTGGAGCATTCAGCGCGAACTGGATTTGCACGGCCTGCGCACCGAAGAGGCCCGCGACGCGCTGGGCGGCTTCATCCGCGAAGCCGTGAAACACGGCCTGCGCTGCGTGCGCGTGGTGCATGGCAAAGGGCTGGGTTCACCGGGCAAAACCCCGGTGCTCAAGTCCCGCGTGCAAAGCTGGCTGATCCAAAAAAACGAAGTGCTGGCCTTCGTGCAAGCCAAACCCGCCGAAGGCGGTGCCGGGGCGCTGTTGGTGCTGTTGCAGGGCGGGCGCGATCAGCGTTGAGGTCAGACGACAAGGCTTCACCCACCCCGGTTGCGCATCCAATCAGCGGTTTTGAAGAAGCTGTCGTTCAGGCGGGTGCGCAGGTCGTCGGGCACTTCGGTTTCGGTCATGGCTTGGTTCATGCAAGCCAGCCACTGGTCGCGCTCTTGAATGCCGATGCTGAAAGGCATGTGGCGCATTTTCAGGCGCGGGTGGCCGAAGCGTTCTTGGTAGTGGTCGGGGCCGCCCAGCCAGCCGCACAGGAACCAAAACAGTTTCTGGCGGGCATCGTTGAGCGTGCTGCCGTGGCTGGCGCGCAGCACGGCGTAGGCGGGTTCGATGTCCATCAGGTCGTAGAAGCGGTCAACCAGGGCGCGCACTTGGGCTTCGCCGCCGATCCATGCAAAGGGGGTGGCGGGTGGGGTGTCGGCGCTGGCCGCAGCGGGGGTGGGGGTAGTGTCGGAGGTCATGCGCTCGATTGTCCGCGCCCCGCGTGGCGGCGGGGGCGGGCGGCTCGATAGCCTGAGGCGCTTGCTCGGATGCGTGCTTTACTGCGCGGCGCGCCGCAGCGTCTGCATCACCGGGCGGCGCAGCACGTCGCGCAGACCCCACCAACCGGCGGCCAAGGCGAGGAGGGCTCCGGCCAGCGACCCGGCCAGCGGCACCCACAGGCTGACCTTCCACTCAAACTCGAACACGTAATGCGCCAGCGCCCAGCCCACGGCGGTGGCCACGCTGCTGGCTAAAAAACCGGCCAGCAAACCAACGCCCGCCAACTCGGCGCGCTGCACTTGGCGCAGCAGCCGGGTGCTGGCCCCCACGGCACGCATGATGGCGAACTCCCGCGCGCGCTCTTCCCGCGTGGCGGTGACAGCGGCAAACAGCACGATCAACCCCGCCACCAGCGTGAAGCCAAACAAAAATTCCACCGCTTGAATCACTTGCCCCAGCACGCGCTGCACTTGGTTGAGCGTGTTGCTCATGTCCACGTTGGTGATGTTGGGAAAGGCGCGCACCAACTGGTTGTCAAAACCGGGCGTGGCCGGGGCGCGGTAGGCGGCGAGCAGCGTGGCGGGCACGTCGGGCATCTGCGCCACCGGGTACATCACGAAGAAGTTGGCGTGCAGCGAGCTCCAGTCCACTTTGCGCAAGCTGGTGATGCGTGCGTCCACGCTCATGCCGCCAATGTCAAAGCGCAGCGTGTCGCCCAGCTTCAGGCCCAGCGTGGTGGCGATGCCTTCTTCCACGCTGATGGCTCCGGCCTCGTTCTCAGTCCAATGGCCCGCGACGACTTGGTTGTGCGCGGGCGGCGTGGCGCTGTGCGAGAGGTTGAATTCCCGATCCACCAAGCGTTGGGCGCGTTCTTCGGGGTAGTCGCTGGGGCTGACGGGTTGGCCGTTTTTGGCCACCAAGCGGCCTCGGATCATCGGATACCAGTCGTAGCGCGTCACGCCGCCGCTGCGCAGCGCTTGCTGAAAGGCCTCGCCTTGCTCGGGCATGATGTTGATGACGAAGCGGTTGGGCGCATCGGCTGGCGTGGCTTGTTGCCAGCTGCTGACCAAGTCGGTGCGCAGCAGCACCAGCAGCACCAGCGCCAGCAGCCCCACGGCCAGTGCGCTGATTTGCACCACGGTGTACGCCGGGCGTGCCGCCACTTGCCGCGTGGCCAGCACCAGCCACGGCGGCGCGGTGGCTTCGTTGACGCTGGCGCGCAGCAGCTTTACCGCCAACCAGCCCAAGCCTGCAAACACCAGCACCGCCACCGCAAAGCCGCCGACGGCGATCAGGCCCAGCTTGCGGTCGGCGCTGGCGGCCAGCAGCAGCGCGGCAAACCCGGCTACACCCAAACCCAGCACCGCCAGCGAGGCCGGTTTGAGCTGGCCCACGTCACGCCGAATCACCCGCAGCGGTGGCACTTGCGCCAGTTGCAGCACCGGCGGCAGCCCGAACGCCACCAGCAGCGTCAGCCCCATGCCCAAGCCAAACGCCACCGGCCAGCCGCTGGGCGGCGGCAGCGTGCCATCAATCAGACCGGCCAGCAGCAGCACAAACACGTGATGCACCGCGTAGCCGATCAACACGCCCAACACGCTGGCCGCTAGGCCGATCCACGCAAACTCCAGCGCATAGCTCAGCGCCATCGTGCGTTGGCTTTGCCCCAGCACGCGCAGCATGGCGCAGTCGTCCAAGTGACTGGCGGCAAAGGCGCGGGCGGCCAGCGCCACGGCCACGGCGCTGAGCAGCGCGGCCAGCAGCGCGACCAAGTTCAAGAATTTCTCGGCGCGATCCAGCGTTTGGCGCATTTCCGGGCGGCCTGTTTCCAGCGATTCAATGCGCACGCCGCGCACCTCGGGCTTTTTGGCTTCGGCGCTGGCCCAGTCCACAAACTGGCGCACGGCCTGCGTCTCGCCCACCACGGCCATGCGGTAGCTGATGCGGCTGGCTGGTTGAATCAAGCCGGTGGCGGGCAAATCGGCCTCACTCAGCAGCACGCGGGGCGCAAAGTTCATGAAGCCCGCGCCGCGATCGGGCTCGTTGACCACGATGCGGCTGATGCGCAAGCTGGCATCGCCCAGCAGCAGCGCATCGCCCAAGCGCAGGTTCAGGGCGTCGAGCAGCGCCGCATCGACCCAAGCCTCGCCGGGCGCGGGAATGCCGGGGGTGAGCTGGCCTGCGTCGCCCACGCGCTCGGCCACGGTCAACTGGCCGCGCAGCGGGTAGCCGGACGGCACGGCTTTGAGCGACACCAAACGGCTGGCTCCGCCTTGCGCGTCGGCGGCGCGTGCCATTGTCGGAAAGCTGAGCGTGGTCACGCTTTGCAAGCCCAGCGTGCGTGCTTGGGCGGTGAAGGCGGCGGCGGGCGGGTTGTCGCTGGCGACGACGGCATCGCCGCCCAGCAACTGGCGCGCATCACGCTGCAAGCCGCCTTGCAGCCGATCTGCAAAAAAGCCGACCGCTGTGAGCGCTGCCACCGCCAGCGCCACCGCGACGATCAGCAGTCGCAAATCGCCCGCACGCAAGTCGCGCCACAAGCTGCGCCAGGCCAAAGCCCAAACTGACGGCGGGTGCAACTTGGTATGAAAAGACGAGGCGGGCGTGGGGGCGGTGGCGGCGGTGTGCATGCCCGTACCTTAACAAAGCGGCACCGCTCGGTGGCAGCGCAGGGATTTTTCAGGTGGGGGCGGGCAGGGCATCCAACCGCAGCCGCTCGGCTCCGCTGAAGCACAAGTAGCGTTTGTGCGTAGCGCGGCCCACGGCGCACAGGCCCAAGCGCTGCGCGACTTCGTGGCCCATTTGCGTCATGCCGCTGCGCGACACCACAATCGGCACGTCCATTTGCGCGGCTTTGATCACCATTTCGCTGGTCAAGCGGCCCGTGGTGTAGAAGACTTTGTCTGCGCCGCTGCCGGTGTCCGCGTCTTGCAGCCACATCCAACCGGCAATGGTGTCGATGGCGTTGTGGCGGCCCACGTCTTCCACAAAAATCAGCAATTCGTCACCGCGAAACAGCGCGCAGCCGTGGACTGAGCCCGCCTGCTTGTACACGCTTTGTTGCAGCCGAATCGCATTGACGATGCCGTACAGCTCGCTTTGGCGCAGCGTGGCGGGCGGCAGGTGCAGGCCGTCCAAGTTCTCCATCACACTGCTGAACATGCTGCCTTGGCCGCAGCCAGTAGTGATCACGCGGGGGGCGGTGTGAGCTGCGAGCGCATCCACGCCGCAGCGGGTGTTCACGGCGGCTGCGCCCACGTCCCAGTCCACGGTGATGGATTCAATCTGGCTGGCCGATTCCACCAGCCGTTGGTTGCGCAAATAGCCCAGCACCAGCAGCTCAGGGTGCGCGCCCAGCGTCATCAGCGTGACCAGCTCGCGCTTGTTGAGGTACACCGTCAGCGCACGCTCGGCGGGAATGGCGATGCGCTGTGGCTCGCCTTGCTCGTTGATCACGCTGATCTCGTGCGTGAGCGGCGCTTGCGCCAGTGTCAAACGGGGTGGGGTGCAGTGGATTTCAGGCATGGGTGCGCAAGTATGCAATAAAGTGCAAATCACATCGGCTGTCAGCGGGCTGAAGATGCACAGCTTTGCCGAACATTGACAGGCGCAGCCCGGCGCATCGCCCACAATGGCGGATTAGCCCTACAAAACGGCTGTTTTCTCTCTCTGATCCGCATTTTTGACGCAAGGCACCAGCATGGCACACGAGTCCATCGACGACGACGAATACCCCGAAGTGAATTTCTCTGACTACAACGGGGTGCGCTGCTTGCACTTGGGTACCGAGTGGATTCAAGGCTCGATGATTTTGAGCGAGCCCTACGAGATCGAGCTCGAATATGTGCAGCGCATGATGGCGTGGCTGCTGTTTGTGGAGCCCACCCAAGTCGCCAAGCGCCACGCCATGCAATTGGGCTTGGGCGCGGGCACTTTGACCAAGTTTTGCCGCAAGAAACTGCGCATGAAAACCACCGCCATCGAACTGAACCCGCAAGTGGTACACGCTTGCCGGGGCTGGTTCAAGCTGCCGCCTGAAGACGACAAACTCAAAATCGTGATCGCCGATGCGTCGCTGGAGATTTTGTGCGAGGAGTGGCACGGCGTGGTCGATGCGCTGCAAGTCGATCTGTACGACCACGAAGCCGCCGCCCCGGTGATGGACGACGAAGCCTTCTACGCCGACTGCCGCCGCCTGCTGACCGACACCGGCTGCATGACGGTGAACTTGTTTGGCCGCGCCTCCAGCTACGAGCGCAGTCTGCAAAAAATTGCCGCTGTGTTTGGCCAAGATGCGGTGTGGGCCTTCAAACCCACCCGCGAAGGCAACACCGTGGTGCTGGCCCAGCGCACGCCCAGCCGCCCTGGCCGCGAAGCGCTGGCGCTGCGCGCCGAAACCATCCAAACCCGCTGGGGTTTGCCCGCGCCCAAGTGGTTGCGGGTGTTCAAGCCGATGCAAAAATAAGGTCAGTCATGAGCCTCTCGACCATCCACCATCGCACCCACGCCACAGCTGCTGCGGGCACGCACATCAAGCACCAAGGCCCGCTAGATTGGCGATTATTGGTGGAGTGGGCGCGTAGCGACAACCTGATTTCTGCCGAGGAAGCCCAGCGCGTGACCGCCCGCTGCGCGCAGGCCGAAAGCGCCCAGCACCCGCTGGCGCGTTTGGTCAACGTGGGCATGCGCCGCGCCAGCGATGAGCGCGTGTTTGACATTGATGGCCTGGCGCGCTGGCTGGCCGAGCGTGCAGGCATGGCGTACTTCCGCATCGACCCGCTCAAAGTCGATGTGGGCAAGGTCGCTGAAACCATGAGCGCCGCTTACGCCGAACGCCATCGCGTGCTGCCGGTGCAGGTCACGCCCAGCGAGGTGGTGGTTGCCACCGCCGAGCCCTTCATCACCGATTGGGTGAGCGAGGTTGAGCGCCAGTCGCGCCGCAGTGTGCGCCGCGTCATGGCCAACCCCGTTGACATTCAGCGCTACACCACTGAATTTTTCAGCTTGGCCAAGTCGGTGCGCTCTGCCCAAAAGTCGGGAGCCAACACTGGAGCCAGTTTTGAGCAGTTGGTGGAATTGGGTCAAGGCAGCAGGCAGCTCGACGCCAACGACCAAGGCGTGGTGCAGGTCGTGGATTGGCTGTGGCAATACGCCTTTGACCAGCGCGCCAGCGATATCCACCTGGAGCCCCGCCGTGAGCAAGGCGTGATCCGCTTTCGCATCGATGGCGTGCTGCACCCGGTGTACCAAATGCCGATGGGCGTGCTCACAGCCATGACGGCGCGCATCAAGCTGCTGGGCCGCATGGACGTGATGGAAAAACGCCGTCCGCAAGATGGCCGCATCAAAACCCGCAATCCGGCAGGCGATGAGGTGGAAATGCGCCTGTCCACCTTGCCCACCGCCTTCGGCGAGAAGATGGTGATGCGGATTTTTGATCCCGACACCACCGTCAAAGACTTGGACGGCTTGGGCTTCAGCGCCCACGATGCCAGCCGCTGGGAGGCACTGGTCAAACGCCCACACGGCATCATTTTGGTGACCGGCCCGACCGGCGCGGGTAAAACCACCACGCTGTATTCCACGCTGCGGCGATTGGCGACCGATGCCGTCAACGTCAGCACGCTGGAAGACCCGATTGAAATGATCGAGCCGCTCTTTAACCAAACTCAAGTGCAAGTTCACTTGGATTTTGGTTTTCCTGAGGGGCTGCGGGCACTGATGCGGCAAGACCCAGACATCATCATGGTGGGTGAAATTCGCGACTTGGCTACCGCCGAAATGGCAGTGCAAGCAGCGCTGACGGGGCACTTGGTGTTCTCGACCCTGCACACCAACGACGCTCCCAGCGCCATCAGCCGTTTGATGGAGTTGGGCATCCCGCCCTATCTGATCAACGCCACCATGCTGGGCGTGCTGGCGCAGCGGCTGGTGCGCACCCTGTGCCCGCACTGCAAAGTGCCCGACGATGCCGCCCCGCGTGAAACCTTGGTCGCAGCAGTCAAGCCTTGGAAAATGAACGGCAGTGGTTACCGCCCGTACAAAGTGGTTGGCTGCATCGAATGCCGCATGACCGGCTTCATGGGCCGCATGGGTTTGTACGAACTGCTGACCGTGACGGAGCCCTTCAAGAATCTGGTCAACCAAGCTCCCAGCATCGACAACCTGCGCCGCCAAGCCATCGCCGACGGCATGCGCCCCCTGCGCTTGGCCGGAGCCCTGCGCGTGGCCGAAGGCGTAACCGTCTTAGAAGAAGTGCTGAACACCACGCCGCCAGTGGATGGTTAGAACATGAACTTAACAAATGGCGGTCTCTAAAGTGAAGTGCAACACGTTCTATTTCATGCAAGTTGCCGCGCCGGGGTGATGTAGTCAATACACGGAGCCCGCAGGGGGCGGTGATGCCAGATGAAGCCGGGCCTAGCTTGTGCTATATCAACTTGGTATGGCGATCAGTGCGAATCGGCATGACTGGGCTCCTCAAACGCGCCAACCTGTGCTAGATTAGCGGCCTATGTCTACGCGCATCGCTTTTTATTTTTACTTTTGGTTCTCAGTCCCCGGCGGACGAGAGGCGAGCGTGTAAGCACCCAACCCCTCACCAAGAACCGCCGGAGCCTCACAGCCCCGGCGGTTTTTTTCTGCCCGTTCACTTGCCCATTTCACCTACACAACTTTTCAGGAGCTTCCGATGAACAGCAAAACCACCCAATCCAGCGATGCCTGGTACCAACGCCCGGTCGATAAAACCAGCGAAACCGACGACCAACGTATCCAGGACATCACCGTGCTACCCCCTCCCGAACATTTGATCCGCTTCTTCCCGATCCACGACACGCCTGTGGAAGCCTTGGTGAGCAATACCCGCAAGGTCATCCACAACATCATCAACAACCAAGATGACCGCTTGTTGGTGGTGATTGGCCCGTGTTCGATTCACGATACCGAAGCTGCCATCGACTACGCCAAGCGACTCAAGCCGCTGCGCGAAAAATACGCCGACACGCTGGAAATCGTGATGCGCGTCTACTTCGAAAAGCCGCGCACCACCGTGGGCTGGAAGGGTTTGATCAACGACCCGTACTTGGACGGCACCTTTCGCATCGACGAAGGCCTGCGCATGGCGCGCCAGTTGCTGATCGAAATCAACCGCCAAGGTTTGCCTGCGGGCAGCGAGTTCTTGGACGTGATCTCGCCCCAGTACATCGGCGACTTGATCGCTTGGGGCGCGATTGGTGCGCGCACCACCGAAAGCCAAGTTCACCGCGAATTGGCTTCGGGCTTGTCGGCACCGATAGGCTTCAAGAACGGCACTGATGGCAATATCAAAATCGCCACCGATGCGATTCAGTCGGCGGCGCGTGGGCACCATTTCTTGTCCGTCCACAAAAACGGTCAAGTGGCCATTGTGCAAACCAACGGCAACAAAGATTGCCACGTGATCTTGCGCGGCGGCAAAGCCCCCAATTACGACGCCGCCAGCGTCGCTGCTGCCTGCAAGGACTTGGAAGCCGCCAAGCTGCCCGCCACCTTGATGGTCGATTGCAGCCACGCCAACAGCTCCAAACAGCATCAAAAGCAAATCGACGTGGCCGCCGACATTGCCGCGCAAATTGCGGGCGGCTCGCGCCAAGTGTTTGGCGTGATGGTGGAAAGCAACATCCAAGCAGGTGCGCAAAAGTTCACCCCTGGCAACGACGATGTCAGCAAGCTGGCGTATGGCCAAAGCATCACCGACGCTTGCATCGGCTGGGACGACTCGGCAGCGGTGCTGCAAACGCTGTCTGATGCGGTGAGGGCACGCCGCAGCCTGTGAGCGTTGGCAGCGCGCTGTCGCGTGGGTGATGGTGGCGCTTGAAATTGGGGCTGGCCGCGCTAAAGTGGCTCGGCTGACCCCAGCTTCCCACCACCATCAAAGAGGATGACATCCATGCGCAACGAAGTCCGAGTGTTGATCAACGAGCAGCAAGAATTCAAATTCGACTTGGACGGGCAGCCCGCCTTGCCCCACGAGGCAGCCCGGGCTTGGCTGGATCAGCAGTTTGTGGAACTGGACTGCGAGCCTTTGCGCGCCAGCGGCAAGGTGCTGCTGGCCGACAAGGTGCTGGTGGTGGCCCAAGCCGCCGGGGCGCGACTGTTGTCTGAAGCCGCTTGGGGCGCGGCATTTGCCCGCGCTACCCACGCCGTGCTGGACAAGCCGGTGATCGTTATCGACTTGTCGCTGATGACGATTTCATACTGATGCTGGGCCGTGTTGCAGCGCTTGCAGCAGTTGGCCGTGAATGCCGCCAAAGCCGCCGTTGCTCATGCACAAGATGTGGTCGCCGGGCTGGGCCACGGCGCTGACTTGAGCGACCAGTTCGGCAATGGTGTCGGCCACTTGGGCACGTTCGCCCATCGGGGCCAATGCGGCGCGTGCATCCCAGTCTAGGCCGCCTGCGTGGCAAAAAGCCAAGTCGGTTTGTTCCAAGCTCCAAGGCAGTTGTGATTTCATGGTGCCCAGCTTCATGGTGTTGCTGCGTGGCTCGAACACGGCCAAGATCCGCGCGGCGGGGCTGATTTGCCGCCGCAGCCCGTCTACCGTGGTGCGGATGGCGGTGGGGTGGTGGGCAAAGTCGTCATAAACGGTGATGTCACGCACTTGGCCGCGCACTTCCATGCGGCGCTTGACGTTGTGAAACTGCGATAGCGCCTGCGCCGCCACTGCGGGGCTCACGCCCACATGTTCAGCCGCTGCAATGGCGGCCAGCGCATTGAGCTGGTTGTGGATGCCGCCCAGCGCCCATTGCACGCGGGCTACGGCTTGGCCGTGTTGCAGCACAGTGAAATGATCGGGCTCGCCTTCGGCGCTGAAGTCGCTGACGGCGCTGCCAAAGCTGCGCACTTCGCTCCAGCAGCCGCTGTGCAGCACGCGGGTCAGGCTTTCTTCCAGACCGTTGACTACCACGCGGCCCGAGGGCGGCACGGTGCGCACCAAGTGGTGAAACTGGCGCTCAATCGCGGCCAAGTTGTCAAAGATGTCGGCGTGGTCGAATTCCAAGTTATTCAAAATGGCCGTGCGCGGGCGGTAATGCACGAACTTGCTGCGCTTGTCGAAGAAGGCGGTGTCGTACTCGTCAGCCTCGATCACGAACAGCGGGCGCTGCTCGGGTGCGCTGGCGTGGCCCAAACGGGCTGATACGCCAAAGTTCAGCGGCACGCCGCCGACCAAAAAGCCGGGTTGCAGACCGGCACATTCCAAAATCCAAGCCAGCATCGACGTGGTGGTGGTCTTGCCGTGCGTGCCCGCCACGGCCAGCACATGGCGGCCTTGCAAGACGTGCTCGGCCAGCCACTGCGGGCCGCTGGTGTAGGGCAGGCCGGCATCCAAAATCGCGTCCATCAGCGGAAATTTGGCGCTGCCGTCCGCCAAACGCGCCCGGCTGACGACGTTGCCAATGACGAACATGTCGGGTTGCAGTGCCAGTTGCTCGGCACCAAAACCCTCGATCAAATCAATGCCCAGCGCGCGCAGTTGGTCGCTCATCGGCGGATAAACGCCCGCGTCGCAACCGGTGACTTTGTGCCCCGCCTCGCGCGCCAACGCGGCCACGCCGCCCATAAAGGTGCCGCAAATTCCCAAGATATGTATATGCATAGCGTTATTTTAAGTTAATGGTCAAATCGGCCTCTAGCCCTTTAGATACATGCGCTAGCAGCTA
>ERZ724523.1729-NODE-1729-length-12691-cov-3.998892_pt1 | contig 12691 bp, 7 predicted proteins | sample MGYA00376056_ERZ724523 | MGnify/ENA primary metagenome ERZ724523 (study PRJEB28724, sample SAMN07190888) | wastewater metagenome | isolation source: influent of sewage treatment plant in Hong Hong | place: USA: Christiansburg, Virginia | collected 2016-03-01 ... | reverse complement strand
AAAGCTCCCGGATCAGACGCGGTGGCACGGGCCCGAGCAGTCCCAGCAGCGGCCGGAGGTTCTGAAGGCTCGGCGGCGACACCGCTTGCACCTCGGGACGGTCCGCAAGCTGCTCGATCAGTGCGGCCAAATCGGGATAGACGGCGGACAGCACCCCCATCACGATCCGACGCAGCGTCGGCACACGCAACACGCTGGTCACGTCGATATACAACCGCCCGCCCGCCGACACCATCACAGAGGGCGAATCGGGAACATCGGTAATGTGGCGTTTGCCGACCGGAAACATCGCCTGCCAGATGTCCCGCCCGAGCGGAGTGATCGGAGCGATCATGTTTTGGGCGTGGCTAAACCCAAAGTAGACATGGAGCGCGTCGCCCGTCGGCAGCGGATCCGGCAGCGGATACAGCGAAGTAATCGGTCGCGCCTGCAACAGGAACAGCTCGCCGCGCTCTTTGCACCACTCGATGTCCTGAGGAATGCCACCGAAGAAGGATTCGACCCGGCGACCGAGTCCACAAAGCTCGCGCAGGGCTTTGTCATCTAGCACGCGGGTCTTTCGATCGTGCTCAGACAACTTCTCGGTCACAGTGCGTCCGTCTGGTAGCGCCCGAATCGCCAGCGCTTTGTCACCGATCCGCACGTCCTTGACCGCCCCGGTGCGCTTGTCGAGCCGATAGAGGTCGGCCGTGACAAGCCCACTCACCAGCGCCTCCCCCAGCCCGAAGCCCGCATCGATGGTGACGGTGCCTCGATGGCCGCTGACCGGATCGGCGGTGAACAAGATGCCGGCAGAGTCGGGAAAAACCATCCGCTGAACCACGACCGAGAGGCCAATGCCGCGCTGGCCAAAGTGGTTCTTCTGGCGATACATGATGGCGCGGTCGGTAAACAGGCTGGCGAAACAACGACGGATGGCGTCGAGCAGCGCCTCCTCCCCGCGAACGTTCAGGTAGGTGTCCTGCTGTCCCGCAAAAGACGCTCCGGGTAGATCCTCGGCGGTGGCACTCGAACGAACCGCATACGCAGACTCTGCTCCAATCGCTTGCCACGCCGACACCGCAGCCATCGCCACTGCATCAGGCAGTGGCACCGCCAGCAGAGCTGCACGGATTTGTGCCCCGAGCACACGCACCGCTTCCGCATCATCGGCAGGCACCGCATCCAGCGCCGCATACAGCCGAGGTAGCGCGGAACAACCAGCGGCAAATGCGGCGAAGCCCTTGGTCGTGACGCAAAATCCCGGTGGTACCGGAAATCCCGCACGAAAAAGAACCCCCAGGTTCACCCCTTTGCCACCCACCGTAGGCAGATCCGCCGACCCAATCTGCTGGAAGGTCCGAATCATCGCTCCCCCCTTTGACGCGCTCGAGTGAACGCGTTCCGCCCCACCATTAGAAGGTGTTTCGCCAGCGCCGCAAACGAGCAAACACCTCTGTGGATGATAGCTCCGATTGCAGTTCCACTTCCCGATTCGCTACCGCCGCTTGAACCTGAGCCTTTTCACAGCGCAGAAATGGGTTGGTCGCGTGTTCGATTGCCATCGTCGATGGCTCACACGGCTCACCACGGTCCCGCCGCGCTGTGCAGTCCTGCTCACGAGCGAGCGTCGCCGCATTGGCGGGCTCGATGTGACGGGCAAAGCGTAGATTCTTCGCCAGGTATTCGTGTCCGCTGAAGACCCGCGTCGGACTGGGCAGTGCCGCCAAGCGACCCAGCGAGCCATGAAGCTGGACCGGAGTGCCCTCGAACAGCCTCCCACAGCCAGCACCAAACAACGTATCGCCGGTAAACACCATCTCTTCATCGGGAAAGTGATAGGCCACGGCGGTCAGGGTATGCCCCGGAACATGCAGCGCCAACACCCGCGTCCCGAACAGCAAAAACGATTCCCCATCAGCCAGACCGTGCGTCTGGGCTGGGATGCGATGGCCGTCCGTCAACTCGTCGACATGACCATATACGGATAGCTCGGGAAAACGCGACCGTAGTTCTTCATGGCCGCCGATGTGATCCGGGTGGTGATGCGTCGCCAAAACTGCGGTCAAGCGCCGGCCGGCCAGTGCCGCCACAATCGGTGCCGCTTCACAGGCATCCACCACCGCCATCTCATCGCTGCCTACGGGCGACAGCAGATAAGCGTAGTTGTCCGAATAGCAGGGAACCAGCGTCACCGTCAGCATGGGTCACCGCTTAGGATGGACCGACTGGATCATCGCTCTCAACGGGTGGAGCCCACAGCGCCTGGCGAATCTCATCCAGTCGCTCCTCTAGCTTGCGCAGCTCCTCAATCTGTCCGTCGATCTCACGCTGCCGTACCGCCACATCGAGCCCTTGCGCCTTTCGTTCGGCCAGAGCGCGATCGAGCATCTCCGAAATCCCGCGATGCAGGGCTTGACCAGCCGCCGTCACGAAGTCCGCCAGCCTCGCCGAGAAATCATCCACGATTTGCTGAAAGCGCGGCAAGATCGCCTGCGCCGCCGTCTGCACCGCTTGCTCAGCCTGCTGCTTGGCCTGACGCTTGATCTCATCGGCCATCCGACTGTGAATGAGCACGGCGATGATCGGCGCAGCCAGCGTCAGCAGTCCACCCACGAAAGTATTGACGAACAGGAAGATTCCCGTCCCCAGCGCCCCGAGTGCAAAGACCCCGACGTCGTATTTGAGGGTATCGACCTGAAGATCGACTCGGGTGTCTGCCGGACCCAGCTCCGCCGCCAGCGTCGCCATCGCCTGCTGGACGTTTTCGTTGGTGATCTGGATGATTTGCTCGGCCAGCCGCTCCAACTCCGAGGCCACGCGGTCGCCTTCCTGCTCCGCCCACAGCTTGAACGTGTCTTGCAAAAAGAGCTGAAGGTACTTGCGAACATCGTCGGCACTGGCGCGATCAATTTCACTCGGCAGCGCGGTGTGAAAGGCCGCGACAAACTCTTCCAAGTCGAGCCGAATCCGGGCCTTGATGGCGTCCGATTCAGCGACGATCCTCGCCTGAAGCTGGCGCATCGTCTGCTGCTTCCCCGACAGCTCTTTTTGCACCCGGGCAATCCGCGTCTCCAGCTCCTCTAAAGTCAGGCCGAGCGAGCGCGCCTTGATGCCAAGGTTTTGCCGCAGGTACGCACACAGCCGCTGTCCATCGGAAGAAGCGTTGTCGAGCAGCACGCGTCCCCGCTCATCGGACAGATAGTGCTGAAGGTAGTTCTTCAGCTCGGGAATGCCGCTCTCGCTACCCCGTCCTGCCAGTGCCAGTCGCGCTGACACCGGGAAGATCATCGGCTCGGCCCCGAGCAGCGGTTGCAGGTTGTCACGAACGTAGCGCGTCGCTTCCACCCGTTCCTCGGGCGACAACAGGTCCGACTTGCCGATCACAAACAGCAGCTTGTCGCGACTCCGACGCAAGATCCGCTGCTCCAAGAACGACCGCTCCGACTGCTTGAGTACCTGCGAGCTATCGAGAAGGAACAGCACCGCATCGGCGCGAGGAATGTAGTTGTAGGTAATCTCGGCGCGGGCTTCGTTGATGTCGTTGACGCCCGGGGTGTCGACCAGCGTGACCCGGTCGCGCAAAATTTCGGCAGGCCAGCCCACTTCCACGTAGCGAACCTTGTCGGCCTTGCTGCCTTCGATGGTGACCCACTCCGCGAGCGCTTTGGGATCCACCACTCGTTGGGTTTCGTCCATCAGCACCGCTTTGGCGCACGGCTTGTCGGCAAACACCAAGTGGTTGATGGTCGCCGTCGTCGGAGTAATTCCGGCAGGCAAGACATTCGCGCCAAGCAGCGCATTCACAAACGTCGACTTGCCGTGGTTAAACTCGCCGAGCACCACCAGCACAAAGCGCTCTTCCTCTAGCTTGGGAATTCGCTCGCGCAAAAGCTCTGAAGTCAGCGTCTGCATCCCGGTGTCATCGGCGAGCCGTGCCACATCGCGGAGCACCGTCAACAGGCCGTCTTTTAGCTCCCGGTGCTGTTTGGTAAGTACGCTCATCGTCCACCGCCCTCGCCCGTCTGTCCGCCCGAGCCTCGGCCATCTGAAGCGGCCCCGCTGCTGCCCTTCTGGGTCGGTTTTGCCACTTCTTTGTCATCGAGAATCAGCGCCACCGCCGCATCGCAGTCCTCGGTGCTTTCCCCGTCTTCGGCCTCTTGCCCAACCACGGTGCGGTAATAGAGGCTGCCGGAAAAGCGCTGAATCGCTCGATAACGACGAGCCAGCTCGCGGCTGTCATCCTCGGGAAACGCCTTCTGCATCGCAATCAACGACACATCAATGCTGCGCGCACACAGCACCCCTGCACTATCGGCAGTGATATCGGCCCGTCGTGCCCACGCCAGCAGCGTCAATGTGGCGGGACGAACCGCCCAGCGCGTCATCGTACTGGCGTTGTGGGTCAGGTAGTGGAGCGCGGTACGGAACGGTACGTGGCCGTTTTGAATCCGCCCACACTCACGACCGATGACGTCGAGTAGCTCATCGGCGTTCAGGCTATCGAGCAGCCCTTGGCTGAGCACGATGTAGGTTTCGGCCTCGGTCCCCAGCGTCAGAACTCCCGACGGACGAGGCGAGATGTAGATCACAGGCACGTCGATGTGCAGGATCTCCGCACAGCGCTTCGCCGTCGCGGCCACCTGGCCATAGCGCGGGGCCACCGCCCGCACCGCTGGACCCAGCAGCTCGGCGCGAGCCACGCTCTGCCACAGACGCCCCGCCTCTTGCAAGGCCAGCTCGACCGGACGCAGGCGGTCTAGCGTACGCAGCAGACGAACATCACCGGGATAGGCATAGGCCGCTCCCTCGCGAACCTGGGCGGCGCGAGCCCCCTTTTTTCGCAGGACGTAGCGCTGGAAGTCAAAGTCCACGGTCGGCATGACTCAAGACGTTACACAAGTTGGGCGGTTACGCGCTACCTAAGTTGCCGCCCGTACCGTCTCGCCCCCTTGTGGCCTCTCCATCCGAGCTTACTGCACCCCGATTCGCTCATAACGATACGGCGGCAGCATGCGCTGGACAGCGTCGGTAATCTTGAGGCCGGTGTTGGCGACTTCACGCAGCTTCGCGAACGACCGCCCAGGAACCTCGAAACCCCAGTCGAGAGTCAGACGAGGCGGAATGTATCCCGGCCCCAGCCTGACCGTCGAGGTCAGCATCTGTCCCGTTGGAAGCAGCGCCAGATCGTAGTAGATCGCAACCCCTTGCACCGCCGTCGTGACCGCTCCAGTATCGGCACTAACCTTGAGCACCAAGCCAAGCTGAGCGGTGTTCTTGAGCGCGCCCAGCAGCCTGCCCACCCCGGCCAGCGATGCTTCCAGGTCGGTAAACTGGTTCTTGCGATTGACACCGCTCACGTACAGCGAGCCTTGGTAGTCCGGCTGCACAAAAAACGGGAACACCTCGGGCGGCAACGGGATCGACTTCACGACCTGAAGCTGTCCCTCGATCAGTTGCACAAGCTGTAGCCGCGAAAGAGACTCGCTCGGTAGCATGGCCGTTCCAACGGCGGTTTGGCCAAGCGTCTTTCCCGCCGCTTTCAGCTCCATCGCTTTGACATCGCGCCACGCACCGCTGAGGCCATCGACCAGCCGCTTGCCAGCAAGCCGCAGGTTGGGCCCTTGCAACACCCACAGCGACTGACCATCCGCTCCGAGCGCCAGGTCTATCGAAAACGGCTGCTCATAGGCCTGCGACAGCGAGATGCCGGTCACGACCTGCGGCAGGCTGGGCTGGTGCAAGTCTACTAGGTGGATCTGGTTGGCAAACGCCTCCAGTACCGCAAGCTGACGACCATCGCCCACGAACTCGGCATCGATGAGCTCGCGCTCTTGCTCGGGCGCGGCCAGAGGCAACTGAGCCAGTGGATGCAGCGCCAGTGGTGTGGTGGCATCAACCACCGTCAGTTGCCGCTTTTGCAGCACCACGAGCTGACCGAACGGCCCCACCACCAGCCCGGTCGGCTTCCCTTGCAGCGCCAGCGGCATCCGATGCAGCGCTCGCGGCCCCCCTTTGCCACCCAGATGCAGGACCAACAGCTCACTGACTACCGTCTTGGTCGCATCCGCCGGTGTCGCAGCCGATGGGTTGTCCGTAGACTCTGGCTGGGCCAGCTCACTGGTTGGCTCTTGCAGCACATACAAGATCGCGCCGTCCGGGGACAGCGCCACAAAGCGCGCCAGCGGAAACAGGACATCGAACGCAACATCCTCGAAGTCGGAGCCATCGGTGCCCTGAGCCACCATTCTCCGAATCCGCACCGCGTTGCCTTGCGCATCGCCACCAAACGCATATACCGCCGTCAAAATCGACGTCTTCGCGGTTCCCATTCCATTGTCAATCTGCACAAGTTGCGGACCGGGCGGCACGCCACGCGGCAGTCGGGTGAGCAGCGCGCCTCCTTCTAGAAAACCAGCCACCTGCGCCGCTCGGCCCCCAATCACAATCCGCGAATCGGCGGTCAGGTTCTGGCCATGCACCGCGATCCACTCGCCGGGCGTATAGAGCCCATCCGAATGTTCCACGGACAACTGCCCGACGGCTGGCAGCGGCAGCCCACCGAGGTCTTGGGTGCGCTCGATGCTTGGCGGTCCTTGCGGCCTCAGAAGCAGAGGCCGATCGACGCGGGTCAGCGCCCCGCCACAGCCACTCATCATCCCGAGCAGACCGATCCCGAGCAGCCAAGTCCACAACCAGCTAGCCATCCCTTGTCGCACAGCACGTCGTGTCATGAATCTCATCCTGTCGCAAAACGGCCATCGATCACAACTGCGGTTCGCTGGCCAGTGATGTTGACAGCGGCTTTCTGCGGGAAAAGAATGCGAGTCCATGCTCGACGCCAAAATCCTTCGTGAACGTCCTTCAGAAGTTCTTTCGATCTACCGTGAGCGGCTGTTCGATGACGCCGCCGCAGAGCTGGCTCAGTCTGCGATCGCGCTCGATGACAAGCGCCGCAACTTGCTTCAGGCCGCCGATGAGCTGAAGAACAAGCGCAACAGCGCCTCGCAGCTCATTGGCCGAGAGAAAGACGCCGACAAGCGCGCAGCGCTCATCAAGGACATGGAGTCGGTCAAATCCGACATCGCGGCGTTCGATGCTCAGCTCTCTGAAACCGAAGGACTGCTCGACAAGCTGCTCCTCCAGCTTCCGAACCTGCCCGATCCAGAGGTTCCGACCGGCAAGACCGACAGCGAAAACAAGGTCATACGCACGGAGGGCAAGCCCTACGGGTTTTCCTTTGCACCGAGGCCGCACTGGGAGCTGGGCGAAGCGCTAGGGATCATCGACTTCGAGCGCGGAATCAAGATCTCCGGCAGCCGCTTTTACATCTTGAAGGGAGCGGGCGCGGCACTCCAGCGGGCGCTCATCAACTGGATGCTCGACGTGCACCTCGACCAGGGCTACACCGAGGTGTACCCGCCGTTCATGGTCAAAGAGCAGTGCTTGTACGGAACCGGGAACCTGCCCAAGTTCGGCGAGAACCTGTATCGCGATGCCGAGGAAGACTTCTACTTCGTGCCGACCGCCGAAGTTCCGGTCACCAACATGTATCGCGACGAGATCCTGGAAAACGAGCAGCTCCCGATTCGACATGTCGCGTATACCGCCTGCTTCCGTCGCGAAAAACTGGCGGCGGGACGAGACACCCGTGGCATGAAGCGCGGCCACCAGTTCGACAAGGTCGAGATGGTGCAGTTTGTCCGCCCTGAGGACAGCAAGCTTGCACTGCGGGGGCTGCTGAGTGATGCCGAGGAAATCCTCAAGCAGCTTGAGCTGCCGTACCGCGTCATTCAGATGTGTACCGGTGACCTGTCGTTTGCGGCCTGCGAAAAGTTCGACCTAGAGGTCTTCTCGCCGGGCGTGAACGAGTGGCTTGAGGTGTCGTCGTGCAGCAACTTCGGCGACTTCCAGGCACGGCGAACCCAGATTCGCTACCGTCCCAGCAAAGACAAAAAGGACAAACCGCGCCACGTCCACACGCTCAACGGTTCGGGCCTCGCACTGCCTCGGACGGTCATCGCCATCCTCGAAAACTACCAGCAAGCCGACGGCTCGGTCCGAGTCCCCAACGTGCTGCGCCCTTACCTACGCGGTCGCGAATTCATCAAGTAGCTTGAGCCAACCCACCCTCCGAGCAGTCTGAGGGGTCAGCTACGAAGTTGGATGTTGATCTTGGCGGGAGTCGTGGGCTGATTGTCACGGCACTGCTCGTTGCCCTTGGTCAGCGTGGGAACGACCTGATAGCTACCGGCGGGCAGTCCCGTGCTGTCGTAGGGAATGAAATCGGTCACGGTGCCGGTCGCACTGCTTGGCGCAGTCAGGTACTGAACGAGCGGTTTGCCATCTTTGTCGATGCGGACCTGGACGCGTACCCCTTGGGCTGGCTTGCCCGCTAACTCGATGAGGTAACGGAAACGGGTGCCGGTTAGGCCGCCGCCAAGCTGGTAGTTTTCGTCCAGCGCAAGCGTGCTGACAAACGGGGTACGACCGGGGACGCACTGGCAAGTGCCTGCTGATAGACCGGTGCAGGTGGCATTGCAGCCGGGCTGGCCGCCGAGTACGCCGTCATAACCCAGGTCGTCGCAGGTGATGCCATCGCTGCTGCGCCCATCGCAGACCTCACTCTGACGATCACGCACCCCATCACCGCAGAGAGCACGAGGGACGCCCTGTGCCATGGCGCGGACCGCGTCAATGCGCCCACTCCCGTACAAATCGTCGCGTCCGGACGCGCCCAGATCGACGGCGCTTTCGCTGAGGAGCTGGCGCAACGCAACATTGCTGAGCGGTTTGTAGGCCGCCCACACCAGGGCCGCAACACCCGAGACCACGGGGGCCGCCATGCTGGTGCCACTGAGAAAGGCATAGTCGCTCGGGTTCACTTGGGCGCTCACGGCAAGCCCTCCCCGGCTGGCCCGCTCCACCAGCGCCTCGCCATCGCCCGCAGCCAGCGACATCACCATCACCGGTTGACCGCCGCCCAGGGAGATGTTGTCAGGAATCGCCCCAGCGGTGAGAGGATCGCCAAAGCGGTGGTTGTACAGAACGACACCGACCGCTCCCCCCTGCCGAGCACTACGAAGCTTGTCGTAGAACGGAATCGCCGTCTCGCCGGGTGCGCCAGGACCACGAGCAATCAGAGCGACTTTTCCGACCGGACGGCAGTTGGTGATCTCGGTCGGGCTGCCGAAACCGCAACTGGTGATCTCGGTCGGACCCAGAGCAGTGCCGGAGCTGCCTTCGGGAACGGCGACCTCGATGGGTAGCGGGCTGCCGCCTTGGGCAAACGCAGCGATGACCTCGCGCTGGCCGAGTCCGACCGGCACGGACGAATAGATGCCGACCCCAGGTGCGACGACGCCGACCGATGGGCCAGTGCCAGAGAAATCAGCCAGTTCGTCGCGACGATCGACGGCCCCGACGGTGAAGCTCTCAGGATAGGCACCGGGATAACTGGTCTGGGCGGTGGTGATGCTGCCTCGCAAGGCGTCCTCAGAGTTCCCGGATGCAGCAACCACCAGAACACCGGACTGATAGGCCTTGCGAATGGCGGTGTGCTCGGCCTCACTGTCACTGGCGCCGCCGAGGCTCATGTTGACAATGCGGCACCCGTCGGCTATCGCGGCATCGAGAGCGGCGACGACGTCGGCATCGCTGGCCACCGGGCTACCGTTACGGAGACGGAAAACTTGATAGACTCGAACGGTAGCCTGGGGAGCGATTCCGACGCTGCCACGACCATTCTTAGCCGCAGCGAGGATACCGGTGACGTGGGTACCGTGCTCGGCAATGTCGCGGTAATCGGGGCCGCGACTGACGAAGTTGTAGCCCGCAGCGAGCACCGCCGGTCGGTCGGGGTGGATCGACATGGCCCCACTGTCGTAGCCCGTATCGATGACGCAGACCGGGATGTTCTCCCCAAGGCTGCGTGACCACACCTTGTCGGCACCGACCTGTGCGACCTGCCAGCTATTGACGAGTTCGTCTCGCAGCGGTCGGGTGGGCAGCGTGCCGCAGTCGAGGCTGCACAGGCTGCCACGCAGACTGGTCTCCCTCTCATCGCCATCACAGACGCCGTTGCCGCAACTGGTGCCAAGCGGCGTGCGGACCACCGCCGAGGCAATCCGCAGCGTGGGAATTCGTTGCTGAAGCATGCTGAGCGCGTCGAGGCTGCCATGGACGCTCAAGCTGTCAGCGAGTCCGACTCGGTCGCTAAACTCATGTTCGATGGTGAGCCCGTGCTGCTCGATCTGGCGACGCAGCTCCGCACGGTCAGACCGCGTAGACGTCGATTCAAGCGCTGGCAGCGTCAGCACAAACTGATCCGCGAACACTTGTCCAACCGGCATCGCGACGGATGGCGAGCGCTCCTCGGCCGAACACGCCAGAAGCACGCTGCACAGTCCAAGCTGGACCACCCACTTCTGCCCAAGCCGACGACGCAGCCTAGAAAAGCCCGCCTTTTGTACCATGTGTCGGTTTTATCATGGGTGCTATGATCCTCGCTCCCAGCCAATGCTAGAGCCCGTCGCCCGCAACAAGCTCAGCTTTCGCACCTCTGGCCTGTTTCAGGATGGCCGAGGCGTGGTGGTTGGACAGACGGCGGTCGTGCTGTTGCTCAGCGTCGAGCGATTGGTGTCGCTACTCAGACTCTTGAGTGAGGAACTACCGCTCGACGACCTGCTACCGTCGCTACGTATCGAGGTCGTGGAAAACGCGCTGAACGCCTCATCGTACCTGTTGCGGTTTCAATCGAGTGACTCGCTGCTGCTCGACCGCATCGCCCGGCTGGCCCGGCTGGTCGGTGCACCGCTGTGTGTCGGGGCCGGTCACCACTTTGTAGCCTATCGCGATGAACGAGCGCCGCTTGGTTACGACGTGACCGAACCGCTGGCCGAGCCGCTTGATGTGGCGATCTACACCCCGGCATTTTCGCAGCCGTACCGTCTTGTCAGAGAACTGAAGCTCGCCCAGCTCCTGGGACAGCTCCAACTGCTGCCGCTACCGGGTGGTCTGCGCGCCCAGCTCTTTCCATTGGGCCACGATGGCCAAGAGACGGCCCCCGAAACGCCATCGGAAATGTTCCTAACCTGCGGACGCGGGCTCCTGGAACGACTACTGCGCTACCTGTGGCAACACGGCGTAAACGGTGAGCTGCTCATTCCAGATGGACTCCCCAGACCAGAGGTGCCCGCACGCGAATCACGACAAATCGAACCGATGGTGCGATTGATCTCACCGCCGGTGCCGCTGCTGCTACGACTGGCTAGCTTGCCCACGGTGCGGCTGCTCCGACTGGAAGGCACCAACTTCCTCGTCGAGCTTGGCTTTGCTCATCCGCTGCGTCTGACGTCGCTCCAGAGCCAATTTCCACTCGGCGACTCGTTTGTCTTTCTTGGTGGCAGACGCGGTCTGCTGCGGGCGCACAGTCCCAGTCGGATGCCGCTCAGTCGGCTGCTGAAACCCTCGCTGATCACCGAATCCAAGACGTCCACCGACCCGGAGCCGCGCAGCACTCCGCTGGCTGCTCGAGCGCTCTCATCGGCCACGAACACCCCGCCACCGCTCAAGGTGTCGCTACGGCTATCGTCTCGGCCTGGTTTGCCAGACGGCACGCCACCGATGGCCACGTTGATTCCGTGGCCTCGTCTCGGGGTAGTCCAGCGACTGCTGGGACTTCTGTCGGGGGATGCGCTGTCTGCGCTGCGTGCGGTGGGGATTCCAGCGGGGCTGCTGGTGTTTGGCGGGGAGTCGGTGCAGCACCTTGTCGCCGGTCGCTTGTTCGAAGAGCCCGCGCCGCAGGTCTACGTGCCACGAGGATTTCAGCTTCTGCCCGAGCTACCGCCATCTCAACTGCGGTCGCTACTTGGACAGAGCGAAGATCAGCTGATCCTGTTTGTTCCCGAGGAAGCGCAGCCGCTGTCGGTGAATCGGTCGCTGGCTTTGCCACTGTCGCTGCGTCTATTGACGGCGCTGGCCAGCAAAGTCGCGGATTCGATCATCGATCCGGCTGCCGTGCGAGAACCCGCGACGGTGTTGCACTGTGAGCCGGTGTCGTTTTTCTCGACGATGCCGCTGTGGGGCCTGTCCAGCGAGCGGGAGAACTCGTGAACGATCTCGACTGGGCCACCGCATTTCTCGGTCGGTTCGCGCTGCCGCTCGTTTCGGGTGGTCAGACATCGGTCGGTGTGCCGCTGCTCCAGAAAGGAACCGAGCGACTACTGAGAGCCGTAGCGACTGGGCTGGATGCAACCACGATTGGGGTCGCCCTGTCGAAGGCACGTCAGCGGCAGCTTGCGGAGCTAGGCATCATCAGCGACACCCCGCTTCTGGCCACCGATCGGGAGTCGATCCGACTGCTCTCTTCGCTGCATGACGCGTTGTTTTTGTTTCATCCTCGCGGTCGAGAACTGGCCCCCAGGCGACGTGCGGGTCTGCTACAGCAGGTGCGCAGACAGCTCGTGACGGCTGCCGAGACACTGCCCGAGCCAGACGTTGATGCGGCCCGCAGCGGTCTGGCGCTAACGATGCTACTTGAGCGCCATAGCCTGCTTGCCGGACTGTGGACCCTTCGACCGGCGATGACGCAGCGCCCGGTAACTGGCAGCACATCAACCATCGAAAACGAGGTGCCCGCGGTGCCGATTGATGCCGAGGAGCGGCCGCTGCTGCGAGACGTGGGGATGGCGAGTCCGCTCCCGCTCCTACT
>ERZ724523.1727-NODE-1727-length-12698-cov-5.497429_pt1 | contig 12698 bp, 10 predicted proteins | sample MGYA00376056_ERZ724523 | MGnify/ENA primary metagenome ERZ724523 (study PRJEB28724, sample SAMN07190888) | wastewater metagenome | isolation source: influent of sewage treatment plant in Hong Hong | place: USA: Christiansburg, Virginia | collected 2016-03-01 ... | reverse complement strand
AGGCCATTGGCAGTTGTAAATGTTTCTACACGATTGTGTTGCTGTGCAGTACTAACTGTAACACAAAAAAACATGCTTAACAATAAAGCTGTTAAAAATTTCGGGGAGTTTAAATTAATTGGTGCCATAGTAGATAGGTTTAAAGTTTATCGACCTCAAACCTAAACTATGGTTATGTTCTATAAAATGTGTAGATAGAATTTGGTAGTAGCATTCAAGAATTTGGTAACTACTACATAGAATTTGGCAGACCTATTTTTGAGTAATTAAGGTTAAAAAAGCATCTTTCTTTCTTCGAGATAATTCTATTTGGCTGCCATCTGTCATTTGTACATAGCCTCCATCTTGTTTTAAATAACCACTTACAAAATCTAGATTAATTAAATGAGATTGATGAACCCTGAAAAAACCATCTTGCATTAATAGTTCTTCATACTCTTTTAGGGTTTTGGTAACCATTATTTTTTTACCATCTGCCAAATAGAATAGTGTATAATTATTGCTGGCTTCACATCGAACAATATCTTGTGTTTTGGCAAGTTGAATACCATTGGTTGATGGTAAAGCTAACTTGTGAATTTTCTGTTTGTTTTGCAATAAAGCTTCTAACTTTTTTTCTAAACTAAATTGCTGGTTATGGCTCAATACTTTTTTTAGTGCCGCATCTAAAATATCAGGATCTATTGGTTTGGTAATATAATCAATGGCACTGTAACGAAATGCTTTTAATGCAAACTCTTCGTGTGCAGTAATAAAAATAAGTTGAAAATTTTTGAAGGTAATTTGTTCTAACACATTAAAGCCGGTACCATCGGTTAATTGAATATCTAAAAAAACCAATTCTGGTTGGTTGTCTTGTATTAATTGTACAGCTTCTTTAACATTGGTTGCTTCTGCAATAATTTCAACAGGGGCATTTAGCAACAATAATAGCTGCTTTAATGTTTGCCTGCCTTTATTTTCGTCATCAACAATTATTGTTTTTAGCATGGTTATTATCTAGGCTTCTGTTAATGGTAAATATACATTAACCAATACTCCCGATTGGTCATTGTTTAATTCTTTTTTATTGATTAAATCAAAATAAAAATTACGATTAAATTGATTAGATAAAAGCTGCAAACGTTTAGTAGTAAGCTCTAATGCAATTGATTTTTTTTCTTTATTATCATCGTTAGGCAATTTTGGTTGAATGCCTATACCATTGTCATCAATACTTACTTGTAATGTATTGGTTGCTGTGTTTTCGGTAAAAGTAATAGTGATTAATCCTGGCCAACTTATTTTGCTTAATCCATGTATAATCGCATTTTCTAAAAATGGTTGCAAAATCATGGTTGGAATTTGATAGTTGCTGGCTATTTCTTCTGAACAATGGATGGTGTAAGTAAATCTTCCTTCAAACCTCAATTGTTCTAAACTTAAGTAATCTTCTAAAATGGTAATTTCTTTTTCTATTAAAACAAATGGTTGAGCATTCCATTCTAAAATGGCTCTGGTTAACCTTGCAAATTTTCCTAAATATCTACTAGACTCTAAAGCATTGTTATTGAGTACATAGTTTTGAATGGAGTACAATGCATTGAAAAAGAAATGTGGATTCATTTGTGTTCTAAACAACTGCATTTCTAATTCGGTTTTTTGTTGAATACTTTGAAGCTGTTGTTGTTGAGCTTTCCATTGTTGGCGTTGTCTTAAATACAATACTATTCCTGTTATACCCAACGATAAAATTAAGCCTATGGTAAGCCATGCAATTTGTTTACTTAACGTAAGTTTTTCTTTCTCTGCTTTAAAGGCAATTTTTTCTGTTTTTAATTCGGCTTGATGTACTGCATTTTCAGTTTTCAATTGTTCAAAAGCTTCTCTAATTTCTATGCTGCCAATACTATCTTTTACGCTAGTAAGTATTTCAATAGATTCGAATGCGTTTTTATAATCGCCTAGTTTTTTATAAGTAAAAACTAGGTTAGTATAAACAGCTTTTTTTAAAAGTAAATTATCGTTTGCCTGTTCTGCTATTTGCTTGTACAGCATTAATGCTTTTTTATAATCTCCATTTTTAAAAGCAGTATTAGCAAATTGATTGAGTATGGTTAGTTTGCCTTCTTTGTCGCCAATTTGTTCAAATATTTGTAAAGCTTCGTTATGTAAACTGTTGGCTTCTTTTGTGTTGCCTAAAGCCAATAAAATATTCCCATAATTATTTAATGTATTGGCTTTTAGTTTGAGGTTGGTTGTGTTTTTTAATAATTCTAAAGCCTCTTTGTATTTGTTAATGGCCATTGCCGTATCGCCTATTTTAACGTACAATAAAGCTTGTGTAGAAATAATATTGGGCAAAGCAGGATTGTTTTTGGTACTCCATTTTACGGCTTCTTGTAGTGTTTGTTGTGCTTGTTGCAAATTACCAGCAGTCGACTCTGCATTGGCCAGATTGTTTAAAACTTTAACCATCATTGCAGAATCATTCAGTAAGGTTGCTTGGTTTTTGGCTTCTAAATATTGAAGAATGGCTTCTTTATATTTTGATTGCTCAAAGTACACCACACCAGTATTCAAGTGCAAGCTTATCCCTACAATATTGGGAGCTTCGTTTTTTAATATTTCTGCTCCTTGTTGATAGTAATATAAAGCACTGTCGAAGCTTCTTTTAAAGTAATAATAAATACCCAAATTTTTTAAAGCTTCTGCTTGACCAATAGGATGTTTTATTTTTTTAGCAAGAGCGTAAGTGCTTTTTAAACTATCTAAAATTGAGGGTGTTTTTTGTTGTACTACTTGCTGAAATCTAAGTTTGTTTAGTGCATTAATCGTTGAACTATCATTAGCTTTTACTGTATTGCAAATACAACAACAACTAAAGATTATTAAAAGAAGTTTTTTGTTAAGATGTTTTTTGGGTTGTTGCATTGATGAATATTTTAATTTCTAAAACATTAGTTTCTATTCTGCAACAAAGTACAATATTTTAAATAATATTAAGGTGTTTTTAAATAATGACTAATTGCCTTCATAAGATTGGGTTGACAAAAAAATAAAACTAGAAAAGAACTAAAAAAGGCAAGAACTAAATACTTTTTTTCTTATCGTAAGTAGCAATAACTGTAGCAATTAAAACAACAACCATACATATTGTAGCAGTTAAGCCGATAGCATAAGAACTGCTTTTTTGCCCTTGTAAAATACCATACAAAGCCCAGGAAATTATAGCACAAAATGCCCATTGCTTTTCTTTAATTCCAAAATAAATGGCTAATAATGTAGCAACTATAATCATGCAAATACTCCAAGTTGTAGGTTCTACACCAATGCCATTAAAGCCAATTGAAATAAGTAGTGCTGTAATGTTGGCAATAGTTGCAACACATATCCAAGCTAAATACACAACAAATGGAATGTGTATTGCAAATTGCTGAAATGGAGTAAATGAAACAGTTGCTTGTTGTTGTTTTATATACATGATTGTTAACGTAAATAAGAAAAGTAGCATAATGAAAACCGATGCCAATACTTGTAAATAATGCCAAGCAAAAATCCAACTTGCATTTAATATGCAAGTTCCAATAAAAATTTTTGCAACTTGAATGCTCATTTTTTCTTTAGTAGCATCGTTATTTTTTTTCAGTAATAGTTGTGTACTTGCAAATAAGTATACTGCCAACAATAAATAAATGATTCCCCATATACTAAATGTAAAACCTGCTGGTACAAAATAGTTAGGGTAAAATGCACTTACTTCTCCTGTATTTAAACCATTAATTGGTAAAATATTGGCTAGTGCATTTACGACAATCATAATAATAAATGCAGTTATTTGTAAAATAACTAGAGGTAAATTTTTTTTCATACAGTTAGTTTGAAATTGAACAAAGTATAAAGGCACTTGGTTTAATGCAAGTGCCTTTATGCTAAAATTTCTAAATAAATTTTTATTGAATTACACCCAATGCTTTACCTACTTTAGTAAATGCAGCAATGGCTTTATCTAAATGTGCTTGATTGTGTGCAGCACTTAATTGTACTCTAATTCTAGCTTGCCCTTTTGCAACCACAGGAAAAAAGAAACCAATAACATAAATGCCTTCGTCTAAAATTTGGGTTGCAAAATTTTGAGCCAAAACTGCATCATATAACATTACAGGCACAATTGGGTGATCGCCAGATTTAATATCAAATCCAGCTTCCGTCATTTTAGTTCTAAAATATGTTGTATTGTATTCTAATTGGTCTCTTAATTCAGTTGTTTCAGTTAACATATTTAGTACTGCAATGCTTGCACCTACAATACTTGGAGCAACAGTATTTGAAAATAAATATGGACGACTACGCTGACGCAATAGCTCTATCACTTCTTTTTTACCACTTGTAAAACCACCACTTGCACCACCCAATGCTTTACCCAATGTGCCAGTAATAATATCAATTCTGCCCATTACATTTCTGTATTCATGTGTACCTCTTCCTGTTTTACCTAAGAAGCCAGATGAATGACATTCGTCTATCATTACAATGGCATTGTATTTATCTGCTAAGTCGCAAATTTTATCTAATTGTGCAATCGTTCCATCCATACTAAAACTGCCATCTGTAACAATAATCCTACTTCTTAAATGTGCCGATTCTTGTAGTTTAGTTTCTAAATCGTTCATGTTGTTGTGCTCGTATCTGTAACGTTGTGCTTTACATAAACGAACACCATCAATAATACTTGCATGGTTTAATGCATCGCTAATAATGGCATCTTCTTCGTTAAACAATGGTTCAAAAACGCCACCATTTGCATCAAATGCAGCAGCATATAAAATGGCATCTTCTGTACCTAAAAATTGAGCAATTTTTGTTTCTAATTCTTTGTGAATGTCTTGAGTGCCACAAATAAAACGTACACTACTCATGCCATAACCATGGCTATCAATGGCTTTGTGGGCAGCTTCAATTACTTTTGGGTGAGAAGATAAACCCAAGTAATTGTTGGCACAAAAGTTTAAAACGGTTTTTCCATTTACAACTATTTCAGCACCTTGTTCACTAGTAATTATTCTTTCTTTTTTCGATAAACCAGCAGCTTCAATTTCTGCAAGTTCAGTAGTAATTCTTTCTGTAAACTGTGTATTCATATGCAAGCAAATTTTAAGATTGCAAAGATAGGTTTTGTATATATGCAGCCACTTTTGTTTGTTGGTAAGGATATTGAATTGTTAATTTTAATGAAATAAATTATTTTATTCATTAGGTTCAACTCAAAATATAGTTGAAGAATCTTATTTTTAATAAATATAATTTACATATGAAGTATATACTTTTTTCACTTGTTGTTTTTTCTTTTCAGTTGTCTTCAGTTATTGCACAAGAAAATAATGAAAAGAAAATTTCGGTTTGTTTAACACAAAATGAAATGGATTTGTATAAACTAATTATGCAGTATCGGAAAGAAAAAGGGTTGCCTTCAATTCCATTGTCTACCTCATTAAGTTTTGTTGCACAAACACATGCTAGAGATGTAGTTAAAAATAAACCCAATGTAGGTAGTTGTAATATGCACAGTTGGAGTAGCAATGGAACTTGGACAAGTTGTTGTTACACACCAGATCATAAAGAGGCAGAATGTATGTGGAATAAACCCAAACAATTAACCAATTATAAAGGGTATGGGTTTGAAATTTCTTTTAGCACATACCATAGCAATGATGCTACTTATACTGCAACCGCAGAAGAATCGTTACAAGGTTGGAAAACAAGTAGTGGACATAACGATGTAATCATTAACCAAAGCATTTGGAAAACCGAACCTTGGAAATCTATTGGTATTGGTATTTACCAAGGTTATGCTTGTGTATGGTTTGGTAGAGAAACTGATGTTGAAGCAATGCCAGTTGTTTGTAAATAGCTATTATTGAATTACAACTTTTTCGTTACCAAGTATTGTGTTGTTAGATGAAATAATTAATAAATAATTTCCTTTAGACCAATGATTGGTTTGAATATCTAAAGCTGTACCCGAAAAGTTTAATGTTGTTATTAAAGCTCCAATGCTATTATAAACGTCTACTTTTTTATTGCCAACAATATCTGTAGTAACTGAAAATGAATTGGCTGTTACAGGGTTTGGATATACTTTTAGTATAGCATTTTTTTCATTAAAACTAATGGCTCTTATATTGCTATAAGTACTGTTTCCATTGGGTTCTATGAATTTTATTTTATAATAAACTGTTGTTGGTTGTAAAATTTTATCAGTAAAAATATAATTATTTTTATCATTGGTTTTATTGATAGTGGCTATAGAAATGAAGTTGTTGCTGTTATTAATAGAACGAAATACTTCAAATTGTTTTATACTGCTAGATTCTAAAACTTTCCAGTTTAACAAAGCATTGTTATTTTGTTTTGTAACTGTAAAATAATCTAACTGCATTGGTAATACGTTTGATGGAGCAGTAATTATATCGCTTCTGTATTTTTTGTATGTATCATTCGTTAAATCTTTGGCTTGAGTACCATCATTGTAAAATTCAAACGAACCGTTATCGCTAATAATTTGAAGTTTGTTTAAAGCAAGATTGTTGTTTTCATTTATTTCAATACAAGCTTCTGCATTCAAAGTAGAAATATCCATATTGGTAATTTGAATTGGGGCATCTGTTGCAACACCAGTCCATTTGAAGATTGCACCATTTAAAGGGGTATTGTCATAATTGCCAGCAACAATAATAAATACACCGTTTGATAAACGAACAATATCCCTTATTCCTCTTCCTCCCAAATTCAATTCAATGGGGTTGCCAAAAGTTGGATTGCCAGATGGGCTTCCATTATTAAACCAAGTTTCAAAATTGAGTAGTGGTGCAATTACTGCTTTTGTTCTATTTGCTGTTGGTACCAATGGAGCTCTAAAACTTATGTATAAAGTAGTATTATCTGGGCCTATTGTCATGCCTTCTACATTAAAGCCATCAATAGTTTTAGCATCATGTCCACTAGAAGTACTAGAGGTAAAATTGTAACCATTGGCATCGCCCCAAATAATTAGTCTTTGTCTTAAACTACTGTAGTAACCATTTACAGAAAACGATGTTGTAGAACCTGTGCCTGTAATAGTTGTAGCAAAAAGTTTGTTGCTATTTACTTTATAAATATTTGATGAGCCAGCATTACTCATTGAGCCTAACCAATAAACTTTATTGGCAGTTATACGGCTTCTTACGCATGCTTCAACATCAACTTCTTTATAATCTCCAGCACTACCGTCTGTTAAACCAAGTAAATCGCCAAAATAATAAGTCTTTACCGGAAGCCCAGATTGACTTCTATTTACAACATACAAATTATTTTTTTCGTCATCGGCCATTACCATAAAATCATTATCTAATGAAACCGTAGCAGATGCATCGGAATATCCAGTATGCCAAAATGTTGTTGTTGGTGTAGTTGAAGCTACAGATGCTGCATAGTTAATTGTTAACGTTTTGCTACTGCTTGCTTTGGTTAAGGTTAAAGTAATATTTGCATATCCTATACCGGTTGGTGTAATTTTTATAGTTGCAGTACCATCTGCTTTTGTAATAATAATATTGGCATTGGACACTACACTCGTTTTACTACTAGCTGCAGTAAGCGTATAGTTAGCTGCAGTAATTGGACTTCCGTCATCCTTTATATCAACTACAATTCCTACTGTTTTAGCTGGGTCTGTTGGGTCGTTAATTACACCACTAACTGCCGGTGGATTTATAAAGCTGCTTGTTAAGCTGGTATTAAATGTGAGAGTTATAGCTTGTACTTTATTTTCTTTTGACATTGTTTGTGCAGTTATCATATTGGTATAGCAACTAGCAACTATTAGTACGAAATATGGCAATAATGTTTTTTTCATTTTAAGTTGTAAAAATTTAGATATATACAATTTTCATGAAGGTATATTTTTTTTACTTCAACCAAAACTATTTCAAGCAAACTGTTATTTAGGTATATTTTAAATTATTACATACTTCTGCCACAATTAAAATTACGCTTTGATATTATTTAAATAAAGGATGCTTCACGTATAAGTTTATGCTCAAATTAACCCAAAAATTAAACAATTGCATAACCTACCTTTGCAAAAATTTTATAGTATGGAATATCGTATAGAAAAAGACACTATGGGTGAGGTAAAAGTGCCAACTCATGTTTATTGGGGTGCACAAACCCAACGTAGTATTGATAACTTTAAAATAGCACAAGACATTAATAAAATGCCGAAAGAAATTATTGCTGCTTTTGCTTATTTAAAAAAATCGGCTGCATTGGCAAACCATGAATTGGGTGTTTTGCCAATTGAAAAGAAAGATGCAATTGCAGCAGTATGTGATGAAATTTTAGAAGGAAAATTAAACGATCAATTTCCTTTGGTTGTTTGGCAAACAGGTAGTGGTACGCAAAGCAATATGAACGTAAATGAAGTAGTTGCTTACAAAGCTCATGTAAATGCAGGTGGAAGTTTATTAGACGAAAAAAAATCTATTCATCCAAATGATGATGTGAATAAAAGTCAATCTAGTAACGATACTTTTCCAACAGCCATGCACATTGCTGCATATAAAATGCTCATGGAAACTACGATTCCTGGTATTACTAAATTACGTGATACACTTGCTGCAAAAAGCAAAGCGTTTATGCATGTTGTAAAAATTGGTAGAACACATTTTATGGACGCAACTCCATTAACCGTTGGTCAAGAGTTTAGTGGTTATGTTGCACAATTAACTCATGGATTAAAAGCAATCAACAATTCTTTGTCGCATTTATCTGAGTTGGCTTTGGGTGGAACTGCAGTTGGTACAGGTATTAATACACCTAAAGGATATGATGTTTGTGTGGCTAAACATATTGCTGCATTAACTGGATTGCCTTTTGTTACAGCAGAAAATAAATTTGAAGCATTGGCTGCACATGATGCAATTGTAGAAGCTCATGGAGCATTGAAAACAGTTGCAGTAAGTTTAATGAAAATTGCCAACGATATCAGAATGTTATCGAGTGGTCCGAGAAGCGGTATTGGTGAAATTTTTATTCCAGATAATGAACCAGGAAGTTCAATTATGCCAGGAAAAGTAAACCCAACACAATGTGAAGCATTAACAATGATTGCTGCACAAGTAATGGGCAATGATGTAACTGTTGGTATTGGTGGAAGTTTAGGCCATTTTGAATTGAACGTGTTTAAGCCTGTAATGATTTTTAATTTTTTACATAGTGCTCGTTTAATTGGAGAAGGTTGCGTTTCTTTTAATGATAAATGTGCAATTGGACTTAAGCCCATAGAAGAAAATATTAAAAAACACGTTGACAATAGTTTAATGCTAGTAACAGCTTTAAACACTAAAATTGGTTACTACAATGCAGCAGCTATTGCACAAGATGCTCACCACCGTGGCATTACATTAAAACAATCTGCTTTAGAGTACAAATTGAAGGGATTAGATTTTGAACACATGACTTCAGATCAATTTGATGCTTGGGTAGTGCCAAGTGAAATGTGTGGAGAAATTAAATAAAAAATTTGCCTAAAATACTCTGTAAGGCGATGAGCTTTACAGAGTATTTTATTGCTTATAAAACTATATACAAAAAATAAAATAGAACTACAATGAAGCTTGCCACAAAAATAATTCATGCTGGTATGGAACCAGATCCAAGTACCGGTTCAGTAATGATTCCTATTTATCAAACGAGTACTTATGTACAAGAATCTCCTGGAAAAAATAAAGGTTTTGAATATGCACGTAGCCAAAACCCAACACGTTTTGCATTAGAAGAGGCATTTGCTAAAATTGAAAATGGTAAATATGGCTTAGCTTTTAGTAGTGGCGTTGCAGCTACAGATGCTGTAATTAAATTATTGAATCCTGGAGATGAAGTAATTGCTGCTAACGATATGTATGGTGGTACGTATAGATTGTTTACCAAAGTATTTGAACGTTTTGGAATTGTATTTACTTATGTTGATACTACCAATGCTGAAAATATTGCTAATGTGATTTCTGCCAAAACAAAATTGGTATGGATTGAAACACCAACCAATCCTTTAATGAATATTACAGATATTGCTGCTGTTGCTGCTATAACAAAAGCCAACAATTGTTTGTTGTGTGTTGACAATACATTTGCGTCACCATACCTACAAAATCCTTTGGATTTGGGTGCTGATATTGTAATGCACAGTGCAACAAAATATTTAGGAGGTCATAGCGATGTAATACAAGGTTGTTTAGTGATAAATGATAAAGCATTAAGAGACGAGTTATATTTTATACAAAAAAGTTGTGGAGCAGTTCCTGGTCCACAAGATTGTTTTTTAGTATTGCGTGGCATAAAAACGTTGCATGTTCGTATGCAACGCCATTGTGAAAATGGAGAAAAAATTGCTCATTGGTTACGCAACAATCCAAAGGTTGCAAAAGTATATTGGCCAGGTTTTGAAGATAGTAAAGGGTATGCTGTTGCCAAGAAACAAATGAGAGGTTTTGGTGGTATGATTAGTTTTGAATTAAAGAATGATACTGTTGAAGAAGTGAATAGAGTATTATCGAGTACACATTTATTTTCTTTAGCAGAAAGTTTAGGTGGTGTAGAAAGTTTAATCAATCATCCTGCAACCATGACGCATGCCTCTATCCCTAGAGAAGAAAGAATTAAGAATGGTTTAAGTGATGGTTTAATTCGTTTGAGTGTTGGTATAGAAGATGTTGATGATTTAATAGAAGATTTGAATAAAGCGATTGGATAAATTGATAAAAGCCCCTCAATATAGTGAGGGGCTTTTTTTTATTTTTTCGAATAAAATTGCATGAATACTCAAGGTTTTATCTCTCCTCCCAATAATATTAAACTATTTAAAATCTAGATGATTAAATATAGGTTAGTTCTTCCTTTTATCTCAATGATATTAGTCATTTTTAAGCCCACTACTTCGCAATAGCTTTACAATATGAATTTGAGTAGAGAATTTCTAATTTTTGCTATAATGTAATTGTTGTTTTACATTTTAATTCATACTACTGCTTTATAACAAATACGTTTTTCTAGAGGTTACAACCCAAAAGCATCTCCTTGCAATTGTATTATTTTTAGTAATACCCTTACACTGAGTTAGTTGAAAATGGTTTCAATATTATTTACTTTTAAACTATTTGTCATGAAAAACTCAATAAAACTCTTAACTGCAGCACTCTTTTATTTAATACTAGTTGGCTGCTCTCAACCTAAGCAGGTAACTGTTCAAGAAGTTCCAAGAGTAATAGAAAAAGAAAGGGTCATAAGCAAACCTTTTGATGCAGTTTGGCAAACCTCAATAGAATGGTTTGCAACCCATAATACACCCATTAAAAACCTCGATAGAGCTTCTGGTTTAATTTCTACAGAATATAGTGTTTCAATAGGTGATGCATATAGGTACATGTCTTGTGCAAGTGGAAATTCAACGTTTAGTGGTAAGGTTGAAGTTGGCAATTATACAGGCAACTTTAATGTGCTCGTTAAAAAACTGGCCGACAATTCTACTAAGATAAGTGTAAACGTGTTTTTTGGTTGTACTGTAAATAAGTTCAAGTACAAAAACATACTTAGTTCAGAATACGTATTAGAATCTAGCACTAGAGTCAATTGTACATCAACAGGGTTATTGGAAAAAGAAATACTTAATTACTTAGAAGCTGGAAATTAGTTTTTGTACAGAGCACTATGTTATGGTACATACTAGCAAAATGTACCATAACATAGTTTGTAATATTTAGCTTACTTAAATTAGTTGCTATGAAAAAGAGTTCCCAATTTTCGTATTCTTTGTTAATGAATATTTTTTGTACAATATTTTTTTCAGGATTGTATTTTTCTGCGAATGCTCAAGCTGGGTTTCCTTTGGCGTTAGGCGATCAGATTATATATTATCCAAAACTTCATAATAAAGTTCAAAATATTGAAGCAATAAAGACGGGCTTAACGCAATCTTTAAAACGAGTAAATCAGGTGTTTGATATCGCATCTAAAACTGCCATCAACTCAAAAGATATTAAAACAATTTTGGTACAAAACGATCGAATTGAATTAGAAGTTAAAGGCAAAAAAAATAATTTTATTTGGTTGTTTTCGGCAATAGATGATAGTACGATGTATTTTATTGGGAAGCAAAATGCAGGCAATTATATCTTTCTGCCCTCTGCAGCAAACTTTGCATTTGCAGAATTAGACGCTGCACACCAATTTGCTGATAATATTTATGCAGTTCAATATTCAAATATTAATAGACTAAGAGACTCGGTATTAAGCTCTTTTAAAGAAAAAGTGACTGCTTTTAAAACTGCTAAAAAAGAAGCAGTAATTCGAGATGAACAGGAAAGTTTGTTTTTATTAGCCGATACTGTTAGCCAAAAAATGGACTACTTCTCGGCTATAAAAATTTACTTGAAAGCCATTGAAATAGATGAGTTGTCTTATCCAAAAGCATACGCAAATATTGCATTACTATATGCTCAAATTAATTTCTTTGATTATGCCATTTTGTATATGCAACAATACTTGATGCTTGAAACAGAAACAGTTGCAATACGAGGTGCAAAAGATAAAATGTACGAGTGGGAAAGTTTAATTTATTACTGATATTTTACCAAATCATGTTTAAGAATATACTCATAATAGCAACATTATTTTTACTTAAA
>ERZ724523.1719-NODE-1719-length-12713-cov-5.757703_pt1 | contig 12713 bp, 11 predicted proteins | sample MGYA00376056_ERZ724523 | MGnify/ENA primary metagenome ERZ724523 (study PRJEB28724, sample SAMN07190888) | wastewater metagenome | isolation source: influent of sewage treatment plant in Hong Hong | place: USA: Christiansburg, Virginia | collected 2016-03-01 ... | reverse complement strand
TGATGCGGGTTGCCCAGGCATCGCCACCGATGTTGTAGTCACCAATGATGGCGACGTCGTACGGGGTGGATTCGAAGGTGACACCGTCGCGTTTGTCGAGCACCCAGTCGCGGATTGCGTCGTTGGCGATGTGGTGGCCGAGGGACTGTGAAACACCGCGGAAGCCTTCGCAACGAACCGGAACGATGGGCTTGCCGATGGCAGCAGCGCCTTTTTTGGAGACGGATTCGATGTCGTCACCGATGAGGCCGATCGGGCACTCGGATTGAACCGAAATCCCCTTGTGCAGCGGGAAGAGCAGTTCGACTTCGTCGATCAGCTTGGCCAGCTTCTTGTCACCGCCGAAAACAATGTCTTTTTCCTGGAAATCCGAGGTGAAGTTCATCGTGCCGAAGGTATCGACGCCGGTGGTGCCGACGTAGTAGTTACGGCGACCGGCGCGGGAATACTGGCCGCAGCCGACAGGGCCGTGCGAGATGTGGATCATGTCCTTGATCGGACCCCAGACCACACCCTTGGAACCAGCGTAGGCACAACCACGGATGGTCATGACGCCGGGCAGGGACTTGCGGTTGGACGTGATGCACTTCTTGGATTGTTCAACAGTTTGATCATTGACCGCCAGATGCTTGCTGCGGTCCTTCTTGGCTTTTTCCGGATAAACCTCAAGCACCTCGGCAATGAGGGCTTCGGTTTCTTCGCGAGACAGAGTCGTCATGTTTTCCTCCTGACGCCGCCACCAATCTGTGGCCGACGTACTGGTTGAAAGTCCCTCTTCCAGTAGTGGAAGAGGGTGTTCGTCTTGCACTACTTAGGCAGCTTCAGCGGCCAGCTCGGCGGCGGTCTTGCCGACGATGGTTTCGTCTTCGACTTCCATGATGCCGAATTCCATCAGGAGTTCTTCCAGCTCTTCCATCTCGATCGGGGTCGGGATGACGAAGTTGGTGTTGTTGACGATCTTGTTGGCGAGCTGGCGATATTCGTCAGCCTGCTTGTGCTTCGGATCGTACTCAACCATGGTCATACGGCGGATTTCGGCGTGCTGAACAGCGTTGTCACGCGGCACGAAGTGGATCATGGTGGTGCCGAGACGGCCGGCAAGTGCCATGATCAATTCATCTTCGCGGTCGGTGTTGCGGCTGTTGCAAATCAGGCCAGCCAAGCGGACAGAGCCGGAGTTTGCGTATTTGACGATACCCTTGGCGATGTTGTTGGCAGCGTACATGGCCATCATTTCGCCGGAGCAAACGATGTAGATTTCCTGAGCCTTGTTTTCGCGGATCGGCATGGCGAAGCCACCACAAACCACGTCACCCAGCACGTCGTAGAACACGAAGTCGAGGTCTTCGCTGTAAGCGCCTTCTTCTTCAAGGAAGTTGATGGCGGTGATAACGCCACGGCCGGCACAGCCGACGCCTGGCTCCGGGCCACCGGATTCAACGCACTTGATGCCGCCGAAACCAACGGAGAGTACATCCTCGAGTTCGAGGTCTTCCACCGAACCGGCTTCAGCAGCCAGGTGCATGACGGTGGTTTGAGCCTTTGAGTGCAGGATCAGTCGGGTTGAGTCGGCTTTTGGGTCGCAGCCAACGATCATAACTTTCTTGCCGGATTCAGCGAGTGCAGCCACCAGATTCTGGGTGGTGGTGGACTTGCCGATGCCGCCTTTGCCATAAATGGCGCATTGACGTAGTTTTGCCATGGTGTAATCTCCTTAATCTGTCAGTCGATTTGCGAAGGAATTATTGAGAGTCGCACCTCACCTTTGCATGTTGCGTGCCAGGTCGGCTGACAGACCGCAATCCATTGATTATTAAATGAAAAATAAAAGTACGACGCGTGTTGTTGGGGCGGAGACTTCCGACAATTCCCCTACGTTTTGTAGGGGTGACGACAATGCGTCGAGCGCTAGCGAGACAAAGCCGCTCTCAGGCGACGCCAGTCTCCAATCTGATTCATTGCGAGGCAACCACGGGCTTCAGGCCGGGGCAACACACACAGCCTCTTTGCCACGCGAGGCGAGACTGCCCATTAATCGTTGCAATTTGCCCGCGGTGGTTTTGGGCGGACTCACTTATCAGCGTCATCCCAGTCCACTCCTTATCGATGGCGTAGCCGAATTGCACGCCGACCTTTTTCGACGTTTGAATGCGGCGCCTGCTGCCGCCCTGGCCGATGTCTTTCGCGATTATTTGACCGTGCACTTTCGGCTCGAACGCCCGGAAGAGATTGGTTTCACCGGTTTGAAGAAAAGCCGGGCCAAGGCCAACTACGTGCGCATGATCCGCGGCTGGAGCTTTGATTCGGACAGTCGTGAGGCGGCGGTGCTCAAAGGCTGGGTTGAATCGCGTTTTGGCTTGATGCCGCGATATCACAAGCAGCCCTTGCGGGATCCATCGAGCGATGCTTATCGTCGCTACATGGAAATGCGCTCGCATGGCCTGTATGGCACCAATGCCCTCGAATCACAATTTGATCTGGTTTATGCCTTCTGCCAGCTGGAGCTGGCCCTGCGGCATCCGGGGGCGAGCCATGTCACGCTCTATCGAGGAATCAATCGCATGGACGAGCACGAAGTACTGGCTAAAGGCGAGGACGGGCGCCACGTCATTCTGCTCAACAACCTCAATTCCTTCACCTGCAGCCGGGAGCGGGCTTGCGAGTTCGGTGACTATATTGTTGCGGTCGACGTCCCTTTGACCAAGATTTTTTTCTATTGCGGTTTGTTGCCCGGTGTCCTGCAAGGTGAAGATGAGTTTCTGGTGATCGGTGGCGTGGTTGATGTCACATTGTCGACAATGTGATGGAGGTCGGGGAAACCCAACCCCATACAGTGCAATAATTCCACCCATGCCAGCCGATACCAATAACCCCGTTCAGCGCGTCGTCAAAATACGCCGTGACTACAACACCTGGGTCGCCAATGAAACACTGGAGGATTACGCACTGCGTTTTACGCCGCGCAGCTTTCGCAAGTGGTCGGAATTGCGCGTGGCCAATACGGCTTTTGGTGCTGCCTCCTTTCTGGTACTTGAAGCGGTGGGGGCAACGATGCTGGTCAACGCCGGCTTCATCAACGCCTTCTGGGCCATTCTGGCGACCGGACTGATCATTTTTCTGATCGGCCTGCCGATCAGCAGCATGGCGGCCAAGCATGGTCTGGACATGGATTTGCTGACGCGCGGTGCTGGCTTCGGCTATATCGGTTCGACCATTACTTCGCTGATCTACGCTTCGTTTACCTTCATATTCTTCGCGCTTGAAGCGGCGATCATGGCCTATGCGCTGGAGCTTGCCTTCCACATTCCGCCAGCCTGGGGCTATCTGATTTGTGCGATGGTCGTTATCCCGCTGGTTACGCACGGTGTGACGGCAATCAGCCGCTTGCAGGCGTGGACGCAACCGCTCTGGCTTGGTCTTCTGGTGCTACCTTATGCTTTCGTTTTCATTGAAGAACCGCAAGCACTGAATGGACTGTGGCAATACGCCGGCGAAAAGGGCAATGGTGGTAGCTTCAATCCCCATCTTTTTGGCGCCGCGCTGACTGTCGGCATTGCCCTGGTGACGCAGATGGGCGAACAGGTTGATTACTTGCGTTTCATGCCGGAACGCACGGCGGCAAATCGCAAACGCTGGTGGTTGGCGGTGGTGATTGGTGGTCCCGGTTGGGTCGTGCCGGGCATCCTGAAAATGCTGGGCGGGGCGCTACTTGCGTGGCTGGCCTTGCGTAATGGTGTGCCGTCCGACAAGGCGGTGGACCCGAATCAGATGTACCTGATCGGTTTCTCGCATGTCTTTGACAATACGACGCTGGCAATCGCTGCAACGGCGCTGTTTGTCGTTGTTTCCCAACTCAAGATCAACGTCACCAACGCCTATGCCGGCTCGTTGGCCTGGTCCAACTTTTTTTCCCGGCTGACACACAGTCATCCCGGCCGTGTGGTCTGGGTTGTTTTCAACACGCTGATTGCGTTGCTGTTGATGGAGTTGAACGTCTTTCAGGCGCTCGGGCAGGTGCTCGGGCTGTACTCAAACATCGCGATTTCTTGGATGGCGGCTGTCGTGGCCGATCTGGTAATCAACAAGCCGCTGGGGTTGTCGCCACCGGGCCTCGAATTCAAGCGTAGCAATCTTTACGACATCAACCCGGTGGGAGTCGGTGCGATGGGCATTGCCTCACTGCTCTCGATTGCCGCTTTTGTTGGACTGTTGGGGGCTGAGATTCAACCTTATGCCTCATTCGTTGCCTTGTTCACTGCTTTTCTGGTTTCACCACTGATCGCCTGGGTAACTGGCGGTCGCTACTATCTGGCTCGTCCCAAACAGATTGTTTCGATCAACGCCCAAAAATGCGTCATTTGTGAGCGCGATTACGAAGGTGAGGATATGGCGCATTGTCCGGCCTACCAGGGGCCGATCTGCTCGCTATGCTGCTCGCTTGATGCCCGTTGCCACGATCTTTGCAAGCCCGAGGCCAGTCTGACGGCGCAATGGAACGCGGTACTGCGTCGCTTGCTGCCGGCGGTTGTTTTGCCTTATCTGGAAACTGGATTGGGTCATTATTTGCTGCTGATGACTGGCATCGTGCCGCTGCTCGCACTGGTCTTGGGCGTGCTTTATACCCACGAACTGCTTTCCTTGAGCGCGCACCAAATCGTGCTGATCGATGCTTTGCGCGACAGCTTCATCAAGGCCTTTGCTGCGCTGCTTTTGCTTTCTGGCGTCGGTGCCTGGTGGATGGTGTTGACTCAGCAAAGCCGCAAAGTGGCGCAGGAAGAGTCGAATCGCCAGACCCAGTTGCTGATGCAGGAAATAGAATCACATCAGCGTACCGACGAGCAATTGCAGAAGGCCAAACAGCTTGCCGAGCAGGCCAACCAGGCGAAAAGCCGTTACATCACGGCGATCAGTCACGAACTACGAACGCCGCTCAACAGCATTCTGGGCTATGCGCAAATTCTCGACGCTGATGAGAACATTCCGCCGCAGCGCAAACAGGCGGTCAGCGTGATCCGGCGCAGTGGCGATCATTTGTTGTCGGTGATTGAAGGCACGCTGGATATAGCCCGTATTGAAGGTGGCAAGCTGACGCTGGAAGTCAAAGCGCTGGATTTCCCTGATTTCATGCAGCAGATTGTCGGCATGTTTGAATTGCAGGCGCGCAACAAAGGCCTGTCATTTGAATATCGGCCAATCGGTGAAATTCCCCCCGTGGTGCGTGGTGACGAACGGCGTTTGCGCCAGATTCTGATCAACGTGCTGGGCAATGCGGTCAAGTTTACCGTGCGTGGCGGCGTCACCTTTCAGCTCGAATGCCGGCGTGACATGGCAGTTTTCGAAGTTCGCGATACCGGCCCCGGTATTCCCGCGAGCGATCTCGAGCGAATTTTCGAGCCATTCGTCCGTGGTAGTACCGTGCAGGCAGGCGGTAGTGGCGTTGGCCTGACCATTGCTCGCATGCTGACCGACCTGATGGGTGGCGAGATGCAGGTCAGCAGTACGCAGGGCGAAGGTACGCTGTTCCGTATCCGTCTGTTTCTCCCGCAGGTGCATTCGGCGCAGGCCGCCAGCGAATTGCCGCGCGCCAATCGCGTCGGTTATGTTGGTATCCGCCGTCGCATTCTGGTGGTTGATAATGAAAAGGTTGATCGTGACATGCTGCAAAGCGTCCTCGATCCGCTCGGTTTTCAGGTTGAACAGGCAGCCAGCGGCTACGAGGCCTTGCAGATCATTCCGCGTTTTGCCCCGCACCTTGTCTTCATGGATCTAGGCATGCCCGGTATTGACGGCTGGGAAACCATACGCCGCATCCGTAGACAGTCGCTGACCGATGCCCATATCGCCATCCTCTCCGCCAATGCCTTCGACAAGGGGTTGGAAAACGATGCCGGGGTAGTGGCTGAAGACTTTATCGTCAAACCACTAAGGGTCAATGAACTGCTCACTTGGATCGGTCGCAAGCTGCAACTTGACTGGGTGCTGGCCGAGACGCCTGTCGTTGTAGCGTCAATTGCTGAGCCTTTGCCGCTGATCGCGCCGGACGCCGAACATCTGACTGCTCTCGAAGAGGTGATCAATCTCGGCTACCTGCGCGGCATCCTCAATAAACTGGGCGAGATTGAACGCCTCGGGGCAGAACATGCCGAATTCGTCCGTGTGCTGCGCGAACTGGCGCGCCAGTTCCAGTTTGACGCCATGAAAGAAATCCTGCGAAAAAAAGGTCAGAAATGAATGTAAACCGCGCCCCGAAGGAAGTCCCCTTGCGGGACAACCTTTCGGAAATTGTCCTGATCGTAGATGACATTCCGGAAAATCTCTCGCTGCTGCACGACGCGCTGGATGAAACCGGCTACACCGTGCTCGTCGCCACCAACGGCGAATCCGCTTTGCAGCGGGCGCGCCTTAGTTTGCCGGACGTTATCCTGCTCGACGCCCTGATGCCGGGGATGGACGGCTTTGAAGTCGCGCGCCGCCTGAAAGCAGACTTCGCCACCCAGCACATTCCCATTGTTTTCATGACCGGGCTGACTGAAACTGAACACGTGGTTGCCGCCTTTGCCGCCGGCGGCGCTGATTATGTGACCAAGCCGATTCGCCCGCCGGAAGTGCTGGCGCGCATCGCTGCACACATGATGAATGCCCGCCAGATGAAGCAGGCACGCAGCGCGCTGGATGCTTTTGGCCAAGCCACCGTGGCGGTACGTGCCGTCGATGGCAAACTGGTCTGGCAAACCCCGCTCGCCCGCAAACTGCTCAAGGACTACTTCTCTAATCCCGAAGAGGTGGCGCCGGAGGAGTTGCTGGCCTGGATCCGCGATGCCAATCAGGCGCGCCGTTGCAACCGTGAACCGCGCCCGCTGCTTGTCGCCCAAGGCAATCGCCGCCTGCTGGCTTCTTTTCACGATCAAACCGGCGATGAAGAATGGCTGGTTGTGCTGCGCGAGGAGAACGATGCTTCCGCCATCGAATCACTGATCGCCGCCTTCCGCTTGACCCAGCGCGAAGCCGAAGTGCTTTATTGGGTCGTGCAGGGCAAGACCAGCAACGATATTGGCGACATCCTCGGCAACAGTCCGCGCACGGTTAACAAACATCTCGAGCATGTATTCGAAAAGCTCGGCGTCGAAACCCGCACGGCGGCGGCCAATCTGGCGCTGGGGAAAATGCGCGGAACTTAGCGTCGACCGTGAATTAGTTACTCCCACAAGCGCGCTGGCTGGCATTTACTTGTCACCAGCGCGTAATTTTCGGGAGCACAGCGATGAATGTCATCTACAGCAGCAAACATTTCTGGATTCTCTCTTATCCGGAACAGCAGGGTTTCGAGTTGTTCGACAAGTATCACCTGCGCACGCTGTTTCTGGACGGTGCCTCTGCGCAGCATTTCCGGCATGCCATGGAGGACATTCCGGAAAGCCAGCGCAATGAGGAAGAGTTCGATGCCTGGCTTGACGGTCTCTGTGACGAGAACGCTCAGCCCATCGTTTTTCACTGATTTTTGCTTCTGCAATATCGCAGCAATCAGCGCATCCCGCCATAGTCCTCGGCCAGTCGGTCATAGTGCGGGTGCGCTTCGCTTTCCAGCAAGGCGTCGGCGTACCATTCGCGCATGGCCGGGTGGGCCAGCATGGTGTCGCGATAGCTGGCAGCAACTGGCGGCAGGGCTGCGTTGTAGATGTGCAGGCGCCAGACCAGCGGGGCAAACATCGCATCGGCCACGCTGAAGGCACCAAACAGGTAAGGCCCATCGGCCGTCGCAAACTGCGTGCGTGCCTCTTCCCAGATTTCAATGACGCGGTCTATGTCGCGCTGGACTTCGGCTGAGGCAGGCTTGCCCTTCAGCTTGAACTTCAGGTTCATCGGCATCGCCGTTCTCAACGGCACAAAACCGGCATGCATTTCCGCCGAGATGCTGCGCGCGCGCGCCCTGGCACGGGCATCGGCCGGCCACATGGCTGGGTAGCGTTCGGCCAGGTACTCGGCAATGGCAATGCTTTCCCAGACCTGAAAGCCGTCTTCGTGCAGGCTGGGCACGCGGGCATTGCCGGCCAGCGGCTTGAGTGCCGGGTTGTAGTTGCGGCCGGCAACCGAAACCATGTGTTCCCGAAATGGAATGGAGAAATGCTTGAGCAGCAGCCAGGCGCGCAGTGACCAGGATGAGTAGTTTTTGTTGCCTATATAAAGATCAAACATGGGATTCTCCTCGAATCAGTTGGGTGCTAGCCGGCTGATGCAGCCGCCGGCGCAAGATTAGCAAAAGGTAGTAAATCATGCTGGGCAGGCGGCAATCATGAGCTGCCGCCGCAAGCGTCAGTACGCCCTGGCCTTCGATCAGGATGCGCCCGCTGTCGCAGATCGCCTGTTCGCCGGGTGAAAGATAGTGGTCTATGCCTTCGCAACCCGCAGTCAACCAGAGCCCGCCTTGCTCGCAACGGATCGCCAGGCGTTCACGTCCATCAACGCGCAGCACTTCACCGGGGTAGAGCAGGAAACGGGCGTATGTCACGATGACTCTCATACGGATTGCATGGGCAAAATGTACGCTACGGCAGGACAAGGGAAAAGCGATTTGATTTCCGTTTGAGCGTTAGAATTTCTAACATGAAAAATATGCCACCATTACCCGCTTTGCGCGCCTTCGAAGCCGTTGCCCGCCTCGGTAGCGTGGTTCAGGCAGCCGACGAATTGCATGTCACGCATGGCGCCATCAGCCAGCAATTGCGTTCGCTGGAGGAATATCTCGGGCTAAGCCTGTTCTCGCGCAAGGGCAAACGCCTGGTCATCACCGACGATGGCCGCATTTACGCGCTGCGCCTGCGGATGGCTTTGGGCGACATCGCCAAGGCAACCGGCGATGTGCTTTCCCTGCCGCGCAGTGATGAGTTGATTATCGCTGTCGTGCCATCCTTCGCCTGTCATTGGCTGATACGCCGTCTGCCCGGCTTCATGGCGGCGCACCCTGACCTTAAGCTGACTTTGCGCGCCAGCCTGGAATTGGTCGATTTTTCCATTGAACGCGTCGATGCCGCTATCCGCATGGGGCCGGGCGGCTGGGAGGCGACTTCGCAGGCCGCACTTTTTGTGGACGATATGGTGGCGGTTGCCGCGCCGCACTTCAACGGCGGTCGGTTGCCCGGCACGCCTGCAGAAATCATGGCAGCGCCGCTGATACGTTCGGTCGAAAGCTGGAGCCACTGGCTGACTGCCGCCGGGCTGCCCGACATGGCTTTGAGCGGGCCGGTCTATACCGATTCGAATCTGGTGCTAGAGGCACTGCGTCAGGGGCAGGGCGTGGCGCTGACGCGTCGTTCACTGATCCATGATGCCGTGCGCAGGGGCGAACTGGTGCAGCTTTCGCCTATCGCCGTAGCGCACCAGAATCCATATTGGCTGGTCTGGCCGATGCGCAGCCACGGCACTGCCAAGTTGGTCGCCTTCAGCGAATGGCTGAAGGCGGAAGTGGCCAGCTATCTCGAGCAAATCCGCTGAGGATTCAGGCGCTCAGCGACAGGCTCGCCCATAGATGGGCAGCGACCAGCGCCCGCCACGGTGAGAGCGGCTCCAGCCAGGCCCTGGCCTCTGCTTCACCCATCTTTTCCGGGTTGCCGGGCAGCCTCTGCAAGGCGCGGCGAACCGCGATATCGCCATGCAGCGAACCGTCGAGCCAGCCAAAGCCGCGCAACAGGGTGTAATTGACCGTCCATGGTCCGATGCCGCGTATGCCCAGCAGGCGTTCGCGGAGCAGATCGACCGGCGGGTTATCCAGCCACTCGTCGAGCGGCAATTCGCCAGCCAGCACCTGGGCGCTGACGCTGATCAGGGTTTGCGCTTTGCTCGCCGAGAAACCGGCGGCGCGCAAGTCTGCTTCGCTCAAGGCGGTCAGGCGGCTAGCATCGGGATAACAGGCAAGGCCGCCCGAATGCACCAGTCCGGCCGCCTTGATCATCTTGCGTCGTATTGAGACGGCGGCACTGACGCTGATCTGCTGGCCGATGATGGCCCAGGTCAGAGCCTCGAACGGGCTTGCTGCCAGCGGCACGCGCAGTCCGGCCTGACGGGCGATCAGGGCGCCCAGTTGCGGGTGCCGGGCATGGGTCTTTTCAAATTCGTCGACGGGTTGAGTCAGTCCCAGCATGCGCCGGACGTGGCGGGCGAGGCTATCTGCATCTGTTGCGGTCGACGCGCCATCGAGCGATATTTTTACCTGTGCTTGACCCGGCTGAAAATGTACGCTCAGGCAAGCAGCGTGGCCATTCCAGACCAGCCCTTTGTGCAACGATTTGGCGTCGACCCGCTCGGAAAACGCCTCAACATCGCGTTGGTGGAATTTGAGAATATCCGCTACGCGAAAGCCAGCCGGTAATTCCAGCGTGCAGGTTTGGGTCGCAGCAGCCATCAGCGTGCCTTGCGAAAAGTCAGGTTCAATCGGCAGGCGCCGACTATAGGATGTTCGCCGGCTTTCAGCGCCAGCACGCCATGATAACGAAGTCGGTCCGGCCCGCCCCAGACGACCACGTCCCCATGGGTCAGTGTGACGCGAGTTGCTGTTGCTGAGCGTTGCAGGCCGCCAAACTGGAACACTGCTGGCAGGCCGAGCGAAACGGAAACGATGGGCTGCGTCAGATCGCGCTCATCCTTGTCCTGATGTAGCGACATCTTTGCACCGGGTTGATAGCGGTTGATCAGGCAGGCATCGGGTGCAAAGCCGGAGAAGCCGGCTGCGGCTGCCGCCGTTTCGGCCAGGCGGCTGAAGATGGCTGGCATCGGTGGCCACGGCTGGCCGCTTTCCGGGTCGTTTGGCTCATAGCGATAACCCGACTGGTCGGTGACCCAGCCCGCTGTGCCGCAATTGCTCATCGCCACCGACATGCGAAAACCGCCCGGTGTCAGCATGTGGCGAAAAGGTGCCGCGGCAACAATTTTGCCGATTTCACCGTACAAGCATTCCGCCTCGCTGGCAGCGAATCCGCGCAGCACGAAACTGCCCGGTCCGAGGCGTTCCGTCCATGTCGTGGTCGCGCCGGCATGGCTCAACAAATCCAGATTCACGATTCGGCCTCCCTGTTCAGCAGGGCGCGCTTGCGTGCTACGCCCCAGCGATAGCCGGACAGTGCACCATCATTGCGCAGCACGCGATGGCAGGGTATTGCCACGGCCAGGGCATTGGCAGCGCAGGCGCCAGCGACTGCACGGGCCGCCCTGGGCGCGCCGATGCGCCGCGCGAGTTCGCTGTAACTGACCGTAGAGCCAGCCGGGACGGCGCGCAGGGCGATCCAGACGCGTTGCTGGAAAGCGGTGCCGCGAATGTCGAGCGGCAGATCGAGTCCAATCTGCGGTGCTTCGACAAAGCCGACAACCTGCGCCACCCAAGCCTCGAAGCCGGCATCACCGCCGATCAGCGTTGCCTTGGGAAAACGGTCCTGCAGGTCGTGCGCTAAGGCCTGCGGGTCGTCGCCCAATAAAATGGCGCAAATTCCTTTGGCGCTGGCCGCCACCAGAATAACGCCGAGCGTGCACTGGCCAATGGCAAAGCGGATTTGTGTATTGTTGCCGCCGGCCCGGTAGTCGCCAGGCGTCATGCCAAGCTGACTGGTCGACTGCTCGTAAAAGCGCCCGCTGGTGATGTAGCCGGCGCTGTAAATGGCTTCAGTCACAGTTTTGCCCGGCACCAGTTCCGCCTTGAGTCGCTGGCTACGCCGGGCGCTGGCATAGGCTTTCGGCGTCAGCCCGGTAACTGTCTTGAACAGGCGGTGCAGATGGTAGGTGCTGAGGCCTGCATGATCGGCAAGTTGCTGCAGGGTAGGGGGCGTCGCGCTGTCATCGATCAGCCGGCAAAGTTCGGCGATGCTGGCTGCCTGGCGCTCGGCCAGTGGTGGCTGTTTGGGTTGGCAACGCAGGCAGGGGCGGAAGCCGGCGCCTTCGGCTGTTGCGGTCGACGGAAAAAAGCGGACGTTTTCCGGGCGCGGCGGGCGTGCCGGACAAGTGGGGCGGCAATAGACGCCGGTGGTGGTCACGGCGTAGAAAAACTGACCTTCCGCTGCCGGGTCACGAGCTAGAAGAGCAGCCCAGCGCGGGTCGTTCAGGGTGATGCTGGCTGGTTGGCGGGCTTGGTTCGATTTCATGGCTGTCCTTTTTAACATGAAGCACCCCAAGGATGCTTCATGAAGGGGGTGCGGTCGACAGCCAAAATATCGTGTTTTTTTTTAACAACAACACTCCGAATCTTGCTTTTGAATTCAACTTTGATACGCCTGCGTAATCTGTACGCAATCTAACGTATTTCTCCCGGGAAACCCCGGACGTAATCTGGCGCTGCACTGCAACAACGCAGACCAGATTCCCCAACGTCCAAGGAGCTTCCATGAGCAATCGTCGTAACTTCATCAAGGCAACAGTCCTATCCGCCGCCCTCGCTTCCATCGGCATGACGGCCCACGCCGCCGACACCATCAAGGTCGGCGTGCTGCATTCCCTGTCCGGCACCATGGCCATTTCCGAGACCGCGCTCAAGGAAACCGTGCTGATGACCATTGAGGAAATCAACAAGGCCGGCGGCGTGATGGGCAAGAAGCTTGAGCCGGTTGTTGTCGACCCGGCTTCCAACTGGCCGCTGTTCGCCGAAAAGGCCCGCCAGTTGCTGACCAAGGACAAGGTTGCCGTCACCTTCGGCTGCTGGACTTCGGTGTCCCGCAAGTCGGTGCTGCCGGTGTACA
>ERZ724523.1717-NODE-1717-length-12723-cov-6.287259_pt1 | contig 12723 bp, 10 predicted proteins | sample MGYA00376056_ERZ724523 | MGnify/ENA primary metagenome ERZ724523 (study PRJEB28724, sample SAMN07190888) | wastewater metagenome | isolation source: influent of sewage treatment plant in Hong Hong | place: USA: Christiansburg, Virginia | collected 2016-03-01 ... | reverse complement strand
GACTTCAAGCGCCTGGGCGTGCTGGGCCAGTGGGATCGGCCCTACCGCACCATGGACTTTGCGACCGAAGCCAATGAAATCCGTGCCTTCAAGCGCGTAATGGAGCGCGGCTTCGTGTACCGGGGCCTCAAGCCCGTGTACTGGTGCTTTGACTGCGGCTCCAGCCTGGCCGAGTTCGAGATCGAATACGCCGACAAGAAGAGCGACACGCTGGACGTGGCCTTCGAGTCCAACGACCCCGCCGCGCTGGCCGCAGCCTTCGGCCTGCACAGCCTGCCTGGCGACGGTGGCAAAAAAGCCTTTGCCGTGATCTGGACCACCACCGCCTGGACCATCCCAGCCAACCAGGCGCTCAACGCCCACCCCGAGCTGACCTATGCGCTGGTGGACACCCCGCGCGGCGTGCTGCTGCTGGCCGAGAGCCTGGTGGACAAATGCCTGGAACGCTACGGCCTGACCGGCACCGTGCTGGCCAAGGCACTGGGCGAGAAACTGCGCGGCCAGGTGTTCCGCCACCCGCTGCACGATGTGCATGAAGGCTACAAGCGCCTGTCCCCCCTGTACCTGGCCGACTATGTGACGGCGGGCGACGGCACCGGCGTGGTCCACTCCGCCCCCGCCTACGGCGTGGACGACTTCAACAGCTGCGTGTCCAACGGGCTGGCGTATGACGACATCCTCAACCCCGTGCAGGGCAACGGCCAGTACGAGGCCGAGCTGCCCTTGTTCGGCGGCCTGAACATCTGGAAAGCCTGCCCCCGCATCATCGAAGTGTTGGGCCAGAGCGACCGCCTGATGGCCACCCAGGCCATCATCCACAGCTACCCGCACTGCTGGCGGCACAAAACCCCGGTCATCTACCGCGCTGCCGCCCAGTGGTTTGTGCGCACGGACGAGGGCGATGGCATCTTCACCACCGACAAGGCACCGCAGACCCTGCGCCAGATGGCGCTGGCCGCCATCGAAGACACCGGCTTCTTCCCCGAAAACGGCCAGGGCCGCCTGCGCGACATGATTGCCAACCGGCCCGACTGGTGCATCAGCCGCCAACGCTCATGGGGCGTGCCCCTGCCGTTTCTGCTGCATGTGGACAGCGCCGAGCCGCATCCGCGCACGCCCGAAATCGTGGACCTGGCCGCCGAGGTGGTGGAACAGGGCGGCATCGAAGCCTGGAGCAAGCTGACCGTGGCCGACATCCTGGCCCGCATCGGTGATGGCACTGACCCCGCCAGCTACACCAAGAGCACCGACATCCTGGAAGTGTGGTTCGACTCCGGCACCACCCACACCACCGTGCTCAAGGGCAGCCACGGCCAGCGCGGGGCCGACGGCCAGCTGCTGCACGCCCACGGCGAAGGCTGCGAGGCCGACCTGTACCTGGAAGGCCACGACCAGCACCGGGGCTGGTTCCACTCATCGCTCTTGACCGCCTGCGCCATGTATGGCCGCGCCCCATACAAAGGCCTGCTGACACACGGCTTCACCGTGGACGGCCAGGGCCGCAAGATGAGCAAGAGCGTGGGCAACGTGGTGGCCCCGCAGACCATCAGCAGCAAGATGGGCGCGGAAATCATCCGCCTGTGGTGCGCCTCCACCGACTATTCGGGCGACCTGGGCATCGACGACAAAATTCTGGCCCGCGTGGTCGATGCCTACCGCCGCATCCGCAACACGCTGCGCTTTCTGCTGGCCAACATCAGCGATTTCAACCCCGCCACCGACACCGTGGCAGATGCCGACCTGCTGGAAATCGACCGCTGGGCGCTGGCCCGCGCCGCCGCCTTCCAGGCCGACATCCTGGCCCACTACGAGAAGTACGAGTTCCACCCCGTGGTGGCCAAGCTGCAACTGTTCTGCTCGGAAGACCTGGGCGGCTTCTACCTCGATGTGCTGAAAGACCGGCTCTACACCACCGCGCCCGGTTCGCTGGCCCGCCGCAGCGCCCAGACCGCACTGCACCGCATCACCCACGCCTTTGTGCGCTGGATGGCCCCGTTCCTGAGCTTCACAGCCGAGGAAGCCTGGAGCTTCATGGCCCAGCCTGGCAACAACGGGAGCGAAAAGCACAGCGAATCCGTGTTCATGGAAACCTACACCGCCTGGCCAGCGGCCACGGCTGACAGCGAAGCCCTGCTGGCCAAGTGGCAGCGCATCCGCGAAATCCGCGACCTGGTGAACAAGGAAATCGAAGCCGTGCGCACCACCGGGGCCGTGGGTTCGTCGCTGCAAGCCAACGTGACCCTGACCGTGCCCGCTGACGACCATGCCCTGCTGGCCAGCCTGGGCGACGATCTGAAGTTCGTCACCATCACATCCGCTATTCAGTTGGTAGCTGGCGGCGCAATCCATGTCAGCGTGGAAGCCTCCAAAAGCACCAAATGCGAACGCTGCTGGCACTACCGTGACGACGTGGGCCACGATGCCGACCACCCCACCCTGTGTGGCCGCTGCACCAGCAACCTGTACGGCGCGGGCGAAGTGCGGGGGCATGCCTGATGGCCGCCGCCAAGTCAGGCAAAACCAGTACCTCCGCAAAGAAGGTGGGGCTGGTCAAAGCCATGTCGGGCGGCTCATCGGCCAGCCTGGTGCCCTGGCTCAGCTGGGCGGCCATCGTGCTGGTGCTGGACCAGTTCACCAAAACGCTGATCCTGGGCTACTACCAGCTGGGTGACAGCACGCTGGTGACTTCGTTCTTCAACATCGTGCGGGTACACAACCACGGTGCGGCCTTCTCGTTTCTGTCGGATGCGGGCGGCTGGCAGCGCTGGTTCTTCACCGGCATTGGCGTGGTGGCATCGGGTTTCATGCTGTGGATGCTGAAAAGCCACCCCGGCCAAAAGCTGTTCTGCTTTGCTGTCAGCAGCCTGCTGGGCGGAGCCATCGGCAACGTGGTGGACAGGCTGCTGCACGGCTATGTGGTGGACTTTCTCGACTTTCACTGGAAGCTGCTTTCCCCCGTCTTCCCCCACGGGCATTTTCCGGCCTTCAACCTGGCCGATGCCGCCATCACCCTGGGCGCTGTCTGCCTGATTCTGGATGAGGTGCTGCGTGTACGCCGCGCGGGCCGCTGAGCTGCTGTGCGGCCTGGTGGCTGCCACGGTGGTGGTGGCCGCCTCCGCCGCCCCGGCCCAGGTGCCGGGCCACAGCGTGGTGTGCCATGTGAACTACGGCGGCGAAGACCGCACCATTACCGCCCCGCCCGTGTCGTCGCCCTACGGCGTGAAGGGCGAGGAAGTGGGCTCCTACTTCCTGTTCCGGGTGGTCAACCAGACGCAGCCTGCCGACCTGGCTTCGGTCAAGGTGTACACCTACGCCGACCACGAGGCCGGAGCCGCCCTCATCCACCAGGCCCAGTACACCCCGGCCCAGGTTGCCCGCCGCCCGGCCAAAGGTGACCACGGCTTCACCGGCCAGCACTGGGTGTACGAGCCCGTGCGCGACGGCGAACTGAAATACTGGTGCGAACTGGCCAGCCACCCACGCAGCCTGCGGCAGCCCCACCGGCAACCCCACGGGACAAACAGGCCAGTACCATGACCGCACGCCCCTTTCGCCAACTGGCCCCGCTGGCCACCGCCCTGCTGCTGGCCACCTCGGCCCTGACTGCACAGGCACAGACAGAGCAAACGGCACAACCCCAGGCCAAGCCACTGACACAGGCCACCCACCCCAGCCAGGCCCAGACCGTGCGCCTGCTGTTTGCGGGTGACCTGATGCTGGACGACGGGCCGGGCAAGGTGATTGCCGAAGGCCGCGATCCGCTGGCCCCTTTCGATGCCATCCTGAAGGATGCCGACTACCGCATTGCCAACCTGGAAGTGCCCGTGGCCACGGTGGGCAAGCCACTGGAAAGCAAAATTTTCAGCTTCCGCGCCCACCCCCGCGTGATGCGCGTGCTCAAGGGCCGCTGGGATGCGCTGGCCCTGTCCAACAACCACGCCGGTGACTACGGCAAGGCCGCGTTCGTCGAAACCATGCAGCATGTGCAGGCCGCAGGCATTGCCCACTTCGGCGGCGGCCTCAACCTGGCCGAGGCACACGCCCCGCTGTGGATACGCCGCAACGGCCTGAACATTGCCGTGCTGGGCTACAACGAGTTCAAGCCCCGCTCCTTCGAAGCCGGGGCCGACACCCCCGGCGTGGCCTGGAGCGAAGACAGCCAGGTGGTGGCCGACATCCGCGCCGCCCGCCAGGCCGGGGCCGATCTGGTGATTCCCTTCATGCACTGGGGCTGGGAGCGCGAACGCCAGCCCACCGAGCGCCAGCGCCAGCTGGCCCGGCTGATGATCGACAACGGGGCCGATGTGGTGGTGGGCGGGCACCCGCACGTCACGCAGGGCACCGAGATGTACCGGGGCAAGCTCATCGTGTACAGCTTGGGCAACTTTGTGTTTGACAGCTTTGAAGACGTGCCCGGTGGTCAGACCGGCTGGGTGCTGCGCCTGACCCTGGGCAAACAGGGCCTGCTGGCCTGGGACACCCGGCTGGCCCAGATGGACCTGGAAGGCACGCCCCACCCGGTGCACGGCGGCCTGTCGCCCTGCGGCATTCCCGGCAAACAGGGCCTGACCGTGGGTGAATGCGTCAACCCCTGAAACGACAAAGCCCCCATGCGGGGGGCTTTGAACAGCGTTGAGCAGCTTCGCCCGGTGCTGAACCGGGCCGAAGAACCCAGCTTCAGGTTCAGGCTTTTTTCAGGCTGACCAGGTGGTGGTAGATCTGGTCTTTCAGTGCCAGCTTTTCTTTTTTCAGAACTTCAATTTCGACCGGGGTGCCGGGTTCGATGTGGGACTCCATGTTCTTGATCTTTTGATCCAGCTCGTTGTGCTTGTCGAACAGGCGGGTGAAGTGGTGGTCGTGGCCCTTGAGGCTGGAAATGAGGTCGCGAAATTCTGGAAACATGTATGTGCTCTCCGGGTGTTGAAATAGATGCCCTCCCCGTGAAGGAAGGGACACCTCTGGTGTACCAGAAAAAAACCGTCTTGTGTTTGATCCAATCGTGGTCAGGAACCCGCCGTATCAGGTCTTGAGGTGATTCGCTGCGCGTGGATGGCTGCGACGCTCATTGAGCCACACCGCCAAAGCCCGCTCGGACATCGGACGGGCTGTCAGGTAGCCTTGAATTTGCGTCACACCCAAAGACAGCAATTGTGCCAACTCTTCAGGCTGCTCCACGCCTTCGGCCACCACCTGCATGTTCAGCGCCCTGGCCAGCTCCACCACGGTGCGCACCATGATCTGGTCACCCCGCTGCAACGGGATCACAAAGCTGCGGTCAATTTTGATGGTGTGAAACGGCAACGCCTGCAACCTGTGCAGCGACGACTGGCCGGTGCCAAAGTCATCCAGCATGAACCGGAAGCCCCGCCCGTGCAGGTCGCGCATCACCGCGTCAATCACATGCTCGGCATTGGCCACCAGGCTTTCGGTGATCTCCAGGCGGATGGCCGTGGCGGGCAGGCCGTGCGCGGCCACTGTGCGCACCACATCGCCAATGAGGTCGGGTTCAGAAAACTGCCGCATCGACAGGTTGACGCTGCATGTAAGGTCGTGCCCCTGGGCCCGCAGCCGCGCCAGCAGGGCACAGCTTTTGTCCAGCACCTGCCGGCCCAGCGACGTGATCAGCCCGGTTTCTTCTGCAATGGGGATGAACTCATCGGGGTGAATGGCTTCGCCATCCAGCGACCAGCGCATCAGGGCCTCCATGCTGGTCACCCTGTCTGTCACCACGTCGATCACGGGCTGGTACACCACCTGCACCGTGTTGTCTTCCACCGCGCGGCGCAGCGCCTGCGACAGCCGGGAGTAACGCTGGGCATCGGCCTGCAAGGCTTCGTCAAACTCATACCAGCCGTTGCCGCCTTTTTGTTTGGCCTGGTACATGGCCAGGTCGGCATTGCGCAGCCAGTCTCTGGCGTTGTCGGCCTGGCCCGTGCGTGCAATGCCGATGGAGGCCGTCACGGCCACCTGCACATCCCCGTGGATCAAGGGCAGGCCAACACGCTCCAGCACCTGGCTGGCCAGGGCTGTGAAATGCGCAGGCTGTGCCCCGTGCAACACCAGTGCAAACTCATCGCTGCCCACGCGGGCCACCTGGTCACCAGACAGCACGGACACCCGCAACTGCCCGGCCACATGGCACAGCAAGGCATCGCCCACGTCGTGCCCGAAGCCATCGTTGATGCTTTTGAAACCATCCAGATCCAACAGAAGCAGGCAGAGCAGCGGGGTGGCCGATTCACCATCGGTCTGCGCATCGGCAGCCGAGGCTTCAGCAGGACGGGCACGCAGCGCCTCGTCGAGCAACACCATCAACCCGCGCCGGTTGAACAGCCCGGTGAGCGGGTCGTGCATGGCGGCGTACCTGGACTGCTGCCTGACCTGGGCCACCAGTTCGTTCAGCGACTGGCCCAGGCGGTCGATCTCGTCTTGACCTTTGTGCGGCCAGTTCACCTCCAGCTCGGGCTGGGTGCGAAAGCGGTCGGCCAGCATGGCCGCTGTGCGCAAACGCCGCACCACCTTGCGCTGCACCAGCACATACAAGGCGCATACCGCCATGAAGGCGGTCAGCAGAAGGGCCAGTGACGTGAGCCAAAAAACCGGCATCTGCTGCTGCGACAGCCTGGGTTGGTGCATCACCTGCAAAGTGGCTGCAAACTGGCTCAGTGGCTTCTGTGCCAGCCAGGGTGCGGTATTCAGCAGGCTGTGGCGGTGTTCGGGCACCCCCAACTCACGCGACAGGCTGGCCTGCACGCCCGTGAAGGGCTGGAGCGAGCTGAAGTAATCCCCATCCATCAGGCGGGCGAACACCAGGCACCCAGTGGGCTTTTCGCTGCCAGCCGTGTTGTTGATGCGCACCCGCGCCACCATCAGGGCCCCGGTGGGCAGCCACACCATGCCTTCGCGGGCGGTGTGGCATTGCGCCAGCACAGATGGCCCGCTCAGGGCCTGCAACCACTCGGGCTCCAGCGCCATGCTGAGTACACCCCTGCCAAGCTGGCGGGCTTCCAGCAGTTGGCCACCGTCACCCAGCATCGCCACCGCCTGAAAGCGCAGGTTGCGCATGGAGGCCAGGGTGAAGTTGTCATCCATGAACTCCGGGTATTCGCCCCGCACAGCCCGGTAAGTGTCGTCCCAGCGGGCGTAGTCGTCGGCAATTTCAGCCAGCGTCTGGCTGTCCCTGAGCAACACGGCCTCCACACGCCCCAGTTCTGTCTGGGCCGCTTCGTGCTCAAAGCGGTCGAACAAGGCAGACAGCAGCACAAAACACAGCAGCAAAATACCCACGCTGGCTGCTGCCATGACCAGCAGCAGCCGCACAGTCAGCCACCGGCTCAGGCCGGATGAGAGGGGTGCCCCCTGGGCAGTGGATTCCGAAGCAGTGAACACGGTTGAGGTCATGTCAGCAAATATGGTCGGCCAGATTCCAGCCGACCTACACAGAGGATACCCGCGTGCCCAACCTCATCAAGGCAGCAGCACCGTGCAGCCGGTGGTCTGGCGGGCTTCCAGGCTGCGGTGGGCGGCCTGCACATCGGCCAGGGCAAACCGCTGGTCAATGCGGATGTTCACCGCGCCGCTTTGCACCACGGCAAACAGCTCATCGGCCATCGCCTGGGTGCGCTCGCGGCTGGTGATGTGGCTGAACAGCGTCTGGCGCGTGACGTACAGCGAGCCCTTGGGCCCCAGCATGCCGGGCGCAAACGCAGGCACCGGGCCGCTGGCGTTGCCAAAGCTGACCATCAGGCCAAACGGGCGCAGGCAGTCCAGCGAGCCGTCCCAGGTGTCTTTGCCCACACCGTCATAAACCACCTTCACGCCCTGGCCAGCGGTGATGTCCTTGACGCGGGCAGTGAAATTTTCTGTGCGGTAATTGATGGCAAATTCCGCCCCATTTGCCAGAGCCAGCTGGCATTTCTCATCTGAACCTGCGGTGGCAATCAGACGCAGGCCCAGCGCCTTGGCCCACTGGCAGACAATCAGGCCCACGCCACCGGCGGCGGCGTGAAACAGCACAAAGTCGCCCGCCTCCAACCCTTCGGTAGGGCGGCAACGCTTGAGCAGGTACTGCGCCGTCAGCCCTTTGAGCATCATGGCCGCGCCGGTCTCGAAGCCGATGCCATCGGGCAGGCGGCACACGTTCATGGCGGGCATCACCCGGCGCTGGCTGTAGCTGCCGGGCGGGTTGGCGGCGTAGGCCACGCGGTCGCCCACGGCCAGGTGGGTCACGCCCTCGCCCACGGCCTCGACCACGCCCGCGCCCTCCATGCCCAGCGTCAGCGGCAGGGGCAGCGGGTACAGCCCGGTGCGCTGGTACACGTCGATGTAGTTCAGGCCGATGGCGTGGTGGGCAATGCGCACCTGGCCGGGGCCGGGCTCACCCACGGGCAGGCTGACCAGGGCCATCTGTTCGGGGCCACCGGGCTGCTGAATTTGCACCGCCAAGGTGGTGGTGATGGCGGCGGAGTTGGAGGGAGTGGATGCAGTGCTCAAGCGATGTCTCCTGAAATGGGGGAATGAGAAAACAACAACGGAAACGAAACAGGAACAGATACGAAAAACGGTGCCCTACCAGCCCACGTAGGCCAGCCCGATCTGGGCGGCCACCGCAGAACGCTGCTGGGTCAGCGGGCTGCTGGCTGCCTGGCCCAGCAAGGTACTGCGCCCCATGCTCGCCGACAACCGCCAGTGGGTGGTCAACGCACGCGACACCCCCACCCCCACATGCCATTGCTCCAGGCCCGCGCCTGGGTTCCAGGCGGGCCGGGTGGCTGTGGCCTGTGCAGCGGGTACGCCGTAATCGGTGCGCATGGCCTGGGCGTTGGCCCAGGTGAGGCCGGTGTTGGCATCCAGCACCCAGCCGCCGCCGATGGGCCAATCCCACCCCAGCCCACCGCTGGCACGCAAACCTTGGGCGTGCAGCACATCCTGCTGCATGCCGCCACTGAGCCGCCAGTGAGGCGACAACACATACTGCCCCGAAGCCCGCACCGCCAGCGAGCCGCGCACATCGGGCAAGCCTTGCAGCAGCGGGCTGTCGGCACTGTCGCGGCCATGCGTCAGGCGCAAACCCAGACCCACTGACCAGCGGTCGGTACTGGCCACACTGGTGCTGATGCCCCCGGCCAGCGTCGTGCCCGCCAGCCTGCGCGCCGACGAGGTGGACACCATCCAGCGCCCCACCCGCCCGGCCAGCACAGGCCGGATGCCCAGCTTGCGCTGCGCCGCCCCGGCATAAGCGGGCGACGAACTGGCCGTCAGGCCCAGCACCCAACGGCCATCGGCAGCGCCGGACGGCTCCAACAAAGCGGTGCCCGGCTCGGCACCGTGCGGCAACAAGGTGGGCAAAGAAGCGGTTGAAGCCGTGCTGACGGCCACGGCCTGTGCATGGGCTGTGTTCACCCCAACACACAGCCCCAGCCACACCAGCCAACCACAAAGGCGGGCAAACACGCCGGGCAAACGGACAGGGGCCGTGCCAACCCCACAGGAAGCGAACGAACAGGAAGAAAAGAAGTGCGGACTCATTGCAGCCAGTATGCAACAGGCACCCCCGTGTCACCAATGGGTCAGGGGATAAGCCCTGGCCGCACAACAGGCCGCCAATCGCGTACAGTGCCCCTCCACTTTTCCACCCAGCCCCATGACCCAACGCCTGACCGCCCGCACCGCCCTGCTGCTGACCCTGCCGCCCCTGCTGTGGGCGGGCAACGCCGTGGTGGGTCGGCTGATGGTGGGCGAAATACCGCCCATCACCTTCAACCTGCTGCGCTGGGTGGCCGGGTTTGCGCTGCTGCTGCCACTGGCCGCCTGGGTGCTGCGGCGCGACAGCCCGCTGTGGCCCCACTGGGGGCGCATGGCCCTGCTGGGCCTGCTGGGCATGGGCAGCTACAACGCGCTGCAATACATGGCGCTCAAAACCTCCACCCCGCTGAACGTGACACTGGTCGGCTCCAGCATGCCCATCTTCATGCTGGGGCTGGGGCGGTTGCTGTACGGAGCCCGCATCTCGCGCCAGCAATGGTGGGGCGTGGCCCTGTCCACCGCCGGGGTGCTGACCGTGCTCACCCGTGGCGACTGGAGCCAGCTGCTGGCCCTGAAACTGGTGGCGGGCGATGTGCTGATGCTGCTGGCCACCGCCACCTGGGCCTGGTACAGCTGGCTGCTGACCAAGCCCCCGGCCAACCGGCCCGACCCCCCTGCCCTGCGCAACAACTGGTCGGCCTGGCTGATGGCCCAGGTGATTCCGGGGCTGATGTGGTCAGCCCTGTTCAGCGGTGTGGAATGGGCGGTGGTGCCCGACCTGCACATCCACTGGGGCTGGCCGCTGGCCGCCGCGCTGGCCTATGTGGCCCTGGGGCCATCGCTGCTGGCCTACTTCTGCTGGGGCCGGGGCGTGTCGCTGGCCGGGCCGCAGGTGGCGGGCTTTTTCGTCAACCTCACCCCGCTGTTTGCCGCCCTGCTGTCAGCCGCCGTGCTGGGCGAGCTGCCCAAGCTCTACCACGCCGCCGCGTTTGCGCTGATTGTGGGCGGGATTGTGGTGTCTTCGCGGCGGTGAGGTGGGTGTAGGAAAACAAAAATCCACACACAACGAAAGCACTTTACTCACTTGAAAAAGTACCAAATAACAGTACCATCAGGCCATGAAGCGCAAACACCAACGCACGCTCGAACTGATATTTTCAAGACCAACAAGCGCCAATATCCAGTGGCGTGACATTGAAGGCTTGTTCGAGGAACTGGGTGCCGAGGTCAGCGAGCGAGAGGGCAGCCGCGTAGCTGTTGTGTTGTTCGGCGAGGTACGTGTTTTTCACCGGCCACACCCCTCTCCCAACACAGACAAAGGCGCAGTCGCCAGCATTCGCAAATGGCTTGAGCAGCACGGAGTAGAAGCATGAACGTAATGACCGTTGACGGCTACCACGCCAAGATTGAGTACGACGAAGATCTTGATCTCTTTCGGGGTGAAATTCTCGGACTCAATGGTGGTGCAGATTTTTATGGCAAAAATCCCGAAGAGTTGCGGGTGGAGTTCAAGGCATCCCTGAAAGTTTTCCTTCAGGTTTGTGCCGAAAAAGGCATCGAACCCAGAAAGCACTTCTCAGGCAAATTCAACCTCAGAATTCCACCGGAATTGCACGAACAACTCGCCATTGCCGCACAAGCCGAAGGCAAGAGCATCAACCTGCTGGCGCAGGAGGCTCTGCGTGTCCATGTCGCATCGGGAATGCAGGGAAGTCTGCGGAGCAGACCCCAGATTTGAAGTTGAATTGGAAATCGATCTGCGTGGGGCTTGGCTGGCCAATTGGAGGTGCGAAACCGCAATCAAGATGGTCGCAAACAATCTCGCAAAAAATGTCGTAGATCATGTGCGAAGTGGCTGTTTTTATTGTGAAATACAGAACAACTGAATCTCGCAAATGAAGCCGCAAATCATCACGCAGTACGACGCGCCCCACCAGTTCGAGCCCCTGTTACCCGCCGACAGCGTGCTGGGGCCGCTGCTGGAGCGGGCCAGCGACCTCAGCCGCGCCGCCACCGCCCTGGGCAACACGGCGGGCCAAACCGCCCAGCTGGAACTGCGCAAGCTGCTGCGCAGCATGAACTCGTACTACACCAACCGCATCGAGGGCGAGCACACCCGCCCCAGCGACATCGAACGCGCATTGCAGCAAGATTTTTCTGCCCAGGCCGACCTGGCCCGCAAGCAACGCCTGGCCGTGGCCCACATCCGCACCGAAGCGGTGTGCGAAGCCGAACTGGACCGCCGCCGCACCCAAGGCGAGGCAACCGATGCCGCCGCCCGCTGGCTCTACACCCCCGAAGCCCTGACTTGGCTGCACGCCCAACTGTTTGACGGCCTGCCCGCCACCGACCTCACCCTGGCCGACGGCAGCCAGATGGTGCCCGGCCAATTTCGCCAGCGTGCGGTGGCCGTGGGGCGGCACGAAGCACCCACCGCAGCTTCTCTGCCCCTGTTTCTGGCCCGCTGGGCCGAGGCGTATGGCCGGACACGGCGGGGTGAAGCCTCCATCGTTGCGCTGGCAGCGGCCCACCACCGCCTGGCCTGGACGCACCCGTTTCTGGATGGCAATGGCCGCGTCACACGGCTGCACACCCATCTGGTGCTGCACGCGCTGGGGCTGACCAACGGCCTGTGGTCACCGCTGCGGGGCTTTGCCCGCACCGAGGCACGCTACAAAGCCCTGCTGCAAGCCGCCGACGAGCACCGCCGTGGCGACCTGGACGGGCGGGGCAACCTGACCCAGGCAGGCTTGGTGGATTGGATCAACTACACACTGGACGTGTGCATGGATCAGGTGCAGTTCATGGCGCAACAGCTGCAAGTGGGCAGCATGCGCGACCGCATTCAGGCCGCACTGGCGTTTGAAGCCGCCACCACCCAATCGGGCGTGCGCGAAGAAGCCCTGCTGCCCCTGCACTACCTGTTTGCCACCCAGGCCGAGCTGGGCCGCGCCGATTTCAAAACCATGACCGGCCTGGGCGACCGGCTGGCCACCCAGCTGCTGACCAGCCTGCTGCGCCGGGGATTTCTGGCCACCGATTCGGCCTACGGCAAAGTGCGCTTCGCCATCCCCCGCCACGCCCTGCGCTTTTACTTTCCGGCACTGTGGCCGGAGGCGGAGCAGGATGAGGAGCGGTTGCGGGGGGAAGTCAACGCAGCTCTTGCGCAATCTGCATCGGCACCGAAGCTATAGTTCA
>ERZ724523.1716-NODE-1716-length-12728-cov-3.837134_pt1 | contig 12728 bp, 6 predicted proteins | sample MGYA00376056_ERZ724523 | MGnify/ENA primary metagenome ERZ724523 (study PRJEB28724, sample SAMN07190888) | wastewater metagenome | isolation source: influent of sewage treatment plant in Hong Hong | place: USA: Christiansburg, Virginia | collected 2016-03-01 ... | reverse complement strand
GGTGAGCAGCGGCAGCTCCATGATGAACGAACAGAGGCTGAAGAACTTCGCCACCGTCAGGGACAGAGTGCCGCTCTGCTTCGCGATCGCGAAGTCATCCACCTACGCGAAATCATCAACAAGAAGGACAAAGACATCCTTGATCTGCGTGACGCTGCGGATCTCAAGGAGCGACAGATTCTCGATGCACGTGACAAGGCTCGCGAACAAGAGCACAAGCGTCGCGAGGCCGAAGAAAGGTTCATTTCCATCGAGCGCGAGCAGCTCGGGTTGCAAGAGAAACTCGAAGCACTGGCGATCGACCGCGAGAAGTTTCTGGAGCGTGAAAAGGGTCTCAAAGGCCGGATCGAGGACGCCCAGAAGAGACAACTCCGCTCTGAGGAAGACATCTCGCTCCTGCGCAAGCGACTCGAAGGCGAAGCAGGTCGTTTGCAGGCCGAGTTTGCAGAAGAAAAGCAGCGGCTTATCGAGCAGCATCAGCAACAACTGACAGTGCTGGAGGTCGAGCGTGAGCGCTTGGCCGTTGACCATGGGGCGCTGCTGGCTCGTCTGCGAAGCGAGATGGAGGCGACGCTTTCTGCCGAACGGGGAAGCGCTGCCGCGACCCAACGAGCGCTGGAGGAGCAGCATCGCATCACCCAGTCGAATCTCGAGTCGCAGTATCAGCAGCGGCTCTCGGAGCAGATTGCTACCGCCGAGAGTGCGCTCGACAATGAACATCGCATCTACAACGACAAGCTCCAAAAGTTGGCAAACGAGCGAGATGCGGCGGTGTCGACCTTGCGGGAGCAGATGGAGACGCTACGGCTTCAGGTGGAGCAGCAGGCGCAGCGTGATCAGGATGCGCTGGCCCAGCAAGCGAACGAGTGGGGTCGCAAGCTGGAACTGTCGCTCCAAGCCATACGTGAGGCCGAGCGACAGCGGGATCAATCCATTTCCGAACTGACCCAGGCTCACTCCAACGAGCTTTCGCGGCTGCATCAGCTCCATGGTGAGCAAGCTGCAACGCAGAGCGCCGAGCACAGCCAGAAGATCGAGGCGCTCCAGCGTGAGCAGTCGGCACGACTTCGAGAGAGTGAAGAACGGGCACAAGCGGAGCTTGTTGCGACGAGAACGGGTCAGCAAGCGCAGTATGAAAAGCTTCAGCAGCTTTTGGCGAGCGAACGAGAAGTATTGGGTAAGCAGGTTGCGACGCTAGAACAACAGTTGAATGAGCTGAGAAGCCGATATGCCGCAACGGAGTCGAACTTGGGCAGCCTGCGGGTTCGATTCGATGAAACGACGGTCGAGCTCGAGAGGGTTCGGGCCGAGACGCAAGGCCTAGCGCAGCGTGAGAGCGAACTGAAAGCCGAAGTGGCCAGCTTGGAACAGCAAGTACAGCGGGCCTATCAGCGACTGTTGTCTGACGAAGACCAATTTGGCCGAGTCCGTCGTGCGTTGGTGATCGCGATGGCGGTGCTCGACGAAGGGCAGGGCGGTGGCGACTCACCGAGCGCGCAGACTCCCCTGACCTCCGATGGTGAGGAGGGTCCAAGCAGCGTCACCCCAGTGTCCGAGGAACCTTTGAGTTAAAGGGAGAAGTCACCACCGCTGTCTGTTTTGGACAGATCTCGGCGCAGTGTTTCGCTGTTGACAGAGGCGGGTGGCTCGCTGGGTTCCAAGGAAAGCCGTAACCAGGTACCTTCCCTGGTTCCCGGAGGGAGCACCGTGGCGGGCAGGTTGTGACCTTTCCATGCACCACTGTCCTCACGGAGCAGCAACTTCACGATCCCCGATTCGATCGAGTCGACGTAGACGTGTAGCGCACTCGCCTTTTCGACCGTTGGGGTTGAGATGGAGGTACTCATGGATGGCAGTCTCCCGCTGGCTCGCGTCCGCTCTGGCTGGCCGCAGCTCGGTTGGCAAAACTGATTCGGTTGGCAGGATAGATGCGTGCGACCGATGGGCAGCTTACTTTGTGAAACACTTTCGAGTTGACGCTCGCCGCAAATCCGCCCTCGCTGGGCGCAGGCTGGGCGGTCTTGGGGGCCGCTTGAGCGGGCATCGGGCTGATCATGGATGGCGCGGCTTGGATCGCCGGTTTCGTCGGGCTGGGTGCAAGCGAAGGCGAGGCGGTTCCATGGGTCGTTTTGAGGACTGGCTGTGCCGCTTCGGTCGTGACCTGCCATGGCTGGCCGTCGCGGCTCTGGACAGTGACATCGCCTTGCTGATCGGTACGATAGATTGTTGCGCCAGCGGATTGAATCCGTGACATCGCTTCGGCGGTCGGGTGTCCGTAGTCGTTGCCGAGTCCGACCGAAATGACCGCGAGTCGAGGCGCAACCATACGAAGGAACGGCTCCGTCGAGGAATAACGACCTCCGTGATGGGCGACTTTCAGCAACTCGGCCCGTAACTGCTCGGGGGTCTTGGCATTGCGCTCGAGCATCGCTCGTTCCGCTTCCGGCTCGGAATCGCCGGTGAACAGCGCCGTCCGCCCCCGCCACTGCAATCGGGCAACGACAGAGTTTGCATTCACATCGGAGCGGGTGTTCGTCAAAAACGGACTCGGTGGCCCAAGCAGCGTCAGCGTCGCTCCATCTCCCAGATCGATGTTGCGGCCCAGCGTTGCGTTTTTGACAGCTACTCCTCGCTCGGAGAGCAGTTGTAACAGGGCCGTGTAAGGCGGCGAGGTGCTCGGGAATCCAGCGTCCAAGAACATCCGGACCGGTACGCTGCGCACGACCGGTGTCAGCCCCCCCAAATGATCGAGGTGCGGATGCGTCAAGACCACGAGATCGATGCTGCTGACCTTGCGCTTTTGCAGGACTTGAAGCAGTCGCTCGCTTCCTTCCGGTGGACCGCCATCGATAAGCACCGTCTTCCCCGTTGGTGAAATGATCAGCGCGGCATCGCCTTGACCGACTGATGCAAACGTCACCGATAGATCGGCCGCTTGTGCGGTGGCACTGAGCAGAGCGAGGAGAAATGACAACCAGGAGAGACACGACTTCACACCACAACGATAACCAAAGAAGAATGGGCATGGTGTGGCGTTGTCGGCATGGCCCACCAAAAGTTGTGTGATCTCGCGGGCTTAGCGAAAAAGCTGCCGCGTTGGTTAGTTCTGCGTCGATTTGGCCGCGTGCTCCGGCCAAAACAGCGTGAGCAGTGCGGGAAGCACCAATAACGCGGCCAGCAGGCATAACAAGACCGCCAGCGCTCCACTGAGGCCAAACTGCCGCAGCCCCGGAAAGTGGGCAATCAGCAACGCCAAAAAGCCAGCCACCGTCGACAATGTCGTCAACACGATCGCCCGTCCGGCCGTTGCCAGCGAGGTTCGAATATTGCGGCTCGTCTGGTAGCGGTGAACCAGGAAGATGTGATCATCGATGCCGTAGCCAATCACCAGCGGCACCGCCAATAGGTTATATAAGTGCAACGGAATTCCGAGCAGCACGAGGCTGGCTCCAAATAGCGCCCACGCCAAAGACAGGGGCAGTAGCACCGCGAGAACCGGCCGCAGTCGTCGGTAATAGCTCACGAGTAGCAACGTGACGAAGAACAGCGAGGCCAGCGTAATTCGCAGCAGATCGCGTTCAAGAAGCCGACGCAGTTGATCCTCAAGGAGCGGCATGCCTGTCACACGACCACCCAGTGGACCCTCGGCGCTGCGTTGCAACTCAGCGACAGTCTGCGAAAGACGATCATCGGCGGGCGCAAACAGATAGAGCGCGACCATTCGACGTGCGGGCGAACTGGGGATGTCCGCGACGTGACTTCTCACCAAAAAACCCAGCTCACTATCGGCCAACTCTTGCAGCTTCAGAGACGGCAGATTGCTTGGCTCTTGGCCGAGTAATTCAAGGAACGGAGCAAATGCCGTCGAATCGAAACCGGCTTGCTCCAGCGATCCACGCAGACGCTTGGCGGCGTCGGGCAATCGGAGTGCGCTGAGCTTGAGCCGTCGTTCTGCCTGCGTCCTGAGCGATGGGGCCAGTGTCCCAATGGCTTCATATCCGACCAAGGCGGAGCTTGCTTTGAGCCGAGCGGCTTCTTTCTGCCACTGCTCAGCGCGATACAGCGCTTCGTCGGGGTCAGGTGACTCAACGAGCGTGACCAGGAATCGCTGCTGTTCGCCAAAGCGGCGTGAGATCTCGGTCTGGGTTCGGGCGGGCGGCATCTCCCCAAGATCGATGCTCAGTAGGTCGTGTGCGACGCGAACCTTGGTGATTTGCGGCAACGCAACCAGCAGCAGGATCCCAGACAGCATCAGGATCGGGCGCGGGTGTTTGGCAATCCACGTGCCCATGATGGTGACCAGCGAGCGACGCGCAGATTCCCGTTCACTTGGCTTATGCCAAAATCGGGTTGGTAGCGTCAGCAACAATGCGGGAAAGACCGTCAGCATTGCCACGCAGTTCAGCAGCAGTCCCAAGCCCGCGAGCAAACCCAGTTGATTGAGGCCGCCAAAGTCCGACAGCCCACATGAAAAGAAGACCACCGCCGGGCCCAGTGTGGCCACAACCGAAGCCCCCGCCATGGTCACGGTGGTATGACGTACAGCATCCGCAGCGGTGCGACCATTGGCTGCGGCATCTGCTAGCTCTTCGCGCAGTCGAGAATAGAGCTGAATCGGCAGATCGATGCCGATCGCAACCAGAATCGTCGCAAACGCCAGTGAGACACCGCTGATGCGACCAAAGAGCAACGCCGCCGCCACTGCAGTCCAAACTCCGGCGAGTGACAGCGGCAGCAGTACCCACGGCAGGATTCGCAGCGAGCGAAAGAACGTAGCGAACAGCAAAAAGACGGACCCCACCGACAGCACTGTCGACAGAGTCATGTCCTTTTCGATCCACATTCGGAAAAAGGGCGGAAAGGCATAGGCACCGGTGAAGGCAACCTTGGGGACTTTTGCATTGTCGAAGCCGTGTTCGGTCACTTCCCCACCGAGAGTGCGGGCGAGGGCGCTGGCATCGGCAATTAGCTTCTGATCTCGTTCCCACTCGAGTGGAGCGAAGCGCGGACGGACCTTGATGAGCAGCGCGGTCCCGTCAGCGGTCCGCAAATATCCGGAGGACGCATCGACTTTGAGGCCTGCTCCCATGCGTCGCGTCACCATCGGCACCAGATCGAGTGGATCGGCAGTCAGGATCGGAGCCATCGCTGAGCCTCCGGGGGCAGAGAGCAGACCACGCAGTTCCGCCGTGCGTTTGTCGAGCGCCTCCGGCTGAAGCCTTCGCCCTAGCTCTGCGATATCGTCGTCGTCGAGTAGCAGCAGCAGGTGGTCTCGCAAGTAGCGCAGCGACTGGCCCGAGATGCGATGAGTCACCTGTGCCACATCGGCGAGCTTGGCCAGCTCTTGGGAGTATTTTTCGGCGAACTCGGTCAGCGTGTTCGGGTCGGAGCAGGTCACAAACACGACCAGTTCTTGGCTGGCGACCATGTGTTTGCTGTAGGCCGCGAACGCCTGCGCCGCCTTGGACGATCGAGGCAACAGATCGAGCAGGTCACCATGGAGGTTTAGCCGACGCAGCAGCGGTGACAAAAGGAGCGACAGAAGTAGCGTCACGCCCAGCAGCGCTTTGGGCCAGCGCAGCAGACGATCGAGGACAGACATGTTCAGGCGTTCTAAACCCAAGCTGTCGACTATGCCACTGCTTTTTGGGAACTACTTTGCGGGAATGGACGGTGTGCTGTGAAATGCGACGAGCGCTTCAACGATCGCGTCTTGAAGGCGCTTGGCGAGCCCGGTGCCGCCCGCCTCATCGACGTCGTTCACCAAAATTGAAAAGGCGAGGGGGGGCCGAATCGGTTGCTGGGCGGATAGTGGTGTGGCTGCATAGCCAGATAGACACGAGATGCCGTTCAATGTACCCGTCTTGGCTCGCACATAGCGATCGGCGGGTGTGCCTCCGAGTCGATGGGCGATCGTGCCATCCGCACCAGCCACAGCAAGCGAAGCCACAAAGTCTGCCGCAATACGAAAGTCGCGGTACGCCGCTCGCAGTAGCGTCACCACCTGCACCGCCGTAAAGCGATTGCTGTCAAATAGCCCCGAGCCGTTCACCATCTGGTACTTGCCGGGTTGAATTCCGAGGGTTTCGAGATAGCGACTCACCGCCTGCAGACCCTTGGGCCACGACCCTGGCTTTCCCGATGAGTCCGCGCCCAGGCTCTTGAGCACCTGCTCAGCGGTAAAGTTGTTCGAGCGTTTGTTGATATCGCGAACCAATACGCCAAGCGGCTGTGAGTAGTGCGTATCAAGCAGTTGCGCCGTCGAGGGAGCAATACCACGACTGACCTTCCCGACCACAGCAATGCCGCGTTTGCTAAGTAGATCAACCAACGTGTGGCCCGCGTAAAGGTCTGGATGGGCAACACGCTTATGAAAGTCCATTCCTGATGCTTCGCTGACACGGATGGTGCCGCGTACTCGGATGACGGTGCGTTCACGCCCTGGGACCGCGTCCTTTTCCTCGCTGGCATCGACGAGGAGACTGGTTCGGCCATTACCGACCGTGCGCGCCTCGTTGGTCAGCACAATGTACGCCGATGCCGGATCGAGGATCACACGAGCTGGTTGCCCTTCGGTGAGTGCCGGCAAGACGCGGACGGTGATCGCATTGCTATTGAGAGAAACTGCGCCCTGCGGGGCTCGATAGGCCGAGTCCTGGTTTTTTTGCTCAAAGGCTGGGCCGACTCGTTGCTCATCAAAAAAGCTGTCATCGATGATGACGTCGCCCTTGATGCGCTTCACGCCGCGCACGGTCAACTCATTGGTCAGCTTCCACAAGTCTTCCGTCGAGAGCCACGGATCGCCGTAGCCTCGTAAATAGATATTTTTCCACTCACCTGCTTTGTCGGCTTTGTCGCGATCTCCGTAGAGCACGGTCTTAAAGCGGTACTCCGGTCCGAGGAGGGTCAGTGCCGCTGCTGTCGTAAACAGTTTCACGTTCGAGGCGATGTTGACCTGGAGGTCTGCGTTTTTGCCGTAGATGAGCTGGCCGCTGTCGAGATCCAGGACCGCGATACCGATCCGATTTCTCCCCGGCAGAATCAGCCCGAGGAGCTGATCGACCCGCTGCTCCAGCCATTTTTTGCGCAGACCGAGATCAGAAGGCGGCATTGTCAGAGGCGGTAGCGGCGGACCTCCGCTCGACTTTTCCTGCTCGGCGGGCACACCCTGACCGTTGGCAGCCGCGTTGCCTGCCGGAACTGCCTGATTGGGCGGGATGGTGGTCGGAACGGCTGTCGGCGAAGGTGCCGTGGTCCCTATCGGTGTGACTGGTGCGGGTGCGGCCTGTGCGAAAACTGGCCCGGTGAAAGCGGCTGGGGTAGCGTGACGTTCCGATCCGGTTCCTGATGAGTCGTGCGCAAGCCCCGAGGCCTTTGGCGGTTCTTTATCGCCCACACGCTGTGGCGATGCCGCTGCGCCATGGCCTGCGAGCACTGCGACGACAAGGCCGAACAGAAGTCGGTTTCGGAAAGCGAATCGAAGATTGCTCAACTTTCCGTCTAGCTGACGGGGAAGAGGGGCCAAGGACATACCGGGAGCCTACCAAATCGCGGCCAGCCTGGCGCTTTTTTGCCGCTAGCGCTTGGATATTGGGGCTTTTGCTGCTGATGTCATCGACAGGCTGTCGTCGACATCGCATCCCGACAGAGGAGCTAGTGGTCCTTATCGAACAGCCTCCTCGCAACATCGACCCGCGCTATGCGACGACCTCGTATGACTTCAAGCTGGCCTATCTGAGCTATGCGCGGCTGGTTTCCGTCGATGACGATGCGTTGCGACCGAAGCTGGAGTTGGCTGAGCGGATTGAGGTGGTCTCGGTCAGTGCAGCACAAGGAATGACCCTTGAAGTGACGCTGCGAGACGCCCAGTTCTCTGATGGCAATCCCGTGACGGCCGAAGATATTCGCTATTCGGTGGAACGTCTTAACGACGAAAAAACGGGCAGTCCATCGATGCGACGGCGCTTTTCCGAAAGCGCGCTGCGTCTTCCGATTGAGGTGCTTGGTCCTCGGCAGCTACGCATCACCTATGGCAAGCCACCTGCTTCGTATCTGACCGATCTGGACTTTGGCATCATGAGACGTGGCACCGCTGAGCCGGGACAGACCTCACCGATTGGTGCGGGTCCGTTTGTCCTCGATGGCGAGGTCGGCGAAGTGACCCGATTTGTGCGCAATCCGCATTATTTCGCGGGGCCTGCCCAGAGCGAGCGGCTGACGGTACGGGTGGTTCGTGATGCCAACTCGCGGCTGTTATCGCTCGTCGGAGGGTCGGCGGACCTGACTCAAAATACGGTGTCACCGCTGCTATTTGATTCGGTGGAGCGCTGGAAAGATCGGCTTCAGCTTTCGACGGCACCATCGGCACTGCTTCTCTATTTGGGCATGAATACCGAAGACGCACGCCTTCGGGATCCACGGGTGAGACGGGCGCTTGCGCTGGCGATTGATCGCGAGCGGATCATTCGGACCAAGCTGCGTGGCAAGGCGACGCTGGCGAGCAGTCTGTTACCGCCGTTTCACTGGGCATTTCATGAGCCCGCGACGAGCCTTGTGTACAATCCCGAGCAAGCCAAGCGTCTGCTCGACGAGGCGGGTTTTCCGGACCCGGATGGACCCGGTGGCAAACCGAGATTGCAGCTTCTGTATAAGACCTCGACGGACGCGCTGCCGGTGGCAATCGCTCGAGTGATTGCCGCGCAGCTTGCCGAAGTTGGCATCGCCGTTGAACTGCGACCACTAGAGTTTCATCTGTTTCTGTCTGACGTGAAGAAGGGCAACTTTCAGCTCTATACGCTGTCGTCGGCCGAGATCGCTGAGCCGAGCTTGTTTCGCAACTTCTTCCATTCCTCGTACATTCCGAGCGCCAAGAACCTGGATGCGGGTCTAAACCGCATGCGCTACCGAAACCCAGCTCTCGACGATTTGCTCGATCAAGGCAGCCGCGAGATCGATCGCGACAAGCGCCGCGAGATCTACGCCAAGGTGCAGGACATCCTGGCCGCCGAGGTACCGATGCTGCCGCTATGGCACCCCGACAACGTGACCGTCGCCCGTCGAGTCGTACAAGGTTTCAGAATGTGGCCGACGGCCCAGTTGTCAGGCCTAGTCGGTGCGAAGAAGATCGGTCAATGAGGGAGATGCGAATCAGGCGAGGACGAAGAGGCTGTTACTTCCCGCAGCCGCTCTGATCGTCATCGAAGCGGTCGACCACGAGGCCCTTGCCGCTGTAGCGATTGTCCGACTGTCCGCAAGCTGGGAAGTTGTCTGGCTTGCCATCGCCGTTGCAGTCAGGCCGCTTCCACTTGCCAACCAGCTCAGGGTGCCGCGGCTCGTTGATACAGATCGCCCCGGTTGGGGTCCACCGTGCTTCGATGTCCCAGTCTGATTCTGGCACCTGAACGGGAGGAGTCAGATAGTCATAAATGTCGATGAGAGTGCCGTTAACAGTGTAACTCTTCCCGTTTCCGCAGTAATCCGCCCGCATCATTCGTGTGCATGCCTGGTGATGGTCGGTCAGGGATACGTCGTTGCAGGTCCGCTTGGAACCTGAACCAGAGCATGAGGTACCTTTGGCCCAAGGGCGGTAGCCTAGTCTTACGCATTTAGCTAGCGCGAAGTCTCTACATGCAAAAGTTACGAAAGTTGGCTGCTCAATGCGATTACCAGTCGTCCAATCCCAACGATTTGAGACCATGATTGCTTGATCAGGCTGTAGCGTTTCTGTTACACAGATAGGCTGCCATGCCGGTGCCGGACTTACATTGTCTTGACGTACAAGCATATTATACATCCAGACATCATTTGCTTGGCCTGCTGGAATTTTTGTTGTTGTATCTAGTCCCGCTGAGTCAATTCGGATTGTGAACGAAAATGGTGCCTGGGCTGATGTTCCTGTTCCAACATAAGCGTAATGGAACTCAACCCCAGTGACATCTTTTCCTCGTAGGGTACGGTTGTTCGTTGTGGCGACGAATTCACCCCCCATGAGCCAGAATCCAGTGACTGGGACAGGGCTTGCACCAGGGGCTGTATAGGTAGTGTCTGTAAGGTTCAGTCCGACAACGCCAGTTCCGATAATTCCGTTTCCACTTACTCCGTTGCCGCCCGTGCCGTTGCCGCCCGTGCCGTTGCCGCCTGTGCCGTTGCCGCCCGTGCCATTGCCACCTGTGCCATTGCCACCTGTGCCATTGCCACCTGTGCCATTGCCGGCCGTGCCGTTGCCGCCGAAGCCATTACCGGCAAAACCATTACCGGCGAATCCATTACCGGCGAATCCATTACCGGCGAATCCGTTGCCGCCATATCCATTATATTCCCGCCTTTCTTGAGCGCGGTAGTCTGTAACGATCTGGTCTTGCTGTGGCGTTGGACAACCGCTCAGAAAGCCGATCGCTAGGGTACACATGGTCACAGAATTTCGGAACGACATGGCTTCCCTCCGGGGTTCTGGCTTACTGTCAGACAGTTCAGCCGTCCGTGATTCTCGAACTTCCAAATGCATCAGTCAACTAGCCTTGCTACGATGGCTGGTTCTGATTGCATAGACAAGTCGTTCCGGTGTGTGTTTTTTTATGTTGATGGAATTATTTGGGAAGTGACTGAAAAAATATGTTGGTTGAGATGTGAAATTCTCGATATAAATTGGCTGATTTATTAAAATGTGATCTATATCACTTTTTTCGTCTCCACGCGGGGTATGGATGCGATGTGAAGCTGTGATATAGTTGTAGATTTGACATGTTGATGAGAGTGATATAGCGATCACTCCCATCTGGTGGCTTCATTTACTGAGGAATGTAGGAAGCACAGATTCTCAAGCCTTGATTGGTTTCGCGGAAGCTGGCATCGATGAGTGATCGATTGGCAATGTTGGACATGAACTTAGGACTCCAATGTGCGCCACTTCTGGTCAAGAAACTTCCTTTTGTGACAGAGGAAGTCGTCCATTCACTGACATTGCCAGCCATATCCATCAATCCGAAAGGACTCGCACTGTGGGGGAATGATCCTACAGCATCGGGGCCAGCGGTTTTTCCGTTTTGGCCGTAGGTTTCGTCAAAGTTTGCATCATTCGGATCAAGTTTGAAGCCATGCGGATAGTCTCGATCATCCGCTCCACGGGCACCTCGCTCCCATTCCCATTCTGTGCAGAGCCTCGCACCCGGAATCCGGCCGCTTTGAGCAAATAGCTTGATGAAGAATTCAGAGTCACTTACGTTCAGACTGCACAATGGCAGTTTCTTCCAATTCTGTGCGGCATTACGTGTTCGATGCTTGTATGTCCATGATCCGTCTTGGGCTGTTTGCGTAATATCGGACGCATTGTGAATACGGAGTAACCAATTGTTTGCCGTCTGTTCTTGCAGAAACACCAGATGAGACTCATCGCTGAGCATTGGCATTCGTGATTTCTCTTCTGCAGTGAGATTATGAACTAAATCAAGAACCTCCTCGAAGGAGATTTCGTGGCGACTAATTAAATACCCATCTGTGCGGACCGGATGAAGCGGGACGGTGGTTAAAGTCGCCGCACGAATAATTTCTTCTGATGATGAACCAAATAAAAACCTACCAGGTGGAATGTATACATATCCAAGCGGAACCGTTCCAGTTTTAGGTAGTCGGAAATTCAACTGTATTTTTTCGCCATGTGATACCAGCAATGGGTATCTCACTTCTTCATGACCATTGGCTCGAAATGTCAACAGATAGGAAGCAGGTGGAATGCCTAATGCGGAAATCGGGGTGCTTCCCAATTTTCTGCTGTCAACAATGCTAAATTTTTGTCTTTTATCGAGCACATAGCGGCCGATTTCGACTTCGGTTCCGGCCGGTTCGACATGGATATCTACCGTGGCTGGAGCAGTTAAGCGTCCGACACGGGTTCCATTTTCGTCATAAAGCTGTAGTCGATCCAGCGCATCAGCGAGCTGTTGTTTTTGATAGGTTGCTTCCGCGAGTTGTGCGGTTTCGAGCAGAACATCGCCTAGTGCATCACGGACATCGCTGCGGCTTGAGTCGAGGGCAAAGCCTGCTTCGAGCGCATGCTCGGCTTTGCGAAGCAGATCTTTCGCGTCTATCCCCGCTTCTAACGCTTTCGCCCAGATGGCTTCGCCTTGGTCTTTGTCCATTCCGTCGAAGGCGGCGTAGGACTGCTGGCGGAGGGTGGCGGATTCGGTGGCTTTGCGTTTGGCCTCGGCAAAGATGGTCTGGCCTCGTTCGAGGTAGTTGTTCACCTTCTGACGCTGATTGCGAGCGCTTTCGAGCCTGATGCCGCCCCAGATCAGGGCCAGCAGCACAGGGACGGTAATGAACAGGGCGCGTTTGACGAGGCGGCTGCGCTGGGCAGCACCACGACTGGCCTGGATGAAGGCCCGCTCTCTGGTGGTGATGTCGTTGTCTTCGACGAGGACTAGCTCGGCAAGCTGACGTTCGCTCCACAGGGCTTCGCGTGATTTTCCGAGGCGATGCCATTCGCTCGCAGCTTGTTCGAGGCGGCCTTTGACTTGGCGGCTCTCGGCGAACTCTTCAAGCCAGCGCTTGAGGGTATCCCAACCACGGATAAGCGCTTCGTGTGCTACCTCGTAAGCGAGTGCCTCGCCGGTATCGCGAGCGACGATCAGTCGACCTTTGACGAGCGCTTCGGCGGCGGAGTGGGCGGGCGGATTGATCAGGATTTCATCCTGGGTCCGTCGCGCTCGAGTGCCATCGAGCGTGACTAGCAT
>ERZ724523.1714-NODE-1714-length-12730-cov-6.247968_pt1 | contig 12730 bp, 10 predicted proteins | sample MGYA00376056_ERZ724523 | MGnify/ENA primary metagenome ERZ724523 (study PRJEB28724, sample SAMN07190888) | wastewater metagenome | isolation source: influent of sewage treatment plant in Hong Hong | place: USA: Christiansburg, Virginia | collected 2016-03-01 ... | reverse complement strand
CGCCCCTGCTGGCACAGCATCCAGCCAAAGTTGTGTGCCACATCGGCATCGCGTGGGTTGATTTGCAACGCCCGGCGAAAACTTTCCTCAGCCAGTTTGGGTTCGGAAATGCGCATGTAAGCCAAGCCGCGCAGGCTCAGTGCCGGAGCATAGTTGGGGTCAGACAGCAAGGCCTGTTTGATCTCATCCAAAGCAACGGAAGTTTGGCCTTGCTCAAAGTAACCCGCAGCCAATTCTGTGCGAATCCTGGCTCTCTTTCGGGCTTCGGGCTCATCGGACTCGGTCGTCAGATCAATGCCCGATGCGCCTGTTTGGGACTGCGTGTTTGAAGAAGCGCAGCCCCCTGACATCATGGCAAGCAAAACGAACAGCAGACCAGCGAGACCCGCAAGCCGCCGGCTGGCATTGAAATGAGCATTCATCACTCTGCTACCTCGCGTTTGATCCATTGAATCACATTGGGCGGAGTGTCGCGCAGTGTTTGCATGCGCGTTTGTACACGCGTCCGGTCTTTCACATCGCCAGCCAATTGACCGCAAGCGGCATCAATGTCATCGCCACGGGTTTTGCGTACAGTGGTGACATACCCGGCTGCGCTCAGCTGTGCTGCAAACGCCGCCACGGTGGCACGGTCAGAGCAGGTCAATCCGGAATCAGGAAAGGGGTTGAAAGGGATGAGGTTGATTTTGCAAGACACGCCCGTGCCCGCATGCTCGCGCAACAACTGAATCAGTTGCCGGGCATGTTCTGGCTGATCATTGACCCCCGCCAACATGCAGTATTCGAACGTAATGAAGTCGCGAGGGGCAGCTGGCAAATAGCGGTTACAGGCATCCAGCAATTCATGCAATGGATATTTGCGGTTAAGTGGCACCAATGAATTGCGCAGTTCGTCATTCGGCGCATGCAACGACACGGCCAGGGCGACCGGGCAATCTTGGGCCAACCTGTCCATCATGGGCACCACACCCGAGGTGGAGACCGTCACGCGCCTGCGCGAGAGTCCATATCCGTGGTCATCCAGCATGACCCGAAGTGCAGGCACGAGTGCGTTGTAGTTTTGTAGCGGCTCACCCATGCCCATCATCACCACATTGGAGATAACGCGCTCGGTTGTATCGAATTTTTTACGTAAGAAGTGCTCTGCAAACCAGAGCTGGGCAATGATTTCACTGGTGGTCAGATTGCGACTGAAACCTTGGTGCCCGGTTGAGCAAAACCGGCATCCCACAGCGCACCCGGCCTGGGATGAAATGCACAGTGTTCCCCGGTCATCTTCGGGTATGAACACCGCTTCAACGGCATCACCGTGCCCCACATCAAAGAGCCACTTGACGGTGCCATCGGTGGAATCTTGGCGGGACAAAACGGGTAAGGCACGTACATGCGCCGTACCTTGTAATTTGGAACGGAGCGACTTGGCCAGATCGCTCATTTCATCAAAATTGGACTGCCCTTTTTGATGAATCCAGCGAAAAAGCTGAACCGCGCGGAAACGCTTTTCCCCAAGCCGCTCACAGTAGGCGGCCAGACCTTCGAGATCAAAGTCAAGCAGGTTGGCCGTGGTCATCTCAGCGTGAGTAAACGTTCATGCCGGGGAAGAAGAAAGCCACTTCGACTTGTGCGGTTTCAGGCGCATCGGAGCCGTGTACTGCGTTGGCATCAATGCTGTCTGCAAAGTCAGCGCGGATGGTGCCGGCATCGGCTTTCTTGGGGTCGGTTGCACCCATGAGTTCGCGGTTTTTGGCGATGGCATTCTCGCCTTCCAGGGCTTGGATCATCACTGGGCCGGAAACCATGAAGTCAACCAAGTCCTTGAAGAAAGGACGTGCTTTGTGAACTGCGTAAAACGCTTCTGCTTCGTTGCGCGACAGATGCGCCATCTTGGCTGCTACCACCTTCAAGCCAGCGCCTTCAAAGCGGGCGTAAATTTGACCGATGACGTTTTTGGCAACAGCATCGGGTTTGATGATGGAGAGAGTGCGTTCGATAGCCATGAAAAATTCCTGTTAATGAAAAAAGAGACAAGCCCGCGATTTTACCGTGCGGTTCACATCGCCTCATTTTGGTGAAAAATGCAGGGAAACCACAGCTTCCGCTGATCAGCGGCTGCGGCCTCCACCTGTGGATTTGCTTGAACGGCCCCGCCCTTTTTGCTCGCGCAGCTTTTTCATTGCATCGGAACCGATGTATCCACCCGATGTTTTGGCGGAAACTGCTTTGGAGCTGCCCTCACCGGATCGATCCACACCTCTGGCTGCGCCCGAGCGGCCCGCACCTGCGGCACCACGCATCGGCCCAGCGGATTTGGGAGCCGTCCGTCCCAATCCGGCACCTTGGCGCACTGGACGGCGGGTTGGCGCGGTGTGCTCCGACAGCTCACCCGTTGTCGATCCTGCATGGTGCGTTGCTGCTGTAGCGGCACGGGTCAGCAAACCGATGTCGGCAGCATCCAGCTCCACCCAGGCACCTCGTTTCAGACCGCGCGGCAGCAGCATGGCTCCGTAGCGGATACGGATCAGACGGCTGACGGCGTGGCCGATGGATTCAAACATGCGGCGCACTTCACGGTTGCGACCTTCTGCAATGGTGACCTTGTACCAGCAATTGGCTCCATCGCCGCCACCGTCTTCGATGGTCTTGAATTGGGCAGGGCCATCTTCCAGCGTCACACCGGCCAACAATTTGGCTTTTTCCTCTTTGCTCAATGCACCCAGTACTCGGACGGCGTATTCACGTTCCAGACCAAAGCGGGGGTGCATCAGCTGATTGGCCAACTCTCCCGAGTTGGTCAGCAAAAGCAAGCCTTCAGTATTCAAATCAAGCCGCCCCACCGACTGCCATTTGCCTTGATAAACCCTGGGTAAGCGCCGAAAAACAGTGGGGCGGTTCTGAGGATCATCGTGCGTCACCACTTCTCCGGCTGGCTTGTGGTAGGCCAGTACGCGCGGTGGAGGCGGTGTGAGGCGCACGCGCAGCGGCTTGCCATCTACCTTGAGCACATCGCCGTATTGAATGCGTTGACCTACGTGCGCTGGCTGACCATTGACCGAGATGCGCCCTTGCAAAATCATCTTTTCCATTTCAAGCCGCGAACCCAAACCCGCCTGGGCCAAGACCTTGTGCAGCTTGGGGCTGTCCGCTTCCGGCAGCAGAACGCGCTTGGTGATGGGGTCTGGGGCTTGTGCGTCTTCGTGGTCAAAGGCCCCGCTGACAACTTCATCGAAAGCAACACCCAATCCAAGCTCAGAAGAAACTGTATGGTCAGGTGGAGATTGCGTTGCGCTGCTACTTGGAGAAGGTGAACTGGTCATGAGATGAAATTAAGTGTTCAAGGCGGAGGCATGACCGCTTGACGGGATTGATCGAATGGCGGCTGGCACAGATCTGCCTCGCTCGCGGTTGGTGTCAACTGCTGGGCCGGTAACGGTAACTGGGCAAGCGACTGCAATCCCAGGTCATCCAGAAACTGGCGGGTGGTGGCGAACAGGGCGGGCCGCCCTACTGTGTCGCGCTGCCCAACCACCTCTATCCAGCCCCGGTCTTCCAACTGCTTGATCAGCAATGAATTGATGGTGACTCCCCGGATTTCTTCGATGTCACCACGGGTGACCGGCTGTTTGTACGCGATGATGGCCAAGGTTTCCAGCATGGCCCTGGAATACTTGGGTGGTTTTTCAGGGTGCAGCCGCTCCAAAAGAGGTCGCAGTTCCGCTTTGGTTTGAAATCTCCAGCCACTGCTCACCTCCACCAGTTCAATGCCGCGACCATGCCAGCTTTTTTGCAAATCAGCCAGCATGGCTTTGATCGAGTCCATACCCACCCCTTGATCAAACATCATGTAGAGGTCTTTGGCAGACAGTGGTTGTGGGCTGCACATCAATGCCGCCTCAACGATGCTGCGGGCATGCGCCGAATTCATGGAATTTGAACAAGTGGGTGGTGGCAACCGCTGCGCGCGGAAGATTGGTCTGGCGACCAATTAATCAGAAGGATTCTCAAAGGTGTGGGCACCTAGCAGGCTGGGATTGTAGTGGAGGCCGTTCGTGGCCATTACCTGGGCCATGTCTTCGGGCACAGGGGCCAGAAAGCTCAATCGATGGCCGGTAATGGGGTGATCAAATTCCAGCCGAGTTGCATGCAAAGCCTGCCTGATGATGCCGTGCTGAAGACTGCCCCCGTACACCTGATCCCCCAGAATGGGGTGCCCTCTGTGGGCCAGGTGAACCCGGATTTGATGGGTGCGTCCGGTGAACAGTTTGCAGGCCACCAAAGACAAGCCCCCCTGTACCGCCACCGCCCTGAACTGGGTTTTGGCAGGCTTTGAATTGGACATGTCAGATGGCAGAACCGCCATGCGCAAACGGTTAACCGGATCGCGGCCAATTGCATCCGATACGGTCCACACCCCTGCCCTGCGCCAGGGTTTTTCTGCAATGGCCAGATAGAAGCGGCTGACTTCCCGCTGGCCAATCAGGCGCACCAGAGCTTCCATCACCACACGGGTTTTGGCGACCACCATCAAGCCCGATGTGTCTTTATCCAACCTGTGCACAATGCCTGCTCTGGGCAAATCGACTGCGCCCGGATGGTGATGAAGCAAACCGTTCATCACAGTGCCCGACCAATTGCCGGCAGCCGGATGCACCACCATACCGGCCCGTTTGTTCAATACCAACAGCGCATCGTCTTCATGCACAATGGTCAAATTCAATGGTTCCGCAGTGAATGAGCGGGCCTGATCCGTCGGGCGCAGCACCACGTCAATCCAATCGCCTGCTCGCACCTTGGCCGAAGGTTTGGTTGCCACCTGCCCACGGTAGGTCACATCGCCTTGTTGCATCAGTTGTTGCAGGTAGGAACGCGAAAACGCCGGCATCAATTCAGCCAGGCATTTGTCAAGCCGCCCCCCATGCTGTGATGTGCTCACTTGTACGCTGGCACGCTCAGACTCCAATCCCATCTCTGGGGCTACCGGAGGATTGGTCTGTTCGGGGGGGGTCGATATAATTTCTGAATTCAATGGTGTGTTTCCAGCTCAAGAAAGGGTGTCATGCAAGGCCCCAAATTATCGTTTCGACTTGTCACAGCCACGCTGTTGGTTTCGGCTGTATTTTCCGGGTGCTCCACGGCCCCCAAAGACCCCACAGCTGGTTGGAGCATCCAGAAAATTCAATCCGAAGCCCTGGATGAGCGCAATGCAGGCAATTACGACAAGGCAGTGACATTGCTGGAAAAGCTGGAAGGCCGCGCTGCTGGCACGCCACTGGCGCAGCAAGCCCAGCTTGACAAGGCGTTCGCACAGTACAAAGCTGGTGATTTGGCCCAGGCTCAGGCCACGCTCGACAGGTTCATGAAAACCCATCCAGCCAGCCCTGCACTTGATTACGCGCTCTACCTGAAAGGGCTGACTGCGTTCAATGACAATCTGGGCATGTTCGGTTTTTTGTCACAGCAAAACCTGTCCGAGCGTGATCAGCAGGCAGCCAAAGAGTCGTTTGAATCTTTCCGTGACTTGGTCACCCGGTTTCCAGACTCGCGCTATTCGCCTGACAGCCGACTGCGCATGACCTACATTGTCAACTCCCTGGCAGAGCATGAAGTGCATGTGGCCCGCTATTATTTGAGCCGTGGTGCGCATCTGGCAGCGGCCAACCGGGCACAAACTGCCATCACCGACTATCCTGGGGCTCCGGCTCTGGAAGAAGCACTCCACATACTCACCCTGTCTTACGATGCTTTGGGCATGCATGATTTGCGCGACGATGCCAAGCGTGTGCTGAGCCTCAGTTTTCCACAATCGGCCTATCTTGCCGGCGGTTCCCAATCCAAGTCTGGGCCGTGGTGGAAATTGTGGTAACAGCAGCAACGATGGCCACGAATACACCCATGACTTCAATTACCCATACATGGCTGCATAACTGATGGCAACCGGGTATCGCATCACAGCAGGCACGGGGCTCCACAAAGGAGACAGGGATTACCAGCAAGACCAGCTGGGCCTGTGGCCTCACGCCCAGCACAAAGAGTGCTTGCTGGGTGTGGTTGCAGATGGCATGGGTGGCCGCAGTGGCGGGCGCAAGGCATCAGACCAGGTGATGATGACAGCCCAGCAACTTTTCGAACGCTTTTCTCCAGAACGCGATTCCCCTGCCGATTTTCTTCAACAACTGGTTTTTGAAGCCCACACAGTCATCCGGTTAACTGCCGTTTCAGCCGAGCAAGAGCCACACAGCACTGTGGCTGCCTTCATGGTGATGCCTGATGCCTCGTGCCATTGGGTTCACGCTGGTGATTCACGCATTTACCACTTTAACCAGGGGCGTTTGTTGCGCCGCACCTTGGATCACTCATACGTGCAAACGCTGGTTGACAAAGGTTATCTGACCCCAGAGCAAGCCAACAGCCACCCTCAGTCAAACGTACTGGTGGGCTGCCTGGGCACAGAAGCCGATCCGCCCGCAACAGCCGCACTGATCCCGGCTCTGGCGGCCGGAGATGCGCTGGTGGCATGCAGTGATGGTGTGTGGCACTACCTGACCGATGATGAAATGGGGCACATCGTCGATCAGCTCCCCGCCAAAGAGAGTTGCCAGACTTTGATCAGCATAGCCAGGGAACGTGCCCGTGGCTATGGAGACAACTTGTCGGTTTTGGTTGTCAAGTTTGAGATCAAGAGCTGAGTCAGGTCAGCGAGGTATCAACGGTTCTGTGTGGCTCGGCCAAAAACTCAGCCGATTGCATTTCCACCAAGCGGGAAACGGTTCTAGGAAACTCGTGCGACATGGGGCCTTCGGTATAAAGCTCCTCGGGTGGCACTGCCGCAGAAATGACGAGCTTGACCTTGCGGTCATAAAGCACATCAATCAACCAGGTGAACCGCCTGGCTTCACTTGCCATGCGAACGGCCATCTGAGGAACGTTGCTCAGCATCAGTGTGTGGAATTGACTGGCCAACTCCAAATAATCGTTTTGCGAGCGAGGCCCACCGCACAGGGTTTTGAAATCAAACCAGATCAATCCACCGGCTTTACGTCGGGCTTGAATCTTGCGCGACTCAATCGTTAAGACAGGCGATTCATCGGCGCACTCGGCAATTTCAGTGAATGCCTTTTCCATTGCCTGATCTGCGGCATCATCCAGCGGCGTGTGGTACAGATCCACATGTTGCAATGCACGGCGGCGGTAGTCGGTACCGTGATCAACATTGATCACCTCCAGCCGTTGCTTCAACAATTCAATGGCAGGCAATATCCGGTCGCGATGCAGTCCATCGGGGTACAAACCATCGGGATGGAAATTGGATGTGGTGACAAAACCCACGCCATGCTTGAACAAGGCATCCAGCAAACGGTGCAACACCATGGCATCGGTCACATCGGCCACATGAAACTCGTCAAAGCAAATGAGCTTGTAGCGCTGGGCCATGCGTTTGCCCAGCTCATCCAGCGGATTCATGATGCCTTGCAAGTCACGCAGCTCACGGTGAACTTCGCGCATGAACTCATGAAAATGCAGCCGGGTTTTGCGCTGAATGGGCACGGCATGAAAAAAGCAATCCATCAAAAAGCTTTTGCCGCGCCCTACTCCGCCAAACATGTACACGCCACGCGGAATTTCGGGTTTGACGAACAGCTTTTTGAGGGAGTTGGATCGCTTCTTTTTGTATGCAGCCCATTCCAATGCACACCTTTCGAGTGCGCGAATGGCATTGACCTGGGCTGGATCACTGACAAAGCCCCGCTCTTGCAGGGCTTTCTCGTAAGCGGCAATGACGCTTGTGCTCATCTTAGAAATTGAGCGTGCGTTTATCCACTGCCAAAGCGGCTTCCTTGGTGGCTTCGCTCAGGGACGGATGGGCATGGCAAATGCGTGCAATGTCTTCGCTGCTGGCGCGGAACTCCATGGCCACGACGGCTTCAGCAATCAACTCGCTGGCCATCGGACCAACAATGTGAACGCCCAGAATTTCATCGCTCACTGCATCAGCCAGGAACTTGACCATACCTGTGGTGTCACCCAAGGCCCGCGCACGACCATTGGCCATGAACGGGAAAGTGCCCGCCTTGTACTTGACTCCATCGGCCTTGAGCTGTTGCTCAGTACGGCCAACCCAGGCAATTTCAGGACTGGTGTAAATGACCCAGGGAATGGTGTTGAAGTTGACATGCCCGTGTTGGCCTGCAATGCGCTCAGCCACAGCCACACCCTCTTCTTCAGCCTTGTGGGCCAGCATGGGGCCACGCACCACATCACCCACTGCCCACACACCTGGCAGATTGGTGCGGCACTCGCCGTCAACCACAATCGCACCACGCTCGTCCAGAGCCAAACCAACGGCTTCGGTATTGAGGCCAATGGTGTTGGGAACACGGCCAATGGACACGATCAGTTTGTCGGTTTCCAGCGTCTGGGCTTCGCCCTTGGCGTTGGTGTAGGCGATGCTGACACCGGCTTCGCCAGTCTGGATTTCGCCAACTTTCACGCCCAATTCGATCTTCAGGCCTTGCTTGTCGAAAGCTTTTTTGGCTTCTTTGGCGATCTGTTCATCCACAGCACCCAGGAAAGTGGGCAAACCTTCAAGGATGGTGACATCAGCGCCCAAACGCCGCCACACCGAGCCCATTTCCAGGCCAATCACGCCGGAGCCGATCAAGGCCAGCTTCTTGGGCACAGCACCAATGCGCAGAGCTCCATCGTTGGACAGCACCAGTTTTTCATCGAAAGGAGTACCTGGCAGTGCACGGGCGTTGGAGCCGGTGGCCAGCACAATTTGCTTACCCACCAGAGACTCTTCTCTGGCACCGCTGACCAGAATTTCGTAGCCACCTTCTACGGCCTTGGCAAAAGAGCCACGACCATGGAAGAAGCTGACCTTGTTCTTCTTGAACAGATACAGAATGCCGTCGTTGTTCTGCTTGACCACGGTGTCCTTGCGAGCCACCATTTTGGATACATCCATGCTCAAGTCTTTGAGACTGATGCCGTGGTCTGCAAAGTGATGGTTGGCCTGCTCGAAGTGCTCTGAAGACTGGAGCAGTGCTTTCGATGGAATGCAACCCACGTTGGTGCAAGTGCCACCGGGTGCCGGACCACCTTTGTCGTTCTTCCATTCATCCACGCAGGCGACGTTGAAACCCAGTTGTGCAGCGCGGATGGCGGCAATGTAGCCACCAGGGCCACCGCCAATGACGATGACATCAAATTGCTTGCTCATGTGAAAACCTTGAAAACAGGCCACCTTCATTGCTGAAGGCGGCCTGGAGTTGATTAATAATTAAATAGCAAACTATCTATTCTGATAGAGCGCAGTTGACCGAAAATCTCAAATACCAAACAGCAAGCGAGAAGGGTCTTCCAGCGCTTCCTTCATGGCCACCAGACCCAGGACGGCTTCGCGGCCATCAATGATGCGGTGGTCGTAGCTCATGGCCAGGTAGTTGATGGGGCGAACGACGATCTGGCCGTTCTCCACCACAGCACGGTCTTTGGTGGCATGCACACCCAAAATGGCAGACTGGGGTGGGTTGATGATGGGGGTAGACATCATGGAGCCGAAAGTACCACCGTTGGAGATGGAGAACGTACCGCCGGTCATTTCTTCAATGCTCAGCTTGCCTTCCTTGGCTTTCTGGCCAAACTCGGCAATTTTCTTTTCAATGTCGGCAAAGCTCATCTGGTCGGCGTTGCGCAGGATCGGCACCACCAGGCCACGGGGCGAACCCACGGCGATACCGATGTCAAAGTAGCCGTGGTAAATGATGTCGTTGCCATCGACCGAAGCGTTCAGGATCGGGAATTTTTTCAGGGCATGCACAGCTGCCTTGACGAAGAAGCTCATGAAGCCCAACTTGCAGCCATGCTCTTTTTCGAACTGGGCCTGGAACTTCTTGCGCATGTCCATCACTGGGGCCATGTTCACTTCGTTGAACGTGGTCAGAATGGCGTTGGTGGATTGCGATTGCAGCAGACGCTCTGCCACGCGGGCGCGCAGGCGGGTCATGGCCACACGCTGCTCAGGGCGGTCACCCAAAGCAACCGGGGCAGCGGCCACAGCTGGCAGTGGCTTGGCTGCAACTGGTGCAGGTGCGGGCTTGGCAGCGGGGGCTGCCACGGCAGACAGCACATCACCCTTGGTCACGCGGCCATCCTTGCCGGTGCCAGCCACAGAGCCAGCAGCCAGTTGGTTGTCAGCCATCAGCTTGGCTGCGGCTGGCATGGCCACGCCAGCCATGGATGAACCTTGGGCGGCAGGCGCGGCAGCCACGGGGGCGGCTGCGGCCACAGCGGCGGGCGCGGCGGCAGGTGCAGCTGCGGCTGCTTTGCCTTCGGAATCAATGCGGGCAATCACTTGCTCGGAGGCAACGGTGCTGCCATCGGCCTGAATGATTTCAGCCAACACGCCAGCTGAAGGTGCGGGCACTTCGAGTACGACCTTGTCGGTTTCGATTTCGATCAGGATTTCATCGACAGCGACCATGTCGCCGGGTTTTTTCTTCCATTGCAGCAGAGTCGCTTCTGCGATGGATTCAGAAAGCTGGGGAACTTTAACGTCAAAGAGAGCCATTTTTAATCCTTCTGTTCTTGGTGTGAGCGGTCAAAAAACGGGGAACACTGTCCCCGTTCAAACCAGTGTTTACTTGGTGAGAATGAAACCCTTGAGCTTGCCAAATGCGCCATCAACCAGGGCTTTTTGCTGATCTTGGTGCAAGTGGGCATAGCCAACGGCAGGAGAAGCCGATGAAGCACGACCTGAGTAGCCCAGCTTCTGACCGTCCAGCATGTTTTCGTGGATGTAATGCTGCACAAAGAACCATGCACCCTGGTTCTGTGGTTCATCCTGACACCACACCACATCCGTGGCATTGGGGTACTTTTTCAGTTCGGCAGAGAATGCCTTGTGCGGGAATGGATACAACTGTTCCACACGCACGATGGCGACATCGTCCGCACCCTTGTCAGCACGTTTCTTGACCAAGTCGTAGTACACCTTGCCGGAGCAGGCAATCACGCGCTTGACCTTCTCGGCTTTTTTGGCCACATCGGGATTGGAATCCGGAATGATGGTCTGGAAGCTGCCGCGTGTGAACTCTGACAGTGGCGATGTTGCATCCTTGTTGCGCAGCAGTGACTTGGGAGTCATGATCACCAGAGGCTTGCGCAGGTTGCGCACCATCTGGCGACGCAGGATGTGGAAGATCTGGCTGGCTGTGGTGGGCTGCACAATCTGCATGTTGGTATCAGCAGCCAACTGCATGAAACGCTCCAGACGTGCGGAAGAATGCTCAGGGCCCTGGCCTTCATAGCCATGTGGCAGCATCAGGGTGATGCCGTTGACACGGCCCCACTTCACTTCACCCGAGGCAATGAACTGGTCAATCACCACCTGTGCGCCGTTGGCAAAGTCACCGAACTGGGCTTCCCAAATTACCAGAGTATTGGGGTCATTGGATGCATACCCGTATTCAAAAGCCAGAACCGCTTCTTCAGACAGGATGGAGTCAATCACCACAAACGGTGCCTGGTTTTCAGACACGTTTTGCAACGGTACATAGGTGCCTGTGTCCCATTTTTCACGGCTTTGATCGTGAATCACAGCATGGCGATGGGTGAAGGTGCCACGGCCACAGTCTTCACCTGACAGGCGCACGGGGTAACCACTGGCCACCAGCGAGGCAAAAGCCATGTGTTCGCCCATGCCCCAGTCCACAGGAATGTCGCCACGGCCCATTGCGGCACGGTCTGCATACACTTTCTTGACCAGTGGATGCGGGTTGACGCTTTCTGGGATCGTGGTGATTTTCTCGGCCAGACGCTTCCATTCGGACAATGGCACGCCAGTGTCTCCGCCATCGGTCCACTTTCTGCCGAGGAATGGCGACCAGTCAACGGCGTACTTGCTCTTGAAGTTGCTGAGCACGGGGTCAACGGTGTGGGTACCCGCATCCATCGCAGCGCGGTAGGCTTTGAACATGTCATCGCCCAGTGTCTCACCCAAGCCTTGGGCTGCCAGCTTATCGGCATACAGCTTGCGTGTACCTGGGTGGGCCGCGATTTTCTTGTACATCAGCGGCTGGGTCAGCGAGGGAGTGTCTTGCTCGTTGTGGCCGAGTTTGCGGAAGCAAGTGATGTCAATCACCACATCCTGGCGGAACTCCATGCGGAACTCCAAGGCCAGCTGGGTGGCCAGCACAACGGCTTCAGGATCGTCGCCATTGACGTGCAGCACGGGTGCTTCCACCATCTTGACGATGTCGGTGCAATATGCGGTGGAACGCATATCGCGGGGGTCGGAAGTGGTGAAACCGATCTGGTTGTTGATGATCAGGTGAACCGTACCGCCAGTGGTGTAGCCACGGGTTTGGGCCAGCGCCAGTGTTTCCTGGTTGACACCTTGGCCACCGAAAGCGGAGTCACCATGTACCAGCACAGGCAGCACTTGGTTGCCACGCGGATCACCACGGCGATCCATGCGGGCACGCACCGAACCTTCAACCACAGGGTTGACGATTTCCAGGTGGGATGGGTTGAAGGCCAGCGACAAATGCACAGGGCCGCCGGGCGTAGCCAGGTCAGAGCTGAAACCCTGGTGGTACTTCACGTCACCAGCGGGCAAATCTTCAGGAGCGGTGTGATCAAACTCGGCGAACAAGTCTTTGGGCATCTTGCCCAAAGTGTTGACCAGCACGTTCAGGCGACCACGGTGGGCCATGCCGATCACGATTTCCTG
>ERZ724523.1713-NODE-1713-length-12732-cov-11.939418_pt1 | contig 12732 bp, 14 predicted proteins | sample MGYA00376056_ERZ724523 | MGnify/ENA primary metagenome ERZ724523 (study PRJEB28724, sample SAMN07190888) | wastewater metagenome | isolation source: influent of sewage treatment plant in Hong Hong | place: USA: Christiansburg, Virginia | collected 2016-03-01 ... | reverse complement strand
TGCCCTGGCGGTGATCCACATGCCAAAATCATTCAAAACCGGTTTTTCCATTCACGCAAGGCGGTGAATGTCTGCAGGGGCGTGTCCAGCGGCGCGTAGCCCGCATCGGCCAATGCCTGATGCACGGCGGGCTGCGCCAGCCGCAAGAATGGATTGGTCTGCCGCTCTTCTGCCATCCGGCTGGGCACGGTGGGCAGCCCGGCGGCGCGGCGGGCCTGGTCGCGCAGGCGACGGGCGCTGAGCGCGGCATTGTCAGGCTCAATCTGCCCGGCAAACTGCTGGTTGGACAAGGTATATTCATGGCTGCAATACACGAGGGTATCGTCGGGCAAGCTGGCCAGCCGGGTGAGAGAGGCATGCAACTGGGCTGGCGTGCCATCAAAAATCCGCCCGCAGCCACAGGCAAACAGCGTGTCACCACAAAATACCGCACCCGGCAGCACATAGCTTAAATGATGGCGGGTGTGTCCCGGCGTGGCCCAGACAGTCAGTGCTTCTGACCAGCCCGGCGGGGTCATCTGGTCGCCTTCGTCCACCGGATGATCCACCCCGGCCAGCTCGCCTGGCCCGTACACCGGTGCCGGATGCGCGGCCAGCAAACCCGCCAGTCCGCCAATATGGTCGGCGTGACCATGTGTCAGCAGCACCCCGGCCAGCACAAGCTGTTGCGCGGCCAGCCAGGCGCAAATGGGCCCGGCATCGCCAGGGTCTACCACCAAGGCATGCGTCGGGGTGTGCAAAACCCAGATATAATTGTCGTTGAAGACTGGAACGGGAGAGATTTTCAGCATGATGAAACCGTTTCAAACGGAGGGACCGGCATGCCGGAACTGAGCCAATGGCTGCATACGCCGCTTGGCCACTATGTGATGGCGCGCGAACAGGCTTATTTTGATCGGGCGGTGGCCGATGTGTTTGGCTACCACGCCGTTCAGCTTGGCCTGCCGGACCACCCGCTGCTGCGGGAAAACCGCATGCCCTGGCGCTGCCTGGCCGGCAACCATGGCCCGGTAGACCTGCTGTGCGACCCGGTGGCCATGCCGTTTGCCAACCAGAGCATCGACCTGCTGCTGCTGCCTCACGTACTGGATTTTACCAGCCATCCGCATCAGGTGCTGCGTGAAGCCGAGCGGGTGCTGGTGGCTGAGGGGCGGGTGATCCTGACCGGCTTCAATCCGTTCAGCCTGTGGGGGCTGGCGCGGCGGGGCAAACCGGACAGCTTGCCGTGGCAGGCCAATTTCATCGGGCTGAACCGGTTGAAAGACTGGCTGCAGTTGCTGAGCCTGGAGCCGGCTGGTGGGGCGTTCTTGTGTTATGCGCCGCCGTTTGAGCGGGAAAGCTGGTTGCAACGCTGGCGTTTCATGGAAGACGCCGGCGACCGCTGGTGGCCGCTGGCGGCTGGGGTGTATGCCATCGAAGCGGTCAAGCGGGTGCGCGGCATGCGCCTGCTCACCCCGCGCTGGCGGCTGCTGACGCCCGCCCCGCTGGCCAGCAGCGCCGCCCGTTCCAGCCGCCGGGGCGTGTTGCCGCCGGCGGTGACCCGAAAGAACAGGCATGAGCACAGCTGATATTGTCGAGATTTACACCGATGGTGCCTGCAAGGGCAACCCTGGCCCAGGCGGCTGGGGCGCGCTGTTGCGCTACAAGGGTGCCGAAAAAGAACTCTGGGGCGGTGAAAACGACACCACCAATAACCGCATGGAGCTGCTGGCGGTGATCAAGGCACTGAACTGCCTGAAACGCCCGTCGGTCATCCATGTGTACACCGACTCGCAGTACGTGCAAAAAGGCATCAGCGAATGGATTCATGGCTGGAAGGCGCGTGGCTGGAAAACCGCTGCCAAGGCCCCGGTCAAGAATGCCGACCTGTGGCAACTGCTCGACAGCGCACAAAGCACCCACCAGATTGACTGGCGCTGGGTAAAAGGCCACGCCGGCCATGAATTTAACGAACGGGCCGACGCCCTGGCCAACCGTGGGGTGGACGACACCCTGGGCGGCTAACCCGGAATCACACCAAGGTTTTTCATGCGTTACATTATTCTCGATACCGAAACCACCGGCCTGAACCCGCGCACTGGCGACCGGCTGGTTGAATTTGCCGGGCTGGAAATGGTCGGGCGCAAGCTCACTGGCCGCTCACTGCACCTGTTTGTCCACCCGGAACGCGACATCCCGGAAGAAGCCTCGCGCATCCACGGCATCACCCTCGACCAACTGGAAGGCCAGCCGGTGTTTGCTGGTGTGGCAGCGCAAATCAGCGACTTTATCCGTGGTGCCGGGCTGATTATCCATAACGCCCCCTTCGACATGGGCTTTCTGGATATGGAGTTCACCCGGATTGGCCTGCCCAGCGCCAGAAGCCAGGCGGGCGAAGTGATCGACACCCTGGCCATGGCCAAGGAGCAGTTTCCCGGCAAGCGCAACAACCTGGACGCCTTGTGCGACCGCTTTGAAGTGGACCGCTCCAACCGCACCTTCCACGGCGCGCTGATTGACTGTGAGCTGCTCTGCGAGGTGTATCTGGCCATGACCCGTGGCCAGGAAAGCCTGCTGATGGACATTGAGCCCATCCAGTCCGAACGCGGCGGCCCGGCGCTCAGCCTCAGCGGCAGCAAGCGCCCCAGGGTGCAGTTGGCCAGCGCCGAAGAAACCGCCCTGCACGAAAGCTATCTGGACGGCCTGGACAAAGCGGTCAAGGGCAGTTGCCTGTGGCGGAAAACCCCGCCGGAGGCGGCATGAAGCCACGCTGCGTGGTACTGGTACCTGCGGCAGGCAGCGGCAGCCGCTTTGGCCAGCCCACCCCCAAACAATACACCGCGCTGGCTGGCCAGCCGCTCCTGGCGCACACCCTGCGCACCTTGTGCGCCGAGCCCAGGGTGGATCAGGTCTGGGTGGTGATCAGCCCGGAAGATGACTGGTTTGACCAGTTCGACTGGCCCGACGCCAAGCTGGGTGTGCTGCGCCACGGCGGTGCCACCCGCGCCGAAACCGTGCGCAATGGCCTGGCCGCGCTGGCGCTGGCCGACGACGACTGGGTGCTGGTACACGACGCCGCCCGCTGCTGCCTGCCGGCAGAAGCGCTGGCCCGGCTGATTGACACGCTGGACACCGACCCCTGCGGCGGCCTGCTGGCACTGCCGGTGGCCGATACCCTCAAACGCGACGACGGCCAGCAGGGCGTGGCCGCCACCGTGGCCCGCGATGGCCTGTGGCAGGCGCAAACCCCGCAGATGTTCCGCTACGGCCTGCTGGCCCGCGCACTGGCCGCCGGCAGCGGGGCGGAGATCACCGACGAAGCCTCGGCCATCGAGCGCCTGGGCCGACAGCCGCGTCTGGTGCGCGGCGATGCGCGCAATTTCAAGGTGACCTATGCTCAGGATATCCGGCTGGCCGCCGCCCTCCTGAGCACACACAAGGATGACATGGCATGATTCGCATTGGACAGGGCTGGGACGTTCACCGACTGGTGGAAGGCCGACCGCTGATTCTGGGTGGGGTGACCGTCCCGCATGACAAAGGACTACTGGGGCATTCCGACGCTGATGCCCTGCTGCACGCCATTACCGACGCCCTGCTGGGTGCCGCCGGGCTGGGCGATATCGGCAGCCATTTTCCGGATACCGACCCGGCATTTCATGGTGTGGACAGCCGGATTCTGCTGCGGGAAACCGTGGCCCGCCTGGCGCGGCGTGGCTGGAAAGTGGTGAATGTGGACAGCACGGTAATTGCCCAGCGCCCCAAGCTGGCCAGCCATATTCCGGCCATGCGTGCGCACATCGCCACCGATTTGCGCCTGGATATGGACGCCGTGAACATCAAGGCCAAAACCAGCGAAAAACTCGGCCATCTGGGCCGGGAGGAAGGCATTGCCGCGCAGGCGGTGTGCCTGATTGAAAAAGCGTGAGACGCACGCGCCTGCACCTCGGCCCACCCGCCCCGGATCAGGCATGTGCTTTGCCACGCTTATGTGATAATACCGCTCTGCCGCAGCATCTGCTGTGACGGACCACCGAAGTCAACAGCGAGACCACCATGACCACCCTGACCCAAGACGACAAAAAACGCGCGGTAGCGCGCAAGGCGATTGATTTTGTGCCGGATAACGCATTGATTGGCGTTGGCACCGGGTCCACCGTGAACTTCTTTATCGACGAACTGGCACGCATCAAGGGGCGGATTGACGGTTGCGTGTCCAGCTCCGATGCTTCCACCGCCCGGCTGAAGGCGCACGGCATTCCGGTGTTCGAGCTGACCAATATTGGCGAATTGCCGGTGTATATCGATGGTGCCGACGAAATCAACCACTCGCTGCATATGATCAAAGGTGGTGGTGGCGCGCTGACCCGGGAAAAAATCGTGGCGGCATCGGCCCAGGAATTCATCTGCATTGCCGATGAAGCCAAGTATGTGGCCAAGCTGGGCACCTTCCCGGTGGCGGTGGAAGTGATTCCGATGGCGCGTTCGCTGGTGGCGCGCGAACTGGTGCATCTGGGTGGCCATCCAGAATGGCGTCAGGGCTTTGTCACCGACAATGGCAACCTGATTCTGGACGTGCACAATCTGGAAATTCTCAAGCCGGTAGAGATGGAAACCGCCATCAACCAGATCCCCGGCGTGGTGTGCTGCGGCATCTTTGCCCGCCAGCACGCCCATGTCTTGCTGCTGGGCACCGACTCAGGGGTGAAGGAAATCCGCTGATTCAGCATGAAAATCATGTTTTTGTGCCCGCAAGCGGGCACAAGTGATGTTCCCTTCATGAAAAGTTCATACAGGGTCGGGACAATTGCACATTCACCGAACCTCATTCCCAGGAATCCACCATGGCAGAGCATATTTCCAAGCAGTTTGATCTGGAGCTTGAAACCATCCGCACCCGCGTGTTGCAGATGGGGGGGTTGGTCGAGGCGCAAATCATCGGCGCAATTGACGCGCTGATGTCATCCGACATTGCCAAGCTGGACAAGGTAATTGCCGAAGACGCGCTGGTCAACGCCATGGAAGTCAGCCTGGACGAAGAGTGCCAGCACATCATCGCCCGCCGCCAGCCTGCTGCCAGCGACCTGCGCATGGTCATCACTGTGATCAAGACCATCACCGATCTGGAGCGCATTGGCGACGAAGCGCAAAAAGTGGCGCGCATGGGCAAGCTCATCCTGCTGGCCGACCGCGTGCACATGCCGCGCTTTCGCGAAATCCAGAAAATGGCCGAAGTGGCGCTGAGCATGCTGCGCCGCGCGCTGGACGCCTTTGCCCGGCTGGACGTGGCTGGTGCGCTGGATGTCACCCGCCAGGACCGTAAGCTGGATGACGAGTTTGACGCCAATTTCCGTCAGCTGGTTACCTTCATGATGGAAGATCCGCGCGCCATCTCGATGTCGATCGACACCATTTTCATGTGCAAGGCGATTGAGCGCATTGGCGACCACGCCAAGAACATCTCGGAATACGTGGTGTACCTGGTCAAGGGCAAGGATATTCGCCATACCGCACTGGAAGACGTCGAGCACATCGATCTGTAATGCTTCAGGCACCTGACTGCGCTTGCTCAGGCCGCCCGTTCTGCGGGCGGCTTTTCGTTCACACCGGTTTCCCGTTATCATGACAAGCCATGATTTGCCGTCGATGGCCCCGGCGGGCTTGCCTTCCCGTCACACCGTGCGCCCGCGCACGCCCGCTTTGGCCTGGCCTGTGCATATCATGCCTGGTAGTCAGGTGGCTCCCATCAACCCCGCTTTATACTTTACCTTCTTGAGGTTTTCTGGTGCCCTCGTCGTTTGAGACCCTTGCGGCCGTAGATCTCGGCTCCAACAGCTTTCGCCTGCAAATCGTCCGCGTGGACGGCGAGCAGTTTTTCCCGCTCGACACCCTCAAAGACACCGTGCGTCTGGGGGCTGGCCTGACCGCCGACAATTATCTGGACGACGCCACCCAGCAACGGGCGCTGACCTGCCTGGCCCGCTTTGGCGACCGCCTGCGCCATTTCAGCCCCGATCAAGTGCGCGTGGTGGGCACCAACACCCTGCGCGTGGCCAAAAACTCGGCAGCGTTCATCCGCGAAGCCGAAGCCCGGCTGGGTTTCCCGATTGAAATCATTGCCGGGCGCGAAGAAGCCCGGCTGATTTACATTGGTGCGGCGCATAGCCTGCCTGCCGGCAAGGAAAAACGCCTGGTGGTGGATATCGGCGGGGGGTCCACCGAGTTCATTATCGGCAGTGGGATGAAACCGCAAAAAACCGAAAGCCTGGGCCTGGGCTGTGTCACTTACAGTTTGCGTTATTTTCCGGACGGCAAGCTGACCAAGGCCAACTTCAAGAACGCCGAACTGGCCGCACGCAACGAAATCCAGCGCATTGCCCACGAATACATGCCTGACCAGTGGCAACTGGCCATTGGCACCTCGGGCACCGCCCGTTCGCTGCGCGACATTCTCGAACTGAACGACTACAGCCCGGACGGCATTACCCGCGCCGGGATGGAGCAGCTCAAGGCTGAGCTGCTGCGCTGTGGCAGCATGGACGCGGTGGACCTGAACGGCCTGCGCGCCGACCGTGCGCCGGTGCTGCCGGGCGGTCTGGCCATCATGTTGGCGGTGTTTGAAGAACTGCAGGTGGAGACCATGACGGTCACCCTGGGCGCGCTGCGCGATGGCGTGCTGTACGACATGCTGGGCCGTCAGTACCACAAGGACCTGCGCGACGTCACGGTTACCCAGTTCAAGCGCCGCTATCACGTCGATACCGGCCAGGCTGAGCGGGTCACCGGACTGGCCCGCCAGTTTTACGCCCAACTGGCCGGCAGCGAAGCCATGGCCAACCCGGAAATCCCCCGTCAGCTGGAATGGGCGGCCAAATTGCATGAAATTGGCCTGATGATTTCCCATTCGGGCTACCACAAGCACTCGGCCTATATTGTCGAACAGGCCGACATGCCCGGCTTTTCCCGCCGCGAGCAACGCCAGATTGCCCATCTGGTGCTGGCACACAAGGGCTCGCTGAACAAGATGGTGCCACTGCTGAGCGACCAGCCTGCCTACTGGCCGGCGGTGCTGGCCTTGCGCCTGGCCGTGCTGCTGTGCCGCAGCCGCCGCCCGGTTGACCTGCCGCCCACCCTGCACCTGAGCAATAACGGCCAGGGCTTCAGCCTGATGGTCAGCGCCGAATGGCTGAACCATAACCCGCTCACTGCTGGCGCGCTGAAGCAGGAAGAAGACCCCTGGCGCAGCACCGGGCTGACCCTGAGCGTCCAGCAGCAGGCATGAATCATCCTGGTCATCCACACACCGCCACCCGGCTTGGCCACCATGCTGGCCATGCGCCGGGCGAGCTGGTGCATATCGGCGAAACCAAAACCGCCGAGCCACGGCTGCTGCTGATTGAATTCGACCCGGCGCATTACCAGGAAACTCCGTTTGCCCATCTGGGCGACGACCCGGCGCACCAGCCTGACGCTGGCACGCTATGGCTGAATGTTTACGGCCTGCAGGATGTGGCAATGATGGCGGAAATTGGCCAGCGCTTTGGCCTGCATCCGCTGGTGCTGGAAGATATTCTCAACACCCATCAGCGGCCCAAAATCGAAGACTACGGCGATTATATTTTCATCGTCACCCATGTATTCGAATACCACCCGGCCAGCCGCACGCTGAACGAAGACCAAATCAGCATGGTGCTGGGCCACGGCTTTGTGCTGACTTTCCAGGAGCGCCCGGCAGGCCGCTTTCAGCCCTTGCGCGAGCGGCTGAAAAACGCCGTGGGCCCGGCCCGTCGCCTGGGGGCCAGCTACCTGGCCTACAGCCTGCTGGACGTGATTGTTGACCATTATTTTGTCACCCTTGACCAACTGGGCGATACGGTAGACGAGCTGGACAGCCGCCTGCTGGCCGGCCAGGCCAATACCGGCACCCTGGCCCGCATCCACACTCTGAAAATGACCTTACTGGCGCTGCGCCGGGCGCTATGGCCGCTGCGCGAGGCGGTGATGACCCTGCAGCACGGCGATTCCGGCCTGCTTGACCCGGAAACCCGGCTGTATCTGCGTGATGTATACGACCATCTGGTGCATCTGCTGGAAACCGTAGACCTGCAGCGCGACCTGGTGGCCGGCATGGTGGATCTGTATGTGTCCACCCAGTCCAACCGGCTGAACCGGCAAATGCGCTTTCTGACGGTGATTGCCACCCTGTTCATGCCGCTGACGTTTATTTCCAGCATTTACGGCATAAACTTTGACTACATGCCCGAACTGCACTGGAAGTGGGGCTATTTTGCCGTGCTTGGGCTGATGGCGGCGATTGGCGGGGGCATGGGCTATCTGTTCTGGCGTCGGCGCTGGTGGTAAACCCCGCTGACCCAAGCCCTGATCCGGCGTGGCACCGCCTTGCTTCAGCGCTTGTGCGAGGGATTATTCGCCGCGCTTAGCCCGCTGCGCTGACAGTGGGCGTAGCGCTGCCGACATCCACGCTGCCCGCCGCCGCCTCTGTTGTCACCCCAGCCACAGCGGCTGTGCTCACGCCTGCTGCGCTGCTGTTAGCCAGACTGCCGCTGACAGCGGCAGCTGGCGTGGCTTGCTGACCCAGCGCGTTCAGCATCTTGCCCACTTCGTGCAGCAGTTTTTCGGTCTGGCGCACCGCATCCTGGCCGGACTGGCGCAATTTGCGCTTGAGCGCCTCCAGCGCGCGCTTGATATCGCTGGCCACCGCCTTGGCATCCTGAATGAAATCCTGTCTGGACTTGGCGTCGGCCTCGGCTGCCGAGCCGGTGCTGCTGGTGGCGGCATGGCCGGCAAACGCCGGCGCGCGCTCCGCTGAACCCGCAGACGACTGGCTGGCGGCATCGCCGCTCAATGCTGCTGCCATGGCCTGCCCCTCCGCCTGCAGCGGTGCGGCGGCCTGTGCGCTGGCATCCGCCGACGCATTGGCCGCACTGGGTGCGCCCGCGCTGGCCTGAGGCGCGCTGGCGGCCTGCCCGCTGTTGCCGGCAAACTGCTTCACCGCCTGTTTCAGCTCACCCGCCACCAGCGCCAGCTGACGGGCCAGCCCCTTGGCCTGTGCCGGGCTGGCACCGGTCATCATGGCTTTTAGCCATTTCATCCGCTTTTTCAGTTCGGCCACCTTGTCGGTGGCCTGCTTGCGCATGGCGGTGGCGTCACTTCCTCCACTCAGCATCCCTTGCTTGTCGTACAGCGTGGGCGCTTCCTGACTGGCCCCCAGCGTCACCCGGTCACTCACCCCCTGAAAATTGCCCGGCGGGGCAGGCTGAGCCGCTGCCGTGGCGGCTGCCGGCTGGCCGGTGGTGCGTAACCGACCGGCAAAACTTTCCAGGCGCAGACGCAAGCTATTGCTCAGGCTGGACAGGTTCATGGCAGGGCTCTCAATTGAACGAATGAATAGATTCTGCTTATCGACCCAGACAGGGAAAAGTTGAGCCAGGCACATGCCATTGTTATCACGCCACCGGACCCTATCCGCCATCCGGACCGATTTTCGCTCGCATTTCGCGCACGCCTCAGTAGCAGGCATGTTTTCTGCTTGACTGGGCAAGATGTCACCCGACATCCTCCACTCAACTCGGAAGCCGTGAGCCTGGATAGCCGGCCTGAATTCAGGCCGGCTCTTTTTTGAGCTCATCGGGTTCAATAGCGCACTTGCGTGCCTAGCCAATTGTTCTGTATCGATTTTTCTCAAGCTGGCCGAGCCATGGCCGATAGCATGCTGTCTGCCGTCTTTCTCTTGCGAGGCCTGCCATGCGCATCCAGTCTTCTGATATCACCTTTCAGTCCCAGCACCGTGCCCGCCAGTCGTCCCGCTCAGTCACCCGACGTGAGCCGCTGCAACTGGCCACGCGCATGGCCGGCCCGCCGCTGACATCCAGCCAGTCCGGCGAAAAAATAACCCTCAGCGCAGAAGGCAAATCGCTGGCGCAACAGGCCCAGCAAAAAGCGCAAGCCAACCAGGCCAGTCAGGCCGCCAGCGAAGCCAATGACAGTGGCCTGAGCAGTTCATTTCAGGTGCTGGTCAGCATTTTGAAGTCGATGTTTGGCGTGGATGTGAAACTGTTCAATGCCCGCGACCTGACCAGTACCAGCACCACCGAGCAAACCAGTTCGGGCACAACCGCCGCCTTGCCAGCCCCCGACGCCGCAACCGCCGCCCCGTCCGCCAGCGAATTGCGCGCGCTGGCGGTGAATGCCGCGCCAAACACCTTTATTGAAACCACCACCACCCGCTACCACGAAGAAGAACAACTGAGCTGGAACGCCAATGGCGTGGTGACCACCGCAGACGGCAAAACCGTGTCGTTTGCGCTGGACCTGGCGCTGTCGCGCAGCATCAGCTGGGATGCCACCCAGGTGCGCACCATCGGCCCGCGACTAAAAGACCCGCTGGTGATCAACTTTGCCGGCACTGCCGCGCAATTGAGCAATCAACGGCGGGATTTTGACCTAGACAATGATGGCCAGACCGAAAACATGGCCATGCTGGCATCGGGCAGTGGCTTTCTGGCGCTGGATATGGATGAAAACGGCAGCATCGACAATGGCAGCGAGCTGTTTGGCGCGCAAAGCGGCGATGGCTTTGCCGACCTGGCCCAGTTTGACGATGACGGCAATGGCTGGATTGACGAAGGCGATGCCGCATTTGCCCGGCTGAAGCTGTGGACGCAAAACGAAGCCGGCGAAGACCAACTGCTCAGCCTGAGCGAAGTGGGCATTGGTGCGCTGTTCCTGGGCAGCGAACGCACCGAGTTTTCCCTGAAGGATGAACAGCACAAGCTGCAGGGCCAACTGCGCAGCACCGGGGTGTTTTTGCGTGAAAACGGCACCGCCGGCACCATGCAGCAGATTGACCTGGCGGTGTAACACACCACCGGCATGGCCAGTTCAGGGCAGGGCGCAGATCAACCGGTCTGCGCTCTTGTCATATGAGATGCCGCCGCTAGCGCCCCAGCGCCGGAAACAGCTTGACCGCGCCATCGGCAATGATCTCCACCGACAAGGCCGCCAGCAGCATGCCCATGATCCGGTTGACGATATTGATTCCAGTCTGGCCCAGCAGGCGCGATACCGGCGTGGCGGCAATCATGGCCAGATAGCACGTCGCCGCAATCAGCACTGCGCAACCGGCCAGGCTCAGATACCCCAGCCAGCCGTGGGCGTGGCTGGCATAAATGATCACAGTGGAAATGGTGCCGGGGCCGGTCATCAGCGGAATCGCCAGCGGCACCACGGCAATATTGGCCCGTCCTCCGGCTTCTTCGGTTTCCTGGCGGGTGGTTTTGGTTGCCGACGGCGCGGCGTTCATCATCGACAGCGAAATCATCATCACCAGAATCCCGCCACCCACCTGAAACGAGCCGATGGAAATCCCCAGCAGGCGAATCAGCGAATCCCCCAGCACCACAAAGGTGAGGATCACCACCGCCACGGCAATCGAGGCGGTTTTGGCAATGCGCCGGCGCTCTTTGGCGCTGGCGTCCGGGGTCAGGCTGATGAAAATCGGAATCGCCCCGATCGGGTTGACCAGAACCAGAAGGGCAATAAAAATCTTGATGGCGTCCATGCGGGTATCCACGGGGTAAGTGTCAGGATCAGACACATCGGCTGCAGCCAGGGATGGCGGCCAGAGCCGGGCATAAAAAGGCAGACAGGATACGGGATTTACCGGGGACTTGTCTTGGGGCTGCGGGGTTTTGTGTTCAGGGGGCCACGCTCCGGCAGGCCCGTGTAGATCGAGTATGATGCAGTCAGCTGGTGTCATCCCCCTTTTCCCCAGGAGCGCCCATGTCCCTCGATCCCAAACTGCATCAGGCTGCCATCCAGCTTTACGATGCTTATACCCATACCCCGTGGTCCCGGCGGGATTTCCTGCAGCGGTTGACTGCGCTGGTGGGCAGCAGCTCGGCGGCGTATGCCTTGCTGCCCTTGCTGGAAAACAACTACGCCCAGGCGGCCAGTGTGCCGACCGACTCGCGTCTGCTGGCGCAGGAAGGCCAGTTTGCCACACTGGCCGGTGGCGCGGCGCTGTCGGGCTATCAGGTGCACCCCACCGCCGCCGCTGCCAGCATGGCGGGCGTGGTGCTGATTCATGAAAACCGGGGCTTGAACCCGCATATCCGCGACATGGCGCGCCGGCTGGCGCTGGCCGGGTACCGGGTGCTGGCACCGGATTACCTGTCCACTCAGGGCGGCACGCCAGCGGATGAAGACCAGGCCCGCGAACAGTTTGCCAAGCTGGACGCCGGGCTGGCGCGGCAGATTTCGCTGGCGGCGGTGGCCGCGCTGCGTCAGGCCGGGTCAGCCAAGGTGGGGGCGGTCGGGTTTTGCTGGGGAGGAGGTCAGGTCGGGCAGTTGGCGGTGCATGCGCCAGACTTGCAGGCTGCAGTGGTGTATTACGGCCCGGCACCGGCCAGCAGCGACGTTGCCGCCATCCGTGCGCCGCTGCTGTTGCATTACGCCGGGCTGGATGAGCGGATCAACGCCGGCGTGCCGGGCTTTACCGCCGCGCTACAGGCCGCCGGGGTACGCCATAGCGTTTACACCTATCCCGGCGTTAATCATGCCTTCAATAACGACAGCAATGCCGCCCGTTACGATGCGGCGGCGGCGGCGCTGGCCTGGCAGCGTACCCTGGCGTTTTTACAACAGCATCTGGCTTAAAAGCCGCTCACAAACCCCGCCTAGTAGCCAGTCACCATGATATGAATCGACTGACTGGCGATTAGACCGCTTTCG
>ERZ724523.1708-NODE-1708-length-12744-cov-5.359209_pt1 | contig 12744 bp, 11 predicted proteins | sample MGYA00376056_ERZ724523 | MGnify/ENA primary metagenome ERZ724523 (study PRJEB28724, sample SAMN07190888) | wastewater metagenome | isolation source: influent of sewage treatment plant in Hong Hong | place: USA: Christiansburg, Virginia | collected 2016-03-01 ... | reverse complement strand
GGTATATGTAGGAAGGGAGATACCTCGGCAATTTTTTTTTTTATATCCCAGTCTTCATATTTTTCCAGGCTGGTGTCGAACCTAATTCCTAGGTCAATTACCCGTCGGCGAGTAAGGCAGGCGTGAATGGGAATGTAATTTCGTAAGCGTAGTCGTTCCATTGAGAACGGTTCATCCAGAAGACTGGGGCTACGACCTTGGTTTAGTGTGTCAGAAAATTCAATGCGGATACCCCCGTAGGCTAGTAAGCGGTCTGGTGCTTGCTGAAGACCATTAATTAGATGTGCAATATGGGCTGGGTATAAATAATCGTCATCATCAAGAAAAACAAAGAATTCGCCAGTTGCGGCTTCTAGACCTAGGTTGGCAGCAGCTGAGCGTCCGGCTCCACAATGGTTAATTACATTGAAATCAAGCTCCGGCCATCGGGTCGATAATAGCTTTTCAAGTGTGCTTGCACCAATGTTTACTATGACAACTTCAATTGATGGCCACGTTTGTTGCATGATGCTATCAAGTGAGTTGGTCAAAGATGCTCTTCCAGCGGTTCGGACAATAATGGAAACCTTGGGGGAGCTTGGAGTGCCCAATGCTTTTTGGACTGGTATGCCAGGAAATAGTGTATTTTTGGGGTCAGTTATTAGCAGTGCGTGCCCTGAGAGTTCAGAGCTGTAGCTTGCAGCACGAAAAAATTGCAGATAACGTGTTGCAGACAAGGGGGGGGGGGGGGATTCTCATTTTCAAACCAAGCAGAAACTTCAGTTAAGGGTTGGTCAAGTTCTCCGATACCTATACAAATTTGGTGTGTGGCACGACGCACTCCTTCCCATACCTGTAGTGCTAGGCATGTGTATTGCGCATTGAATGCTGGTAGATATACGCGTACAGGTTTTTCCGAGTCGACGAGTTTGGCGATGGTGACACACGTATTTTCATCGATTCGGTCCGTGGGGATGTGAATCGATTGGTGCTTTTCATGATATTTGTCGGGTGAGAAGGTTTCTGTTTCTGTCTGCGTAAAAATAATTATAGGATCGTTTCGGTCACGATGCCTTGCCAGAACTGCGTGTAAGGCCGATGTAACATCGGACATGTCGTGGCAAAACAGAAGAACCTTCCCTTGGGAAAGGCTGGCATCAAATTGTTTGGAAGACTCAATTTTGAGCATTGTTTGATCTTGGTGAACGCGCCGACTATTACAGGCGAGGGGTTTGTGGATCTAAGATTAATTTTCGCAACGGCAATGCAGAGGGCGGGCAACTCCTGCTATTCAACAGTCACACTTTTCGCCAGATTTCTCGGTTTATCGACGTCAGTTCCTTTTACCAGCGCGGCATGATACGACAGCAACTGCAAGGGAATGACGTGCAGAATCGGCGATAGTTCGCCGTAGTGCTCCGGCAAACGCAGGATGTAAACCCCTTCGGATTCGACAATTTCAGAATCCTTGTCGGCAAAGACGTAAAGCTCACCGCCGCGTGCCTGAACTTCCTTGAGGTTGGACTTCAGCTTGTCGATCAACTGGTCGTTGGGGGCGATGGAAATCACCGGCATGTCGCTATCCACCAACGCCAGCGGGCCATGCTTCAACTCACCGGCGGGATAGGCTTCGGCGTGGATGTACGATATTTCCTTGAGCTTCAGCGCGCCTTCCATGGCGATCGGGTAGTGCATGCCGCGCCCGAGGAAGAGTGCGTGGTGTTTGTCGGCAAAACGCTGAGCCCATACTTTAATTTCACTTTCCAGCTCCAATACCTTGTTGACCGCAACCGGCAGATGGCGCAGCTGTTCAATATAGGATGCTTCCTGTTCAGGCGTCAGGCGTTGCTTGAGTTTGGCCATGACCAGCGTCAGCACAAACAGGGCGGCAAGCTGGGTGGTGAAGGCCTTGGTTGAGGCGACGCCGATTTCCGGGCCGGCGCGGGTGATGAAGCGCAGGGCGCATTCGCGGACGATGGCAGATTCAGGGACGTTGCAGATGGCTAGCGTTTTCGTTTGGCCGAGTGACTTGGCGTGACGCAAGGCGGCCAGTGTGTCGGCAGTTTCTCCTGACTGAGAGATGGCGACAATCAGCTGACGGGGATTGGGGACTGAAGTGCGATAGCGGTATTCGCTGGCAATTTCGACATTGCATGGCACGCCGGCGAGGGCTTCAAGCCAGTAGCGGGCGGTGTAGCCGGAGTGGCTGCTGGTGCCGCAGGCGAGAATGAGGATGGAGTCGACATCGGCCATCAAATTGGCTGCTTCGGCGCCGAAGATGCCAGGCTGGATGGATTTGCTGCCGCCGACGATTTCGAGGGTATTGGCCAGTGCTTCGGGTTGCTCGAAGATTTCCTTTTGCATGTAGTGCTGGTAGTTGCCGAGTTCGACAGCGGCAGCTGAAAGCTGGGAAACATGCACCGGGCGCTCGACGGGTGTGCCGTCAAGGCGGGTAATTTTGACACTGGTTGCGGTCAACTCGGCGATGTCGCCATTTTCCAGATAGACCATGTTGCGGGTGACTTGCAGCAGGGCAGAGGCATCGGAGGCGGCGTAGTTGCCGGTGTCGGATACGCCAAGCAGCAGTGGCGAGCCTTCGCGGGAAACGATGATCTTGCCCGGCTGGTTCTGGTCAATCACTGCGATGGCGTAGGCCCCCACCAGGTGGCGGCAGGCGATCTGTACGGCCTTGAGCAGGTCCGGCTCGGTCTTCAGTGTGGACTGGATCAGGTGGGCGATGCTTTCGGTGTCGGTGTCCGAGGTGAAGACGTAGCCTTGGGCAGTGAGTTCGCCGCGCAAGGTTTCGTAGTTTTCGATGATGCCGTTGTGGACAACAGCGATGCTGCCGGAAACGTGCGGGTGCGCATTGCGTTCGGAAGGAATGCCATGCGTCGCCCAACGGGTGTGGGCAATACCGGTGATGGCGCTAGTGCCCGCCGAGGCTGCTTCGAGTTCAGCGACGCGACCGGTGGAGCGGACGCGCTCAATCTCGCTATGGCCGATGACGGCCAGACCGGCGGAGTCATATCCGCGATATTCGAGTTTCTTGAGCCCTTCGACGAGGACGGGAACGATGTTCTTGCCGGCTGCTGCCGCGACGATGCCGCACATAATGGATCCTTATACCTTGTAGTAATCGCGATACCAGGTGATGAAGCGGTTAACGCCTTCCTGGATGGGGGTGGCCGGGACGAAGCCGACCCAGTCCTTAAGCAAATCGGTATTGGCGTAAGTAGCTGGCACGTCGCCATCCTGCAACGGCAATAGGCGTTTTTCAGCCTTTTGGCTCAAGGCATTTTCGATGGCGCCGATGAAGTCGAGCAAGGGCACCGGGTTGTTGTTGCCAATATTGAAGACGCGATAGGGTGCGGTGCTGGTCGCCGGGTCGGCAGAAATCGAGTCATATTCCGCGTTGACCGCAGCATTGCGATCCATAACACGAATCACGCCTTCGACGATGTCGTCCACGTAGGTGAAATCGCGTTGCATGTTACCGTGATTGAAAACATCAATTGGTCGGCCTTCTAGGATGGCTTTGGTAAACAGGAAGAGCGCCATGTCCGGGCGACCCCACGGGCCATAGACGGTGAAAAAGCGCAGTCCGGTGGTCGGTAGCTTGTAAAGATGGCTATACGTGTGAGCCATCAACTCATTGGCCTTCTTGGTCGCCGCATACAGGCTGACCGGGTGATCGACGCTGTCGTGCTCGGAGAAGGGCATCTTGGTGTTGCCGCCATAAACGCTGGAGCTGGAGGCGTATACCAGATGCTGCACCTGATGGTGGCGGCAGCCTTCTAGAATATTGATGAAGCCGACCAGATTGCTATCCACGTAAGCGTGTGGATTCTGGATCGAATAGCGAACGCCGGCTTGCGCGGCGAGGTGGATGACCTTGTCGAATTTCTCTTCGGCGAACAGTTTTTCCATCCCGGCGCGGTCAGCCACATCGAGTTTTACAAAGCTGAAGCCGGGCAGGACGGTCAGGCGCTTGAGCCGGTTTTCCTTGAGCGACACTTCGTAGTAATCGTTGAGATTGTCGAGGCCAACGACTTGATCGCCGCGCGCCAGCAGGCGCAGCGTAGTGGTCATGCCGATAAAGCCGGCGGCGCCGGTAACGAGAATTTTCACGAATTCACCCTTATTTGATTTGTTGAATTTTAGCGCAGCACAGCATCGGCAGTTTGACGTTCCAGCATTTTGGAATACTTGATGAAGCTGTTGAAACAACCAATGCTGATGTGAATCAGGCCGGGTAGGCCATCGCGGAAGCCTTGGCGGATGAAATAGAATTTGATGAAGCGAATGATCGGACTCAGGGCCAGTCGCCCAAATGTTGCCCGCTTACCGGCGGCCAGCGCCATGTCGGCGGCGAGCGAGGTGTAGCGATTCTGTTTTGTCAGATAACTGGCCAGTGATTCGGCTGAGTCATGCAACAAATCGCCTTTCAGTTCGCCCGTTGCCGATTGCGTTTCTACCTTTTCATGTACCGCATCATCCGACCAGCGTGCCTGGCGGCGATCAAAAAGGCGCAAGCTCCAATCCGGGTAGCCCTCGCCATGCTTTAAATAGCGGCCAAGGAAGCGATTGCAGCGCGGAAAACGAAATGTTGCGGTCAACGGGTTTTTAAGCGCATTTTTTATTGATGCCTGCAATTCCGGTGAAACCCGTTCGTCAGCATCCAGACAAAGCACCCAGTCATGCACAGCAGAATCGACGGCAAATTGTTTTTGCGGACCAAAACCCAACCAATTCTGGTCGATGACACGGGCGCCATAACGCATCGCCAAAGCCTGTGTGCCATCCGTGCTGCCGGAATCGATCACCACAATGTCGTCGACAAAATCGATACTCTTCAAGCATTCCTCCAATTGCGAGGCGGCATTGAGCGTAATGATGGCAACGGAAAGCGGCTGGCGCGTGACTGGCATTTATAATCGCGACTTTGAAAGACGCCATTTTATCTGCCGATGCGCATATTGATCGTGAAAACTTCCTCGCTCGGCGACGTTATCCACAATTTGCCGGTGGTGAGCGACATCCATCAGCATTTTCTGGATGCAATCATCGACTGGTGTGTGGAAGAGAGCTTTGCCGCCATTCCGCGCCTGCATCCCGGCGTTAACGAAGTGATTCCTGTTGCCTTGCGGCGCTGGAAGAAAAATTTGTTATGCCGCCAAACCTGGCAAGAGGTAAAAGTGTTTCGGCAAAGCATCGCCCGCCAGCACTACGATCTGGTCCTCGATACGCAAGGCTTGCTCAAAAGCGCCTTGATCACGCGTCAAGCGCGTGGTGTCAAATGCGGTTATGACGCAAATTCGGCCCGCGAGCCGATCGCCGCACGCTTTTATGATCGCTGTTACGCGGTGTCGAAAACCGTCCACGCAGTGACGCGTAACCGACTGTTGGCTGCTGCTGCACTGAGTTATGTTGCTGATCCCGAGATGAATTTCGGCATCTCTGCGCCGTCGACCGTAACAAACTGGCTGCCAGCAACGCGCTATGTCGTCTTGCTGACGGCGACCAGTCGCAATGATAAATTGTGGCCAGAGTCTCATTGGCAAGAGCTGGCAAAGCACCTCAAGGCACAAGGTTTCAATGCAGTCTTTCCGGGTGGCAGCAAGCCTGAACGTGAGCGGGCAGCCAGACTGGCTGCTGCTTTGCCGGGGGCGATTGCCGCGCCAACTCTGAGTCTTCCTGAGCTGGCCGGCTTGCTTGCCCGGGCTAGTGCTGTGGTTGGTGTTGATACCGGTTTAAGCCATCTGGCAGTTGCTTTGAATGTACCAACCGTCGCCATTTACACTGCGACAGATCCCGCACTGACCGGGGTTTTTGGCAGTGGTTTCCACCGCAATCTGGGCGGCAAAGCACAAATACCCAGCGTCCATTCGGTGCTTGAAGCCTTGAAACCGGTACTCGGTGCATGACAAGCTTTTTCTACAGCCTGGTTTTTTATCTGGCGACGCCGTTAATCTTGCTGCGCCTGCTCTGGCGTGCGCGCAAGCAGCCGGCGTATTTGCTGCATTTGGGCGAGCGCTTCGGGTTTTATGGGACCAAACCAAAGCAGCCCTTGATTTGGGTGCATGCCGTTTCAGTAGGCGAAACGCGCGCCGCCCAGCCGCTGATTGAAGCGCTACAGGCGCGTTGGCCGGATCACGGCATCTTGCTGACCTGCATGACGCCAACCGGCCGTGCCGCTGGGCAAGAGGTGTATGGCGATAGCGTAACTCAGGCCTACCTGCCCTACGATATGCCTGTTACGGTCGACCGCTTTTTTCGCCATTTTTTTCCGCAATTCGGTGTGCTGATGGAAACCGAAGTCTGGCCCAATCTGCTCGCCGCAGCACAACGTCACGCAGTGCCGGTTATGCTGGCTAATGCTCGGTTGTCGGCCCGTTCGGCGCGGGGCTATGGGCGCATAAAATCGCTGGTACGTCCAGCCTTTGCGGCATTCAAGGCGGTCGCTGCGCAAACGCCGCAGGATGCACAGCGCTTGAGCGCACTTGGTGTTTCAACTGCTGAAGTCTGCGGCAACCTCAAGTTTGATGTCACGCCGGCAGAAGATAAATTGGCCTTGGGCCGGCACTGGCGTGCCTTGCTTGGTAACCGGCAAGTCTGGCTGGCGGCCAGTACCCGCGAAGGTGAAGAGCAGTTAATTCTTGCCGCGTGGCGTGTTTTGGCCATGCCGGAAGCGATATTGGTTCTCGTGCCGCGTCACCCGCAACGTTTTGCCGAAGTGGCGGCTTTGCTGACTGCTGAAGATATTTCTTTTGTCCGGCGCAGTCTAGGCTTGCTTAACGCCGCAACGCAAGTCTGGCTCGGTGACAGCATGGGCGAAATGGCCGCCTACTATGCAATGGCTGACCTAGCATTTATTGGCGGCAGTTTGCTGCCATTGGGCGGACAAAACCTGATTGAAGCCGCAGCCTGTGGTTGTCCCGTGCTGGTTGGGCCACATACTTTCAATTTTACGCAGGCAACGGAAGATGCCATTGCCGCAGGTGCAGCGCAGCGCGTGCTTGATGCTGACGCATTGGGTCGGCAGCTTAGGTTCTTGTTCTCGAGTCCGGATCAACTAGCCGGAATGCGCAAATCAGCCGTCAATTTCGCCGCCGCACATCGTGGTGCAACTGCTAAAACTGTCGCCCTTATTGAGCGAGCGTTGGGTCGAGCAGCGCGTTAACCGCGCTGACGTCTTCCTCGCCCAGCGCGCCAACTGCCGCCTTGAGTCGGAATTGCGACATCAACGTGTCAAGCACAGACTTGGCAAAATCACGACGCGTTACATAAAGCTGGTTTTCGGCATTTAGCACATCAATATTGATGCGCACACCGACTTCATAGCCTAGCTTGTTCGACTCAAGTGCTGACTGTGAAGAAACCAGTGCCGCCTTCAAAGCTTTGACCTGAGCCAATCCATTAACCACGCCCAGATAATTTTGCCGCGCGTTCAGCGCTGCATTACGCTTTGCCGCTTCGAGCGCAGATTCGGACGCGGCACGATTGGCAGAGGCTTCACGTGTGCGAGAGCTCACTGCGCCACCCTGAAAGATCGGGATATTGAGCTGAACGCCGATATTTTTACTGTCGGAATCAAGCAGGCCAAAAGAGGTTGAGCCGTAGGATTTGTTGCTGCCGACGTTGGCGACTAGATCAAGGGTCGGATAGTGGCCGGCACGCTGCTTGTCTACTTCGCGGGCAGCAATGCTTGCTGCCGCCTGTTGAACCTGAACGGCGATGCCATTTGTTTCAGCGGCAGACACCCATTCCTTCATGTCGCTCGGCTGGGGCGGTGACAACTCGGCGCCCTTGCGCGGCGGCGCGAGGGTGCTTGGTTCCTTGCCGGTAATCGATTGCAGTATGCGTTGGCGGACTTCCAGATCACTTTCCGCTGCGATTTCCTGAGCTGAAGCGAGGTCATAACGAGCTTGTGCTTCGTGCGTGTCGGTGATCGTTGCTGTGCCTACTTCAAAGCTTTTCTTGGCCAGTTCAAGTTGCTGGACAATGGCCAGCTTGTTGGCGTTAACTGCCTTCAGGTTTTCAGTTGCGTAAATTACGTCAAAGTAAGCCTGAGCTACTCGCAGGATCAAATCCTGGCGCGCTTGGACGAAATTGGCTTCCGCCTGAACAACCTGTAATTTTGACTGGTCGTAGCCGACCCAGTTCTGCCAGCGGAACAGGGGCTGGGATAGTGAAAGGTTGTAACCGTTGCTGTTGAAGTGTGGCTTGGCCAAAGTAGAGCCGCCGTGAAAGGCAATCTCGTTCTCGTTCCAGACCGTATTGCCCGAAAGCGTCAGGCTGGGCAAAAGGCCGGCGCGGGCCTGTGGGGTTTTCTCGCGACCGGCATCCAGCGTCGAACGGGCGGCGGAAAACGTCGGATCATTATCGATGGCATCGCGGTAAACCTGCATCAGGTCGGCCGCCAAAACATTCGAAACGAGGAGCGGGGTGGCCAGCAGCCAAGCTAATTTTTTCATCATGCTCTCAGTAACGGCGGAAATTGGGATCGACCTCCCCGGCCCAGGCGTCCACACCGCCGGTCAGGTTGTAAAGTGAAGCGAAACCCTTGCGTTCGAGAAACATGGCAACCTGCATGCTGCGCGCACCGTGATGACAAATGACGACAATTTCGTCATTTTCATTCAGCTCATTGCAGCGGACAGGAACCAGATGCATGGGAAGGGCTTGCGAGCCGGGCAGGCTGCACATTTCCACTTCCCACGGTTCGCGCACATCAAGCAGGACCGGTTTTGGGCGGCTGTCATCAGCCAGCCAATCGGCCAATTCTCGTGCGCGGATGTGTTGCATCAGAACGTAAACCCGGGTTTCGGGCTAACTCCGTCAAGACAGGGGATAACGGTCTCGAACAGGTTGATCGTGTTGTAAATGCCATCAGCGGTACAGGTGATCAGTTGAGCTTCCATGACCGGCGCTTCGCCAACCACTATGGCCAGACGGCCGCCAACGTGAAGTTGCTTGAGTAATGCTTCCGGGACGACTGGAACGGCGGCAGAAACCACGATTGCATCGTAAGGCCCACGCTGTGACCAGCCTTTGGCGCCACAACCGGTTTCGATGGTGATATTAGTGATGCCGGCGCGCTGGATGTTTTCGCGGGCGAATTCAGCCAGTTCAGCGCGACATTCAACGGTCACGACATGGTCGGCACGAGCGGCCAGTAGCGCAGCCATATAGCCGCTGCCGGTACCGATTTCGAGAACCTTGTCGGTTTTCTTGATGCCCAGTTCCTGCAGGAGCTTGGCTTCAACGCGCGGAGCCAGCATGACCTGACCGCTGCCGATGGGGAGTTCCATGTCGGCAAAAGCCAGGTTGCGATAGGCTGCCGGCACGAAATCTTCGCGCTTGACAACAAATAACAGGTCGAGCACCGTCGGATCCAGCACCTCCCAGGGGCGAATCTGCTGCTCAATCATATTGAAACGGGCTTGCTCGATGTTCATAGTGTTCTCCGCAGGCTAAATATTAGCATGAGCTAATATATTGTTTCCGATAAAACAAAATTATACCTGAGTCCTTTTCAGGCCTTCACGTAGCAGGGTCAGGTGTACTGCCATATATTGTTGCGGATCAACTTGGGTTCCTTGGCAACAAGCCATTGAGTAACGCCAGATGACCAGCATCAAAATGGGGGCGATAACTACGTCGATGGTTGTTTCGATATCCAACTTACGAAATTCACCGCTTGCTATACCGCGCTCAAGGGCCGATGCGACTTGCGCACGACCTCGGCGAATCACATTTTCGTAATAAAACTGGGCTAACTCAGGAAAATTGCGCGATTCTGCGGTCATCAACTTTGGAATCCCGGCAAAGCTCGTTTCGCCGATGCCAGCCCACCAGTTGGCTAATAGTTTTTCCAGCAATTCGAAAGCGCTACCTTCGTGGCGCGAGGCAATTTCCTCGCCTTCAACCAGAACGGGTACAACCCCATCCTCAATAACGCTTTTGAACAACGCTTCCTTGCTGTCGAAATAAAGATATGGCGTTCCCTTGGAAACGCCAGCGCGTTGGGCGACATCTTCCAGTCGTGTCGCAGCAAAGCCCTTTTCGACGAAGAGGTCGAGAGCTGCAGCGGATAGCTCAGATGGCCGGGCTTCCTTGCGGCGCTTGCGAGGGGGGGAGATGTTGCTCATTGGTAACTTAATGACTGATTGGTCATTAAGTTACCATCGAGGGCGATTTATGGTCAACGCCCTTCTTTGATCAGGCGGCTGGCTACTGGCTGGATCGGGCGCGCATTATTGCGATAGAGCCGCGAAAAGATGGCGATCTGATCCTGCGACACCTGCACCGGTTGCTTCATCACCAGCCACAATACGCCTTCCGTACAGGGGGGCGTCGTTAGCGAACCCATATAGGTGTAATAGTTGCGGTTGGCCGGCAACAGCGAATTGGGATTGATGATCGGCGCGGGTGGGGATACCGAAACGTTCTTTTCCAGTGGCATGTTGTTCCACAAGGTCTGGATAAACGGGTTTTCATCGCCGCGTTCCATCAAAACAGCGACTACCGCCAGAGAACCATCATCAGCCTTGTGCACCAGATGCGCAACCATGTCGAAATTACGGCCGTTAACTTTTTCTTCCGAAGGGCGGTGGAAGTGGAATTGAACCAGTTCATACGTTTTTCCGGTCAGCGTAATGCTGCTGTCGCCGACGTTGATCTGAACCGTATGGCCGTTGTCGATGATGCGGAAAGCCGAGGGGCGATAGTCAAATTGCACTGGCTCAAGGTCCACCTTGATGCCTTCACGAATGTCGATAGGTGACTGACGTTGGCCAACGGCGCAAGCCTGATTTTTCGGGTCCAGCTTGGCCCAGTTCTCAGGGCCGCCTTCGCCTTCATAAGACCAGTGAATATGGCGATGCTGATCCGCAGAGCTGTTGTGCGCCAACTCCAGCATATAACCTTCCTTGGCTGGCTTGGCTTTATGCGTGACCGGTTTGCTGGTTGTATGAACAATGACCGTGGATGACTTTGGCGGCGGAATTTCCTTGACCGGCGGCACTTGCTTTACCGGTGCTGGCGCGGGGGCTTGCACAGGGGCTTGCTCGCGAGAAGCCTCCATCTGGGCCTTCAGGTTGGGCCGGATTGAAGGAATAACCGATTTGGGTGCTTCAGCAGGCGCTGCGTGGGCTGGTTCTGAAGCTTTGACGATGGCGGGTTTCTCTGGCTTGGCCAACTCTTTCTTGAGTAGTGCCTCATTGGCCAGTTTCAGCTCTGCAGCAGCATCGTTCGCCTTTTGGGCAATCTCGGTAACGTTTTCCTTCGGTGGGCGGCAAACTTCGCGCAGCACCTTGTCGTCTAGCGTGCCAGTTCTGACTGGAAGATCGTTACCTTTGATCTCCTCTTCGCGAATTACCTCGGTCTCGTTCTTTTTGAAAATTCGCTTGATCGTGTTGGCATTACGCGATCCGCAGTCGTAGCGGGTTATCGCTTCGATGACGCGATACCCGGCACCGGATTTTGCGTCAATCAGTTCTTTTTCCAGAATGACCCGGCCCTGCGCCTGCACCTTGCCGTTCTCGTCGCGCTTGAGGCTGGTCCGATCAAGCTCGATACGCTTGCCGGGTTCGGAGGAAATGGTTTGCCAAGTCGGCGCAGCAGCGGCAGTCCACGGCAGTGTGGCCAGAATGGCGGCAATGGCGAGAAGGCGCATCTCAAACCCCTTTAAATCTTTATCGTTAAAATTCTGATGCTTGGCAATGATATTTCGGCCAGTTTCTCAGAATCTTAAGCCAATATTGGCTTTCTTGCATTTTGCCTGTGTTTCCAGTAACTTGCAGCCTCTCGTTAGGGGTGCCGACTGCGTGTTTGTGTATTGCGGTCGACTGAGAAAAACCCTTCGAACCTGACCGGGTCATGCCGTCGTAGGGAAACGAACTCTGTAGTTGGAACCAGATCGCTCCTTGCCCGTCTTACCTGCTGAAATTACGCACGGAGCCTCAATGAACGCCACAGAACAATTCCTCGCCGCCAATGCCCACGTCGACGAGGCTGCAGTCAAGCCACTGCCCAATTCCCGCAAGGTCTATATCGAAGGCAGCCGCCCCGATATTCAAGTACCGATGCGTGAAATTTCGCAGGACGACACGCCGACCGCCTTCGGTGGCGAAAAGAATCCGCCGGTCTTCGTTTACGACTGCTCCGGCCCTTACTCCGACCCGGCCGCCAAAATCGACATCCGCTCTGGTCTGCCCGCCCTGCGTGCCGCCTGGATTGCTGAGCGCGGCGACGTTGAAGAGCTCCCCGGCCTGAGCTCCGAGTTCGGCCGCATTCGTGCCGAAGACAAGGCGCTCGACGAACTGCGTTTCCCCGGCCTGCACCGCAAGCCGCTGCGCGCCAAGGCCGGCAAGAACGTCTCGCAAATGTACTACGCCCGTCAAGGCATCATCACCCCCGAGATGGAATACGTTGACATCCGCGAAAACAACAATCGCCGCGCCTACGTCGAAAGCCTGAAAGCCACCGGCCCGATGGGTGGCAAGATGGCCGCCCTGCTCTGCCGCCAGCACCCCGGCCAGAACTTCGGCGCAAGCATCCCGGAAGAAATTACCCCGGAATTCGTTCGTGACGAAATCGCCCGTGGCCGCGCCATCATCCCGAACAACATCAACCACCCGGAAAGCGAGCCGATGATCATCGGCCGCAACTTCCTGACCAAGATCAACGCCAACATCGGCAACTCGGCGCTCGGCTCCAGCATTCAGGAAGAAGTCGAGAAAATGACCTGGTCGATCCGCTGGG
>ERZ724523.1684-NODE-1684-length-12842-cov-10.124032_pt1 | contig 12842 bp, 12 predicted proteins | sample MGYA00376056_ERZ724523 | MGnify/ENA primary metagenome ERZ724523 (study PRJEB28724, sample SAMN07190888) | wastewater metagenome | isolation source: influent of sewage treatment plant in Hong Hong | place: USA: Christiansburg, Virginia | collected 2016-03-01 ... | reverse complement strand
GTACAGTTTGCTGTGAAAGGCGAAGACGTTTACATCCTAGAAGTGAACCCACGTGCGTCTCGTACTGTGCCATTCGTTTCTAAATGTATCGGTGAGTCTTTAGCGAAAGTTGCTGCGCGTTGTATGGCGGGTCAGTCTTTAGAATCTCAAGGATTTACTAAAGAAATCATCCCGACTCACTTCTCTGTAAAAGAAGCGGTGTTCCCGTTCAACAAGTTCCCGGGTGTTGACCCTATTCTTGGCCCTGAGATGAAATCTACAGGCGAAGTAATGGGTGTTGGTAAAACATTTGGTGAAGCATTCTACAAAGCTGTGTTAGGCTCGAATGAACGCGTACCGGGTCTTCCTACAGAAGGCGAAGTGAAGCATGCATTTATCTCTGTGCGTGATTCAGACAAGCCTCGTGCTGTTGGTATTGCGAAGCAACTGGTAGGCTTTGGCTTCAAAGTACTTGCGACTGGCGGTACTTATGAGTTCATTAAAGCTGCAGGTATTGAGTGTGAACGTGTAAATAAAGTCACTGAAGGCCGTCCTAATATCGTGGACCGCTTGAAAAATGGCGAAGTTCACCTCATTATCAATACAACTGAAGGCAAACAAGCTCAACAAGATTCGTTCTCGATTCGTCGTTCAGCGCTTCAAGCGAAAGTGTATAACACTACGACCTTGAACGGTGCTGATGCTGTATGCCAAGCTTTTGCGATTCAATTGCCAATGGATGTATACCGTTTGCAAGATTTACAAACTGTAGGTTAATTCGTTTACCGAGAAGTCCCGTCACCTCTCGGTGGCGGGCTTTTTTCATTTATAAACCTATATTTTTTACACTCACAGACTTGAGGGACAACAATGCAACGTTATCCTATGACTCCCCAAGGCAAATTAGCCTTAGAGAAAGAATTACATCAATTAAAAAGTATTGAACGTCCACGTATTATTGCGGCAATTGCTGAAGCACGTGAGCACGGGGATTTAAAAGAAAATGCGGAATACCATGCTGCGCGTGAGCAACAAGGTTTCTGTGAAGGTCGTGTTCAAGACATCGAAGGTAAATTGGGTGCAGCTCAAGTGATTGATGTCAAAGAACTTGAACAGAATGGTCGCGTGGTTTTTGGGGTGACAGTCACTATCGAAAACTTAGACACCGAAGAACAAAAGACCTATATGATCGTGGGTGACGACGAAGCTGATTTTAAAATCAATAAAATTTCAGTGAACTCTCCTATCGCACGTGGCCTTTTGGGCAAAAGCGAAGGCGACGAAGTAAAAATTCAAACCCCTCAGGGTGAAGTTGAATACGAAATTGTAAAAGTTGCATATATCTAAGGTTCTTTGATATTTACAGCTGTAAGAACCCCTCGATTGAGGGGTTTTTTGTTTTTATATTTTCCCAAATACCTCTCCTTTGCCCTCTCTTTATGCACGTGGGAAATTTCACTCCAAGAATGAGATAGATTTAGGGTATTCATTTCCCCTCTTTTTCAAAGCAAGACTTTTATTTGTTATAATTTCTCACACTCTTCAACGCTGTCTTTTTATGTCTGAGCCCCTGATTAATTCTCCTGTCAAACACTGGTGTGAGTTTGAGTTCATCTCTAAAACGGTGAAGAATCCGAATATTCACATTAAAGGGAATTACTCTTACTACTCAGCGTATTGGGATCAAGGTTTTGAACGTTGTGTCGTGCGTTATTTACATGATAAGCCTTCTACAACCGACAAACCGATTGATCAGCTCTATATCGGTAACTTCGTTTGTTTTGGCGCAGAATGCGTCATTATGATGGGTGGTAACCAACTGCATCGTACTGACTGGATTTCAGCTTTTCCTTTTGATACACGTAGTTTTGTGCCCGCAGGTAATACTATCATTGGCGATGGCTGCTGGATTGGCTCTCGTGCCATGATTATGCAAGGTGTGGAGTTAGGTGAAGGTGCAGTAGTGGCAACAGGTGCTGTCGTGACCAAAGATGTTCCACCCTATGCAGTTGTAGGTGGAGTACCTGCCAAGATTATTAAGTATCGCTTTCCTGAAGCAGATATAGAAAAACTGCTTGCACTGAAGCTCTATGACTTAGATGAAAAGCTGTTTTTAAAGATGCGTGAGCAGTTACAGACGAGTGATGTAGATACGTTGATTGAATATATACAAAAAAAGATCTAATCATTATATTAAACTTAAAATAATTTTATTTAAGCTTAATATGCAACTTTCAAAAAAGACTTTAGAAATACTACGAGACCTTATAAATGAGAAATGTATTTATCGCTCTGGTCCCCAAATAATCGATTTTTTTTCACAATTTGACTATAAAGATGTATATGGCAATGACTATTTAAGAGTGCATGGGCTTTCTTTTCCATCTCGATGGGCTTACACAGATTTACGTCTAGCAAAAATCAATGGGACAAATAAAATATCAGTCTGCATTCAGCAACTTTTTACACCAATCAATTTCATAGATGATCTTTCACAACTAGACACCTTAATAGCTGAATTTAATAAATATTTACAGTTTGATAAGTTTAAAGTCGTAAGAATAAATACTGAAATCACTATACAACCTCTCAAACAAATTAATCTTGATGAGCAATTACAACCATTAGAATCAAGTTCTGAAAATAGTTTTATTAAAAATGAATTTAAAGTTGATTGTACAAAATTAAATTTAATCCCAAGTTTATTGCCTGTTATTGAAAGTAGAATGATAGAAATTGAGAACGCATTTAAGGCCGAAGCTTACCTATCAGTTGTCTTCTTAGCTGGCAGTACATTGGAGGGCTTATTTTTAAATATTGCCTCTTTAAATCCTAGAGTTTTTAATACTATGTCTAGTAGCCCCAAAAAAGATGGTAAAGTCAAAAATTTTGACCAATGGACGCTAAATAACTTTATAGAAGTCTCTCACGAAATCGGATTATTGGAAAAAGATACATATAGATTTAGTAAGGAATTAAGAGATTTTAGGAATTATATTCACCCATTTCAACAAATGGCTGAAAATTTTTCTCCTAGAGAACAAACTGCTAAAATTTGCTTACAAGTCTTAAAATCAGCAATTATAGATTTAAATCACAATGAATCTAAATTAAATACATGACAAAGTATTACTGTTTAGCATAAATTTAGATTAGTAAAAATATTTTAAAGTCATATAAAGCTATACAGAAAAACTCTGGCACACTCTATTGAATCCCCAAAGGTCACTTTCCCAAGCTGTTTCTATATTCTCTAAATTTGTCCGTTGCCAATTCAGTTGATTCGTATCTGTCATCGTATTTATAAAGTAGTAAGCTATTCATAAATATAAGCTATTTTTTAGACAAAGCCTATGTTTCTTAAACGCTACATTTACATTCAACTTTAGTGTTAAATTGATTATTATTCACACGCTTTTGTGCTAATTTAGAAGTGAGAAATTAGCATTTCATATGCAAATATCCATATGAATTTACTAGGTTTTATTCTTTAAAAAATACAGCTAATATCAAGGTATAAGCTGTATTTAACCCGTGATACATTAGAACAGAAATCTGCACGTATAATCAGTTGATAATAAGGAGAAACAACCATGGCATACCAAAACATTTTAGTCCCTGTAGACGGTTCAGAAACATCATATGCAGCAGTTGCGCAAGCGGCTGAACTTGCTAAAGCATTTGGCGGTAAAATTACAGTCGTTCAAGTGCTTGCACTTGACCCTTACATTGCAGCTGAATACATTTCTGCAACTCAAACCAATGACTTAATTGAACGTGCGCGTACTTCAGTTTTGAAAACACTTGAGGAAGCAGCAGCTAAATTTAGCGATCTGGGCATTCCTGTTGAAGCAAAACTACTTGAAGGTCAGGTCGTACACCGTGAAATTATCAGAGAAGCTGAAACATCTAAAGCAGACCTGATTGTCATTGGCTCTCATGGTCGTACAGGTTTAAAACGTTTATTCCTAGGCAGTGTTGCACAAAGTGTTTTAGGTGAAGCGCACATTCCTGTTTTAGTTGTTCGTCAGTAATACATCGAGTGCTCTACTTCCACGGAGGTAGAGCATTTCTATTTTAAATATTCCACTGAAACTCTTTCATTTTTACTTTTCCCCCAATCACTAAAATACCTTCCGCCATAAGTAACTGTGCTTGAATGTTTTGTCCCTGATCATTCAGTTTACTTAGGCTAATTTTTCCTTGGGAGTTGATTACCCGATACCAAGGCAAATTACTGTCTGCATCCATATGTTTCAGCACATAACCCACTAAACGCGAATGTTTGGGAATGCCTGCTAAACGTGCAATTTGTCCATAACTGGCTACCCGCCCATAAGGAATCTGGGCGATCACCTGAAAAATCATCGGTGCAAGTTCTTTGACTATCGATTCTGCCATTTCAAATGTGCCCGATTCTAAGTATTCCATAATGACATCATTATCTGATTCAAATAAACCCTCTCATTCATTCTAAAAAGCCCCAATACTGAGGCTTCTTGATTGGCCAAATCACTAAAAATTATCAGGACTTTCCAGACGTTTCACTTCCTGAACTCGCTCAGGGTTATGCACTGCGGCAATGCCGTCATCTGCTTTAACATCGATCAATGCTTCAGGCTGATAGACAGTAATCGTCTCAAAACCCTGTGCATCTTCACCAATAATGTACTTGAAACCTTTACGGTTCATTTTATTACACAGACGTTGATACCAGCCTTTAAAACCCGTCTTTTCTTCATTCGGGTTGTAGTAAAACGCATTCATTACAGCAGGTAATCCTAGACCGCAGACCATGCCTGAAAGCAACACGGCGATAAAAGTATAACCAATCAAAATACTGCTGTATTCACTTAACTCAGGCACGTTAGCTACCGCTAAGATCAATGCTAAGGAGATCCCTCCACGCACTCCCCCCCATGACAAAATCGCCAAACTTCCGTTATAACTTTTCTTACGGAAAGAGGGAAAAAAGGCAAAAGATAAATAGTTCGCTGCAAAACGTGAAGCATGCAGAATAATAAAAGCGACGATGCCACCAAAAATCAGACTAAAGCTGAGATCTAAAATAAACAGTTCCAAACCAATTAAGGTGAATAAGAACGAGTTAATAATCCCTTCAACCGTATGCCAAAAATGGTTTACTTCCCGTATCTCGCGCTCTTGTAAAATTTCTTTCCACTTGTTCCCCACAATCAAACCACCGATGACACAAGCAATCGGTGCTGAAGCATGTGCAAACAGTGCAACCAAGTACGAACCGCAGGCCAAGAGTGCTGTGGTCAAAATGAGAGACTCCATTTCGTGCTTACCACGCAGCAGTCGCAAGATCCCTAAACCAAAGGCCCAACCAATAATGACGGCGACAAAAATTTCATAGAGCAAGGTCTGCAACACGCCCATGACGGTAAAGTTTTCACCTTGTAAGACGTTTAAGAGCGTCATAAACAAGGCAATACACATGGCATCATTAAACAGTGATTCGCCTTCGAGCTTGACCATTAAATGATGTGGCGCACGTACCGAACTGAGTACGCCCTTGATCCCAATCGGGTCCGTTGCACCCAATGCAGCCCCCAACAGCAAAAGCACCAATAAATCGACATGCTGCCCAATGATGAACTGATAACCATAGAGCACCACCCCAAAGAACACGGCGCACAGTACCAACGCAATACTAGCTAAAATGCTGATCGGCTTCCAATAACTACGTAAATCTGAGACTTTGAACTTCAGTGCCGAAGAGGTCAAAATGAAGCAAATCACACCATTGATTAAAAAGTCATAAAAGTCGATGTGACGAACCGCTTCTTCAATGTTGTGAATATTGATGGTAATAAACTGATTACCACTCAGCAGGCTCGCGCCCCACTGTAAAATAAAGACAAAAATGGCAGAAACGATGGGTACGCCAATGGCTTGAGGAAAACCTAAAATGCGTTTATTGAAAATAGTCGTTGCAATGGATAATGCAAAAATAACGGTAAAAACTTGTAGAAAAAAATAATTTCCCATTGAACTTCCAAATTGGGCGGTTGGGGAGACGGCGGCTTTCGGTGCTGATATATGGAATAAAAGTTCATTTCATACACATTGATGCTCGAAATATTTTAATCATTTTTCACATCAACGCCCGAAAAAAATAATTTTTTTAACATTTCTCCTGATGATGAATTAACATAGGGCATATGCATGTTTTTTATGCGTGAACTTTCCCTTTGGCCAAGTTTGATCTCCTATGCAATTCACTTTTAAAACCATCTTTCGGATGTTCTTCGCACTGATTATTTTCCTGACCACCTTTGCGTTGTTTCTGACCTGCTTTGCAAAAACCAAAGAAATTTTACAAGCTGAGCAAACTTTCGCCGCAGCTCAAAGTTTTAAAATGAACTCTCGCCCCGATCAAACACTGGTTCTACTTTCAAACAATAAAGCACCCGATGATCATATTTATTTGCATGTGGCCAATCAGGGTTATATCGCCAAACTCAGTTGTGATCATTATTTAACTGACATTTGTGTGGATGATTACAACGAACAACATACCCGCCAAATTCAGTCGATTGAACTACTCAAAGCAGGTCAGTTTAACTATATTCAGCAAGTGAGTTATCTCGATACACGCACACAAGATGTTAAAACATTGCGTTATACGCCTGAGCAAATTCAGCAGTTTTACCGTGCGGATATGAGCAACTTAAAGTATGTGGTGTTTGGGGTGTTGTTATTTGCCTGTATTGCGTTATATGTGAGTGTCCGTATTGCTCGAAACTTTAAGCAGTTCTTAAACCGCTAGAATGAATTGCTTGAAATAAAAAAGAGGCGATCAATCGCCTCTTTTTTTATAGCTTAAATGGCTTGATTAAAGGTATCGCAACTTTCAACTTGCCCCGACTTAAAGCCCGTGCCAAACCAAGTCATACGCTGTTGACTGGTTCCATGGGTAAAGCTATCAGGGACCACTTGCCCTGTTGCCCGCTTTTGTAGGTAATCATCACCAATCTTATGTGCCGCATCCATCGCTTCTTCAACATCGCCTTGCTCTAAGAACTGAGTTCGTTGATTGTTATGATGCGCCCATACTCCTGCTAAACAGTCAGCCTGTAACTCTTGGCGTACCGATAAAGCATTGCCTTGTGCTTTTGAGCCCTGTGCACGAGCCTTTTGTACTTGTTCAGAAATCCCTAAAATGGTCTGAATATGATGTCCAACCTCATGTGCCACCACATAAGCCTGAGCAAAGTCACCCGCTTGATCTTGGCGCGCCAACTCCGTTTGGTTTTGCTCACCGCCAATACCCATTTGAGTCCGCATGTCTTTAAAGAAAGCGGTGTCGATATACACCTTCTGATCTGCTGGACAGTAAAACGGCCCCATTGCAGACTGAGCAGTACCACAACCCGAATTGATCACCCCTGAAAACATCACCAACTTCGGTGGAACATATTGTTGTCCCAATTGCTGTTGGAAAATTTGACTCCATGTGTCTTCAGTATCGGCCAGTACAGTACCGACAAAGTCCATCGCTTCCTGCTGATCAGGCGTTGGGTTATCCAAACCTTGAATTTCTGCCGCTCCAGTTTGTGCGGTCACTTGTTTAGTGGCTTGGTAGGCTTGCTGCGGATCGACTCCTAGAAATTTCCATGCCACAAAGGCCACGATCAGCCCTAAAATACTGATGCCACCCGCCTTGACACCGCCACCACCACGACGATCCTCGACATTGCTACTGACACGACGTCCCTTCCAACGCATAGCACTCTTCCTTCTTCTAATACATGCTGACCCGATCCAGTTTATGCCTTTTTTGAGCTCGGCCAAACTTTTTTAATCAAGCTCACAATAGCCAATACAATCAAACCAGCCACAAAACCAATCACTAAGTTAATCAGTGTTGGGGTTAATGCCCCCACAATGCTTCCCACAGTTGGAATATGTTCAGCATAATCCACTGAACCTTCCGTGAAATGATGCAATAAAGGCACGCCGTGGGAAATAATGCCACCACCCACTAAAAACATCGCGATAGTGCCCACGATGGTTAAGGTCTTCATTAGTTTTGGTGCAAAAGCCAATAAACCACGGCCAATAGTTTGCTTAAATGAAGAGGCTTGCTGAGTTAGATACAGCCCTAAATCATCAATTTTGACAATCATCGCCACAAAACCATACACACCGACGGTCATTAAAATGGCAATTACAGACAACACCATGACTTTGGTTGAAAAAGTTGCAGCAGCCACAGTCCCCAGTGAAATCACTACAATTTCTGCCGACAAAATAAAGTCGGTACGAATCGCCCCTTTGACTTTATCTTTTTCAAAAGTCGCCATATCCGTTTCAATCGCAGTTAATTCTTGGCTGGCTTCTTCTTCGGTTTTGGCCTTTTTGTGATGCAAACTGTGCAGAACTTTTTCTACCCCTTCATAGCATAGAAATAAACCACCAATCATCAACAGTGGCGTGATCAGCCACGGTGCAACCACACTAATCAACAGCGCGGCAGGGACTAAAATCAATTTATTAACAAAAGAGCCTTTTGCCACAGCCCAAACCACAGGCAGCTCACGGTCAGTACGAACCCCACTGACCTGTTGTGCATTGAGTGCTAAATCATCGCCCAAAACACCCGCCGTTTTTTTTGCCGCCATTTTGCTCATGACCGCAACGTCATCTAATATCGTGGCAATATCATCTAGTAATATTAATAAGCTACTCGCCATTTATTTTTATCCATCTTGAGAATTCTGACATTTTAATCTGTGATCTAAGCTTTTGAATATTTGTTTTTTGAAATTTAACTGATTTTATAATTTTTTCACTGCAGTTTTTTTAAGACTGACATTGAAAAAGATTATGCCGTACAATGTCTGCATTCTTTGAAAATAGCATGTCGCTACGACGACTTTGGAAATAGATAATGAGTAATCAAGACAACCGTCCTGTTATTTTGACAGGCGACCGTCCAACGGGACAACTTCATTTAGGGCACTTTGTCGGATCTTTACGTTCACGTGTGGGTTTGCAGGATTCACACCATCAGCATTTATTATTGGCCGATGCGCAAGCCTTTACTGACAATGCAGATAACTTTGAAAAAGTTCGCCGCAATATTCTTGAAGTTGCCACAGATTACTTAGCAGTCGGGATCGACCCAACCAAAACCACCATTTGCGTGCAGTCGAGCTTACCAGCGCTAAATGAACTCACCATGTTGTATCTCAACTTTGTGACCGTGTCTCGTTTAGAACGTAACCCAACCATTAAGTCTGAAATTCAGATGCGTGGTTTCGAACGAGATATTCCAGCTGGTTTCTTATGCTACCCCGTCGCACAAGCGGCAGATATCACCGCATTTAAAGCAACGGTTGTGCCTGTGGGTGAAGACCAGATTCCAATGATCGAACAGACCAATGAAATCGTACGCCGCTTAAACCGTCAGATTGGTCAGGAATTACTACCTGAGTGTAAGGCTCTGCTTTCCAATATGAGCCGTTTACCTGGCTTTGATGGTAAAGCCAAAATGTCGAAATCTTTAGGCAATACCATTGTGTTGGACGCAACAGATAAAGACATTAAAAAAGCTGTTAATGCGATGTACACCGACCCGAACCACCTGCGTGTTGAAGACCCAGGTCAGGTTGAAGGTAATATCGTATTTACGTATTTAGATGCGTTTGATCCAAACAAAGAAGAAGTTGAAGAACTGAAAGCACATTACCGCCGTGGCGGTTTAGGCGATGGTACGGTGAAAAAACGTCTTGAAGGCGTATTGAAAGAGCTGATCACGCCAATTCGTGAACGTCGTATGGAACTTGCGAAAGATCCTGATTACATCATGGATATTTTGAAGACAGGTACAGACAAATGTCGTGATATCACTCAACAGACTCTAGATGAAGTTAAATCAGGTTTAGGGGTGTTTCATTTCTAATCCGTTCTTAAACTAATGCGCTTCTTTAAAGCCTTTCTCACTGAGAAAGGCTTTTTTGATCACAAAACAAACAAAAATAAGCCACATGCATCTCAAAAACTGACATTTAGTGTCGTTTGTTAACCTAAATTTACAGTAATTAACGTGAATACTCATGAAATAAGAATGCACAGCCCTTATGATGAGTCCATAGCTTAGATTAACCCTGAGATATAACGTTTCTCCTTTTTACCGAAACTGTGTAACAACAGATTCGTAGTTCTACGCAATGAATACCCCAATCATTGCGTATTTTTTTACCTAAAATTTATCAAATTACAATTTAACTGCTCTCTCCTTACGTGCCAACAAACTTAGACATTCTGTTTTTTGAATGCTATGCTAAAGCCCAATTTCAATACAATTCTTTTTAAAAATTTACACTTAACTGATAACAGCATAAAAATAGAGAACCTTTAGAATGTGGGAATTATTTACTCACCCATCCAATTTAATTTTTAGTATTTGCCTCAGTCTGATGTTTTTGTTGGGACTGCTCGAATTGATTTTATTGGTATTAGGCGGCGGCTCACAAGGCCTACTTGACCAATTCCTACCTGATGACCTAGGCAGTACTAAAGACGTCGACATTGCACTAGATGCCGATCAAGGTTGGCTCAATGCCCTGCTGGATTGGTTGTTTATTGGCCGTGTTCCTCTCTTGGTTTGGCTGATTATCTTCCTCACCCTGTATAGCTTAAGTGGCTTTATTCTACAGTCCATTCTTCAAACTTGGACCGGGAGCTATTGGAGTGCATGGATCATGGCACCTCTTTGCCTCGTACTTTCGATGCCTATGATTCGTTACAGCGCCATGCTGATTGCTAAAATTTTGCCACAAGATGAAACCACAGCAATTTACAGTGAAGAGCTGATTGGACGAACAGCACTGATTATTTTAGGTGAGGCTAAAGTCAACTCACCTGCTCAAGCACGAGTTCAAGATCAGTTCGGGCAAACGCATTATGTACTGGTTGAACCTGAAACAGACCTTCATTTTTCTCAAGGTCAAGAAGTCATTTTGACTCAAAAAACCAAGATTGGCTTTAAAGCCATTTCACTTTAATTCTTTCATTTTGTACTTATAACTTTAAATAAAATCGGGACCCTTATGCTCAGCAACAATTTCTATAACATTCTTATTCTTGCAGGGATTATCTTTGCAGCTCTGGTTATTATCGGCATTATTATTGCCCGTCTGTACCGTCGTTCCAGCAAAGAAATCTCTTTCGTACGTACAGGTTTTGGCGGCGAAAAAGTTATTTTAGGTGGCGGTGCAATTGTACTGCCTGTATTACATGAAATTATCCCTGTCAACATGAACACGCTACGTTTAGAGGTTCGCCGTGCTGATGATCAAGCGCTCATTACCCGTGACCGTATGCGCGTCGATGTCATGGCGGAGTTCTATGTCCGTGTGAAGCCACTAGCAGAATCAATTGCAGTGGCCGCGCAGACTTTGGGACAAAAAACCATGTCTCCAAATGAGTTGAAGAACCTTGTGGAAGGTAAGTTTGTCGATTCCTTGCGTGCAGTAGCAGCTGAAATGGCGATGGAAGAGTTGCATGAAAAACGCGTGGACTTCGTACAAAAAGTACAACAAGTGGTGTCCGAAGACTTACATAAAAATGGTCTAGAGCTTGAAACTGTGTCATTAACAGGTTTAGACCAAACAGGTTTTAAATACTTTAACCCTCAAAATGCATTCGATGCCGAAGGTTTAACCAAGCTGACTGAAACAATTGAAGACCGTCGTCGTAAACGTAATCACATCGAGCAAGACGCTGACCTTGCCATTAAGACCAAAAACTTAGAAGCAGAACAAGCGCGCCTACAAATCATCCGCGAAGAGGAATACGCCAAACTACAACAAGAACGTGAAATTGCAATTCGCCGTGCAGAGCAATTGGCTGAAATTGCCTCACAAGAAGCTGAGAAAAAACGTGAAGCAGAAGAAGCACGTATTGCAGCTGAGCGTGAAGTCGAGTTAAAGCGTATTGGTGCAGCACGTGATGTGGAAAGCCAAAATATTCAAAAATCACAAATTATTGAACAAGCGCAGGTTGAACAAAAGAAAACCATCGAACTGGCAGAACAATCACGTGCCATTGCGATTGCAGAAAAGTCGCGTGAAGAGTCTGAAGCCAAAGCTTCTGCTGACCGTGCCCGTGCTGAAGCGGTTAAAGCTGAAGAAGAAGTGATTACCGTACGTGAAACCCAGCGTGCTGAGCGTCAAAAAGCAGTTGAGTTGGTTGCGGCGAAACAAGCTGCAGAAAAAGATGCGATTGCGATTACGGTTGCAGCTGAAGCAGGCAAACAAGCTGCTGCCGATGATGCCGAAGCCGTTCGTATTGCTGCGGAAGCTCAAGCTGAACAAGCTCGCTTAAAAGCCAAAGGTGAAGCGGATGCCAAAATACTGTTGGCTCAAGCAATGGAAAAACAATACCAAGTCGATGCGGATGGTACACGTGCGGTGAATGAGGCCAACAACGTCTTATCTCCTGAGCAAGTCGAAATGCAAATTCGCCTAGCATTGTTAAAATACTTACCTGAGATCATTCGTGAAAGTGTTAAACCGATGGAAAACATTGATGACATCAAAATTCTACAGGTTAATGGTTTAGGCAATGTCGGTTCAGCTACAACTGGAGGTGATGGTACGGAATCTTCACAAGTTGCTTTGTCTGATCAAGTGGTGAATAGTGCGCTACGCTATCGTACCCAAGCACCACTAATCGATAGCTTGATGAATGAACTGGGGATTCAAGGCGGCGACATCAATGGTTTAACTCAAAGCTTAAAACCGCAAAGCAAAGCTCAATAGTAGTTAGACTTACAAGCAAAAAAACGCGATGATCTGTCGCGTTTTTTATCATCTACTTTAATATTC
>ERZ724523.1682-NODE-1682-length-12853-cov-4.023363_pt1 | contig 12853 bp, 10 predicted proteins | sample MGYA00376056_ERZ724523 | MGnify/ENA primary metagenome ERZ724523 (study PRJEB28724, sample SAMN07190888) | wastewater metagenome | isolation source: influent of sewage treatment plant in Hong Hong | place: USA: Christiansburg, Virginia | collected 2016-03-01 ... | reverse complement strand
ACGAACGATAACGGAAGTGACCACGGCCTACCCATCGGTTCGGCAATGGATCATCCCCCCAGAGCGCCACCACGAAGCGCTCCATGGATGCCGTGCATATGCGCCTGAATGGTTTCTTGTCCTACCTCTGGCAGCCGCTTAGGAGCCGACCGCTACCACAGCACTGCGCAGAGAGACGCTGGAAATCGATCGCGAACGGAATCTCAAGGCAGGTGTCTGCTCGCACCCACAGGTGTGACTGTGGCATGAGGGGTCGGGAGTTGTGCTGCCGCGTAGCCGCGCTCGGGAGTCGCTGAGGACGATCTCCATCAATGCTGGCGGTCGGATGTTCTTGGTGTACCTACAGCTTCGTTCATTCTGCATCGGTCATCGGGTGTCTTCAGAAGGATTCAGATGACGACCACGTTTGACCCACCCTCGGCAGCCGTTCTGCGCCTGAATCGTGTCTCCTGCAAGCGATGGCGTGTGGCACAGCAGTCTCTCCGCCGAAGGCACCTCGGTCATTCCTCATTCGATCAACTAGCGACGGACTCTGTTCAATGCTGAGGAATAGATCCCAGTGAGCGGTCGACAGTGGAATCGGTCCATGTCGAACAAGAACGACGACCCGGACCATTTGGACTGATCGCCCTGTCCCGGCGGGCCCGAGGCTGACAGATTTATCCAATGCGATGTAGCCGCTGAACCTTCTTTTGGTAACATCGCCGGACATGTTGCCAAGTGGATATGAAGATCGGGTGAGTGAGGCGGTTCGACACTATTGGTCGACGCTGCGACGACAGGCCAGCCAGGTTGGCGAAGGTGATCGCGGGGGACGGGCGGCTGTCACCGGCGGACGACAGATGGATGGATTTGCGGCCCTGGTCACTTGGCTCCTGCGGGAGTGCGGACTTCCACCGGAGAGTATCTATGATCGTCAACGCCGTGAGCTGCCGGGGTTCTTTCGTCCTACCAAAGAGTGGGATGTGCTCGTTGTGCATCGGCAGCAGTTGCTGGCAGCGGTAGAGTTCAAGTCTCAAAAGGGGCCGTCCTTTGGCAACAATTACAACAACCGTACGGAGGAGGCATTGGGAAGCGCAACCGACCTGTGGACGGCCTATCGCGAGGGAGCATTTGGCAAAGGTGCAGTTCGTCCATGGCTGGGCTGGTTGATGCTGGTCGAAGATGCCGACGGTTCTCGGCGACCTGTCAGCGTAAGCGAGTCGCACTTTTCTGTGTTTCCTGAGTTTGCGGAACGACCGTCCTATGCCAAACGCTATGAACTCCTGCTGAGTAAGCTACGTCGAGAGCGAATGTACGACGGGACTGCCCTGCTCTTGAGCAGCATGGATAGCTGTGAAGAGAACATCTATAGCGAGCCGTCCGACGAACTGAGCATCCGCCGCTTTCTCGCAGCGCTGGCGGGCCATGTTCGCGGATTTCTGGATGGAGAGCAGTAGTCATGCAGACTGGTTTTGACTTTCCTGCCGTGATTCAGAAGGACTCCTACGACTACGGGTCGCGTAGCTCAGGGGAGACGCATGGCGTCGTGCTGACCAAGCCGCACATCGTGGAGTTAATCCTTGAACTGGTTGATTATCAACCGGAACGCGACTTAGCGAAGATGCGACTCCTAGAGCCCTCTTGTGGACATGGTGCATTTCTAGTTGCTGCCGCGCAGAGGCTGCTCCGATCCGCCAAACGTCATGGTCGAACTCCATCCGAACTGGAGACGGCACTTCTCGCTGTTGATGTCGATCCTGCGCATGTGGAGGCCACACGACAGAACCTGATGGGGGTGCTCGGTGCGGCTGGAATTACGGGGATGGCTGCGAAGCGACTCGTAGAGCGTTGGGTTGTCTGCGCAGTCTTTCTGCTGACTCCGATTGCAGTAGGAGTTGACTTCATCGTTGGAAATCCACCCTATGTCCGCATTGAACAGATTCCGGTCTCGCTGCAAGCAGAGTACCGATCTCGCTATGTCTCTCTGTATGATCGCGCCGATTTGTACGTAGCATTCATCGAGCGGGCGCTCTCCTTGCTTTCCTCTGAGGGCGCACTGTCATTGATCTGCGCCGACCGCTGGACCAGGAATCGCTACGGAGCCCCACTACGTCGTCTCATTTCTGAGCACTTTGTGGTGCGCAGCTATCTCGATCTCTCAAGTGCATCCCCCTTCGATTCAGAGGTCTCTGCCTATCCCTCCATCTTCGTGATTTCTCCCAAAGGAGCACAGACCGGTCCCGATTCTGCTGTGCCGGTGGTCATGATGACAGATGCCTCTGCGGAGGAGTGTCTGCGCACACGGAGTCTGCTACAGAAAGGGATCGCTGCACTCCGCCAGCTTACCGAGTCTGAGCCGATGGTTCGTGTACATGACTCCTGGTTCGTTGGGGATGAGCCGTGGGTGCTTGGCGATCCGGAGCAAGTGGCGCTGCTGCGACGACTAGAGAAAGCGCATCCCCTGCTCGAAGAGTGCGGAGGGATTCACGTAGGGATTGGCGTTGCGACGGGGCTCGATCGGGTCTACATACTCGATCGACAGCAAGCGCAGCAGATCGAACCCGATCGAACGCTTCCTTTGGTCATGCGCCAAGATTTGTGTGAGGGGCAAGTCTGCGATGGCGGTCGCTTTGTGATTAGTACGTTCGATCATCAGGGACGTCCGATCGAACTTGAGAGATATCCTCGCCTTGCTCAGTATTTCTGTGAGCACGAGCAAGACGTAAAGCAGCGCCACGTTGCAAAGCGGAGTGGGACGGCATGGTTCCGTACGATTGATCGTGTATATCCAGAGCTGGTTCGGAAGCCGAAGCTCCTCATTCCCGACATCGCCGGAGCGAACGAGATCACGCTAGAGCAGGGTCACTACTATCCGCACCACAACCTGTATTTCGTGACGGCAGAGTCCTACGATATTGAAGTCCTCGGTGGACTCCTCAGCTCGAAAGTGGCGCTGTTCTTCATTTGGTCCTACGCGGTCAAGATGCGCGGCGGATACCTACGATTCCAAGCTCAGTATCTGCGGCGCATCCGAGTCCCAAGAGAAGACAGTCTGCCCACGGACCTTCAGGAGGAGATCCGGAAATCCTTTCGCCGTCGCGACTTTGCGTCGCTGGATGCCCTGGCTCTGAGAGCCTACGGGATCGAACAGCTCCCCCCCTTCGACTTCACCGATACCAGACGGTAGGGCCCACTTTGGTAACTCGATTGCCCAACAAGAGCACGATTCTGACAGAGAGTGTGCTCGCAGCGATACTTGTGATAGGCTATGTCGATGGTGCTGCTTGATTCAAAACAGGTCGAGCAATTTCAGCGCGATGGCTATCTACCCATCGGTCCGCTGCTGACTCTAGACCAGGTTGGAGCGCTCAGAACTGCCCTGGACGAACTCTGGACACAGTGGGCTCGTTCTTTGGGCGTCAGCCTTGGGGAATATCGTCGGGTAGTGTCTCAGTGGACCAATGTCTGGGAGTCCCACCCTGTACTTGACGCCCAACTTCGAGTCCCGCAGCTTGCAGCCATGGCGGCAACGCTTATCAACTGCCAGCGGGTCCGCCTATTCCACGATCATGTTATCTCCAAGCCGCCGGAGCATTCTCATACCATTCCTTGGCATCAGGACTATCCATACTGGCCTGTGAGTGCTCCCCGCGCAGTCTCGCTGTGGCTGGCGCTTGACGACGCGGATGAGGAGTCTGGATGCATGCACTTTATGCCTGGTGCACACCGTGACGGTGAGCGTCCTGCCGTCGATTTCCTCAACGACACGACCCATTGGGGCCAGCGCGGTGACGAGCAAGTGGCGGTTCCGATCCCGGCAGGTTGGGGAATTTTTCATGACTGTCTGTCCTGGCACACGAGTCCACCGAACAACAGCTCAAGACCTCGACGCGCACATATTACGATATACATGGATGCCGAATGTACCTATTGGCCGAGCCACTCCGAATGGCATCCGATGAATAAGAGGGTCAGCGTGGCACCGGGAGAGATCTTCAACGACGATCGCTTTCCGATCCTTGGGGGTAAGCCGTGAACCACATCAGCATGTTCTCTTCCTCAACGAACCTACGCAGCGCGCTCCATCGTGTATTAGCGGTAAGCCAAATCCTGGGCACTCCGACTGGATCGGACACGGACAGTTCCTCACGACCGCACGAGCTACCGTGGTGGCAAGGATTCGATTCGCTAGATCCCAGCGAACAGGAAGCCCTACGCAGCGGCCACTTGGCGCGCTTGCGGGTGGGTGAACTGCTTGGTTCTGACGAGATCTATGCGTTACTCGAAAGAACCTGGCTCCGGCTGGGTCTGCCGCCACTTCCATCCCAATCACGACTCGCTGAAGCATTCCGTGATGCCGAACTATCCAGCCGAGCGATCAGTCAACACGGTGGCCGAGATGTCTATGGGAGTAGTAACAAGCGCATTTGGGACATCCTGGTCGCTCCGCTGGCAGGTGCTCTAGCGTCACATTGGGGAGAGGAATCGGTCGACTGGTATGATGGTCCCACGGTCGCCGAAAGAACAGAGAACCAGGGGGCGATTGCCCTCCTTCGTGAACTTTCGTCCTTCGATACCCGGCCTGATGGTCATGGCCATCAGGATTGCGTCGAGGTTCTGCGTCAGAGGCTCACTTCCATCGGATTCTCAGTAGACACGATTGTAGGCAGTGGGCCCCCGATTCTAACTGCACACCGACCCGCACGGGGCCTCCATGGGTCGGTTGTCATGTACGGACACTACGACGTTGCTCCATTGGGGAGCGCCGAGTTTACCTATCCTCCGATGGCTATCACTGAGGTGCCTGATGATGGTGGTGCTTCATCTTCGGTACACTTTCCTCGGATTTTCGGGAGAGGCGTTGCTGACAACAAAGGGCCACTGGCCGTGCGCATCGCAGCAATCGCAGGAATTCGAGAGACACCAGCGCTTCATTTTCTGCTCCAAGGCGAAGAAGAGACTGGCTCACGATTCGCACACATACACTTCCCTAAGCTCATGCAATCCCTGCGACCCACCGTATGGCTCGATGAGACCGGATATCACGATCACGCAGACGGAACGCTTAGGTTACTAGCGCGAACTATCGGCGCCATCCCCGATGAGAGTCGCGCTCCTGACCCCGCACTCCGCGAGCTTCTACTATCCTTACGATTGCTCGCCAGCCGTCACCGTTTGGCTACGCGAGAAGAGTGGCGGAGCCTGAACAAGTCCGAAGTCGTGGGTGGCTGTCCGTTTAACCACAACCTCCCCGCGATGGCGCGCTACCTCGCTATTGGCATCAATGACTCACGGGCTCGAATTCATCGCGGCGACGAATCCATTCCCACCTGGACGTTTCAGCTTCATCGGGAGGAACTGAGACAGATGTTTCGCTGGGTCGATCGCACGGCACGAGCTGAGGCATGACTGAGCAGGATCCAGCTCTGTCGCTCTTGGGCCCGAGTTCACTGTCTGCCTATTTGGACAGACTGGGTGTCCAGAGGCCTACGGCGATCGATTTGGCGACGCTCTGTACGTTGCAGGCCGCGCACCTACGGGCAATACCGTTCCACAACCTGGCGTTGCTTGCAGCGGCAGGATCTCACCCTGGCCTACCTTCTGTCGATGCAGCCGTTGAAGGTGCTGTTAGCGGACATGGAGGGACTTGCCATGTCCTCTCTCCTCCGTTTGCAGTGCTACTACGTAGCCTGGGTTTCGATGCGCACTTGGCTGCCGCAACAATCGGCGCACCAGGAGACCACTTGGTCGTCATTGTCCACCTTGAGGGACAGAGATGGCTATGCGACGTTGCGAACGGTCATCCCTATTTGAAGCCATTTCCGCTCGATCGCAGCAATGATCTAGAGGAATCGCTGGATGAGCAGACAGCCTACGGGTGGAGGTTTCGGATCGAGCCAGTGTCACTGCCTGTGTCAGCTGGAGCGACCCACCGTGTGCTTCGACTTTTGCCAGATGGTACATGGAAAGTCGTGTACACGCTCGACCCCCAGATGGTGGCCTATTCGATGTTTGAACGCATCATCGTGGATCACCACACGCGGATAGGCTTCGGACCGTTCCTGACCGGGCTCCGGGTAGTCCGAATGACGTCGGAGCGACTCCTCTGCCTGCGGGACTGTTGGCTTGAGCGATATGGTGTCGGACCTGTGGGACGACGCTTCTTGCCAAGTGCCCGTGCAGTAGGAGAGGTTCTAACGCAACTGTTTGGACTCGGATCGTTACCGGTTCAGGCCGCTCTGCGAACCATCGAATCTCAAACCCAGCGGTGGTGGTTCACGAGTTCAGATGAAAATCTGGAGATAGTTCCTACTCAGAACCCCCCGGCACTTCGACTCCTAGTGAGCGTGGGTCTTATGGACCGCCCTGGTGGCTTGTGGGAACTTGGTCAAGGACTGTTGCGTGATGGGCTCGGGTCTCAGGAGCGTCAGCCAGGTGCGGGTATCCTCGCGTTCGACAACAGCACCGACCCATCGTGTGTGCGCGACAACTTCGCCGCCGCGGTTGCACTGTCTGCCGCTGGTCTCCCGACACAGCTAGGAAGCGAGGCAATCGTTCGGAACGTACACCAGAAACTTCGTTCCGCTGGTCTATGCGCTGATAGCCGTGAATCGGCATCGGTGGGCATAGCCACCAGTCGAATGGTGCAGGTTGGCTTGTTGGCGAACCACTTTGCGCACCCCAGTTCGCTTGCTGGGCGGCCTCCGTTGCCGCATCCCAATGATTCCTATGGGCCGGTCGCCGTTTGGATGCTAGATGATGACCTGCGACTGGAGCGCATCGAGGCTTCTGCGCAGGGCCTTCTCTCCCACCCTCTGAATAGCCTGCGAAGCACGCTCAACCAGATCTATCGAGAGCATCCTGAGATTTCCGTTCTCATTGGTGGGAATACTGGCTGTCCACCGATTCCTGGCTTCTGTTTCCTCTATCTCCAGATTTTTGATCTCATTGAACACATCGATTCGGCGCAACGGCAAAATCCGAACGCACCATACTATCCACACACAAATCCACGTCACTTGCCGGATTATTACTATGACACGTCGGACTTGGGAACGTCACACTTGGGGATCCCGTTCGACTGGGAGCCAGATGTCACAGCAGACAGACTATCTGTGCGTGAAGCACTACTTGCACACCTGCGTGCCTTTTCCTCCGTTCTTCATGGACAGCCTGCAACCCGACTCCTCGTACATCAACCTGACCTACCTATGATTCCGACCACGGCACGCGGAGGCAATGCTGTCTTCTTTGACTTGGATGCACTCTTCGCGGCTCCTTACTTGGCCCTGCGATTGACCCAGGATGTCGTATCCCGTCGCGGTGATACGGTGTGGGCGCACCTTGCAGCAAACGTGTCTGGGGTCTCTGTCTATCAGGCTCCTTTTCCCGTTCATCACTACCGCAAGCCGCAGGATGGGAGCAGCCCGATGCTGTCATCGGAGATTCCCAAACTTCGCCAGTTTCTGCTATCGCAAATTGGGGGCACCGTGCTGTCCCGGCTGGTTGCATCCCAGCTCAGAGGCCGCTGTCTCAATCCCTTAACGCTCTTGGAACAACGGGTGGCCCAGGTTCGAACGGCATTCGCATCGGCGATGGCGCAGATCACTCGATTTGAGGTTGCTCGCTATGGTGAACGGACGGACGTTTGGTGGGCTAGCTCAGCAGAAGATTCCATTCGCATCGAGTTGGCGCGAGTTTCTGGAACCCTCAGTATCCTACGGACCGGGGTCTTGTCCTGTGAAGTAGCGACAACCACGGAGATTGAGATGGCTGCTCAGAATTTATCGGTGGCGATGTCAAGGCTCTCGGCTATCGAGCAGAGCTGGCGGAGTCTGTGGACATGAAGGTACTGGTGAGCCTTGGCTTCTTTGATGACAGCGGTGAGTGTCGGCTCGTTGGCGTAGATTTGGCAACGGGCCACAGCGAGGTACTGTTGTCGTATCTCCCCCCTCCTCAGTTGCGAGTTGTCTCACGAGGCTTTACTGGTGCCTGTCTGAGCGAAGATGGCAGGGCAGTGTATGCAGCCGGTCACGCTGCCGTTTTCCGTGTAAATGCCCAAACCTGGACCGTGGATGGGATCTTGCATATGCCATCGTTCAATGATCTGCATCACGTCGCTGCTGGGGGTGGGCGAATCTATGTCTCAAACACCGGCAGCGATGAAATAGATGTATTTTCAACGGACGGTCGGTTTGTCGGTTCGTACATGCTGACCCCATCGTGGGTGTTGGCCAGTAAGATGCATGGCCTCTTGCCATCGTTGAGCATCGATGTGAATGATGTCGGTTGGGAACCTGGCAAAGGTGCGGGCGCGCAGTGGCATTCCTCAATCACTGGTGCTGGTCGAATCGAAGAGGACGATGGCTACCACACCGCACAGTCGATGCGGGCTGTGACTCCCTATTGGCAGGGCAAGCTGCCCGACCGGCTGCATCCGAACCACACATGCCTGCTCCCGACTCAGACATTGGTGACGTGTTTCCGAGACGGTTCGATTCGTGACTTGGGTACGCTACGTGTGCTCTATCAACGGGCAGGTAGTTTTCCACACGATGGTGTTGGGGTAGATGGCTGGTTCTATTTCACAACGATCGATGGCAAGGTCTGGGCGCTCCGGCTGGTCGATGATGTACTGGGTGACTCTCATCGAGACATGAGCGCTGCTCGTGACTCAGTGGAGCCTGCTCGCTGCTGGGACATTGCCGAGCAAACCGGCAGATATGGTTGGTGTCGCGGATTACTTATCCGGACAGACTCAGAGGGTATTTCAGCAGCGGTAGGACTTACGGAGGTCAAGCGAGATCGGCTGCCGAGCCATCGCTGGTGTGATCGTACACCTGAGGGCTCAACGACCGGAGTGGTCTGGTTGGATCTGACTACGGGGCGACAGATGGGCTGGGTCGATCTGAGCGACTCTGAACGCCACAGCAAGATTTACAGCGTGCTGCCATGGGGTGGAACCTAGATCATGGCGGGCAATGGAATAGCCCGTATTCTCGTCACCGGTGCGGCTGGATTCATCGGCTCTCACTTGGTTGAGCGACTCCTGGCAGAAAACTACGAGGTTGTCGGACTCGACGACTTCTCTACTGGTCGGCAGGAGAATCTCCCCCCCATTGGAACTCCGCGCTTCCACTTCGTTCGTGGGGATCTCTGTGATCCCACTCTCTGCCGCATGCTATGCGAGGGAGTCTCTGCGGTCCTGCACCAAGCGGCGCACAACTCAGCCCTCCGTTCCTTTGCGAGGCCCCGCGAATCGCTCATGGTCAATTTGCTCGGGTTGTTGACCCTGCTGGAAGCCGCACGGGACGCCGGCGTTCAACGTGTCGTCTACGCATCAAGTAGTTCCGTATATGGTCCGCAGAGTCAGGTGCCATGCCGTGAACAAGACAGGTGCATGCCGCGAAGTCCCTACGCTATCAGCAAGCTTGCAGCAGAAGAACTGGCCCAGACCTTTGCCGCTGAGTACCAACTTGTGACGATTGGCCTACGCTACTTCAACGTTTTTGGACCACGCCAGTCGACTTGCAGCGAATATGGTGCCGTGGTGCCACGATTTATCAAGGCATGTCTACGTGGCGACGCTCCTGTCATTTTCGGCGATGGATCAGCTGCACGGGACTTTACCTACATCGAAAATGTAGTCGACGCCAACCTACGGGCGCTGCTCGCAGGGACAACTCTCTCGGGGCGCGTCTACAACATTGGCTGTGGCACCGCGCACACAATCAAGTCACTGTATGACCAAATCGCGGAACAGCTTGGGCCCGTGCCATTGCCGGTGTTCGATCAAGGGCGACGTGGTGACGCTCGCAGCAGTCTGGCCGATCTGAGCGCGGCGATGAGCGATCTTGGCTATCGCCCTCGTTTCGACCTGGTCTCGGGGCTGATTCATACCATCGCGTGGTATAAGGAGACCCTCTCGATATGAATTCTCGAAGAGCAGTCGTGGCAGTGGTGGGTGGTGCCCACGCACCGCAACCGATGCTTTTGGCCGCTGAGCAACTCGGATGCGGCGTTATCGGGTTGGGATATCGCTTGGTGACAGGAGGAATGGGCGGAGTAATGGCCGCAGCGTCTCGGGGGGCCAGACAGAGCGTGTCATGGCGGGAGGGCGATGTCATCGGAGTCTTACCAGACCTAGACCGTGAGAACGCTAACGAGTGGGTCGACATCGTGATTCCATCTGGAATGAGTTACGCTCGAAATGCACTGGTCGTTGCGATGGCAGATGTCGTGATCGCGGTGGGCGGTGGCGCGGGAACTCTGTCTGAAATCGCTCTGGCTTGGCAGTATGGTCGGCCAATCGTTGCGCTGGACCTTGGCGAAGGATGGAGTAGTCGTCTGGCTGGGGAATGCTTGGATGACCGGAGAGTCGAGCCCCTCATCCGTGCGACGAGCGTCACTACTGTACTGGCCGAGCTTCGTAGGCTACTGGGATCTACCCCGACTGGCGCTGGCAATGCGCGCTGATCAAACGGTGATCCTAATGTACCACCGGATACTGCGAAATGATCCGGCAGCCTTTGGATGTCCCTCTTGCTACCATCTTCGTGGCACGGCAGTGACGCCAGATGAATTCAAGGCCCACCTGGATTGGCTTACCCAGCGACAGATTCAAGTGCTACCGCTGGCCGCTGTCATGGACGCCTGCGCACGACATGAATCACCGCCCCCGGGTGTGGTTCTGACGTTTGATGACGGCTATGCAGAGTGGCTCACCTTGGTCGCTCCTGAACTGCTAACACGTCGACTATCTGCAAGCTATTTCGTCAGCTCGGGTGTCCACGCCGAAATGAAGCGCGCCCACCCCATTGACGAATACTACTATCTACTCGATCATGCTTCCGTTCCTGAGTTGAGATTTACGTTTCCTACCGGCCAGCGGATTGTCGCCGATCTGCGGGTTCCAGAAGCCAAGAGATCCCTGGTCCATGGCCCGCTAAAGCACTACCTGACCCGTGGGACACCGCTTGAGCAGACGCGTCTGCTGTCGAGTCTTAGTGATGCGCTGTCCGTTGCGCTGCCTGCCAAACTGCCTGCGGATCTGTACTTGTCGCACACAGCATGGCCTCAGCTCGCGCAGGGAGGAAGCAGCGTTGAAGCGCATGGACATACGCATCGACGACTGACCGAGTTGAGGGACTCGGAACTCGACTACGAGCTCACCGAGTCTCTTGCATTTCTTAGGACGCATCATGAAGCGGTCCGCTACTTCGCATACCCGGATGGAGCATTCGATGAGCGGGTGGTCTCCCGCGTTCAGAGTGCCGGTCTGAGCGGTGCAGTCACTGTCGTGCCGGGCCCGGTATCATCGACGAGCGACCGGTTCCGACTGCCTCGCTACTTTGTCCGCAATGGCACGGAGCTGGACGAACTCCTGGCATGAGGCCAACCAGTCAGTCCTGCCGTTGGAAGGGAATTTTGTGGGTGCCTCTGCTGCGGTCATGTAGACTGGCGCGAGTGCTCGATGTCCGATACGAATCAGACCGACCCTATAGAGATGGAGCAACAGCAGGCTCTCAAGAAGTCGGCTCTGCGCCGGGACCGAATCTGGATGGGACTTGGGACCATCTTGTACCAAAGTGAGGAGAGTGGGTTTCAGTCAGGGCCGGTTCCCACTGCGATCGTTCGAGCGCTCGGTGGTGACGATCGCCACTTGGGAATACTTGGCGGTATCGCCACGGTTGGCAGTCTTGGGCATCTGATGGGCAGCCACTTATTGCGCCGAACTGAATCTAACCGTGCTGCCATGATACTGGCGCTCTGGATCGGCACCGCATTCGCAACAGCGTTGTCCGGGCTACTGCTCCTTGGGAACATCGTTGGCCTTCGGGCCGTGATTTTGCCGATGTTTTTGGGCGGCTTCATGCTGTTCGCATCCGTGAATGGTATGCAGAGCAATATCGAGACCGGTTGGGTGGGTGATCTGGTCCCGCTGAAACTCCGGGGCTGGTTTACCAAGGTCAAGTGGATGCTTAGCGTGCTTGGCTTTCTGCTCTTTTCCATCGGCATCGCTCGGTTCTCGCAGCAATTCCCTGGCTTTGTCGGCTATGCAGCGATCTTTGCGACCTTTGCCGGTTCTTTCGTGCTTGCAGCGATGATCTTCTATCCTCGCGTGACCGATGCGCAGCCACATTCGGTCCGATTCCTTGGGCAATCGACGAATCGAATCACCTACCGAAGCTCCATCTTTTGGTGGCTGGTGCTGCAAGGGCTATTGTGGACGGTCGGGCGGAATATGGCGTTTGCCTTCATGAGCGCCTACTTGATGGATCAGTTTCACTTCTCACTCACAAAAGTGGCCCTTCTCGTCAGCCTTCAGCAGGCCAGTTCGGTAGTGGTCATCTTTGCGATCGGAGATCACACAGACCGATGGGGAGCGAGAAAACCGTTGATGCTGCTAATGTCCGGGGTGGCGCTATCGATGTCCCTGTGGATCTTCTCAGCATGGTGGGGGATCGGCTGCATTATCGCCTACTACGTGCTCAACGGTGCCGCTGGACAGACCCTAACGATGCTAGGGAACAACTATTCTCTGGAGGTCTTCCCATCCAGAGGACGCGCTGCATACCTGGCACTCTCCCGGATGATAGGCGGAGTGGCTGGCTTTGTGATGGTGCTCTGCTCTGGCTGGCTGGTCCATCACTTTCGTGACTTCCAGTTCGTGCTGGCTGGTCATTCATTGAGTCGCTACCACGCCGCCTTCGCCACCGGGATGGTCATCGCCTTGTGCAGCCAGATTCCCTTTCTGATGATTGGCAACCGGAAGATGTAGCCAGCACAATAGGTAAGAAGCATAGGAGTTGCCATGGGTTCATCGCCCAATCGAGTGGGTAGCGGGCAGGACTGGGTAGAGGTTGAGGCC
>ERZ724523.1679-NODE-1679-length-12859-cov-9.225867_pt1 | contig 12859 bp, 16 predicted proteins | sample MGYA00376056_ERZ724523 | MGnify/ENA primary metagenome ERZ724523 (study PRJEB28724, sample SAMN07190888) | wastewater metagenome | isolation source: influent of sewage treatment plant in Hong Hong | place: USA: Christiansburg, Virginia | collected 2016-03-01 ... | reverse complement strand
TTTTGGTGCTTTCATTGCTCAGTTCCTTGCAGGTGAAAGTGGGTCGTGGGGTGAGCTACCAGTAGTCAATATAGACCTCGAAGACGGGTGTAGCCTGATGCAGGTCAAAAGTTGACCCCGTACCTGCTACAGGTTGTATTAAAGCTGCCCCGACCAAGGAGATTGCCTGGAGGAGCGAATTTCCAGTGGCCAAGATGGGCTGCTCTCTGGAAGAGACAGTCTTGTCTGGCGTGTCTTGTTTTAGTAGTTAAAGCCATTTGCCACCAAGGTTGCCCAGCACACCGTGTCCGTTAACGATGATTTTTTAATTCTCTGGCTCGGCTGGCTTCCGCATTCGGGCTCAGTAAACTGCTCAGGATCAACAGGGCTGCGCCACTGACGATACCGATATCCGCCAGGTTAAACGCAGGCCAGTGCCAGGACTGCCAGTAAAAATCCAGGTAGTCGATCACATGGCCCCGCGATGCTCGATCAATTAGATTGCCAACGGCCCCGCCCAAGATGAGGCTATAGCCCAGGGCTTCGCTGTTGGCTCTGGGTTTACGCAATATCAGAGCCAGCACCATCGAAACGACCAAGGCTATGACGATGAAAAAGTAACGCTGCCAACCACCCGCGTCAGCCAGGAAGCTAAACGCTGCGCCGGTATTCCAGAAATGAACCAGATTGAAGAACGAGGCGAGAGGAATGACGGTGCCGACCGGGAACGAACCCGCAATTGCGCTCTTGAGCACTTGGTCGGTCAAAGCAATGGCCAGCGATAGCGTCCACCAAAGCCAGGGGTCGATAAAGAGTGCCATTCCAGGAGGTGACTTCATTGTTCCCCTCCTTGGAGAAGTCGCTGCAACTCCTGAGAGATGGGCATGGGCGCGAAAGCACTAATCCTAGATCGGCCTGTATTGCCGATGGGCACCCAGATCTTAGAGAACAGTAGGGCCGCGACAATACGAGGTATTTGCCCCGCGACCTCGCGATAGTCTCCAGTCTGCCATCCGAGCACGAGCATCAGCCAGTGTGACCTGGCGTGCGGCACGGGTTGGCGTTGGGTCAGAATGTGCGCGCGCTCCAGCCATTGAAAGGCATCGGTATTACGCCTCTCCTGCATGGCGTGCTCGGCCTGTTGAAAGGCTTGTTCAATTGCGAGTTGCAATGCTGCTTTCATCTTCAATCCTCCAACCCTACTTTTTAAGCAGGCGCAGGCCGTTGAACACCACCAGCAGGCTTACGCCCATGTCGGCAAAGACTGCCATCCACATCGTCGCCTGCCCCGTTAGGGTAATGGCGAGAAACAGGGCCTTGATCCCTAACGCCAGCACGATGTTCTGCTTGAGGATGACGGCGGTCTGTTGGGATAGGCGGATGAAGGCCGGGATCTTGCGCAGGTCGTCATCCATCAAGGCCACATCCGCAGTTTCGATGGCCGTGTCTGTGCCTGCGGCGGCCATGGCGAAACCGATTTCAGACTTCGCCAGCGCCGGAGCATCGTTGATGCCATCGCCGACCATCCCGACAACGTAGCCGCGCGCCTGCAATGCTTCAATGGCCTGCAACTTGTCGACTGGCAGGAGATTGCCGCGTGCTTCGTCGATGCCCACCTGCTGTGCGATGGCGTCTGCGGTGTGCGGGTTATCGCCGGTCAGCATCGTGGTCTTCACACCCAGCGCATGAAGCTCCTCGATTGCCTGGCGGCTGGAGTCCTTGACGGTATCGGCAACGGCGAACAGGGCAATGGCACGCTGCGGATTGCACAACACCACCACTGTTTTGCCTTGGCGTTCGAGGCGTTCCAGCGTCGTTTCCAGCTCGGGTGAGCAGAGGCCAAGCTCTTCCACCAGACGGTGGTTACCCAGGTGGAAATCCATGCCTTCAATGGTGCCCCGTACACCTCGACCCGGCAGGGCTTCGAATCCCTCAACGGTAGCGAACGTTAGGCCATTCTCAGTGGCATGCTTGGCTATCGCTTGCGAAACCGGGTGGTCAGAGCGACTGGCGAGGCTGGCAGCATGAGTGCGATAGAGTTCTGAGTCCTGTTCAACCAGTGGCATGTAATCGGTTTGCACGGGTTTGCCATGGGTAATGGTTCCGGTCTTGTCGAGGGCCAGGAAGCCAAGCTTGCCGCCAGTTTCCAGATAAACGCCGCCTTTGATCAGGATGCCTTTGCGTGCAGCCGCAGCTAAACCACTGACAATGGTGACAGGTGTCGAGATGACCAAGGCGCAAGGGCAGGCAACCACCAGCAGTACCAGGGCACGGTAGATCCAGTCGTACCACAGCTCGGCCATGAAGAGTGGCGGCACAATGGCGATAGCTAGGGCGAATAGGAATACGACAGGGGTGTATACCTTGGCGAATTGATCGACAAAGCGCTGGGTCGGCGCACGTGAACCCTGCGCCTCTTCGACCGCGTGAATGATACGTGCCAGCGTGGTGTTGGCAGCGGCGGCTAGGACGCGGTATTCCAGGGAGCCGGCTTCGTTGATGGTTCCCGCAAAAACCGGATCGCCGATGGTTTTCTCTACGGGCAGGCTTTCCCCCGTGATGGGCGCTTGGTTGATGGTGGAGTTGCCGGCAGTAACCTCGCCATCGAGGCCGATTCGTTCGCCCGGTCGAACCCTGACCAATGCGCCTACGGCGATGGTTTTAACGTCAACTTCCAGCCATGTGCCATCAACCTGCTGCACCGTGGCGCGCTCAGGGGTCAGATCCATCAGGCCACGGATGGCATTGCGAGCCCGATCCAGCGACTTCGCTTCGATCAACTCGGCGACAGAAAAGAGGAACATGACCATGGCCGCTTCTGGCCATTGCCCAATCAGCACCGCACCAGTCACCGCGATACTCATCAGCGCATTGATGTTCAGGTTGCGGTTCTTCAGCGCGATCCAGCCCTTTTTATAGGTCGTCAGGCCGCACAGCAGAATGGCGAGCAGCGCTACACCAGCCACAGCCCAATCTGGCGCAAGCTCGGCAAAGTGGATCACTTCCGCCGAGACGGCGGCCACGCCCGAGAGCGCCAAGGGCCACCAGGCTTTCTTGTGAGGGGTGCCTTGCGCTTCTTCACGTGCTGTTGCTGAACCCTCAACCACTGGCGTGAAACCAAGCTCGCGAATCGCTGCCAGTGCTGCTGGCAGCGCTTCTGCTGTGTGGCTGAGCGTCAGTACACGTTGAAGCAGGTTGAACTCCAATGCACTGATGCCGGGTAGCGAGGTCAGCTTGTCGCGGATGAGCTTTTCTTCAGTTGGGCAGTCCATCTGTTCGATTTTGATGCGGACTTGCCCTTCAGCAGATAGCGGTTCTGCTTGCATGCCCAGGGACGAGATTGCCGCTTCGATAGGCGCGGTCGACGGCAAGCTGTGCCATACCCCAAGGATCCGATTGATCAGGTTGAAGTCGAGCTTATCTACGCCTGCGAGCTTGCTCAGCTTGTCCTGAATAAGCGCCTGTTCGGTAGGGCAGTCCATTTGCGCAATGCGAAAGCTGCTGAGCCTGGAGCCGGATACGGCATTTACCGCTGTGGCAGAGCACTTGCTTGCTTCGTTGGAGTCACAGCAGACATCCTTTGAAACCGCTTCAGGTTTGTATTCGTCACCGCAGCAGCCAGCCATGGGGGTATCCTCGTTGATCAGTTATGCAGAGTGAACACTCTAAAGCCACTACAGGGTCAAGCGTTTTCCGAAGAGGTATTTCATGAAAATTGGAGAGTTGGCCAAGCTTGCCGATTGCCAGGTTGAAACGGTTCGCTATTACGAGCGTGAGGGACTGTTGCCGGCTCCGGCCCGCAGCGGGGGTAATTACCGCCTGTACAGCAGCGAGCATGTTGAGAGGCTTACGTTTATCCGTAATTGCCGAACCCTGGACATGACCCTGGACGAGATCAGAAGCCTGCTGGCGCTGATGGATCGGCCTGAGGAAAGCTGTGAGGGCGTAAATAGCTTAGTGGATGAGCACATCGAACATGTGCAAGCGCGCGTGGCCAGCCTGCTGGCACTGCAAAAACAGCTGGTTGAATTACGACACCGCTGTGCCTCTGAGCGGGGCGTAGACGAGTGCGGAATCCTTCAGCGCCTGACCTCCACTGGCGGTGTCAGTGCGCTTCCAGATGATGGCCACACCCATGTTGGGAAAAGTCACCATCATTGACCATCGCCTCAAAAGAGCGCGGGCAGTATTTACAAACCCCTGCGTGATTCACGTTGTAGTTACCAGCCCTGGCCTAATGGGATCTTCGTTATCAAGATGAACCGCCCAACTCGATAGTTGCTGTGCCCCGCTGGTTGCAACACCCACCGAATCGACCGGTGCCTGAGCAACACGCATGCTGTAACACAAAGGCAATCGACAGCTGCTGCGGGCCCGCTAACGTGCCATCCCAATTTTAGGAAAAGGGCGAGTAGATAACGATGAGACGTCAGATAACCCCCTCCGCTAACCCCTGGGGTTTGCTGCTCGCCGCGTGGCTGCTGGCGATGGCCGCGACCCTAGCTGCCTTGTTTATCGGTGAAGTCATGGGCAAAACCCCATGCGTATTGTGCTGGTTTCAGCGCATCTTCATGTTTCCTTTGGCGGTAATGCTGACGATCGCCTGTTACCGCGCGGACTTCGCCGTTTGGCTGTACGCCTTGCCCCTGGCCGTTATCGGCTGGGTGATTGCCCTGTATCACAGCCTGCTGTTCGGCGGCCTGATCCCGGAGGATTTAAAACCTTGTAGCGCTGGAACCTCCTGTTCGGGGGCCGACATGTTGATCTTCGGTAGCGTGCCCCTACCGCTGCTTTCCCTGGCGACTTTCACCGCCATCGTCCTACTTCTTGCCCTGATTCGCCGGAGTACCCTCGTATGAATAGACGTGCCATTGTCCTGACCATCAGCGCTGTAACCATTGCCGGCTTTGTCGCTGCGGCACTGCTCTATCAGCGTTTTTCAGCACCTCAGGAGACTCAAATAGTCACCCAAGCGAGCAGTTCATTGGTGCGTTTCCATTCGCCGACCCTTGGACCAATAAACGCCCCGGTCACCATCGTCGAGTTCTTTGACCCTTCGTGCGAAAGCTGCAGGGCGTTCTTTCCCTACGTAAAGAAAATTATGGCGCAGTACCCGAAGGACGTACGTCTGGTCGTGCGCTATGTGTTGTTCCACAAAGGATCGGAAGAGGCCGTACGCCTGTTGGAGACGGCGCGCATGCAGGGGCTTTACGAGCCAGTACTAGCAGCCGTGCTGGAGGCACAACCACTGTGGCATGACGACGCGCAAGCGCAGAAAGCCTGGGAAGCCGCAGCAGCAGTTGGCCTGGATGTCGAGAAGGCACGCGCCACAATGAATTCGCCGGCCATCGACGAGATGCTGGCCAAAGATGCCGCAGACGTGAAGAAAGTCGGGATTCAAGGTACGCCCACCTTCTTTGTCAACGGTACGCTGCTGACGAAGTTCGGCCCGGAACCGCTGCTGGAATTGGTGCAGAGCGAACTGCAAAAGGTGCGCTAAACATAGCGACTGGCGCAAAAGCCATCGCCGCTTGATCGGGAGTTTTTATGCAAGCACTGGAAAACCGGATACCTCCGCCGATTGTGACTGCTCTGTTTGGGCTGCTGATGTGGTTGACCGCCCGTTATACGCCGGGTCTCGCCCCAGCGAACTCGGTGCGGGTGCTGGTGGCGCTGCTCGTGTTGACCATTGGCGTTTTTTTCAGTGTGGTCGGCGTCTTGTCGTTTCGACAGGCGCAAACCACCGTGAACCCGCTGAAGCCTGAAACCGCATCGGCACTGGTTCGCTCGGGTATCTATCAATACTCACGCAACCCGATGTACGTCGGCTTTGCCCTGGTGCTGCTGGCCTGGGCATGCTACCTGGCCTCCCTCTTTGCATTGTTTGGGGTGTTGGGGTTTGTCCTGTATATGAATCGCTTCCAGATCAGGCCAGAGGAGCGCGCTCTGATAACTCTGTTCGGCAGCGAGTATCAGGTTTATCAAACCCAGGTTCGCCGCTGGCTCTAACATTGGCTTGTCCATCGTTTAGAGCCGCCATCTGGAAGCCAGCGGTCTTCCAAAGCAACAGTTCGTGGCAACGGCCTAGAAGCTGAGTGGCCACTTTTGGCCGATTGAAGCCGGTAACGCTAGGCGGCTTCCGACCAAAATCAGCCACTGGTGACGTGGCAGAGTGCAGCCAGCGAAATCAACTCCAGACGTGTCAATGAAACAGGGACGATTCAGGATGCTGTCACAGCCGGGAAATCAGGTGGCCGAGTTGCCGTCGTCGTTGAAAAAATCATCGCGAGCAACGCGCCCAAAATCGTTGAGGTCTTGATCCTCATCGCTGAACATGAAGTTCACCATTCGCTCACGTCTGAGGCCTAAAAGCGTTCTGAAAAAACAGGGCTCACACAGATGGATCTCATAGCGTTCACCATCATGAGCCGAGCCATAGCCCCAGCTGGCGCGAAGAATTCCAAATTGCAACCCATACCCTTCAACGCACGTGCTATCTCCACAAACGTCGCACAGGACATCACTGACTGATTCCGTCTGCTTTGTAGCTGTGATCTTCATCGAGAGCCTCCCATCAGATACATGGGCGAGGCAGCTTGAGGCTCGTGGATTTCGGGTCAGATTAATCGCACCGCAGTTCGTCAAACCCTACGTCAAAAGCAACAAGAACGACGCCAATGATGCCGAGGCAATTTGCGAGGCGATGAGCCGTCCCAGCATGCGTTTTGTGGCGATCAAAACGGTTGAACAGCAGGACATCCAGGCCACACACCGAATTCGTTCCGGATTGATCGAACAGCGCACGGCTAAGGCTAATCAGATTCGAGGCTTGGTCTCTGAGTACGGTCTTGTCGCGCCAAAGGAATTGCTGTCATTGCGTCGCGCAATACCTTGCTGGCTGGAGGATGCGGAGAACGGTTTGACGCTTCGCTTTAGGCATTTGCTAGACGGCTTGTGGGGCGATCTTCGTGCCCTGGACGAGCGTGTAAAAGAGCTTGATAGCGAGATATCCGTGATCGCGGCAAATGAGCCCCGCGCCCAAGCTTTACAACAGCTACGCGGGGTTGGCCCGATGATCGCGACCGCACTTGTCGTGGCCATTGGCGATGCCCGTCAGTTTTCAAATGGTCGGCAGTTTGCTGCATCGCTAGGCCTTACGCCGAGGCAGCACAGCTCTGGCGGAAAAGATCGACTGCTCGGCATTAGCAAGCGCGGCGATGCCTACTTACGGACACTGATGGTTCACGGTGCTCGATCAGCGTTACGTACGGCCAATTCCAAAGACGACCGACTTAGCCAGTGGGTCGTGCGTTTGGCAGAGCGTTCACACCCCAACGTGGCAGCAATCGCTCTGGCCAACAAAATCGCGCGCATGGCTTGGGCGATGTTGCGTAACGGCACTGATTACCAACCGGAGCGGGCTGCGGCCTGACCCAGCAACCAGCAACCAGCAACCAGCAACCAGCAACCAGCAACCAGCAACCAGCAAGAGAGTAACCGTCACCCACGATTGCGAAGCAACCTGAACGATGGCAAACCGGTCGAACCGGCGCTGGAAAACCCCTCAAATGTCCATGTGCAAGAAGCACGTAGAAGCGATTGGGAGCCGGCGCGCGAATAGCCCATCATGGCCCTGCATCGAAACGATGCCGTAGTTAGAGGCCGAATATACGTGTGCAGTCGGCACGGGCGCCAAAGCAAGGGGGGCTTGCAATGAGGGGGAGTCCATATAAGGACAAAGGACGTTTCCACACTGTGTCCGGAATGATCATGCTGCTCTTGGGACGGGTTCCTGCGACCAGCGACCGAGTGCAGTGGGACGGCTGGATGTTCGAGGTGGTCGACATGGACGGCAAGCGAATCGACAAGGTGCTCGCTACACCCGTTGAAAAAGCCGAAGAAGGCGAAGGCGACTGATATCTGCTGAGGAGCGATGCAGGTAACTGGCCACCACGAAGGTAAGTCAGCGGCCAGCCGCTACTGGGGAATGCTTAGTGGCAGTGGTAATCGCCGGTTGTGTGGTTGCGGTGGCAGCCTTTCGAGTCTGTACCGCCGCTGTGGGCAAGTGCTGCCACGGAGGTTAGAGCGAGAACAGCAGCAATCAGGACAGCAGAAACCTTTCTCATGAGGAACTCCTTTTCAGCCTCTTGTTGTGTGTGACGTAGGTCACGCCTGCAAGGTATGGCAACCCGCTGAGGCTCCCGTTGTTCAAGCCACTGTGCAGGTTCAGACGGTCGCGCAAGAACCTGTGGTGGCTGCACCTGTGGCCGAACCCGTAGCTGAGCCTGAGCCAGCCCTGAAGTCTGATGAAATGACAGTGACCCTGAAGCCGGGTGAGGCCAGTGAAATCAAACTGGAAATGCTCAACACGGCGACGGTCAGTTACGAGTGGGCAACCGATGGCATGCCGGTCAACCACGACACCCACGGAGAGCCCTACAACGGCCCCAAGGGCTACTACCACAGCTACAGCAAGGCCAAGCAGGTCAAGGCTGACAAAGGCCAATTCACTGCCATCTTCGACGGTACCCACGGCTGGTTCTGGCGCAACCGCAGCAACCAAGACGTGACTATCACACTCAAGACCAAGGGCGACTACCTGAGCGTTAAACGCGTTATTTAAGGCGTAACCCCCCTCCGTCATCAGGCGCAGGGGCTTACATCCATGATCGAAATTGAAAGGAATACGCGATGAGAACCACAACAACTACCCTGGGTCGTTCCTTACTACTAGTTTGCCTGCTGGGCTTGCTGTCGGCATGTGGTGGTGACGAACCGAAAAACCAGCCTGAAGTCGAAAGCCACGGCCACGCTCACGATTAATAACGACTCGCTGATCTGTTACGCGCAACGACTAGTTAGTAGCGCGTAACAAACAGCAAGTTCCTATTCTTGTTGGTTCCAACTACATCGTGCAGCTGAAGTGTTGAATGGCTGCTTATGGCCGATTCTGTTGAAAAAGTAGCTTCAGCGGCAGCCAACCGGTCAGGAGTGCCTGCTGCCGAAGTGGCTGCAAGCCACTTCAAGTTGCCTTCCGGCGTTTCACTGAGCGTCCTTGCTCAGGTTTAAGGGTTAATTTGAGGGTTTCTGCTCGTAGCAGGCATACCTATCCCGTGATCGGTGGCCCGTGAGGCAGCAGATTGGCCATACGTCTCAGGTTTTGCACAGTCGCGGCCAAGGTGAATTCGTCAGTCGCACCCGTCAGTCCACGCAGTCGTAAACGGTCGAGTTTCATGATCCGTTTGAGGTGGGCGAACAGCATCTCCACCTTCTTCCGTTCGCAACGAGAGACGAGGTATTCCGGTGTCTTGGCGATGCTTCGCGCCACGTCACGGGCCGCTTCATGGATGCTCCGAGCGATCTTGCGGAATGTGGTATTGGGGCAGCACTTCGCTTTCAGCGGACAGGTGGCGCAGTCGCTTTGGCTGGAGCGGTAGATGATGGTGTTGGCCTTGGTCACCCGAGACCGTTGCTGGGTGAAGGCACGCCATTCACTGCGTAGTGGTTTGCCGGCTGGGCAGCGGTATTCATTGGCCTCCGGATTCCAGAGGAAGTCGTTACTGGAGAGGCTGTCGTCCTTGCGCTCGGTCTTGTCCCACACAGGCACATGCGGTTCGATGTCCTTTTCTTCGACCATCCAGGCCAGCATCGGGGCTGTGCCATAAGCGGTATCGCCGATAAGGCGTTCCGGCGTGAGGTCGAACTGCGATTCGACACGCGCCACCATCGTCCTGCTCGAATCGACTTCGGCGGTACGGTGCGCCGGGGTACGCGAGCCAACCTCTCACTTACCCAAGTCGAGTCCAGATTTGTTCCAACGCAACCCGTATCTCTTCTTCCTGCTGGCCAGCAATATCGAGCTCACGACACAGTTCGTGCCACCCTGATAACGCATCAAGCGTCTGCTCAATGTACTGATCCACTTTTAAAAAGCTGAAAGACTCGCAGACCTTGCGCAGAGCCTTGCGTGTCGGCAGCCCCGCTCCGGCAAAGGCTGTCGTGTGTTCATCCGCCATGCCACGCACTCGTGCAAAGGTCAGGTCATAGGCCGGAGAAAGTACCCAGTGACCGCGATCAAACAAGTAGGCGAAATTTTTTGAATGGTCATCGTGGTTATGCGCGAGCGCGTTGAAGACCATCAGACGCGCCATTTTCTCCACTTCGCCAGCATGCCCGGTGATGGCCCAGGTAGCGCGCAGCAGGTCGCCGTAATCCAGCGAGGGGGCTCGATGATCGGCATAAAGAATGCCGCAGGCCGTCAGCATGTGAATCTTGCGCGCCCCAACACGATCAAAGCGCTTCGCCGCAAAGAAGCGCTCCACGCCACTCTCGGTCTGCACATTTAAAAGTGCAGGCTCTGCCATTTCGACCCCTGCACGCTGTGCCATTTGCGCATAGGCATACTCGATGGCCCCCGTGTCACGGTGCTCATCAGGCGCACGAAACTTCACCAACCAATGCTCATAACCTTCGGCCAGCTTTTTGAATGACGACGCACAACGCTGTTTGTCCTGGGATAACGCCACCACCACCTTGGGGCGCGCGCCCGCAGGCGAGCCACCCGCCAACCGTAAGGCATCCAACGTCGTTTCGGTGTCACCCTCGTAGACATCAAGCGCCGCCCGGTACAAGCGCTCAAGATCCAACGGGGAGTCGACCTCGGACTTTTCCAGAACAGGCCGATACTCCAGGGCACCCATGGCGCGATCGCCCATGTACGCCAACCGATCCAGTGCCGTAATGGCGCGTCGATCAATGCCACGCTCACGCAGGAAAAAACGATCCATCAGCAGCATGCCCCAGCCATCCGGCAAGGAATCAGCAAACACACCCATCAACCCGCCAAACAGATGAGGATCAGGTGCAGCCTGCGGGGAGGATTTGAACTCCATGTTCAGCGGCGAGAGGTTGAAACCCGTCGCCAGCCACTGCTCGTCGTAGGCAAAAAAAGTCCCACGCCGCGGCACGGACACCAACTCACCGACCCGCGTGCCCGCGAGCAGCACCTCGACCGAGGTCACGTTCTTCATTTGCGCCCCCGGACTCGTCCGCTTTGCTTGAGTTCATCCAGCGAGACGGGCTGCGCCTGCGTAAACAACCCAGACAGTTGCTGCGCCACACCCAAAGACGAGGCCAACAGCACCAGCGCATCCAGGGTGATCTGCCCAGTCGTTTCAAAACGCTTGATGGTCGATTCTGAAACACCGGCCCGTTCAGCCAGCGTCTTGCGCGAGAGGTTCTGCGCCAAACGCAGCGCGCGAGCATTCTCACCGACCTGCAGGGCCAGTTCACCTGGAGAGAAAAGTGTATGGGTAAGCGCCATCGTGGATGCCTTGCTGGTTAAGCCTAAACATGATCATAACAACAGATCAAATTTAGACCATTAAACTCATATAAACAAAATAAAAGCTCTTTTATGACCCTTAGTCTTCACCATCAAGCGTAACTGCTTCCATCCGACGCCCGTACAACTCCACCCAGTCCACGTCACCAAACTCCCGGCGCAACAGCCCTTTCAGAAAGCCGTGCCATTCGCCGAGGGCCACGGCCTTCTCATCGAAATAGGCATAGCGGTCGTAGATGGCATCCACCGACAGATCTTTGTGGTTGAGGATACGACTGCGCACATCCTTACCCAGCCCCTGCCGGGACATGTGCGTGGTCGCACTCCGGCGCAAGTCATGCACGGTCGGGCGCGGGTAGTCCTCCGCAATCCGCAGCAAGCTCTCCTCTTCAACACGGTCTTTGTCTTTCACATACGTGTCGTAGAAGCGCCGCATCGCGCGATTGAGCGAGGGCTGCGTCTGCGGTTTGGTGAGCCAACGCCCGGGAAAAACATATTGCCCCGGGCTTGGCAGCACCTGGCTCTTCTCCCAGCGCTCAGGGTCATTCGCCACCACTTTCTGAACCTGCCGCTCACGCAGGTATTTCAGAATGTTCAGCACGTCTTCCGACAGCGGAATCGCGATGGGATTGTTGTTCTTCTCGAATTGGCCCGAGCGGTCCCAAATGGCATCTTCAAGGTCGATGTCGATCCAACGCATCTGCACGATCCGACCGGAACGCTGCGCCAGCATCAGGCTGAGCAGCAGTGCGAAACGCGTGTTCTGGGTGATGGTAGGCTCGGTTAAGCGGAGCAGAAACCACACCAACTCATGCCGATTGAGGCTGCGCTCACGCGTTTTTTCCTTGGCCACATTCTTCATTTTGACCAGCGGCGTCGCATCAAGAATCTCGCGTTCAACGCAGAAGTTGAACATTTTTCGGATCACGGCCAGCAGACGGTTGGCCTGCACCGGCGCGGTCTTGGCCTTGTCATCGAGCAATGCCACCACTTGCTTGCGCCTGATATCACCAATTTTGGCCCTGCCCAAGTGAGGCACAAACTCAGTGCGCAGCATGCGCTCATCTTCACGCCACGATTTCTTGTTCTTTTCGGCCCATTCTAGGTAGCTGACAACAGCCTCTTCGAACGTCGGACTGGTGCGGTATTCGACCAACTCGACGAGTTTCTTCTGCCCGGGATCGACCCCCTGCTTGTGAAGTTCAGCCGCCTGCGCGGCCTTGGCGCGGGCCTCGGCGAGTGACAAGTCGGGATATTGACCCAGGGTCAGGCGCCGGGTACGGCCGTGAAAGCTGTATACCCAGATGAAACTTTTGCATGTTTTGTTGACCCTGACCCCAAACGTACCGTGACCGGGCATGGGGGGATCAAGGTATTCGGCACGGCCTTTCGCAGGATCAAATTTGATCCGTTTGAGGGTGTGTTCGTTCATTGCAGTACGCGTAGCCATACCGAAATCCTGACCGTTTCTGGGGTAGGCTTGGGGTGGGATTATAGCGCTTGGGGTGGGCCTGGGGTGAGAATTTGACCAAAGTT